>OEIU01000670.1_pt1 | contig 29309 bp, 24 predicted proteins | sample 1539221 | NCBI WGS metagenome assembly OEIU01 (sample SAMN03792071, study PRJEB22550) | activated sludge metagenome | feature: wastewater treatment plant; material: activated sludge; isolation source: Wastewater treatment plant of a petroleum refinery complex | place: Argentina: Zarate | collected...
TTTGCCGTGATCGCTTGGATGTTCGCCTGCGTGGCACTGGCGGGGCCGGCGTGGGAACGCCTGCCACAACCCTTGTTCGAGAATCGCGCCGCGCGCGTGTTCGCACTGGAGTTGTCGCCGAGCATGTCCGCGCAGGACCTCAAGCCCAGCCGTTACGAACGCGCGCGTTTCAAGCTCGACGACATGCTCGCGCGCAGCGGCGGCATGCAGACCGCGCTGATCGCATACGCCGGCGACGCATTCGTCGTGGCGCCACTGACCGACGACACGCATACGGTGACGAACCTCGTCGATTCGCTGGATCCGTCCGTGATGCCGGCGAGCGGCAACGACACCGGCCGCGCTATCGACCTTGCGGTGAAACTGATCCAGCAGGCCGGGACTGGCGGCGGCCAGGTCGTGCTGCTTGCCGACAGTGTCAGTGCGGACGCGAACATGGCCGCAATTCGCGCGCGTGCGGCGGGCGTCAGCGTTTCGATTCTCGGCGTGGGCACCGATCAGGGAGCGCCGGTCGCGCTCGCGCAAGGTGGATTCCTGAAAGACAGCAACGGCAATATCGTGCTGCCAAAGCTCGATGCATCGGCATTGCAAGCGGTAGCGTCGGCCGGTGGCGGACGTTACGCCAGTGTGACCGCAGGCTCCAGCGATATCGATGAATTGCTCGTCGCCGCGGCACCGTTGCAGTCGGCGGCAAATGTCCGCGTCGTCGACGCGACCACGGCGCGCTTCCTCGACCGCGGCCCGTGGCTGGTCCTGTTGTTGCTGCCGCTCGTTGCATTCGGATTTCGCCGCGGCTGGTTGATGCTGTTGCCACTGGTGCTGTTCGCACACAGCAATCGCGCTGACGCGTTTTCGTGGAGCGACCTGTGGCAACGTCCCGACCAGCAGGCACGCGCGCAGCTCGACGCTGGCCACGCCGACAAGGCACAGGCGCTGGCGCGCGATCCCGCCTTGCGCGGCGCGGCCGCGTACCGCGCCGGAGATTTCGCCGCGGCCGAATCCGACTTTGCCAGGATCGGCGATGCGCAGGCGTTGTACAACTCGGGCAACGCGCTGGCCAAGCAGCAGCAGTACGAAAAGGCCATCGCCGCCTACGACGAGGCGCTGCGCCAGGATCCGGAACTTGCAGACGCGCAGGCCAACAGGAAGGCCGTCGAGGATTGGCTGAAGCAGCAAAAGCAGCAGCAAAAACAGCAGCAGAACGGCAAGAACGGACAGAACGGACAGAACGGACAGAACGGCAAGCAGGATTCTTCGTCCCAACAAAACGGTGGCCAACAACAGCAATCGGGCGGCCAGCAGGACCAGAAAAATCCGGGCCAACAGGACGGTCAAGACAAATCCGGCGAGCAGAAGTCGGATGCGAATTCCGGCGGGCAAAAAGATGCGGGCAAGAACGGGCAGGACAAACAGGCGGGCCAGGACAATGCGCCGCAGCCATCCGCGCAGGAGCAGGCAAAGGCACAACAGGCCGAGCGCGAGGCAGACAAGGATTTCGGCAAGGAAATGAATCGGCAATTGCAGCAGGGCGTTGCCAAGCCCGACGACAAGAAGGGCGAACCCAAGCCGGTGCAGCTCGGTGCGCGCGAAGGCGACAGCGTACAGAACGAGAAAGATCAGGCCGTCGAGCAATGGCTGCAGCGCGTGCCGGACGATCCCGGCGGCTTGCTGCGGCGCAAGTTCCGGCTCGAATACGAAATACGCAAGAACGGCGGCCGCGTGCCGCAGGACGAAGGCGAATGAATTCACGGTTCCGTCGATTTGCAACATTGTGCGCGTTTGCGACATTGTGGATTTGTGCGGCCGCGCAGGCGGCGAGTGTGCGCGCCTGGCTGGATCGCAGCCAGATGCAGCTTGGCGAGACGGTCACGCTCAACGTCCAGGCCGAAGGTGACGCGCACGCGCAGGAACCGGATTTCAGCGCGCTGTCCGCGGACTTCGGCATGACCGGCACGCAAAGCTCGTCGTCCATGAACATCGTCAACGGCAAGAGCAGTTCCAGCATGTTGTGGGCGGTGGGCCTGTCGCCGAAGCGTACGGGCACATTCACGATTCCGGCGTTGACTGTCGACGGGCAGCGCACGCAACCGTTGACCCTGGTGGTAGCGGCGCCTTCGGCTGCTGCCACCCAACCCGGTGGTGATGTGTTCGTCGAGACGCAAGCCGATCCGTTGTCGCCGTACGTGCAGCAGCAGGTGCTGCTGACGGTAAAGCTGTATTTCGCCGTGAACCTCGTCGATGGCAATCTGGATGATCCGCAGGTCAAGGGCGCCGTGGTGCGCAAACTCGGCCAGGACAGCCATTACCGCGCGCAGGTCGGCAGTCGCAGCTACAACGTGGTCGAGCGCCACTACGCGCTGACGCCGGAGAACAATGGCGCGATGAGTGTGCCGCCTATCGTGTTCCGCGGTCATGCGATGGACGCAAACGGCGGCGGGTTCTTCTTCAACCAGGGCCGTGCGATCGGCGCGCAATCGCCGGCGATCGCGCTCAACGTGCGGCCGCGTCCGGCTGCCTCGGGAACTGACACCTGGCTGCCGGCGCGTTCGATGTCGCTGACCGCCACCGGCATCGACGCCACGACGCATGCGCAGGTCGGCGAACCGCTGACGCTAACCTTGCGGCTGGAAGCGCAGGGCCTGGGTTTCGAGCAGTTGCCGAAACTGGAATTGCCGAAGATCGACGGCGCCGACATTTATCCCGACAAACCCGTCACCCAGGACAAGGACGACGGCCAGTGGCTGTACGGTGTGCGCGAGCGCAAGTTCGCGATCGTGCCGAACCGGGTCGGCCCTTTGACCCTGCCGCCGATCACGATCGCGTGGTGGGACACCGCGCACGACAATGCGCAGACCGCGCAATTGCCCGCAATCACGCTGAACGTGTTGCCTGCCGTGGCCAATGCAACACCAACTGCGCCATCCCAAACTCAACCCGCGCCGACCGCACAATCTCCGGCGGCGGCCGTGACGAATATCGCGCCGGCGCCGATCGTTGCGGATACGGCCGAGCTTCGCCTGTGGCGTTCGCTGGCATTCGTTGCGCTGGCGTTGTGGATGGCGACGCTGATCGCCTGGATCGTCTGGCTTGTCGCACAGCGGCGCAAACAGCCACCTGCGACACCATCATCGCGCGAGCCGCAGGATTCGCCGCGTGTCCGGCGTGCCTTTGCCGATGCTTGCAAACGCGAGGACGCGAACGCCACGGCCCGAACTTTGCTGGCGTGGGCGCGACTGACGCGTCCGGAATTGCGCAATCTCGGAGAACTGCGGCAGGCCGTATCCGATTCCGGCCAAGCGGTTGCAATCGCCGATCTCGAACGTGCGGCCTATGGCGCGGGCAAATCCGACTCACTGTCGTTCGCCGACCTTGCACGGATTTTCGCGCATGGGCCGGCGGTTGGCGTGCGCATGGGACGTGGCGAGCCGGCATCGCCATTGCCCGAGCTGTATCCGTCCTATCGGTGATGTGCCGACCAGCAGCCTGCAGATCCCGTGCATCCGATTGCCGGCACGAACCAAAATCCGCGGCGCTGGTTCGTTCCGGATTCGACAATTACGCGCGGGATTCCTAAACTGAGCGGCAATGCAACATGCATTTGCAAACACTGAGGCCAAACTGCGGATATTGGTCGTCGACGATCAGCCCAGTACCACGATGCTGGTGCGCGCGATCCTGGAACATGCCGGTCATCGAGTGGACGTATCGCTTTCCGGCAAAGGCGCCAAGGCGGCGATGGCGGCCGCGCAATACGATCTGCTTTTGCTCGACTTGAACCTGCCGGACATTCCCGCTCTGCAGCTTTTGCGCGATTGGCAGGGCATGGCGTTGCCGCTGGTCCTGGGTATGACCAGTGGCGTCACGCCGGAACTGCTCGAGCGTGCCAAGTCGCTCCGGATGCGGCACATTCTGGAAAAACCCATTACCGGTGCCAATTTGCTGGCTACCTTGGCAACGGTAATCGGCGAAGCTCGCGGATGGAAAATCGAGCCCTGCGAAGGCGCACCGATCGACGTCGGCTTGCTTGAGCAGATGCGCGCGAACCTTGGCACGGCGCTGCTGCGGCGTTTCGTAGAGCAGGCTCTGGCAGATGCCTGGCAATGCATCGACCAGCTCAAGAGTGTCACTGGCGACGACATCGGTTCGTGGCGCGAACGCATCAAGGCTCTCGATGGTGTGGCGCGCAGTTTCGGGGCGCACCGTCTGATCCACTTGATCGCGGCGGCATCGTTGCTGCCGGAAGATAAGTTGCGCGACGCCGCAAGCACGCTGACGCAGCAATGCGACGGTCTGCTGGCAGAAGCCCGGGATACGCTGGGCGCATGGCTAAACACGCCGGTCGAAGACGCGGATCGAATACCCAGACCGCCCGATCCGGCGCACGATCAGGTCGAAATTTCCGAGCGCGAACGTGACGTGTTGCGATTGACGGCGGCTGGAAAAACGTCCTCGGAAACCGCAACAGAACTCGGTATTACCGTGCGAGCGGTGACCTATCACGTCACAAACCTGCTACTCAAGCTCCGGGTTGCGAACAAAACCCAAGCCGTGGCCACGGCCATGTCACTGGGCTTGCTCGATTAGTCCGCCGGAAGCGACTGTCAGCGCGCCGTGCACCATTTGACGCATGAGCGCCTGCTCTCGTCGAGTCGTTATTTGACCCTCCCAATCCGACCCAGTCATCCCACTGGCCCCGGCTTGCCCGTAATTGGCATTGATTTTGCTTAGTAACAAATGACTGTAATTTTTTACAGTAATAGATTACAAGTCTCGGCTTGGGGCCATCATTAGACTAGCTACGAATTCGCTGCTGGGCCGGGGATTCAACAAGGGAAAAGCAATGCAGATCAGGCAATTGAGCGTGCCATTGCGCGTGGCACGGTTGTGGCGCGTTGGCAGTTTTTTGGCCGTTGTGGCGGGCGCTGCCGTGCTTCCCGCCTCGGGCATCAGTGCGCAGGCGGGTGGTCCCTACGATATCAATTGGCACGTCATTGCGTCCGGCGGCGTCGTGCGATCGCGCAATCCCTGCTACCGGCTATCCGGCACGACCGCGCAGGCCACTGTCACCCCGGGCATAACGATGGGTACGACTTACACGCTATTCAGCGGTTTCTGGTCTGCGGCACCGATCGCGAACCGGGATCAAATCTTTTTCGACGGCTTCGAGGACTGCAAACAATGAACCGCAAGCAATTGTGCGCGTTGATCGCGCTGGCGCTCGGCGCATCCACGATCGGTAACCAAGCTGTAGCCGATCCGCAAGGTTACGCCTTCAGCTATCAGGGACAGTTGACCTCGGGCAGCGGCCTGGTCAACAACAACAATCAGACCTTTACATTCACCTTGTACAACGTGTCCTCGGGTGGATCGCCGGTGGTGGTTCCGAACGGATATTCCAACCCGCTGGTCGTGAACAATGTACTCGTTGCCGACGGCATGTTTTCAGTCGACCTGAATTTCGGACTGCTCTTCGATGGGTCGCAACAATATTGGGTTGAAGTTGCTGTCGGCAGCGGCGGCGGTGCGCAGGTGCTGTCTCCGCGCCAGCCGGTCAATACCGTGCCGGTGGCGCAGTTTGCCTTCAATACTCCGGGTGGTGGTGTGGGTCCGCAGGGGCCGCAAGGTGCGCCAGGCGCACAAGGCCCGCAGGGCGCAACCGGAACAGGCAGCCAGGGCGCGCAGGGACCGCAAGGTGGTCAGGGTGCGCAGGGTCCGCAAGGTTCGCAAGGTACCGCCGGCACGGGCAGCCAGGGGCCACAAGGTGTGCAAGGTCCGCAAGGCGGCATGGGTCCGCAGGGACTGATGGGTGCAACCGGCCCGCAAGGTACGGCTGGCACGAACGGTACCGATGGTGCTCAGGGTGCTCCGGGCTCGATCGGTCCGATGGGACCGCAGGGCGACATCGGTGCGCAAGGTTCGCAGGGTGCGGTGGGTGCGCAGTATTCCGGCGTGTGGAGCGGCACGGGTGCGTACGGCATCGGCAGCATCGTGACGTACAACGGCTCGAGTTACATCAACACGACCGGCAACAACAGTGGCGATCCGACGGCGGATCCGACGGACTGGTCGCCGCTGGCGGCGGCGGGTGCGCAGGGTGCGACTGGCGCACAGGGTCCGCAAGGCACGAATGGCACGAATGGCACGAATGGTGCGGATGGCGCGCAAGGTGCAACGGGCGCTACCGGTTCGCAAGGCCCGCAAGGCTTTACCGGAACGCAGGGTGCAAACGGTGCAACGGGTGCCACCGGTTCGCAAGGCCCGCAGGGTTTGATCGGCGTTACCGGTTCGCAAGGCCCGCAAGGCTTTACCGGAACGCAGGGTACAACCGGTGCAACGGGTGCCACCGGTTCGCAAGGCCCGCAGGGTTTGATCGGCGTTACCGGTTCGCAGGGTCCGCAAGGTTTGACCGGCTCTACCGGTTCGCAAGGCCCGCAGGGCTTTACTGGAACGCAGGGTGCAACCGGTGCAACGGGTGCCACCGGTTCGCAAGGCCCGCAGGGTTTGATCGGCGTAACCGGTTCGCAAGGCCCGCAGGGCTTTACCGGAACGCAGGGTGCAACGGGCGCAACTGGCTCGCAAGGTACTCAGGGTTTGACCGGCGCTACGGGCACGCAAGGTCCGCAGGGCTTTACCGGAACGCAGGGTACAACTGGTGCCACCGGTGCTACCGGCTCGCAAGGCCCGCAGGGCTTTACCGGAACGCAGGGCGCCACCGGCGCAACTGGCTCGCAAGGACCGCAGGGCTTCACGGGAACGCAAGGTGCAACGGGCGCCACTGGCTCGCAAGGTCCGCAGGGCTTTACCGGAACGCAGGGTGCAACCGGCGCTACGGGTGCTACCGGTTCGCAAGGTATTCAGGGTTTGACCGGGGCTACGGGCTCGCAAGGCCCGCAGGGCTTTACCGGAACGCAGGGTGCCGCGGGCGCTACCGGTGCAACCGGTTCGCAAGGCCCGCAGGGTCAGATCGGGGCTACCGGTTTGCAGGGCCCGCAGGGCATTGCGGGCACCCAGGGTGCGACTGGCCCGCAAGGTGCTACTGGTTCCATTTCAGGTTCCGCGACATTTATAACGAGCACCAGCACAGCAAACTGCACAAACAACAACGGTACTTGCACATTGACGATAACGTGTGCAGCTGGTTACAAGGCAATCGGAGGCGGACTGTCAGCGGGCGGTGCGACGGCGGCCAAGTTCCTTGACTTAACCGAAAGCTATCCAAGCGGTGCCACCAATAACTCTTGGACAGTGTCGGCCATGAACTGGGGTAACTCAGGAACGATTACTATCACTGGCTACGCCATCTGCGCTCAGTAACGATCGCGATTTGAAGCTACCCTATCCCCCGGCCTCGCGCCGGGGGATTTTTTTGCGCGACATTCCGAAACGAATCGGCGAAAATGGGGCCCTCGCGCGGCCGTCCGGCAGCGCATCCTCACGGGAAGACCGATGCCGAGCCGCAGAGAACTCGCCAACGCCATTCGTGCGCTGTCCATGGACGCGGTGCAGGCCGCCAATTCCGGCCATCCGGGCATGCCGATGGGCATGGCCGACATCGCCGAGGTATTGTGGAACGATTTTCTCTCGCACAATCCGGCAAATCCGAAGTGGTTCAACCGTGATCGTTTCGTCTTGTCGAACGGGCACGGCTCGATGCTGCTGTACGCGCTGCTGCACCTGAGCGGCTACGACTTCCCGCTCGATGAATTGAAGCGTTTCCGCCAGCTGCACTCAAAGACGGCGGGACATCCTGAACATAGCGAATTTCCCGGCATCGAAACCACCACCGGCCCGCTCGGACAGGGGTTGGCGAACGCCGTCGGCATGGCGCTGGCGGAAAAGGTGCTGGCGGCGCGCTTCAACAAGCCGGACCTCGACATCGTCGATCATTACACCTACGTGTTCCTGGGCGACGGCTGCCTGATGGAGGGCATCTCGCACGAAGCCGCCTCGCTTGCCGGCACGCTCAAGCTCGGAAAACTCGTTGCGATTTACGACGACAACGGCATTTCCATCGATGGCGAGGTGCATGGCTGGTTCACCGACGACACGGCCAAACGCTTCGAGGCCTACGGTTGGGAAGTGCTGCGCGACGTCGACGGCCACAATTCCGAGGCAATCAAGGCGGCGCTGGTTTCCGCCGCGATCGATCCGGACAAGCCGACCCTGATCTGCTGCAAGACCATCATCGGTTTCGGTGCGCCGAACAAGCAGGGCAAGGAAGTCTCGCACGGCGCGGCGCTGGGCAAGGACGAAGTCGCCGCGGCGCGCGTGCAACTCGGCTGGAGCCATCCGCCGTTCGAGATCCCGGCCGAGATCCGCGCCGCTTGGGACGCGAGGAAACAAGGCGTCGAGCGCGAAGCGGCATGGAACGCGCTGTTCGCAAAGTATAAAACGCAGCATCCGCAGCTGGCGGCCGAATTCGAGCGCCGCCTCGCCGGCGACTTGCCGGGCGATTTCGCTGCCATGGCGAACGCCTACGTTGCGAAACTGCAGGCCGACGGCCCGGTCGTAGCATCGCGCAAGGCATCGCAGATGGCGCTGGACGCCTACGGCCCGCTGTTGCCCGAACTGATCGGCGGTTCCGCGGACCTGGCCGGATCGAACCTGACGATCTGGAAAGGCTCGAAGGACGTCAACTCCTCCGACGCGAGTGCGAACTACGTCTACTACGGCGTGCGCGAGTTCGGCATGAGTGCGATCAGCAACGGCCTCGCGCTGCATGGCGGCTTCATTCCCTACGATGCCACGTTCCTCGTGTTTTCCGACTACGCGCGCAACGCCGTGCGCATGTCGGCGCTGATTCCGGCGCACGCGATCCATGTCTACACGCACGATTCCATCGGCCTCGGCGAAGACGGCCCGACACACCAGCCCGTCGAGCACCTCGCATCGCTGCGCCTGATTCCGAAGAACCGCGTGTGGCGCCCCTGCGATGCGGTGGAAAGTGCGGTCGCGTGGAAGGTGGCGATCGAATCACGCGAAGGCCCGTCGTGCCTGGTGTTCTCGCGCCAGAATCTCGCCCACCAGTCGCGCACTCCGGACCAAGTTGCCGCGATCGAATTCGGCGGCTACGTGCTGCGCGAAGCGAAGGACGACAAGCCGGATGCGATCCTGATCGCCACGGGATCCGAAGTCGGCCTTGCGGTGCAAGCCGCCGATGCCCTGGAAGCCACAGGCATCGGTGCGCGCGTCGTGTCGATGCCGTGCACGAACCTGTTCGACCGCCAGCCGCAGGCCTACCGCGATGCCGTGCTGCCGCCTGCCTGCCGCAAGCGCGTTGCCATCGAGGCCGGAGTGACGGATTTCTGGCGCAAGTACGTCGGTCTCGACGGCCATGTCGTCGGCATCGACACGTTCGGCGCTTCAGCGCCAGCCGAGGCGTTGTTCAAGGAATTCGGCTTCACCGTCGACGCGGTCGTGGCGGCGGTTAAGTCGTTGCGCTGATTGCGATATGCGCAACCCGGGATTGCCCAAGGTAGCGATATTCGGGGTCGGTTCCATCGACGACCTGCCGCCGAAGGAACAACTGCGATCCCATCGCGCCGAGTCGTTCGAAACGGACGAATTCGTGATGCGCGTGTTCGCGAGCGACGCGGATCTGGAGCGCATCCTGCTCGATTTCGATCCGCAGGCGATCGTCAGCATCGGCGAACTCGGAAATTTCCCGAAACTCCTGGCGGCGCCGTATTACGTGCGGCGCAAGTGGATCCACAAGAATCGTCCGGACGAACTGCACGGCTCGGACATTTTCCGCTGCTTCCTGATCGCGGCGATTCCGGAAACGCGCAAGGACGTGCCGCGCAAGATCAGCGTGTTCACGCCGGTATACAACACCGGCCGCGACAAGCTGCTGCGCGCCTGGCGCAGTCTGCGCGAGCAGACGTATGCCGATTGGGAGTGGGTGATCGCCGACGATCATTCCGATGATGCCGGAACGCTGGACGCCCTGGCCGAAATCGCGCGCGACTACCGCGTGTCCATGCACAACCTCAAGGCGCCGAGTGGCAACATCGGCCAGCTCAAGGGGCATCTGTGCGCGGCGGCGAGCGGCGACATCCTGCTCGAATTCGATCACGACGACGTGCTCACACCCGATGCGCTGGCGTGGATCGCCACTGCCTTCGAGCGCCACCCGGAATGCGGCGTCGCCTACACGAACTGGTGCGAGCGCTACGAGAACTCGGACCTTTGCCATCATTACGGCGATTTCTACGCGTTCGGCTACGGCCGTGCGCATTGGGAAACCCATGCCCGACGCTACGAGACGTTCGCGCCGGGCGAGGCGCAGTATCTCGTCCAGGATGCGCTGCATCTCAACGCGAAGACAATCCGCCACATCGTCGGCGTACCGAACCACATCCGCGCCTGGACGCGCCAGGCTTACGCCGCGGCCGGCGGCTACAGCACGCTGCACGTGGCCGACGACTACGAGCTGATGGTGCGCCTTTTCCTGACCACGCGTTTCGTGCACGTGCCGAAGCTGTGCTACATCCAGTTCTACAACACCGAATCCATCGGCAACGCGCAGAAGGTTCGCAACAAGGAGATCCAGCGCGTGGTGCGTTTCGTCTCTGGGGAATACGAGCGCCGCATCCATGAACGCCTGCTCGAACTCGGCGTGGACGATTTCGTCTGGAACGAAGCGGCCGGGTGCAGCGATTTCTCGCGGCCCAACCCGGCGCAGGAATCGCATTGCACGATCGTGCTCGCTTAGCGATCCGGCGCGGATCGCGTCAGACCAGCGCCACCTTGCGCATGCGCACGTTCATGCATACGACGCGCGGGCGCATCTCGAACGTGTGCAAGTGCTCGATGTCGAAATTGCAACGCAGCCCGGATTTCTTGCCGTAGTCGTAGACCAGCCGGTTGCGGCTGGCGGATACGTAGTTGAGCACGTCCTCGTTCCAGTAGCTGACGTGCTGCGGGTCGCTCCAGGCGCCCCAGCCGTCCGTCGTCGGGAGTTCGAACTCCAGCAGTCCGCCCGGCACGAGAATCCGGTAGCACTCGTTCAGCGTCGCCGCCTTGTCCGTGAGGTGTTCGAAGACGTGGTAGGCGCGAATGTGCTCCACCGAGCCATCGGCAAAATCCCATGGGCTGCGATTGAGGTCGGCAACGATGTCCACGCCAGGACCCGCCAGCAGATCCACGTTGAGAAAGCCCGCGGGACGCTCGTCGCCGCAACCGAGATTTATCTTCATCGCCTTATCCCGTGATCGGTTCGCCGATAGCATAGCTGCCTTGTGTCTAGGTCCGCGAAAAATTCCAACCGAGCATGTGCCCGTCGCGGTAGGGCATCACGCCGTGGAACGGGCGCGGGTCGGTGTCGAACACCAACGGCAGGAACTGCTTGTCGCCTTCCCACAGGGGCAGGTCGAGGATTTTCTCGACGTCGACCCATTCCAGCGCGCCTTCGGCGTTGGCTTGCAACGGCGTGCCGGAAAATCGCGTGACGACGAAGAGGAAACCGAACCAATCCTCGCCGTGCTTGCCGAAGCCGGGCCAGCTGATCGTGCCGCGCAGTTGCAACTCGTCGCATTCGATGCCGGCTTCCTCGCGGATTTCGCGGCGCATGCCGGCGATCACGTCCTCGTCGTTTTCCAGCTTGCCGCCGAGGCCGTTGTACTTGCCCAGGTGGTGGTCGCCCGCGCGCGCGTTGCGATGGATCATCAGCACGCGGCGGCGATCCGGCGACAGCACATAGCCAAGCGTGGCGAGGATGGGGGTATAGGGCATCGTTGGATTCTCGGTGACGACGCGATTTCTTTTGCCGTGACGCTTGATTATGAATGGTATTGAAGGTCGTGACGGGAGCGAAACCCCGCGGTTGACTGGTTGATTCGGCCACGGATTGGCTTGGGTTACAATACGCATTCCCTGCGTATTTCGGAGCCAATCATGACGGTGAAAGTCGCGATCAACGGTTATGGCCGCATCGGCCGCAACATCCTGCGCGCGCTGTACGAAGCCAATCGCACGCACGAAATCAAAATTGTCGCGATCAACGATCTCGGCGACGCCGAGACGAATGCGCACCTGACCCAATACGACACCGCACACGGCAAGTTTCCGCATGAAGTCGGCGTCGACGGCGGCGACCTGATCGTCAAGGGCGACCGCATCAAGGTCTGCGCCGAGCGCGATCCGGCCAAGTTGCCGTGGAAGGACCTGGGCGTGGACGTGGTGCTCGAATCGACGGGCCTGTTCACCTCCAAGGCCAAGGCCGGTGCGCACATCGCCGCCGGCGCAAAAAAGGTGATCATTTCCGCGCCGGGCGACAAGGACGTGGACGGCACCTTCGTGATCGGCGTCAACCACGACAAGATCAAGGCAACCGACGAGGTCATCTCCAACGCCTCGTGCACGACGAATTGCCTTGCGCCTTTGGCCAAGGTGCTGCACGAGAAGATCGGCATCGTGCATGGCCTGATGACCACGATCCACGCCTACACCAACGATCAGGTGCTCACCGACGTTTTCCACAAGGATTTGCGCCGCGCGCGCAGCGCCACGATGAGCCAGATTCCGACCAAGACCGGCGCCGCCGCCGCGGTGGGACTGGTGCTGCCGGAATTGAACGGACGTCTGGACGGTTTTTCCATGCGCATCCCGACGATCAACGTGTCGTGCGTTGACTTGTCCTTCGTCGCCGCGCGCGCCACAACCAAGGATGAAATCGATGCCGTCGTTCGCGATGCCGCGAGCGGCAAATTGAATGGCATCATCGCGGTCAACACCAAGCCGCTGGTGTCGGTCGACTTCAATCATAATCCGTCCTCGTGCACCTACGACGCGACGCAAACTCGTGTGATGGGCGGCACGCTCGTGAAAGTGCTGGGCTGGTACGACAACGAGTGGGGTTTCTCCAACCGCATGCTCGACATGACCATGGCGTTCGCTAACGCGAAGTGATCCTCGGGCCGCATGGCGGCCCGGTCTTCCTCTCAAGGCCGGCCTTCGCCGGCCTTTTTCATTGCATGCGTGTAATCGGTGCGCGTCACTGCCGAATTGACTGATAGTCAGGCGACAACTGACTCGGAGCGGACGCATTGGCTCGCTATCCGTGCTGCGTTCGCGCAATTCACGCTGCAAACGGGAGATGGAAAATGAATACGCGGAAACTGATGTTGGCAATGGCGGTATCGGGATGTCTGGTGCAGGCAATGATGCTCTCGCAGGCGCAGGCCTGTTCGGTGGTGGACTACACCAAGGGCGACGCAAACACGGCCTGGGCGGCGCCATCCTTGCCGAGCGCGGAAATCGCGGCGATGGCCGCGGGAGCGGCGCCTGCCGCTGCAGGCGTGCCCGGCAAGCAGGCCGGGGTCTCGGCGTTGTATCTCGGCTACGCGATCACGCCACCGATCGTGGGCATGTGGAAATTCACCTTCACGGCGCAGGGCAATGGCGCATCGGGGCCGCCTGATGGCACTCCTATCGATGCGGGCTTCCAGACCTGGCATATAGACCGCACCGAACTCATGAATTCCGGCCGCATTCCGGCAACCGGCAGCTTTTGCATGGGCGTGTGGGAGCAGGAAAATTGGGGAACCTACAGCCTCAATCACTGGGCGCTGTCTTGGGACTTCGACCCGAACACCGGCAAACCGACGGTGTTCGTCGGGCCGACCAACATTCAGGAACGTGTCACGGTCGACGAAGGAGACGGCACGTTTTCCGGACCGTTCTCGCTGACCCAATACGCACCGGATGGAAAGACCGTGCTTGGCGGGGTCAAGGGTGTCGTCAACGCAACGCGCGTGACGGTCAATTGATCGCACAGCCCTGATGCAGGCGTATCGCGGGGCATCCGCACGGATGCCCCGCGGACGGGGTCGAAGTTAGTCCTGGTGGGCCTTGTCCGATTGCAGCGTCTCGATCAGCGCAATTTGCAAGCGCGAGTGCAGCTTGACGAGGATGCGCCGCAGCAACACCAGTGCCAGGGCGACCATGGCCAGCACCGCGACCAGCAATTCCGCGGGCGGCAGGATGCTCGACGAGAGCGCGCCAACCAGCAGCAGCATCGCCGCGATCGATACGGCGGGCAGCACCTCGGCGACGACGCGCCGCGCGCGATCGGTGTGGCGCCCTGCGTGCACGCCCATTTCCGCCAGCAGCATGGCCAGCGCCTTGAGCTTGCGATAGGCGGCGATCAGGAACGGCAGCGACAGCAGTAGTGCCGCACCCCACAACAACGCATTCGCCGTGGGCCGATGCGGCAACAGTGCGGCGATGTCGGCGGCGCGTGTGCGCGCGAGCCAGGCCACGCCGGCGAAGATCGCCGCGACCAGGCACAGGTTCACGAACGTCTGCAACAGGATCCTCCGCAGCAGCGCGGCGATGACGGCCCGGTCGCCCTGCAGGCGCAGGCCTTGCAGCCACTGCGTATACAAATGCGCGATGCGACGCAATGAATAGGGCATGACGATACGCAGGCGTCGCGCCAGCGGATCGGATGCGTGGATCAGGTACGGCGTGAACAGGGTGGTGATCGCGGAGACCGCTACGGCGACTGGATACAGGAAGCCGCTCGTCACCTTCAGCGAAGCGCCGAGCGCGGCAATGATGAACGAGAATTCGCCGATCTGCGCCAGACTCATGCCAACGCGCAGCGACACGCGCCCGTTTTGGCCGGCGGCGAATCCGCCGAAGAAGCGCGCGAGGATCTTGCCGATCACCACGACGGCGGTGATCGCAGCGATCGGTCCGGCGTAGTCGACCAGCGCCTGCGGATCGAGCTGCAGTCCCACGGCCACGAAGAACACCGCGCTGAACATGTCGCGCAGCGGCGCGATCAGGCGTTCGATGCGCGGCAGGCTGTGCGCTTCGGCGATGATCACGCCGATCACGAACGCGCCCAGCGCGACGCTGTAGCCAAGCCAGGTCACCAGCAGGCAGAAGCCGAACAGCAGGCCGAGCACGCCGACCAGCAGCATTTCGTCGCGGCGGAAACGGGCCACATAGTCGAGCAGGCGCGGCACCGCCAGGATGCCGATCACCAGCGAGGCGACGAGAAATACGGTCAGCCCGCCGAGCGTGGCGAGCACTTCGCCGGCGACGACAGTGCCGGTGGCGGCGACGCCGGACAACAGCGCGATCATGGCGATCGCGAGCACGTCCTCGACGATCAGGATGCCGAAGACGATGTGTGCGAACGCCTGCTGCTTCAGGCCCAGTTCGTCGATCGCCTTGATCGTGATGGTGGTCGAGGAAATCGACAGCATCGCGCCGAGGAACAGCGCGTCCATGACGCTCCAGCCGAAAGCCAGTCCAAGCTCGTAGCCGAGCCACAACATGGTGATGATGCCGGCGAGGGCAGCGACTACGGCAGTGGCGCCGACCCGGCGCAGGTGGCGCAGCGAGAATTCCAGGCCCAGCGAAAACAGCAGGAAGATCAGGCCCAGTTCCGCAACCGTACTGATGCTCTGTTCGTCCGTGACCCACGTATACGGCGGGGTATGCGGGCCGATCAGCACGCCCCCGGCGATGTAGCCAAGCACGACCGGGTGGCGCAGCAGGGGGGAAAGCACGGGGACGATGCCTGCGGCAAGCATGATCACGGCCAGGTCCTGGATGAAAGCGATCGTGTGCATCGTGAGTCCGCTGTGGACTTCCTATGGTGGACGACGCGGCGGACATGCGCAAGCGTGACGGTGCATGGCGCGGGTACAATGCGCGTACCAAATTTTGCATTGGAGCCTGGCATGTCCATCCTGCGCATGACCGACTTGGATCTCGCCGGCAAGCGCGTGCTGATCCGTGAGGATCTGAACGTGCCGTTGCACGACGGCCATATCACCGCCACGCAACGACTGGATGCGGCACTGCCGACGATCAGGCAAGCCCGCGATGCCGGCGCACGCGTGATGATCCTGTCGCATCTCGGGCGCCCGAAGGAGGGCGTGTTCGAAGAATCCGAATCGCTGCAACCGGTTGCCGACTGGCTTGGGTCAGCGCTCGGCAAGCCCGTTCGCCTCGTTCGCGATTATCTGGATGGCGTGGATGTGGCGTCGCGCGAAGTCGTGCTGTTGGAAAACTGTCGCATGAACGTGGGCGAGGGCAAGGATTCGCCGGAACTGTCGGCCCGGTACGCCGCACTGTGCGACATCTACGTGATGGACGCGTTCGGCACCGCGCATCGCGCGCAGGCGTCCACGCATGGCGCGATCCGCGCAGCGAAAATCGCCTGTGGCGGACCATTGCTGATGGCCGAACTCGACGCACTCGCGCGCGCGCTGGAACACCCGAAGCGGCCATTGCTCGCCATCGTCGCCGGCTCGAAAGTCTCGACCAAGCTCGCCCTGCTCGAAAGCCTGATCGCGAAGGTCGACCAGCTCATCGTCGGCGGCGGCATCGCGAATACCTTTATCGCGGCAGCCGGATTCAATGTCGGCAAGTCGCTGGTCGAAACCGACCTGATTCCCACCGCGCAGAAGATCATGGCCGCGGCGAAGGCGCGCGGCGCCGAAGTGCCGGTGCCGACCGACGTCGTCGTCGCGCCTGAATTTTCGGCATCCGCACCGGCCACGGTGAAAAAAGTGGAAAATGTCGCATCCGGCGACATGATCCTCGACATCGGCCCGGACACCGCGGCGCGCTACGCGGCGCTGATCGCCAAGTCCGGAACCGTGGTCTGGAACGGGCCGGTTGGCGTGTTCGAATTCGACGCCTTCGGCAAGGGTACGCAAACCCTGGCGCATGCGATCGCAAAGTCGAATGCGTTTTCCATCGCCGGCGGTGGCGACACGATCGCGGCGGTGGAAAAATACGGCGTGGAAAAGAACATCTCCTATATTTCCACCGGCGGCGGCGCGTTCCTCGAGTTCCTCGAAGGCAAGGAACTGCCGGCGGTGGCGGCCTTGAAGGCGCGCGCGTGACGAAGCTGGCGTTGTTCGACCTCGACGGCACGCTGATCGATTCGGAGGCGGGCATCGTCGGGTCGGCAACGTATGCGCTGGCCCGGCTCGGTGCTCCGATCCCGCCACGCGAAGTGTTGCGCACCTGGATCGGGCCACCGCTGCGGGTAACGTTTCCAACCGTGCTCGGCGACGACCCCGACACGATCGAACGCGCCGTGGCCCTGTACCGCGAGCGCTTCGCCGACGTCGGCTGGCGCGAGCACGAAGTCTATGCCGGCGTGGCGGATGCCATCGACGCGCTTGCCGACAGCGGCGTGATGCTCGCGGTGGTCACGTCCAAGCCCGACCTCTACGCCGGGCGCATCGTCGCCAGCCTGCCGTTCGGCCATCGCTTCGCGCGGGTCTACTCGGTGCACGCCGGCAGCGCGCACAGCGGCAAGGCCGAGATGATCGCCGACGCGCTGGCGGACTTCGCGACCGCGCCGGAACACGCCGTCATGGTCGGCGATCGGCATTTCGACATCTCCGGCGCGCGCTCGAACGGCGTGCGCGGCATCGGCGCGGCCTGGGGATTCGGCAGCGTGACCGAACTCGACGAGGCCGGGGCACACGCGATCGCGCATGCGCCGCAGGAATTGCCCGGACTGCTTGCGTCGGACCGAAACGCAGGCACTGTGGTAGTTTAGGCGATCCAATTCGCCGGACTACTGCATGGATTCGCAACTGCGCCGCACCAAGATCATCGCCACGCTCGGCCCCGCCACCGATGCGCCGGGCGTGCTCGCGCGCATTCTCGAAGAAGGCGTCGATGTGGTGCGCCTGAATCTGTCGCATGGCGCTGCCGACGATCACCGCAAGCGCTGTGAAGCCGCCCGTGCCGAAGCCGCCAAGCTCGGCCGCGAGGTCGGCGTGCTGGCCGACCTGCAAGGCCCGAAGATCCGCATCACGAAATTCGCGTCCGCGCCGGTAATGCTCGAGCCCGGCCAGCCCTTTGCGCTGGAATGCGACGCCAACGCCGCGCCCGGCGATGCGCGTCGCGTCGGCGTGGGTTACCTCGGCCTGTACAACGACGTGAAAGAGGGTGACACCCTGTTGCTCGACGATGGCCTGATCGCGCTCGGGGTGGATCGCGTCGACGGTACTACGATTCACACCACGGTGAAGGTTGGCGGCGCGCTATCCGACCGCAAGGGCATCAATCGCCTCGGCGGTGGTCTTTCGCTGGCCGCGCTCGCGGAGAAGGACAAGAACGACATCAAGCTCGCGGCGCAGCTCGGCGCGGACTTCCTCGCCGTGTCGTTCGCCAAGTCCGCCGCCGACATGATCGAAAGCCGCAAGTTGCTGCGTGCTGCCGGCGGCAGCGCGGCCCTGGTCGCCAAGATCGAGCGCGCCGAGGCGATTGCGGTGCTCGGCGAGATCATCGACGCCTCCGATGCGGTGATGGTCGCGCGCGGCGACCTCGGCGTGGAGATCGGCGATGCCGAACTGCCCGGCATCCAGAAAAAAATCATTCGCGAGGCGCTGTCACGCAACAAGGCCGTGATCACCGCCACGCAAATGATGCAATCGATGGTCGAGTCGCCGATCCCGACGCGCGCCGAAGTGCTGGATGTCGCCAATGCCGTGCTCGACGGCACCGACGCGGTGATGCTGTCGCAGGAAACCGCGGCCGGCAAGCATCCGGACAAGGCGGTCGCGGCGATGCGCCGCGTGTGCCTGGGAGCCGAACACCAGTTCGACACCACCGAGCGCTACAAGCCCGGCGTGCGCAAGTTCGAACGCACCGACCAGGCCGTGGCGATGGCAGCGATGTTTCTTTCCGCGCAGGTCGAGCCGCGCGCGATCGTGGCGCTGACCGAATCCGGTGCCACCGCGCAGTGGCTGTCGCGTTTTCGCTCGCCAGTGCCGATTTACGCCTTGTCGCGGCGCCAGGCCGCGCTGCGGCGCATGTTGTTGCTGCGCGACGTGTTTCCGGTCGAGTTCGACCCGCATGGCGTGGATGCCGCGCACGCGGCAAAAGCCGCGATCCAGCATTTGTACAATCAATCGCGCCTGAGTGAAGGCGACCGCGTCATCCTCACCCACGGCGACCACACCGGCCAGCGTGGCGGCACGAACACGCTCAAGCTGTTGGGCGTCGGTGCGGGCGGCGTGGCGGAAGGGTTGGGGGATTTGTAGGAGATCAGCATGAACAGACTATCGATCATCGTCATTGTGGCCTTGTGCGCGGGCAGCGCGCTCGCCGCCGAAAACGTGAAGAAGGTGTCGCCGCAGGATCTTGCTCGCTACTGGTTGCTCGAATCCAAGACCGCGCAGCAGGCCAACATCCCGTGGCGCGGCAAGAACCTGAACGCACCAACGTGCGCGGCGGTGGCCTACACGATCGGCAACGACGGGCGTACGCGCGACGTGACTTTGGAAAAAATTGTCCCCGATGGCGACCTCGGCAAGACCGCGGTCGACGTGGTTTCGCACATGCGCTTTGCGGCCACGGCGCAAAACGCGAGCCGCCTGCCGGTGCGCACCTACGTGGCGATGCCGTTCAATTTGCCGGACGCGAATGCGCCGAGTGCCGCCGACCGCGCCAGGCGCGAGCAGGCGCTGGCCGCCTGCAAGCTCAGCGGCTACGGCAACGACAATGACGTCGTGATTCCGGTGCGCTGATCGCACGGCGGATTCCGGCTCGCGCCCGCGCAGCGCCGGGACTATACTTCGCGGTTCAAACTACGGGCGGCGCTGGGCTGCCCGGTCCGCGGAGTCAGTCATGAGCATCGAACAACTCGAATCCATCGCCCAGGCGATGGTTGCGCCCGGCAAGGGCATCATCGCGATCGACGAATCCACGAACACGATCGCCAAACGCTTCGCCGCGGTGAATGTGCCGAACAGCGAGGAAAACCGCCGCGCCTACCGCGAAATGCTGCTGACCGCGCCGAACCTTGGCGAGCACATCTCCGGTGCGATCCTGTACGACGAGACCCTGCGCCAGTCGACCAAGGCCGGGGTGCCGTTCACCAAGGTCATGATGGACAACGGCATCTTGCCCGGCATCAAGGTGGACAAGGGCCCGCAACCGCTGGCCGGATTTCCGGGCGAGGTCGTCACCGAAGGCCTGGATGGCTTGCGCGAGCGTCTGAACGAATACGCCAAGCACGGCGCGAAGTTCGCCAAGTGGCGCGCGGTCATCACCATTGGCGACGACATGCCGACCGGCACCTGCATCGAGGCGAACTGCCACGCGCTCGCGCGCTACGCCGCGCTGTGCCAGGAAGCCGGCATCGTGCCCATGGTCGAGCCCGAAGTGTTGATGGACGGCGCGCACGATATCGAGGAATGTTTCGAGGTGACCGAGGCGACGCTGCGTTCGCTGTTCGGTTCGCTGTATGAGCACAACGTCATGCTGGAGGGCACCATCCTCAAGGCCAGCATGGTGCTTTCCGGCAAGAGTTGCGCCACCCAGGCCGACGTGGACGAAGTCGCCGAAGCGACGGTGCGTTGCCTCAAGGCGTCGGTGCCGGCGTCGATTCCGGGCATCGTGTTCCTGTCCGGAGGCCAATCCGATGAACAGGCCACCGCGCATCTCAACGCCATGAACCAGATCGGCCCGCATCCCTGGCCGTTGTCCTTCAGTTATGGCCGCGCGATGCAGTCGGCCGCGCTGCAGCTGTGGGCCAAGGACATGGCCAAGAACTTTGCCGCAGCTCAGAAGACGGTGTCACAGCGCGCGAGAGAGAACGGACTCGCTGCGCTCGGGCAGTGGCAGAAAGCGGCCTGAAGAACCACTTGCGAGATGCGTGACAAAACGGGCGCCTCGCGCCCGTTTTTGTTATGGCGCCGCAGCCAACTTCTTCGCCGCCGCCACGAAATCCGCATCGACGCCGTCCATCTTCTCGGACCGCGCGATGATGCGGCCTTGCCCATCGAGCAGGATCAGCACCGAGGTGTGGTTGAAATCGCCGTCGGGCAGAGCGCGATACTGGATGTCGAGCGCAGCCGCGAGCTGGCGCACGCTCGCCGCATCCGCGTGCGCGAACGTCCATGTTGTTGCGTCGATCTTGCGCTTGCCGAATGTTTCCTTCAATTTCGCCGGCGTGTCGTGGGCCGCATCGAAACTGACCATCAGCACCGGCAGCTTCGTGTGACCGCCATCGCTGATCGCGTTTTGCGTGCGCTTGAGCTCTTCGATGATGAGCGGGCACATGAACTGGCACGAAGTGTAGAACATGCTCACGAGTTGCGGCTTGCCGGCGCGGTCGGCGAGTTGGAACGCTCGGTTGTCCTGGTCGCTCAGCGCGATCGGCAGGCGATAGACGGAATGGCCGGGCAGTTCGGCAGCGCGCGCGGGCACGATACCGGCAAAGACGAGCGTGATTGCGAGCAAGCGGATGAAATTCATGGCGTGGCTCCTGAAGCCGTGGCGCGGGCACAGCGAAAACCGAGGTTGACCGTGGTGTCGGCGGCCTTGAGCGCGGACAGCATGGCCACGCGCATCAGCACCGCGTAGTTGTCGCGGTCGCGCAGGTTGAGCGCGCCGGCGCCGCAGAACTTGAGCCGGTCCGGATCGTTCTGGTCGCGACTGTCGCTGGCTACCAGCAGCGCGTTGAAATCGTCCGTCCATTCCCAGACCAGTCCATGCAGGTCGCGCACGCCGTAGAAATTCGCTTCGCCGCCCACGCGCGCGACGGCCGCGTTGGATGGTCGCGAATACCAGTTGAGGATGCGCTCGCGCCAGGCCGGATCGCTGCGCGCATCGGCATGCGTGGCATCCGCTGCGGCGGCGAATTCCCATTCGTTCCAGCTCGGCAGGCGCGCGTTTTCGCTGGCGCAGAAGGCCTGCGCGGCGAACCAGCTCACCTGTGTCACCGGTTGATCGGGCTGCGCTTCGGCGCCGAGCGTCGTCGCCGATTGCCAGCTCGCGAGGTAGCGCGATTCAGCGAAAATCGGCGCGACGTTGCCGCGCTGCCACTGCGGATGCGTTTTTACGAAGGCGAGAAACTGCGCATTCGTCACCGGCTCGCGACGCAACGCGAACGGGGCGATGATCGTGTCCGCGCCTTTGGCATCTGCCGGCAACACGCTGGCGAAACGTCCGCCCGGCAGCGCGGCGTACTCGGCCGCCGGCATGGTACCGGCGGCGAGCATGGCGGCGCATGCAAACGTGGGGCGCAAGAACGCCATCAATGTTCCGCCTTGGCCGTCTGCGCTGGTTCGGCGCGGGCCTTGGCCACTTCCGCCGCCTCGATGCGCCCGCCCGGATTGCCCCAGCTGTTGAGCACGAAGGTGAGGATGTTCGCGACCTCGTCGTCGTTGAGCTGGGTCATCGGCGGCATCACCGAGTTGTAGTCCTTGCCGTTGACCTTGACCGGGCCGGACAAGCCATGCAGCACGATGCGCATGGTCTGTTTCGGGTCGGCGGCAATCAGACTCGACTTGGCGAGCGGCGGAAACACGCCGGGCAGGCCTTCGCCGTTGGCCTGGTGGCAGACCGAACAGGTGCCCGTGAACAACTGCTGGCCTGCCTTGATCTGCTCTTCTTTCGTCAGCTTGCCGGCGGCAGCGGCCTTCGTTGCCTGTGTCACCGCGGCGAGGTTCGGTTCGGCGCGGTCGCCCAGGTACACCGAGTCGACTTCCTTGCCCGAGTACACGGTCTTGTTCTCCGGCCCGTCCACTTTCAGGATCGCCAACGCACCCTTGTTGAACGCGCGAAAGATCGAGTGGTCGACCAGCACGTAGCTGCCCGGTACTTCGGTGTGGAACTCCACCATCGCTGCGCCGCCGGCCGGAATCAACGTGGTCTGTACGTTGTGCTGCTCGACGGTGCCGCCTTCCGGTCGCACGGTATCGAAAATCTCGCCGATCACGTGGAAGCTCGACACCAGGTTCGGGCCGCCGTTGCCGACGAACAGGCGCACGGTTTCGCCGGTCTTTGCGGTAATCGCCTTGTCGCCGGTGAGCGCGCCTTCGGCGCCATTGAACAACACATAGGTTGGCTTCTCGTCGATGGCTCGTTCCATGTCGAACGGCTGATGGCCTTTTTCGCGGTACTTGCCGGTGGTGTAGAAATCGCCCTGCATGACGTAGTACTCATGATCCACGGGCGCCAGGCCTTCCGGCGGTTCGATCAGGATCAACCCGTACATGCCATTGGCGATATGCATGCCTACCGGCGCGGTTGCGCAGTGGTAGACGTACAGGCCTTGGTTCAACGCCTTGAACGTGAACTGCGATTGGTGCCCGGGTGCGGTGAAGCTCGACGCGGCGCCGCCGCCCGGCCCGGTCACGCCGTGCAGGTCGATGTTGTGCGGCATCTTGCTGTTCGGATGGTTCTTCAGGTGGAACTCGACCGTGTCGCCCTGGCGCACGCGGATGAAGCTGCCCGGCACGGTGCCGCCGAAGGTCCAGAACGTGTAGGTCACGCCTTCTGAAATCGGCAATTCCTTTTCGATGACCTCCAGTTCCACGATCACCTTGGCCGGATAATTGCGCAGCGTCGGCGCCGGCACGTTCGGTGGACTGGTCAGCACGGCATGGATCGGATCGCCGCGCGGCGGACCGAAATCGCCGTGGATGTAGTTGCTCGGCGAAGAGCCGGCATCATCGGCCAGCGCGTAGCCGGCGCAGCCGAAAAACCCGGCGACAATGCCCAGTGCGAACACGAGTGGTTTCATGGTTGGACCCCAGAATGTAGCCGTTTGGCCGATGTCAGTATCTAACAATGTGGTGGATTCCAGCGACTTGATTCCGGTCAAGCGTTCGGCGTGTTTTTCCTGCGACGCAACATGAATTTGACATGGATCAAGGTAGGCGGGACGCGCGCGGCGAAACTGCCAATGCCGCGGCGCGGTGCCGCCTTGGGGGTCGACTATGTCCATCCGTAAAAATGCCTTGTTTGGAGCCATTCTCCTGGCGATGTTGCCGGTCGGAGCCATGGCCCAATCCGCGCCTGATGGCGTGGCCCAGAGCCGGCCGGTCGTCGAGTTGCGCTACCGCTACGAATCTGTCGATGATGCTGCATTTGCACAAGATGCGAACGCAAGCACCGTGCGCCTGCGCCTTGGCTATCGCTGGGCCTTCGCGCCGGGCTGGCGCGCGGTTGTTTCCGGCGACCGCGTACAGGCACTGGGCAGCGCGCATTACAACAGCACGGCGAACGGCAAGACGCAGTACCCGACCGTGGCCGATCCGCAATCCAGCGAATTCCACGAGGCCTATGTCGGCTACGCGAACGACGCGTTCGAGGGCGCGCTCGGCCGCCAGATCGTAGCGTTCGACAACCAGCGCTTCTTCGGCAATGTCGGCTGGCGCCAGAACGAGCAGACCTTCGATGCGCTGGCGTTGCGTTATGCGTTTGATGGCGGGCCGGTCGTGCGTTACGCCTACCTTGATCGTGTGCAGCGCGTGTTCGGCAACGCCAATCCCAATCCGCTGCTGCGCGCGTGGGACTTGAACGCAAACCTGCTCAACATCGCGCAGGCGCTGCCGCTGGGCACGCTTGTCGGTTACGCGTACCTCGTGCGCAATGACACGGTGGCTACCGCATCCACGCGCACGTTCGGCGCGCGCTGGACTGGAACCAAGGCCACGGGTGAAGCGAAGTTCGGCTGGGTGCTCGAGTACGCGAAGCAGGACGATTACGCGAACAACCCGGCATCGCAAAGCGCAAGCTATCGACTGATCGAACCAACGTTGACCTGGCGCGGCGTCACCTTCAAGGCCGGCGATGAAGTCATGGGCGGCAACGGACACTATGGCTTCGCCACGCCGTTTGCGACCCTGCACGCATTCGACGGCTGGGCCGATCGTTTCCTCACCACGCCCGTGGATGGCGTCGACGATCGCTACCTAGGCGCGAATGGCAATATCGGCAAAGCCGGTTGGACGACGGTGTGGCACGACTTCCACGCCGATCGCGGCGGCCGCGCATACGGCACGGAGTTCGACGCCATGCTGAGTTATCCGCTGGCCCGTGGCGTGACCGGATTGCTCAAGTTCGCCGACTATCGCAGCGACGGCTTCAGCACGGGCGAAAAGAAACTCTGGGCAAGCATCGAGTACAAGTTCTGACGGCGTGCATCAACCGAGGAAGCGCACGAATATCCCCCGCGGATCGTGCGCGATCGCGATGCTGACGATGAAAAGGAATACCGCGAGCGCGGCAACGAAGTACGCCGTGCGGTCAGCGCGCGAGCGCCCGCGCCGCAGCGCGAACACGCCGAGCACGATGTAGACCACCAGCAGCAGCACCTTGGCGGTAAGCCAGGATTGCACGAACGGATACTGGTGCAGGATCAACGTCAGCAGCACGGCCGCCATTAGCAGGGTCGTGTCGATGAGGTAGGAAAGATACTTCAGCGCCGGATGGTAGACGCCATTGGATCCGGCCAACATCATCGTTCCGCGCAACGTGAACAGGCTGCCGGAAAGAATGACGCAGGCGATGTGGAGGAGTTTGATTTGCGGATAGAACGCGACGAGCATCCACGCATTATCCGGGAATCCCGTCCCGGCGCGGAGTCGAATAGATCCACAAGCTTCGCAGCACCCACGGCGCGAACGCGATCACCCAGCCGAACGCGGCGATAACCAGCCACAGCGACGTATTGGCTGCCAGCTCCGCGCAGATGCGCGTCAGCACGACGCCTTGCAGCAGCGCAAACGTGAGCCAGGGAATCGCGCCCATCTGCAGTGGGCGTCCGGAATGGCCATGGGTGACACGCGTGACCATGGCCACCAGCATCGAGGCGAAGAATCCCACGGTAAGGGCGTGCACCGGCGCGCGGCCGAGCGTGAATTCGCCGGTCCAGCGCAAGATCAGGCTCTGCACGGTGAACAGCACGAAGGCCGTCGGCAGCCAGAGCAACGCGATGTGCAATGCGGCCAGCAATCCGGGGCGCAGGCATTTCCACGGCTGCCAGCCGATCCAGTGATAGGCGAAAAATAGCGCGAGTGGCGCATCGACGAGGAACATCAGGTCGTAGCGGTGCGCCAGTTCCAGGCCCTGGTGCGCAAGCAACAACGCCCACAGCACAGGCAGGCTCCAGGCCGGACGGAACGCACGATACGAAGGCCCGACCACATTGCTGCTGAAGAACGGAACCATGCGGTGGCTGACCGTGAAGAAGATCGGCAGCAGCAGGCCGAAGGTTCCAACCTTGATGGAGACGATCGCGCACTGCCATGGCGCGCCGAGCACGAATGCAAGAAAGCACGCCAAGCCGAGGAATCCGAAACTCAACGCCGCGAAACACGACAACGCGTGGCGATCCTTCCACTGGTTTCGGCGCAATACACCACTGAGCGCGCGCAGGGCCATGAGCCAGCCGCCGAGCATCAATGCGAGTCCGGCGATCAGCACGGGTTTCAGGTTCAGCAAGCCGATGTGCGAAAGCAGGTAACCGCCGAACACGCCGGCGAAAACCGGAACGTAGGCGCGCTTGGGCAGCGCCGGTTGTCCCATCCAGCGCGGAAACACGGTAAGCAGGAAACCGAAGATGAACATCGCCAGCATGCCGTATTGCGTGAACACCGCGTGCGCCCAACCGGCATAGACCGGCGCGGCAGGAAACGCGTGGCCGAAGTATCCGGCGCCGAGGAAGCACGCCCACCACGTCATGGTGACGAGCAGCGCGGTGGCGCCGCCGAAGAACATCATGCGGTGCGGCGCGGCGGCGAGAATGCGCGGCAAATCGGCGAGCGAAGGAAAGCCGGCAGGGGCAGCGTTCGCCGCTCCTGCTGGCTGCCTGGGTCGGGATGGGAAGGATCCCGATCCAATGCGCGTATCCATGAACCCGATACCTCCGTGACTCGACGGGCGCAGCATGCTCCGTCGCAAACACCCGGGCCTTGACCTGTGTCAGGCGACTGCGGATCGTTTGATCGCGATCAGGGCGGCGCCCGGCGCGTCAGCGCATGCTGGCGCGCGTTTGCGGAGCGAATGACGTGACTGATTATATCCAGGCATGGCAATGCATTGGTTGCGGAAAGATCGAAGCGCCGCAGCCGTGCATCGGCGTGTGCCGCGATCGCAAGGTCTTTTTCATCGGCAAGGGCGAGCACGAGGCCGCGCTCGCCGAAATCGGGCGCCTGCGCGCGCAGCTGCAAACGGCAGCGTCACACCTGCAGCGTTTCGCGCTCGCCGCGCCGCATCCGCAGCAATGGGAATCTGCCTACGCAGCGCTGCGCGACGAAGCGCGCGCCCTGGTCGCGGCATTGAACAGCGCGCTCGAAACCGGCCCCGCGGATGTTCGCTGAGGCTCGGTTCAATCGCGCAGGATATGCCGCGCGAGTTTGAGCAGCGCCGGCTTGTCGGTCAGCTCCAGCTCGCGGCCATCGACGCGGATCAGGCCCTGGTCCTGGAACCGCCGCAGCACGCGGCTGACGGTTTCGGCGGCCAGTCGAAGATAGTTTGCGATATCCGCGCGCGGCATTACGAGCCGGTACGCATTGGATGCAAAGCCGCGCGCGGCGTAGCGGTTGGCAAGATCCAGCAGGAACGCGGCGAGGCGCTCGTCGGCGGTGTGGTCGCCCGAGAAACGGCTGGATTTGCCGATATCCGCGCTGAGCAGGTCGAACAGGCGCTGCTGCACGTCGGGAATCTTCGCCGCCAGCATGGACAGGGCCGGGAACGAGAACCGGCACACGAACACGGTGTCCAGCGCGATCGCGTCGCAGGGATATTTCGCCGGATGGATCGCGTCCAGCCCGATCATTTCGCCGGGCAAGTGGAACCCGAGTACCTGCTCGTGGCCTTCATCGTCGAGCTGGCGCGTCTTCACCATGCCCGCACGCACCGCGTACAGTGCGCCGAAGCGTTCGCCGCTGCGGAAGATGTGGTCGCCGGCATGGAATGGGCCGACATGCTCGACCAGCATGTGCAACTCGTTCAATGCGATCTTGTCCAGGCCTGCGGGCAGGCAGACTGAGCCGAACGCGCAAGTCGAACAAAAATGGACATCGTCGCCGTCGTCGGCGATCGGGTTGTGCGGCGCCAATTTGCCGGGTTGGTGCAGTTGCGTCATGCGTGCGTTCCGCCCGGAGCGGAACGCCGGGCTACAAAGCTCGTGAATAGCGTACCGCAGGCGTGGCCTCGCGCGCGAGATAGGCATCGAAACACATGGCGACATGGCGCAGCAGATAGCGGCCGCGCGCGGTCACCTGCAGATAGTCCGGGGTCATTTCCACGAGGTCGTCGCGCGCGAGCTTGCGCAAGCGGCGCAGGCTGGCGTCGAAATACGCCTGGAAATCCAGGCTGTGGCGTGCTTCGAACGCGGCGATGTCCAGGCGCCCCTGGCACATCAGCAAGCCGATCGCGTCGGCGCGGGTGACGTCGTCCCCGCTCATGGCTAGCCCGCGCGCAACCGGCAGGCGGCCGCCATCGATCGCGCCGTAGTAGTTCGGCAGATCGTGTGCGTTCTGGCTGAAACTCGCGCCGATATGCGAGATCGCGCTCATGCCCAGGCCGATCAGGTCGCAGCCGCCATGCGTGGAATAGCCCTGGAAGTTGCGCTGCAAGGTACCGGCATCCTGCGCGCGCGCCAGTTCATCGCCTTCGCGTGCGAAGTGATCCATGCCGATGTAGCGATAGCCGGCAGCGGTGAGCTTTTCCACGGTCAGGCCGAGCAGGCGCAGGCGCGTGGCCGCATCGGGCAGGTCGGCGGCATGGATCTGGCGCTGCGCCTTGAAGCGTTGCGGCAGGTGGGCGTAGGCGTAGGCCGCGACGCGGTCGGGAGCAAGCGCGATCACCTCGTCGAGGGTGCGTGCGAAACCGGAAGTGGTTTGTTTCGGCAAGCCATAGATCAGGTCGACGCTGGTGGAACGGAATCCCGATTCGCGCGCCGCGTCGAGCACCGCGCGCGTCTGCGCCACGCTCTGGATGCGGTTGACTGCGGCCTGCACGTCGGGATCGAAATCCTGGATGCCGACCGAGACGCGGTTGAATCCCATCGGGGCCAGCGCGCGCACATAATCGGCATCGCAGAAACGCGGATCGAGTTCGATGCCGAATTCGCGCTGTGCGTCGCGGCTGAAGGAAAAATGCTGGGCCAGCGTCTCCAGCAGTTCGGCCATCTGCGAATGATCCAGGAAGTTCGGCGTGCCGCCGCCGAAATGCAGTTGCCGCACCGAGCGATCGCGGTCGAACAGCGGCGCGATCAGTTCGATCTCGCGATGCAGGCGCTGCAGGTAGATCGGCGAGCGGCCGGTGTCGCTGGTGATTATGCGCGTGCAACCGCAGTAGAAGCACGGGCTCAGGCAGAACGGCACGTGTACGTACACCGACAACGGCCGCGGAATCGGATCCTCGTTGGACGCCAGCGCGGTCGCGCGCAGCTGCGCTTCGCCGAAACCGGCATGGAACTGCGGCGCGGCGGGATACGAGGTATAGCGCGGCCCGTTCACGTCGTAACGCGCGATCAGGCCGGGGTCGAATTCGGCGAGGTTTTGCATGCCGCCATGGTG
>OEIU01000671.1_pt1 | contig 29298 bp, 24 predicted proteins | sample 1539221 | NCBI WGS metagenome assembly OEIU01 (sample SAMN03792071, study PRJEB22550) | activated sludge metagenome | feature: wastewater treatment plant; material: activated sludge; isolation source: Wastewater treatment plant of a petroleum refinery complex | place: Argentina: Zarate | collected...
TGGGGAGGGCGCATTGAAGGCAGAAATAACGGAGCACTGGGCCCAGGACCGACCCGAGCGGGTAGCGAACTTGGCCGGCAACACGCGCAACGGCCGCAGCCGCAAGACGCTTAAGGGCGAGTTTGGCGGACTGCCGATCGAGGTGCCGCGTGATCGTCACGGCACGTTCGAGCCACAGATCGTGCCCAAGCACCAGACCCGCTGGACCGGTTTCGACGAGCGCATCCTGTCGCTGTACGCGCGCGGCATGACGGTGCGCGAGATCCAGGCGCACCTGCAAGAGATGTACGGCGCGGAAGTTTCGCCGAGCCTGATCTCGTCGGTGACCGATGCGATCGTCGACGAGGTCAAGATCTGGCAAGGGCGCCCGCTGGATGCGGTGTATCCGATCGTTTATCTGGACTGCATCCACGTGAAGGTGCGCGAGGGCGCGGTGCGCGTGAAGGCGGTGTACCTGGCCATTGGCGTGACGATGAACGGCGACAAGGAAGTGCTCGGCCTGTGACTGGCCCAGACCGAAGGCGCCAAGTTCTGGCTGCAGGTCGTGACGGAGCTGAAGAATCGCGGGGTGCAGGACATCTTCGTCGCCTGCGTCGACGGGCTGAAGGGCTTTCCCGAAGCGATCGGGGCCGTGTTCCCGCACACCGCGGTGCAGTTGTGCATCGTGCACATGGTGCGGCACAGCCTGAATTATGTGCCATGGAAGCGCCGTGCCGAGGTGGCTGCTGACCTCAAGCGCGTCTACACCGCCACGACCGCCGACGAAGCCGAGCAGCGCCTGGGCGAGTTCGAGGAGAAATGGGACAAGGACTATCTGCCGATCGGCCAGTCCTGGCGCAGGAACTGGGAGCGGATCATCTCGTTCTTCGACTTCCCGCCGGAGATCCGCAAGGTGATCTACACGACCAATGCGATCGAATCGGTCAACTACAGCCTTCGCAAGCTGACCAAGCATCGCGGCGCCTTCCCGAACGACGAGGCGCTGGTCAAGCTGCTCTATCTCGCGTTACGCAACATCAGCAAAAAATGGACGATGCCGATCCGCGACTGGAAAGCGGCGCTGACCCGGTTTACGATCCAGTTCGAGGAGCGTCTGCCTCAACAGTGAACCAAATCCTGTTTACACAAAAATCTGCACACGCTCCCACGTCAATGAGCCACAGTTTGCGAACTGCGGCATAACGCTTGAGCTAAGCGGCGGCGGCCGCGATGAGTTCCAGTTTACCGCAACCGACCCGCAGCCGTCCGCTTGAGCGAATAGTTAGCTGACCGACTCACGTAAGCCAACCGCGGGCAATTGCTCGGCGGCTAAGCCAAACCAGCCCGAACGCAATGGCCAACACCAAGGCTTGCAGCACGACAGCAACCGTGCCAGCCAAGGCCGCGCCATTGACCAGCACGAACAGACCAAAATCTTGTACCACGATGCCAGCGAGCGACAGTAACAGGACAATGAACGCCCACTTCTTGCGCAGGAGAAGCCCAATGCAACCAATGGCGCCGCCGAAGACGGCTAGAGCCGTTGCGGCTAAAGCCCAGGGCGCACGAGCATTGTAGAGCGTTTGCTGCTCAAGGCTCAGTTTTGCAATGTCTTGCGGGGAAAGCTGCAGGTCTGCAAAAAACGCCAAGCAACCGAGAAGGTTCCAAAGCAGCGCGACGACTGCCAGGGCAAGAAACCATTTTGGCACTTTGTTCATGGACTTCCCCGTTTTGAGTAGCGCATGCCGGGCAGCTAACGCTTGAGCTAAGCGGCGGCTGCCGCAATGCCTCACAGTCTACAGCAACCGACCCGCAGCCGTCCGCTTGAGCGAATAGTTAGAGGTTTGGTACCACACGAAGCTGATAGCACATTTCTACTGTATTGCGGATGCTATCTACTGTTTCAACGAGCGCAAGCCCAGAGTTCTCCTCAAAGATGACTCGGGGATTGCCGGTTTGCTGACTGATAGCTACATCACGATACGGAACATAGCTTTTGACTATGCCAATCAGCGCGGCTCGGTTGATGGATTTTGTGTCTTGGATAGATGAAAGCTCTGGCCTGATGACGACGGGCCCACCACTATTGCCGGGGAAAATGTTTGCGTCAATAAGTAAGGCGGACTCTTGGCTGTTCAATACATCTCTTACCCTTGCTATGGAACCTGCTCGTGAGATTACATACATGGTTTGAGTAGAGACGATACCCATCGGAAACCCGAGCACGAAAACGGCATCGCCCTCTGAAACACCCGCCTCTTTCATTTCGGCTATACCAATTGCGTGCTTCTCTAGCGCAAAGAAGGCGAACGCTGCAGCGTCTTTTTTCAGAACCTCGGGGTTGACGACTAGTGCAGCTACATCAATGTCAAGAGAAGGATTTCCTACCCAGATTGGGCCGTTCGCATCAGTTAGCTTTATTGGGTAGTCAATTACTCCGGAATGATCGCTGCTTCCGAAGCGAACGATGATGTCGTCTTTATTTTGTAGGACATGCTTATTCGTGACAAGAAATGTGTTGTACTTTTTTTCTCCTTCGTGCTCTTCCAGGAAGCGGCCAACGATAAAGCCAGTTCCGACCCAGGTAGGACCGGTGTTCTGGCTCGGAATGCCGATCGACACAACGCAGTCGAGGAAGAACGGTGGTATGAGTGCCAAGGAAAACCTCTAACGCTTGAGCTAAGCGGCGGCTGCCGCGGAAAGTATGAGTTTAGCGCAATCGGTTCACAGCCGTCCGCTTGAGCGAATAGTTAGGCCTGTGAAATTCCGAAGCGAGCGGAACTTGGTATCTTTGCGGACTGTAACGCAGCGGCGCGGACCTGACCAGTGGTGCTTACGAAGCCAGGCGGTTGTGGCCGGCGCCCGAAGCGCGCCCCTCTGCAATGATGCGACCCGAACGCTGCGACATAAGGTGATGATTTTGAAAGACCCTGAGGCGCGCCCATCAGGAAACTACGCGACCGATCGCGCAGGCCAGCCGACCCCTTCACGAAGGCGACTGGCCGAAGACGAGCCAGCACGCTCGCGACAGCCTGCACCAAAACCCAAAAAAAAACGGGCGGTTGGTAAGGCCTAACGCTTGAGCTAAGCGGCGGCTGCCGCGATGCGCAACAATCTACCACAACCGACCCGCAGCCGTCCGCTTGAGCGAATAGTTAGCCTTCACTTTGGTCACTAGCGATGCGAACCTGGGAGAGTAATGCCTGACCTGCAAAGAACAAAGCGCTCAATGGGGCGCGGCCATTGCCCAGTGATTGCTCAAGGGCGCGCGAACAAACCACGCCGCTGTGTGTGAGAGCGACAAAACTTACCACTCCGTTTGGTGGTGCCGAATGGTCTTTGCCAGAAAATTCGGGCAGCGCAAACTCGGTTGTTTTGAGAAGTGCCTCGCCGGCAACACGAACCGGAATGTGCTCGCCAGCACCAATTACGCCGCCACCTGTTGGAAGGTAAAGACTTGTCGTACCTTCGGCCAAAGTAAGCAATGTAACAGGCCCCTCGGGGTAGCCAGTTTCAAATAGCAGACCCCACACATTTGGAAGGGAGTTTGATGGAGAAAGCCCAAGTTCGCTGGCCTTCATAGCTAGAAGGCGTTCGCGCATCTCACCTAACGGATTTGAGGACATTCCCATGTGAAGGCTAACGCCTGAGTTAAGCCGGACCGCTGCGCGGCACGACGGTGTGGTACACGTTACCGCACTAAGCCGAGCCGCGAAGCGGTCTCGGCTTGAACGAATTGTTAGGCCGCGGGCTTTGAGCTCTGAGCCAGAAACGCGCGAAGCTTGCCTGAGTACCACTCTGGGTGGGCCGCGAGGTGGCGGCGCATGATTGGAGAGCCAGATAGGGACGACCGAACGAAGGATTCGAGTGCCGGATTGTTTTCTTTCCCGAAATTCTCCTTAAGCACGGCGATGTACTCCAGGTAGTTGAGAAAAGATTCCGCGATAGTGAGGACTCTGTCGTAGTCTGGACTCTCCGGTTGGATGTCCTCTCCGTTAAAGAAGTACTTGCGGAGATGTGGGTACTCGATCAAGTGTGCGCGAAAAGCGGAAGCCTGCTCGTATGTTGCTGAGTGCGCTGCGATCTGCGAGGAATGTCTTAGGTCTCGAAGTTGGAAGTAGAGCAACGGGATGCCGACGATGGCAATAATGAGGCCACAAAGCGAGATTAAGAGCTGCGCGGTCTCAACGCTCATCTACGACGCTCCTGATTGCTGGTTCCGCGGCCTAACGCCTGAATTAAGCCGAGCCGCGAAGCGGCGTCGGCTTGAATGAATTGTTAGACCTCACCCCGGTGTCTACAAGTAGCTTGTTGTCTCAGGCGCAGCATCCCAGCAATTGGCTCGACCGTCTTCATACTGAATTTTCGCATCAGAAAGTTCCAAGTCAGTAGTGTCATCAAGAGTTGCGATATTCACCGCATGGAACGAACCATTGAACGGCTCAATCTCGAGAAATCCCTTACTGAAAGGACGAATGCCGCAGTATTTGCAGAAATAATGATGTACATCGCCTTTTGGCCATTCCGAAGGTGACGCCTGATAGTCGCTTAGCGCTGCGTCGCCTTGCAGCAACCGAAAGTCGCCCTGCATAGCAAAAACCTTCCAGAAGCGAGACTTCCAGCAGAAGCTACAGTTGCACCGTCGGGTCCCAGCGGTCAAGTCTAGGTTGCATTCGAACTTGATGGCCCCGCAATGACAGCTCCCAGCGTAGGTCTTTTTCATATGATCTCCGCGAATTCGCTCAATGAGGTCTAACGCTTGAGCTAAGCGGCGGCTGCCGCGATGAGTTTCATTCTAGCGCAACCGACCCGCAGCCGTCCACTTGAGCGAATAGTTAGGTTGCATTTGTGGCAGAAGACCCGCTAGTAGATTGCTTGGGTACTAACGAATGCTGAACCGCAATTGCCTCAGCAAGCTTGAGTAGTGCCCCGAATGAAGAAGCCAAGCTACCGCAGATTCTAGGAGCATGGGTTGTTTTAAGTCCGTCCGCAGCAGCGTTGATCATTGCGGCAAATTCCTCAATCGGGATTGAAACTTGCCAGTGATGCTGCGCATAGGTACTGAAGTCCGGTACGGACCACGCGCGGGCGAAAATGGCTCCTTCCTGCCAAGACATGTCCATGAGAGGGGCATTTGAAGACGCCGGACCATGATCGTGTTGCGCACCAGTTCTAACGATCCGCATTGGGAAATGCCTCCGTGTGCAACCTAACGCTGGAGTTAAGTGGCGCCTGCGCCACGATACGCATGATCTTAGCTGAAATCGACCCGCAGGCGTCCACTTGAACGACTTGTTAGGGCTCGTCTGGTGCCTCACGCATCGCGAAGAGGCGGGATTGCAGTGCCTGCCCGTTGACCCGACGAATGGCGAAAGGCAAGCCAAACGTTGAGAAAGCGTCGCAGTGCAAGCACAAACCGCAACGCTGCGACACCTGGACTGCTCGCACCGCTAACGGCGATGCGTTTGCGCTTGCACTGCGACGCTTTTGTAGCACGTTTCCGATGCGATGGAAATTCGGAGATTTCAGGAAAATAACGTAAGCAAATACGCACGCACGATCTGCCTTGCGCTTGCCCAGCGAGCCCTAACGCTTGAGTTAAGCGGCGGCTGCCGCTGTGAACAACATGCTACCGCAACCGACCCGCAGACGTCCGCTTGAACGAATAGTTAGCCGCGCTCGGAGTTTTTCATGAAAAACGGAGCAGCAAAAGACAGCAAGGCACAGCTGACAATGAGCAACGCACAAAATGATACGAATGACCACCACACAAGAATGGAACCGATTGCGACTACAGCCGCAATTATTGCGACTGTTAGCCCCAGCGAAATGTAGGTGTCTGAAGAGGCGCGTCGAGCCGCCGCATAGAGACCAATTTTGAAGCACCCTAGACCTAGCAGTGCCGGCACAAGTGAGATGAGTGCTGAAATCATCAGAGCGACAAGGAGAAGAATTGGCATTTCGTTGTCCCCGCCTCCGCTGTGGCCTGCCGCAGCAGCCCCAACAAACAGAATGAATGCGAGAACACCGGCGATTAAATAAACAAACCACGAGGCGACGGCAAAATTGGTGGTGCTCTTCATAGCGAGGCTAACGCCTGAATTAAGCCGCGCCGCGAAGCGGCGTCGGCTTGAATGAATTGTTAGATGCCAGCCCGGTCAATGTGCGCTGACCTTGGATAGCAGATTTAGAACGGCGACGCCACTAACGATAAGTCCCATGCCAACGAACGCCCACAAGTCTAGTTTCTGGCCATAGAAGATCCAAGCGATAGCTGCCACAAGTACGATGCCGAGGCCAGCCCAAACAGCATAAGCAATGCCGACCGGGATGGACTTGAGTGCGAGAGAGAGGAAATAGAACGCAAGCCCGTAGCCAGCCACAACTACAACAGAAGGAACTAACTTGGTGAATCCATGGCTGGACTTCAGTGCGGAAGTTGCGACGACCTCACCAAAGATTGCAATAGCCAGAAAGAGCCAGTTCTTCACGTGCAATCTCCTCTACGGCATGAAGGAGAAATAGTAGTGGCTATGAGTTGCCAAAAACAGTCTTGCGGCTATCGACTTTCTGTGAGCATACGCAACGCCAAATCTGGCATCTAACGCCACGCTTCAGCGGCGCCCGCTTGCGGGCGTCCGCTGCAAGCGCTTGTTAGGCAGCAAACGTGCGCGACAACATTGATCACGCTCGCTCTCTGGAGAAGTAGTTGACGAGACTATTCAGTGAACCATTGTTTCCGGTCTCCGTGCCAGAAATCATGTCCTGACCAATGAAGGACGCAACTTGGCTGGTGCTTCTTAGCTTCGTTACGCTTCCAGACTTAGCCAGCTCAAGAGTAGTTAGTGAAGCACAGAGTCGTTTTCCATCCATCGAGATCGTCTCGCTGGAGACGATGCGGCGATTCGGGATGATTTCAAGATAGCGTGTAGTGCCGTGAATGTTTGGATTTGACTTGGAGCCGCAACGGAAGCGATCTTCACCGCCCTCTCGAAAGTCATCTTGGTCATAGATTATGGTGGCAGTGTCTGACGGCGCCCCCCACTCCGACCGAATTTTCGCGCTTGCGAAAGCTGCGAATACTCTTTCGACGGTTGCTGGAATTTCGCGCTCGAACACCAATGTCGCGTGAGTTGTGTGTGCAGTGTGCTGGGAATCTTCAAAAGCCATATAGGTCCTCCGAATCGTGAGTGTGCCTCGCGCTGCGAGATGTGCTGCCTAACGCTAAGTATCGCCCCAAAACGGGGCGTTGGCCGGTATCGTCGACGCTGCAGGCGCGATCGTCAAGACGTTTTCCTACACGCAATCAGCCTGTTGCCTGATGGCTGCCCGATGCTGCGGCGCGCAAGATGGCGCGCATCTCTCCATCGGCGGGGTTGTGATGCGTTACGAGCATGAAAATGGGGGCGTAACAACCGGGGTTATCAAGTCGCCGAAACCACGCTTGATCGACGAAGTTCGCCGCAAGTTGCGTTACAAACACTACAGTTTACGCACGGAGCAAGCCTATCTGGGCTGGATTCGCCGGTTCATTTTGGCCAGCGGCAAGCGCCATCCGCGCGAGCTGGGCGGCGGCGACATCGAGGTGTTCCTTTCGCGTCTGGCGACGCTGGACAATGTAGCGGCGGGCACGCAGAACCAGGCGCTGTCGGCAATCCTGTTTCTCTACAAGCAAGTGCTGCGGATCGATCCGCCGTGGTTGAGCAACGTCGTCCGCGCCAAGCGCACGCGGCGCGTGCCGACTGTGTTGTCGCGCGACGAAGTTCGGCGTCTGCTGGCCGCGATGGATGCGCGACCGTAGCTGCTGGCGAGCCTGCTCTACGGCAGCGGCATGCGCATCATGGAAGCCTTGCGCCTGCGCGTGAAGGACGTGGATTTTGCGCGCAACGAGATCACGGTGCGCGACGGCAAGGGCAGCAAGGATCGTCGCACCGTGTTACCGCGCTCGCTGGTGGAACCGTTGCAGCGCGAGATCGAACGCACGCGCATCCTGCACGAGCATGATCTTGCCGAAGGCTTCGGCGCGGTCTGGCTGCCGCATGCGCTGGCGCGCAAGAATCCCGGCGCGGAACGCGATTTCGCCTGGCAGTATGTATTTCCTTCCGAACGCCGTTCGACCGATCCGCGCGGCGGCGCCGTGCGCCGCCAGCACGTCGACGATGCGGTGCTGTCGCGCGCGCTCAAGCAGGCGCGCGAGCGCGCGGGCATCATCAAGCCGTTGTCCGCGCACACGTTGCGCCACAGTTTCGCGACGCACCTGATCGAATCCGGTTCCGACATCCGCACCGTGCAGGAACTGCTCGGCCACAAGGACGTAGCGACCACGCAGATCTACACGCACGTACTCAACCGCGGCGGCAACGGCGTGATCAGTCCGTTGGATCGATGACGGTTACTTCAGGTTCGCCTCGAACAACTTGTAGATGCGCTTGTATTCATCCAACCACGAATCCGCGTTCGTGAACCCATGCCGGTCGAGCGGATATAGCGAGAGGCTGAAATTGTCCTTGTGCAGTTCGATCAGGCGCTCGTACAGGCGCGCGGAATCCTGGAACATCACGTTGTTGTCCATCACGCCGTGGCAGATCAGCAACGGATCGCGCAGGTTTGATGCGAACTCGATCGGCGACGAGCGCCGGTACGCCATCGGATCGTCCTGCGGCCGGTTGAGGATGTCCGAGGTATAGCCGTCGTCGTACAGCATCCAGTCGCTGACCGGGCGCAACGCCGCACCGGCGGCGAATTCGCCGGGCGCGCGGAACAGCGCCATCAGGGTCATGAAGCCGCCGTAGGAGCCGCCATAAACGCCGACACGTTTCGGATCGGCGTTCCAGTTCTTCACCATCCACGCCTTTCCGTCGAGCAGGTCTTCGAGTTCCGGATGACCCATGTCGCGGTAGATCGCGGTGCGCCAGTCGCGGCCGTAGCCTTCGGACGCGCGGTAATCCATGTCGATGACGATGTAGCCGTGTTGCAACAGCAGGTTGTTGAACATCTGCTCGCGGAAGTAGTACGACCAGTTCGCGGTGACGTCCTGCAGGTAGCCGGCGCCATGCACGAAGATCACGGCCGGATGCGGTTTGGATTTGTCATAGTCCGCTGGCGCGTAGAACTTGGCCCAGATCGAGCCCTTGAAGTGCGTCGATGGCACCTGCACGTACTGCGGGGCGACCCAGTCCAGCGCCTTGTAGGCGGCGGTGCGCGTGTCGGTGAGTTCGTGCGGCGCGCCGCTGCCGTCGGCATTGACGACCGCGAGTTGCGGCGGGATGTAGGGCGTGGAATGCGCGATCAGCAACTTGCTGCCATCGTGCGACAGCGAGAAGCTGTCCATGCCTTGATAGCGGGTTACTCGTTGCAGTTCGCCGCCGTCGACACTGACGCGATAGACGTCGTAAGCCCAGGGTTTTTCCGCATTCGCGCGCACGTAGAACCAGCGTCCGTCGTTCGAAAGCAGCGGTCGCGATACTTCGAAATTGCCGTGCGTGAGTTGTTTCGCCTTGCCGTCGAGCGATTTCGTATACAGATGTGCGTAGCCGGATTCCTCGGATACGTACCACAGCGTGCGGCTGTCGTTTTCCCAGCCGAATTCGTTGAAGTTCCAGTTGATCCAATGTTTGTCGGTGAGCCTGTCCTGCAGAACGAGGGTTGGCTTGGTGGGGCCCAAAGTCGCGATCCAGCGATCCTTGTTGTCGATTGCGCGCAATTGCACGGCCGCCTGTGTGCCATCACGCGTGAACGCGATGCCGGCGATTTGCAGCGCGCGCACTTTCGCCTCTGCCTTGTCCGGTTTTCCACTTTTATCGTTTTGCACACCGGCTGCCTTGAGCAACCCGGCTTTCTCGTTTTCGGCGCGGATCGCGGCAAGTGGATCGTCGTGGATGCCGGGCAAGTTGCCGACATCGATCTTCGTCTGCGTGTGCTTGACCAGATCGAACAGCCACAGCGTCTGCGGCGCGGGCGGATTGCGGCCGGCGTCGCGGCGCAGCGATTCGAACTCCGGATAACCGGTGTCGGTGACGTAGCGGATCAGCTTGGGCTGTTCGCCGCGCTCGTAACCCTTTTCGACCGTGACCGCAAGCAGCCAGCGCACGTCGGGCGACAGTTCCGTATCCTCGATGCGCACCTTGTCGCCCAGGTAAAACGGCAACGGCGCGCGGCTGGCGTCGCTGCGCTGCATCGCCTGCGCATGTTCGCGGCTTTCCTTCTTGTCCTTGTCCAGTTGTTGCAATGTGCTGAACAGGCGCATCTGTTCGGCGCGCAGCACATCGTCCTTCGGCGCGGCGTCGGGATCGTCCTCGGTTTTCAGGATGGCGGCGGGCGACGTGACGCCACTGCCGATGTCGTGCACGAACCAGTCGTTGCCACTGTGGAAACTGAGCAATCGGCCATTCGCGGAGAACTGCAAGTCGGCGTGGCGCTGGTTATCGCGCGTGACCTGCGTCGTTGTGCCGCTGCGCAAGTCGCGCAGGAACACGTCGCCGTTGCGCACGAATGCGGCGCGCGTGTTATCGGCCGAGTAAACGGGCTGGCTGCCATCGGCATTTGCCATGGTCGCCGCGTCAATCGTCGCGTCCTTGCCATCGCCCAGATCGATGCGATGCAGGTCGTACACCGGCGAGCCGCTGCGCTTGAGCTTGTAATAGACGGATTTGCCATCGACGCTGAAATACGGCGCGCCGCCGCCTTCCTCGAATTCCTCGGGCACCTGGATCTGCCCGGCGATCCAGTCCGGATCCGCCATGATCTGTTCCAGACTGAGCGGTGCCGGCGCGGCCTGCGCGAGCGCGGCGGATGAGGTGATGAGTGAAAAGGCGGCAACGGCGGCGATGCGGGACACGGGCACATCCTCGAAACGAAAACGCGCAGCATAGCGTCAGCGCGCGCCTCCGCAAGCGGCCGAAAGTCATGCGCGCTGGCAGATGGGGGCCAAATCCGGCACCATGCTCGCGCCGCCGCCAAGGATCCGCCATGCCCCTGCCCTGCATCGAAAAGACCACCGGGCCGAACCCGCGTCATGCCGTGATCTGGTTGCATGGCTTGGGCGCAGACGGCAACGATTTCCTGCCGATCGTGCCGGAACTGGTCGATCCGAACTGGCCGCCGCTGCGCTTCGTGTTTCCGCATGCGCCGGTGCGGCCGATCACGATCAATGGCGGCATGGCGATGCGCGCGTGGTACGACATCTCCGGCATGGAGATCGCGCAGCGCCAGGATGAGGCCGGCATCCGCGCCTCGATTGGTTTGCTCGAAGAACTCATCCAACGAGAAACCGCGCGTGGTACCGCGGCGGCAAACATTTTCCTCGCCGGATTCTCGCAAGGCGGCGCGATCGTGCTGTCCGGCGGCATCCGCCACACGCACAAGCTCGGCGGCATCATCGCCCTGTCTACGTACTTGCCGATGGCGGAAAAGACCGACGCCGAGGCGAGCGCAGGCAATCGCGCCACGCCGATCTTCATGGCCCACGGCATGCTCGATCCGACGATTTCGCATGCGCTCGGCGAGATGAGCCGAGACTACCTCGTGCAGCGCGGCTACACGGTTGACTGGCACGCGTACCCGATGGCGCACCAGGTCTGCATGGAGGAGATTGCGGATTTGCGTGCATGGATGTCGCCGAGGTTAGCCAATTGAGATTTTCAGAGATGAACGACGCATTTTCTTGTTCGTCATTCCGGCAGGGACTGCCGGAATCCAGTTGCCAAGGACGGCATCCCTGCAGTCTGGATACCGGCAATCCATGCCGGTATGACGTTATTCCATTACGAATCTCTCTCTAGCCGATGGCCGCATCCACCGACGAACGCCCCCGCTGGCTGCCGGATTTTTGCAGCCTGCCGGTGTTGTTCGCGGTAATGGTGGTAGCGGAGTTGCTGGTTCTCGTCGCGGAAATCGCGCCGAGCGACGAAACCCGCCCGCTGCTGCCGCGCCTGGCCACGGTCAGCGTGTTCGCCCAATGGCTCGCGCTGGTGTGCGCGGTGTGCCTGTGCAAGCTGCGCCCACAATTGGAAAGACTCTCGCCGTGGCTCGGTGTCATCGCCGCGTATGCGCTGATGCTCGCGGTCACCGTGATCGGCAGCGCGTTGGTGTTCGAGATCGACCACCAGCTCGGCTTGAACCTGACCCTGCCGACACAATTCCAGGGCCGTTTCATCTGGCGCAGCGCGGCGCTGTGCGCCCTGCTCGGCGCGGCGCTGCTGCGCTATTTCTACGTGATCGAACAGTGGCGCGCGCGCGTGCGCGCCGAGGCCAAGGCGCGCTTCGAGGCGCTGCAGGCGCGTATCCGTCCGCACTTTTTGTTCAACAGCATGAACACGATCGCGAGCCTGATCCGCAGCCGTCCCGCGGATGCGGAACGCGCGGTGGAGGATTTGTCCGACCTGTTCCGCGCTGCGCTCGGGCGCGATTCGGCGCTGAGTACGCTCGGCGCCGAACTCGACCTGATGCGCCGTTACCTCGACATCGAAAAACTTCGTCTCGGCGAGCGCCTGCGCGTGGACATGGCCGTGGACGAACTTCCGCAAGACCTGCCGATTCCCGCGCTGCTGCTGCAGCCGCTGGTGGAAAACGCGATCTACCATGGCATCCAGGCGCTGCCCGAAGGCGGCACGGTGAGCGTGCGCGGCCACCGCGAAACGAACGCGGTAATCCTGGAAATCCGCAATCCGCAGCCGCCGCAATCCGTGCGCGCCGCGCCGCGCAACGGAATTGCATTGGACAACACGCGCGCGCGCATCGAGTACCATTTCGGCACGCGCGGAACGCTCGCCGTCGACAACGGCGCCGAGGAATTCGTCTGCGTGGTGAGACTGCCCGATGAAAGTCCTGATCGTTGACGACGAACCGCTGGCGCGCGAACGCCTCGCCACGCTGCTGCGCGATTGCGGCAATGTGGAAATCGCGGGCGAGGCCGGTGATGGCCGCACCGCGCTGGAAGCGGCCGCGCGTACGCATCCGGATGTCGTCCTGCTCGACATCCGCATGCCGCTGATGGACGGACTGGAAACCGCGCGCCACTTCGCCGGTTTCGAGAAACCGCCAGTGATCGTGTTCTGCACCGCCTACGACGAGCACGCGCTCGCCGCATTCGACACCGGCGCGGTGGATTATCTGGTCAAGCCGGTGCGCGTCGAACGCCTGCGTACCGCGCTGGAACGCGCGCGCCGGTTCAGCGCGGAAGACGTCGTGCGCATGGAATCGGCCACGGGCATGCCGGCGCGGCGTGGCCACCTGTGTGCGCGCGTGCGCGGCAACCTCGTGCTCGTGCCGGTCGCCGACATTCATTATTTGCTCGCGGAAGACAAGTACGTCGTCGTGCATCACGCCAAGGGCGAGGTGCTGATCGAGGAGTCGCTGAAGACACTGGAAGACGAATTCGGCGAACGCTTCGTGCGCATCCACCGCAATTGCCTGATCGCGCGTGATCGCCTGGGCGGACTCGTGCGCGCTGCGGACGGCAGCATCCACGCGCAGATCGACGGCGTTACCGCGACGCTGGAAGTCAGCCGGCGGAATCTGCCGGGGCTGCGCAAACTGGTTCGAAGCCTGTGAAACACGCGCTGCGCATTGCCACACGCAAAAGCGCGCTCGCGTTGTGGCAGGCCGAGCACGTCGCCGCGCTGCTGCGCGCCGCGCATCCGCAGTTGGGTGTGGAACTGGTGCCCATGACCACGCGTGGCGACCGTATCCTGGACCGTCCGCTCGCCGACATCGGCGGCAAGGGCCTGTTCCTGAAGGAACTGGAAGTCGCCATGCGCGAACACCACGCCGACGTCGCGGTGCATTCGTTCAAGGATGTGCCGATGTTGCTCGAACCCGGCTTTGCCATCGGCGCCGTGCTCGAGCGCGCCGATGCCGCCGACGCCTTCGTGTCGAATGCGTTTGTGCATCTGGACGACCTGCCGCAGGGGGCGCGCGTGGGCACTTCGTCGCTGCGCCGGCAGGCGCAGTTGTGCGCGCGGCGCCCCGATCTGCAATTGCTGGATCTGCGCGGCAACGTCAACACGCGCCTGGCGAAACTCGACGACGGCGACTACGATGCGATCGTGCTCGCCTGCGCGGGACTCGAACGCCTGGGACTCGCAGGCCGCATCCGCAGCCGGCTCGAGCCGCCGCACTGGTTGCCGGCCGCCGCGCAAGGCGCGATCGCAATCGAACATCGCGCTGGCGATACGCGCATCGCCGAGTTGCTCGCGCCGCTGCACGACGACGCGACCGCGCGTTGCGTCGGCGCAGAACGCGCGATGACGCGCCATCTGCAAGGCAATTGCCAGGTGCCGATAGCGGCGTTCTGCATCGAAACCGAAATCGGCTTGCATCTTTCCGGATTGGTCGGCGATGCGACGAATGGAAAACTCATCCGCGCCGACGACGACGGGCAATCCGAAGCACCGGATGCGCTCGGCGAGCGCGTGGCGGGGCAATTGCTCGCGCAAGGTGCGGGCGAATTGCTGGGCCATAAATGACAACGGGCCCGCGCGGGCCCGTTGCCGTGTCGCGATCGTCGGGTCAGAAGTTGTAGACGAGATTCGTCGTAAACAGTCCGTCCGTCTTCTTGAAACCCGGCTCCACATCCGAGTTGTGGCGGATCTGGTAGCCGACCTTGAGCGCGAGCTTGCTGTTCATCTTCACCGCCAGGCCCGCATCGTTCTGGAAGAACTTGTTGTTGCTGCCGGCTTCGACCACGAACGTGTCGACAAACGCCACGGTGTCGCTGAAGTTGTGCTTGTAGGCGAGCTTGCCGCGCGCGACGAGGTTGTTCTCGGAATCCGGCGTGACCTTGACCGGCGGCGATTGCGGATCGACCGGCAACAGAATGTACGAAGCTGGCTGCGCGACCTTGTAACCCGGGCCGATTTCCACCGCCAGTTCGTCGCTCGCATTCTTCAGGATCTGGTAGCCATAGCCGATCGACACGATGTACTGGTAATCGTAGGACGAGAACTCGTCGTGCTCGTAGCGCGCCGCGCCGACGATGTAGCTGCGCTCGTCGAACTTGTAGCCGAGCGAGGCGCCGCCTTCGTAGCGGTTCGCGGTCAGGTCATAACCGGCCGGCGTATTGGCCTTGTTGCGCAGCGCAAGCAGGTAGAAATCGTCGGTCCACTGGTCGTCGTTGAACTTGATGTCGAGTTTGGCGTTGAGGTTCTGCGACTTGGTGTTGCCGCTGGCGATCGACAAGCCGGCTTCGCCGCTGCCCGACCAGCCGATCGGCGGCGCGGGGGGCGGATCAGCGAGCGCGGCCAGCGGCAGCGCGAGCAAAACGGCGGATGCGAGTAACGTCGTTTTCATGGGGATTCCTTGTTCTGGGGGAGCACGCCGCGTGCGATGCGACGGGCGCGCATTGTACGCGTACGCCGATGCAAAAATGTGGACTTGTGCGCAACGCGTACAAGCGCGGTTCAGGGATTTTGTGGCCGCGTGCCGCCGTAGTACAGCATCACCATGTGTTTCGCTTGCGCGAAGAACAGCCAGCGCTCGACGAACAGCCCGGCCGTGGCCGCGAATGCCGCAATGCATGCCAGGACCGCGCTCCAACCCGGCAACTCAGGCACGGCGGCAGCAGCGACGATGGGCACGGCGCCGATCAGGACGAGACAAATCGTGCGCAGGCGCGCGGCGTGCTGGCGCGCGAGGACGAAGCCCATTTCCTGCGTCAGGTAATTCTCTTCCGTGTGCGGTGCCTCGACGCTGCGCACGCGGCCGAAGCGGCCGAGTCCGGTGGCGGATTCAGGTGTCGATGTCGGCGCTTCGCTGTCGATATGCCGCCAGTAAGCGCGCTTGAGCACGACACAGGCGATGGCGAATGCGACGACCAACGCGGGCCGCGCTTGCGCGGTGCCGGCCCATCCGCCGATCAGCAACGACCAGCAGGCGCCGCCGAGCAATCCCAGCAGCAGATAACCCGGCAGCACATAAGGATTGTGCCATGCAGGAATCGTTTTCAGCGATGTGTAGATTCCCGCCGTGCACACAATCGTGATCGCCGCGAGTAAGGCGAGCAACGCGCCGAGTGCGCGCAACAACGATTCATCCGCGCCGCGCCACAGGCACCACGCCAGCGCGAGCATCGGTACGAAACTCGCCAGCGACGCCACGCCTTCGCGCGACAGCCACGACGTACGCCATTGCGAAAACGCGCGCCACGCGCGTTGCGGCTGGCCCAGGTGCAGGGTCGAGGAAAGCAGGCCGACGACGACGAACACGGCGCCGATGGCAAGCGCCAGCAACGCTTCGTTGCGCGCGATCAGCAAAGGATCCGATACGAACACGGCACCGAGAAGAAACAGCAGCCCGTAACCGCAGCCGGACATGACGGTGAAAAAGATGACGGAAAAAGCTGGGCGCATTATCTGGACAGCACCTTGTCGATCCAGCGCAGCAGCGGCGACGCAGTGGAAAAATCCGTTTTTTCATCGCTCGTGGGTTTCGGTGTGGAGCCGCAACCATCGCGCCGCGGCCGCGGCGGCAGGTACTTGTTCACCGGCTTGTAGCCCATTTCGGGCATGAGGTCGTAGCCGCCGCGTTCGGCGACGAGTTTCGACACAGTCGAATCCGGATCGCCCAGGTCGCCGAAATGGCGCGCGCGTGTCGGACATGCCATCACGCAGGCCGGCTGTCGATCGACCTCCTCGAACGATTCGTTGTAGATGCGATCCACGCACAGCGTGCACTTCTGCATGACGCCACGCACCTCGGAGTATTCGCGCGCGCCATACGGACACGCCCACGAACACAGCTTGCAGCCGATGCACTTGTCCTCATCGACCAGCACGATGCCATCCTCGGCGCGCTTGTAGCTCGCGCCGGTCGGGCACACGGTGACGCAATCCGGCGTCTCGCAATGCAGGCACGAGCGCGGAAAGTGCACCGTCATCGCCGGCTGGTTTTTCTGCGTCGGCTCGACTTCATACGAATGCACGCGGTTGAACCACACGCCCAGGGGTTCTGCGCCGTAGGGATTATCATCCGGCAGCGGGCCGAACTCGCCGCCGTCGTTCCATTCCTTGCACGCGACCGCGCAGGCGTGACAGCCGACGCAGATATCCAGGTCGATGACCAGGCCGAGTTTCTTCGCGCTGGGCGGCGGCAAACTCGTCATCAGAATGGCCAGAAGCGCGGGATCAGCCACATCGACAGCGCGCAGAACATCGCGATCAGCGGGATACCGACTTTCATGAAATCGGCAAACCGGTAGCCGCCGGCCGCGTACACCATGGTATTGGTCGGATAACCAACCGGTGTCGCGAACGACGTCGCCGCGGCAAAGGCCACACAGATCACGAACGGGGTCGGACTCACCTGCATGACGTGTGCGACGGAAATCGCGATCGGCACCATCAACACCACGGACGGATTGTGGCCCATCATCTCGGTGAGCAGCGCGGTGAGCAGGTACACCATGAGCAATGCCGCGAGCGGACCGTGCTGGCCGACCAGATGCATGCCGGCCGCGACGACCTCGCGCGCAAGGCCGGTTTTCTCCAACGCAATGCCGAGCGGCAGGATTGCGCCGAGCAAGACGATGACCTTCCAGTCCATCGTCTCGTAGACATCGTCGAACGAGAAGCAGCCGGTCAGTGCCATCGCCACACAACCCGCCAGCGCGCTGACCACGATCGGCAGGATGCCGAGCCCGGCGACGGCGACCACGGCGACGAGGATGCCGATCGCGAGCGGCGCCTTGCGCCGCGTCGCGCGCGTGTCGCCGCGCTCACTGAGCACGACCAGACCGGATTCGCGGCGCAACTGGCGCAGTGCCGGCTCGTCGACGAGCAGCAGCAGGATGTCGCCGACTTCCAGGCGCGTGTGCTTGAGCTGCTCACGCAGGATGCGGCTGCGCCGTTGCACCGCCAGCACCACGGCGTCGTCGCCCCAGCGCGCACCGAACTCACCGACGCTGTCGCCAGCGACGCGCGCGCCCGGCGCGACCAGCGCCTCGATCAGCACGCGCCGGCCGGCGGGAAGGTTCGCCGCCGGTGCGATCTCGAGCTTTAGCTTCAGCCGGAATTCCTCCAGCCGTTCCCAGTCGCCGCGTGCGAGCAGCACGTCGCCCTCGCGCAACTCCTGCTCGCGCGGCGCCCACAGGTGCTCGTCGCCGCGCAGCAGCTCCAGCACATACACCCCGAAACGCTCGCCGAGTTTCGCCGTCGCCACGGAATCGCCGATCAGCGGCGAATCGGCACGCACGCGCAGTTCGGTCACGAATTTGCCGAGTTCCAGGTTTTCCGAATGCTCGGTGTCGATATGGCGCGGCAACAGCCAGCGCCCGACCAGCATCAGGTAAATGATGCCGGCGACGGCAAGCAATGCACCGAGCTTGGTGAATTCGAACACGCCGAACTCGGGCATGCCGTGCTGCACGGCCAGACTGTTGGTCAACAGGTTCGACGAAGTGCCAAGCAGGGTGCACACGCCGCCCATCTGCGCCGCATAGGACATCGGGATCAGCACGCGTGCCGGCGAGGTCTTGGCGCGTGCGCACACGCTCAATGTCACCGGCAAAAACGTCGCGACCAATGCCGTATTCTTCACGAATGCGCCGAGAAAACAGACGATGACAAGGATCGAAAGCGTCAATAGCCACGGCCGCTTTATGCGCGACAAGCTGCGGATCAGCGGGTCCAGCGCGCCGGTGCCGACCAACCCCGCATTGAGCGCGAACATCGCCGCGACGACGATGGTCGCTTCGTTGCTGAAACCGGACAGGCCTTCCGCCGGCGTCAGGATTCCCGACACCAGCAGCGCCGCGAGCACGAGCAGGCCGATCACGTCGTAGCGCAGCTTTTCGCTGATGAACAACGCCATTGCGGCGATCACGATGGCGGCGACGGCCCAGGCTTGCAGGCTCATGCGGTTGCCTCCGCGACCGATTCGTCGCGCGTAATGCGCACCTTCAGATCGAACCACGCGGCCTGCCCGGTGACGGGATCGGCGTTCGTATAGCGGTAGCCATCCGCGCGCGGTGGCAGCAAATCATCAATCGTGTGATTCAACAAAAATCCCTTTGTATACTCTGGCGCGTCGGCGGCGAGCTTCCACGCGCCGCGCTGCTTGCCGATCGCGTTCCATGTCCACACCACGCCCGGCGCGGTGCCTTCGTGGAACCTTGCCTGCACGCGGATGCCGCCATGCGCGGATTCAACGTCGACCCAATCGTTGTCACGGATACCATGCGCTTGCGCGGTATGCGGGTGCAGGTACAGGAAATTGCGCGCCGCAATCTGGCGCAGCCACGCGTTTTGCGAACCCCAGGCGTGATACATGAACATCGGGCGCTGGGTGATGGCTGCAAGTGGAAATTCGGGGTCGGCATTTTGTGAAGAATCCGCACAGGGATGTGCGGTCTTGATTTGTTCTTCGCGAATGGACTCGCGTGATCCATACCAAAACGGCAACGGATCGAAAAATCTGTCCACCCGGGCGCGTTCGCGTTCAGGCGGCTGCACGGCGCCATGTCCTTGTGCGGCGAGACGGAATTTTTGTAGCCGTTCCGAATAGATTTCCAGCACGATAGGCTCGGTCGAGCCGACGAAACCCAGCGACTTGGCCCACGTCAGATACTCGCGATTCGCCATCTTGTAATAGCGTGCTGATTCTGGGATTTTCGCTTCCCAATGGCAGTTTTGGGATTTGTATACATCAAGCTGGTCCGGATTCGGCTCGCCCACGCCGGATTTGTCGCCGATGCACCCGCGCCAGCCGGCAAGCAGACCGACACCCGGCGCGCGTTCGTGTTCGACCATGTATTGCGCGTACCCGCGCGGATATTTTGCTGCGCCATCCGCATCGACCATGCCCGGCAGTTTCAGGCGCGCGCCGAGATGGAGCAGCACGTCCTGGAACGGACGCACGTCACGATCCGGTTGGCACACCGGTTGGCGGATCGCGTCCGCTGCGCCATCGGCGTCGGAGATCGGGCGGTCCAGCAGCGACATGCAGTCGTGGCGTTCCAGGTAGGTCGTATCCGGTAGCACCAGGTCGGCATAATTCACCGTCTCCGACCAATACGCGTCGGCATAGATGAAGCGCGGGATACTGTACGCGCCGTCAGCGTCCTTGTCGCAGAGCATGCGCTGCGTGTCACGCGTGTTCATCGCCGAGTTCCAGCCCATGTTGGTCATGAACAAGAACAGCGTGTCGATGCGATACGGATCGCCCGCCCAAGCGTTGCGGATCACGGATTGCAGCATGCCGTGCGCGGCGAGCGGGAATTCCCAGGAGAACGCCTTGTCGATGCGGCGTGGTTTGCCTTGCGCATCCACGACGAGGTCTTCCGGGGCGTGCACGTAGCCGAGCGGTCCGGCGTTGAGCGCGCCATTCTCCTTGCGCGATTTGCCCGGACGGGTGGCTGGTGGCACGGATTTCGGATACGGCGGTTGGTAACGGAAACTTCCCGGTGTATCGATCGCGCCGAGCAGCATCTGCAAGACGTGGATCATGCGGCAGGTGTGGAAGCCGTTCGCATGCGCGGCGATGCCGCGCATCGCGTGCATCGAAACCGGACGGCCGATCATTTCCTCATGCACGCGGCCGTGCGTATCGATCCAACGCTGCGGCAGGCGGATTTCCTGATTGAACGCGACGTCGGCGAGTTCCGCGGCGATGCGGCGAATCGTTGCGGCGTCGACGCCGCACTGCGGCGCGACATGTTCAGGTGCGTAATCGTCGCTGAGAAAACGTTCGGCGAGCAACGCAAACGCGGGCATCGCCTGGTGGCCGTCGGGCAAGGTGAATTCGCCCACGATGGCGGGTGCGGTGTCCAGCGAGTCCGCGGGCCGCGCGATGTTGCCGCGCTTGTCCCAGCACAGCGCATTGCCCTGCGCATCGCGCGCGATCAGTCCATCGTCCGCGCCGCCGGGATTGCGTACGACCAGGTGGTGCGCATTCGTGTACTTCACGAGGTAATCGAAATCGATGCGATCGTGGATCAGCAATTGGCGGATCAGCGCGCCGACGAATAGACCGTCGGTGCCGGGGCGAATGCCGATCCACTCGTCGGCGATCGCGGCGTAACCGGTGCGCACCGGGTTGATCGCGACAATCTTCGCGCCGCGCGATTTGAGCTTGCCGAGTCCGAGCTTGATCGGATTGGAGTCGTGATCCTCGGCGACACCGAACATGAGCAGGAACTTCGTGTGCTCCCAATCCGGTTCGCCGAATTCCCAGAACGAACCGCCCAATGTGTACATGCCGGCGGCGGCCATGTTGACCGAGCAGAACCCGCCGTGCGCCGCGTAGTTGATCGTGCCGAACTGCTGCGCCCACCAGCTGGTCAGCGCCTGCGACTGGTCGCGGCCGGTGAAGAACGCAAGTTCGTCCGGATTGCGCGCACGGATGTCGCCCAGCCACTTTGTCGCCAGCGCCAGCGCCTCGTCCCATTCGATTTCGCGGAATTCGCCCGTACCGCGCTCGCCCACACGCAGCAGCGGTTTGCGCAACCGCGCCGGCGAATAGTGCTGCATGATCCCGGCCGAGCCTTTCGCGCACAGCACGCCCTTGTTGACTGGGTGCGCCGGGTTACCCTGGATATAGCGCACGCGGCCGTTCTTCAGATGCACCTTGATGCCGCAGCGGCACGCGCACATGTAGCACGTGGTCGTCTTGACCTCGTCGCCCACGGGTTCATTGAGTTTCAGCTGCGTGTGCGGCATGCGCGCATGATAACGGATGCGGCACGGCGGCCCACATGCCGTACCATAGGAGAATGGATCGTTACGAAAGAATTCTCACGCTGCACCGGATCCTGAAATCCGCGCGCTATCCGGTGCCTTTGGCAAAAATCCTCGACGAACTTGGCTGCTCGCGCGCCACGGGGTATCGCGACATCGCCTTCCTGCGCGACGCGCTCGGTGCGCCGATTGACAGCGAGGGTGACGAGGCCGCGTTCCGCTACAACGCGGATGAGGCCGAGCGCTTCGAGCTGCCCGGCCTGTGGCTGACCAGCGAGGAATTGCAGGCCCTGCTCGCGCTCAACGAGCTGGTCGGGCGCACCGGCCCGGGCATCCTCGCCACGACGCTCGCGCCGTTCCGCGCGCGCATCGATCGGCTGTTGTCGAACCAGACCGACGGACAGAGCTTTCCCATCGAGCGCATCCGCGTGATCGGCTCGGGCACGCGGCGCGTGGACGAGGCCACGTTCCGCCACGTTGCCGGCGCGGTACTCGGGCGCAAGCGCCTGAAATTCGACTACCGCGCGCGTTCGACCAACGAGGCGACCACACGCACGGTTTCGCCGCAACGACTGACCCACTACCGCGACAACTGGTATCTGGACGCATGGGATCACGACCGCGACGCGTTGCGCAGTTTCGCGCTCGACCGGATCGGCCGCGCCAGCGTGCTCGAGGATGCCGCGCAGGATCGCGGTGAAGCGGAATTGAACGCGCACCTGGCGTCGAGCTACGGAATTTTCTCCGGCGCGCCAAAGGCCACGGCGACGATCCGTTTTTCCGCGCACGCCGCGCGCTGGGTCGCCGACGAACACTGGCACTCGCAGCAGCAGGGCACACGCCTGCCCGATGGCCGTTACGAATTGAAGGTGCCGTATTCGAATTCGCGCGAATTGCTGATGGACGTGCTGCGCTACGGCGCGGACGCGGAAGTGGTCGCGCCGGTGAGCTTGCGCGAGGAAATGAAGATCATGTTGCAGCTCGCGCTCGGCGCCTACAAATGAACGCCAACGCAAAAACCGTCTCGCTCGTGCTCGGCTCCGGCGGCGCGCGCGGCTATGCGCACATCGGGGTGATCGAGGAATTGCTCGCGCAGGGTTTCGAAATCCGCAGCGTGGCCGGCGCCTCGATGGGCGCGCTGGTCGGCGGCATTTACACAGCGGGCAAACTCGACGCCTATCGCGACTGGACGCTCACCCTGCAGAAGTTTGACGTGCTGCGCCTGCTCGACTGGACGTTTCGCGGCGGCCTGATCAAGGGCGACCGTATCATCGGCCGCCTGCGCGAGCTGATCGGCGACGTCCTGATCGAAAATCTGCCGATTCCCTACACCGCCGTCGCGGTCGATATCCTCGCCCAGCGCGAAATCTGGTTCACGCACGGACCCCTGTTCGACGCGATCCGCGCCTCGATCGCGATTCCGACCGTGTTTCGCCCGCATCATTACGAAGGCCGCGTGCTGGTCGATGGCGGCCTGCTCAACCCGGTGCCGATCACGCCGACCCTGCGCGACCTTACCGACTGCACGATCGCCGTGGACCTCAACGCCGCGCCGGACGATGCGAATTCCGCGTCGGCGCCGGACGCGAACACCGATCCGGGCCTGCTCGAAACTTTCGCGCGTTCGCTCGATGCGGTGCAGTCCACGCTCACACGCTACCGCCTCGCCGCGCAGCCGCCGGATTTGCTTGTGACGATTCCGCGCAGCGCCGGTGCGTTCTACGAATTCCACCGCGCGCCGGAACTGATCGAACTCGGTCGCGAGCGCACGCGCGCGGCGCTGGCGCAATGGCGCGGCCGCATCAAGTCCGATGGTGGTCCGGAACTTTCCTGAACGTCGCACGCCACAATTCCGGCGCGTCGGCGAGGATCCAGCCGATGAAGGTCAGCAGCCACAGGATCAGCGCGGCCCAGGCGAAGAACACCGCGATCGGCCGCAGCAAATCCATGTCCAGCGCACGCGCCAGGTTCCAGGTGCAGGTCGCGTACATGCCGAACGGAAACACCGCGCCCCAGTCCAGCGGCTCGTAGCTGAGCGGATAGCGTCTCCACAAATGCCGCCACGCTTCGAGCACGATGAGCAACGGAATCCACCACGTTGCCGTGGCCCAGAACAGCAAGGTGAAGCCGACGATGAAACTGCGCGCGGCCTGGATCACCGGCAAATCGGCGCCGTAATCGAGCAGATAAACGCCGGCGAGCGTGGAGATCGCCATCGCACCCATGCTGATCCAGTACGGCGGCGTCAGCTCGGACGGTGCAAGACGAAAAAATACGGAACGATAGAAAATCAGAGAGATGATCCAGATGTAGAGCATGCCACCGACCAACCACAACACCAGCGCAAGGAACAAATGTGCATGCGCATGCTCCGGAACGAGCGGCGCCAGCGCTGCACCGAGGATAGCCACCGCTTGCGTCGCGACAATCGACAGCAGCCAGCCGCCGTCGAGTCCGCGCTCGATGCGCGGTTTGCGTTGCTTGATGATCAAGGTGGCGAACACCGCGTACATGACTACCACCCATGCCAGAAAAGCCAGCCACCAGAACGCGATGACCAGCGCGGGCGGTGCACCGACGATGCGGCATTCCAGGCCCATCACCGCGGTCGCGGCAACGAAGGTGAAGTAACCCTGGGCGCGGCGATGGTCGGCCAGGTCCGCGACGCATTCCTGCGGATACACGATCAGGCGTGCGAGCGAGATCAGGATCAAGGCCGGGTAGACGACGACATTGACGGCGAACAGCGCATCCGGAATCGCACTCAGGCCGCTGTCGCGCAACGCGATCGACACGATGCTGGTGGCCATCGCGAGGGCGAAGTACGCCGGATGCAGCCGGCGCAGGTGCAGGCCGTGGCGGATGGCGTCCAGGCGCGTGTCGTGCATTCCGGCAGGATACGCCGATCGCTGCGATCGGCGATAATCGCCGCTTCGATTGCCGGACTTCCGCGATGAACGCCAATCAGTCCGCGCTGCGCAGCGGCGCTGCCAATACGGTACTGACGGTGCTCGGCGCCATCAGTTTCTGCCACTTCCTCAACGATCTGATCCAATCGTTGCTGCCAGCTATCTATCCGCTGCTCAAAACGCAATACGTGCTCGACTTCGGCCAGATCGGCCTGCTCACGCTCACCTACCAGACCACGGCGTCGCTGTTACAGCCGCTGGTGGGCTGGTACACCGACAAGCACCCGATGCCGTATTCGCTTGCGATCGGCATGGGCTTCACCTTGTCGGGATTGTTGCTGCTCGCGATCGCGACGAGCTTCGGCGCGTTGTTGCTCGCCGCTGCATTGGTCGGCACCGGATCGTCGGTCTTCCATCCGGAATCCTCGCGCATCGCGCGGCTGGCTTCGGGCGGCCGCCACGGTTTCGCACAGTCGTTTTTCCAGGTCGGCGGAAATCTTGGATCGTCGATCGGTCCGCTGCTCGCCGCGTTCATCGTGCTGCCTTACGGCCAGCACAGCATCGCGTGGTTTTCGATCGCGGCGCTGCTCGCAATCGTCTTGTTGAGCCGCGTCGGCGGCTGGTACGCGCAACACATGCGCACACGCGCGCAGTCGGTCGTGCATGAAGTCACGCATGGCTTGTCGCAACGGCAAGTGTGGATTGCGATCGCGGTACTGCTGGCGCTGATCTTCTCGAAGTATTTCTATCTCGCCAGCTTGTACAGCTACTACACGTTCTACTTGATTGAACGTTTCCACGTCAGCGTGCGCGATTCGCAGTTGTACCTGTTCGTGTTCCTCGGCGCGGTTGCACTCGGCACGCTCATCGGCGGCCCGCTCGGCGACCGCATCGGACGCAAGTACGTGATCTGGGCCTCGATCCTCGGCGTGCTGCCGTTCACGCTGATGCTGCCACACGCGAATCTGTTCTGGACTGCGGCGCTGAGCATCGTGATCGGCTTGATCCTGTCGTCGGCGTTCTCGGCGATCCTGGTCTACGCGCAGGAACTGCTGCCCGGCAAGGTCGGCACGATCTCGGGACTATTCTTCGGCTTCGCGTTCGGCATGGGCGGACTCGGCGCGGCCCTGCTTGGCGAGCTGGCCGACCGCCGCGGCATCGAATACGTGTATGCGCTATGCGCGTGGCTGCCGGCAATCGGCCTGCTCACGGTGTTCTTGCCGAATTTGCGGCAGCGCAAAAATTGAACTTTGCTCTTGCCCCCTCTCCCGCTGGCGGGAGAGGGTTGGGGTGAGGGGAAGTCCGGGAAGGTACTCCACAATTTTCCCTCACCCGCCGCGCTTCGCGCGTCGGCCTCTCCCGCATACGGGAGAGGCGAAAATCAGCGCTTCATCGCGTTGAAGAACTCATCGTTCGACTTGGTGTTCTTCATCTTGTCGAGCATGAATTCCATCGCGGCGAGTTCGTCCATCGGATGCAGCAGTTTGCGCAGGATCCAGATCTTCTGCAGCATGTCCGGTTCGATGAGCAAATCTTCGCGGCGCGTGCCGGAGCGGTTGATATTGATCGCCGGATACACGCGCTTCTCGGAGATGCGCCGATCCAGGTGCACTTCCATGTTGCCGGTGCCCTTGAATTCCTCGTAGATCACTTCGTCCATCTTCGAGCCGGTCTCGACCAGCGCAGTGGCAAGGATGGTCAGCGAGCCACCCTCCTCGACGTTGCGCGCGGCGCCGAAGAAGCGCTTCGGGCGTTGCAGTGCGTTCGCGTCCACGCCGCCGGTCAGCACCTTGCCGGACGAGGGCACCACGGTGTTGTAGGCGCGCGCGAGACGCGTGATGGAGTCAAGCAGGATCACGACGTCCTTCTTGTGTTCGACCAGGCGCTTGGCGCGCTCGATCACCATTTCGGCAACCTGCACGTGGCGCACCGCGGGTTCGTCGAACGTGGAGGAGATCACCTCGGCGCGCACGCTGCGCTGCATTTCGGTGACTTCCTCGGGACGTTCGTCGATGAGCAGGATGATCAGGTGTGCCTCGGGATAATTCTGCACCAGCGCCTGGGCGATATTCTGCAGCATCATTGTCTTGCCGGCCTTGGGCTGCGACACGATCATGCCGCGCTGGCCGCGTCCGACCGGCGCGATCAAGTCGAGAATTCGGCCGGTGATGTCTTCGGTCGAGCCGTTGCCGCGTTCCAGGTGGAACATCTTGCGCGGGAACAGTGGTGTGAGGTTTTCGAACAGCACCTTGTTCTTCGACGCTTCCGGCGGCTCGCCGTTGATCGTGTCAACACGCAGCAGGGCGAAGTAACGCTCGCCTTCCTTCGGATTGCGCACGCGGCCGGCGATATAGTCGCCAGTGCGCAAGTTGAAGCGGCGGATCTGCGAGGGCGAGACGTAGATATCGTCGGCACCGGCGAGATAGGACTCGTCCGGGCCGCGCAGGAAGCCGAAGCCGTCTTGCAGGATTTCGAGCACGCCCTCGACGCTGACGCCACCACCGGCGCGGGCATGCGCCTTCAGGATCAGGAACACGATGTCCTGTTTGCGCGCGCGCGCGACGCCTTCCTCGATGCCGAGTTCCTCGGCCATCTTGAGCAACTGGTGCGCAGGCTTGCGCTTGAGTTCGTTCAGGTCGATCAGCGGGCCGTCGCCGCCGCCGTTCTTGGACTCGTCGTATTCCTCGTCCTGTGGCGGCTGGAAGCGTTGCTGATTGCGGTCACCGCCACCACCTCCGCGATTGCGGTCACGGCCGCGATTGCGGCCATGGCGACCTTGCGGTCGATTGCCGCCTTGGCGCTGTTCGCCGCCACCGGCGTTTTCGCCCCCGGCTTCTGCGGCTGGTGGATTGGCAGCGGTGTTGTCGCCGGATTGGGTTTCGCGCGGCTTGGATTCGGCACGCGTATCGTTGGAACGGCTTTCGCCGGAATCTTTGTTATCTGGTTCGGACACGGACTGGCCTCGTGGGCGCCGTAAAAGTTACGGAGGGTTGGAAGAAAATCGGGGGAGGGCGGGCCGGGCGAACGCCCGGCAGACCGATGTAACTTATCACCAATCGCTGCGCACTGCCAAGCGTTTGGCGGACTATATTTTTAGCTTTTTTTGCGATTTACACAAGTAGCGATTGAGTACGGATCGTCTTCGTGGCCGCGGTTTTCTTTTCTCGTCATTCCGGCGAAAGCCGGAATCCAGTGTCTTTCTTGTTGGCATCCTGCCGCCTGGATTCCGGCCAATCCATGGCCGGAATGACGAATTTCGTCAGATCGTCCTGTCGATCAGCTGGGTCAACTGGGTCTTGCTCACCGCCCCGATCTGGGTCGCCTCGACCTTGCCGTTCTTGAAGATCATCAGGGTCGGGATGCCGCGCACATTGTAATTGCGCGGGGTTTTCTGGTTGTGGTCGATGTTGATCTTGGCCACCTTGAGCTTGCCGGAATAATTCTGCGCGACCTCGTCGAGGATCGGCGCGATCATCTTGCACGGCCCGCACCATTCGGCCCAGAAATCGACCAGCACGGGCTCGCTGGACTTGAGCACCTGCTCTTCGAATTGGTCGTCGCTGATCTGGGCAATGGCTGCGCTCACGGTGTTCTCCACGGATGGTATTGCGGGTTGACGACGGCGTTGTGGCCGCGGTTGGGGTATACTTGTTCAGGTTGCGCAGCGTCTGCGCGCTCGGGTTTCGCCGGGGGTGCTTCATTTGACCCCAAGCGGCGGTTCCGATCAAGTTGGGCCATTCGCCCCCTCATTCAAGCCGGACGAGACCCCGGCATTCATCATCAGGCCCGGAGCGGCCATCGCCTTCATGTCCGAGCAACAACCTCTTACCGACACTTTTTTCGACACATTCGACCTGCATCCGAGCCTGCTTTCCGGTCTGCACGCCGCGGGCTTCACCCGCTGCACGCCGATCCAGGCGTTGACCCTGCCCGATGCGCTCGCCGGGCGCGACGTCGCCGGGCAGGCGCAGACCGGCACCGGCAAGACCGGCGCGTTCCTGATCGCGATCATGCAACGCCTGCTCACGCGTACGGCTTTCGCCGAACGCGGGTCGGTCGATCCGCGTGCGCTGATCATCGCGCCGACGCGGGAACTTGCAATCCAGATCGACAAGGATTTCCGCAGCCTCGGCCGCGACACCGGCCTCAAATCCGCATTGATCTACGGCGGCGTCGACTACGACAAGCAACGCGAGCAATTGCGCGGTGGCGTGGACATCATCATCGCGACGCCGGGCCGCCTGCTCGACTATTACAAGCAACACGTGTTCTCGCTCAACGCCGTGGAGATCATGGTGATCGACGAGGCCGACCGCATGTTCGACCTCGGCTTCATCAAGGACGTGCGCTTCATCCTGCGCCGCCTGCCCGATCGCACGCGCCGCCAGTGCATGCTGTTCTCGGCGACGCTGTCGCACCGCGTGCTCGAGCTCGCCTACGAGCACATGAACGAGGCGCAAAAGCTCGCGGTGGAAAGCGACAACGTCACCGCCGACCGCGTGCGTCAGGTCATTTATTTTCCAGCCAGCGAAGAAAAACTGCCGTTGCTGATCAACTTGCTGTCGCGCATCGACGCGCACCGCAGCATGGTCTTCGTCAACATGAAGGTTGCCGCGGAAAAAGTCGCGCGGCGCCTGGAGCGGCAAGGCTTCCGCGTCGGCATGCTGTCCGGCGACGTGCCGCAGAAAAAGCGTCAGACCCTGCTCGGCAAGTTCCAGCGTGGCGAGATTGAAATCCTAATC
>OEIU01000672.1_pt1 | contig 29284 bp, 26 predicted proteins | sample 1539221 | NCBI WGS metagenome assembly OEIU01 (sample SAMN03792071, study PRJEB22550) | activated sludge metagenome | feature: wastewater treatment plant; material: activated sludge; isolation source: Wastewater treatment plant of a petroleum refinery complex | place: Argentina: Zarate | collected...
GCCTCGAGGGCGCCAACTACGAAGAGATCCGCTACGAGGGCTACGGCATCGGCGGGGCTGCCGTCATCGTCGACTGCCTCACCGACAACCGCACCCGCACCGTGGCCGAAGTGCGCCACGCGTTGTCCAAGAACGGCGGCAACCTCGGCACCGACGGTTCGGTCGCGTTCCAGTTCAGGCACTGCGGGCAGTTCCTGTTCGCGCCGGGCACGCCGGAAGACAAGGTGATGGAAGTCGCGATCGACGCCGGTGCCGATGACGTCGGCACCGACGAGGAGGGCGGCATCGAGGTGACCTGCGCGCCCGGCAGCTTCGGCACGCTGAAGGACGCCCTCGCGAAGGCCGGCCTGAAGGCCGACGTCGCCGAGATCACGATGAAACCGCTGAACGAGACCTCGCTCGCCGGCGACGACGCCGCGAAGATGCAGAAGCTGCTCGACGCGCTCGAGAACCTCGACGACGTCCAGCAGGTGTACACCAACGCCGAGTTCGACGAAACCGCCACATGAAGATCCTCGTCGTCGGTTCCGGAGGGCGCGAGCACGCGCTGGCGTGGCGGCTGTCGCGCTCGGCGCGCGTGCAGGTCGTCTACGTGGCGCCCGGAAACGGCGGCACGGCGCGCGAGCGCAGCCTGAAGAACGTGCCGATCACCGACCTGAACACGCTCGCCGCGTTCGCCGAGCGCGAGAAGGTCGCCTTCACCGTCGTCGGGCCCGAGGCGCCGCTGGCGGCCGGCATCGTCGACCTGTTCCGCTCGAAGGGCCTGCGCATCTTCGGGCCGACGCAGCGCGCCGCGCAACTCGAGTCGTCGAAGGACTTCGCCAAGGCGTTCATGAAGCGCCATCGCATCCCGACCGCCGACTACGAAACCTTCTCCGACGCCGCCGCCGCGCACGCGTACGTCGACCGGCGCGGCGCGCCGATCGTCGTCAAGGCCGACGGGCTCGCGGCGGGCAAGGGGGTGGTGGTGGCCACCAGTCTCGACGAGGCGCACGCCGCGATCGACGCGATGCTCGTCGACAACCGGATGGGCGACGCCGGCGCACGCGTCGTCATCGAGGACTTCCTCGAAGGCGAGGAAGCCAGCTTCATGGTGATGGTCGACGGCCACCACGTGCTGCCGCTGGCCACCAGCCAGGACCACAAGCGGCTTCGTGACGGCGACCAGGGGCCCAACACCGGCGGCATGGGCGCGTATTCGCCGGCGCCGGTGGTCACGCCCGAGATCCACGCCCGCGTGCTGCGCGAGGTCATCAAGCCCACGGTCGAGGGCATGGCGACCGACGGCATCCCGTACACCGGCTTCCTCTACGCCGGCCTGATGATCGACGCGAACGGCCATCCGCGCACGCTCGAGTTCAACTGCCGGATGGGCGACCCGGAGACGCAGCCGATCATGGCGCGCGTGAAGAGCGACCTGGTCGGCGTGTTCGAGCACGCGCTGTCGGGCACGCTCGACGCCGCGACGATCGAGTGGGACCGCCGCACGGCACTCGGCGTGGTGCTCGCCGCGGCCGGCTACCCCGACTCGCCGACGAAGGGCGACGAGATCTCCGGCCTGCCCGCCAACGGCAGCGTCATCGACGACGACTGCCTGGTGTTCCACGCCGGCACGGTCGCCGACGGCGCGCGCACGCTCACCGCGGGTGGCCGCGTGCTCTGCGTGACCGCGTTGGGCGACTCGGTCAAGATGGCGCAGGCGCGCGCGTACCGCGCGATCGACGCGATCCGCTTCGAAGGCATGCAGTACCGGCGCGACATCGGCCATCGCGCGATCGGTCGCGGGTCCGGCCGATGAGCGCCACGGCCGGCCGCGCATCGGCGCCCGGCGTCGACGCCGGCGCGGTCCGCGACTACCTGCTAGGGCTTCAGCGCCGCATCGTCGCCGAGCTCGAGGCGATCGACGGGCAGCCGTTCCGCACCGACGCCTGGCAACGCCCCGAGGGCGGCGGCGGCATCACGCGGGTCATCGAGGAGGGCAACGTCTTCGAGCGGGGCGCAGTGCTGTTCTCGAACGTGCGCGGCGCGCGCCTGCCGGCCTCGGCGAGCGCGCATCGCGCAGAGCTCGCCGGGCGCTCGTTCGAGGCGATGGGCGTCTCGCTCGTCATCCACCCGCGCAACCCGTACGTGCCCACCGTGCACCTGAACGTGCGCTTCTTCGTCGCGCCCGGCGCCGACGGCGTCGACCCGGTCTGGTGGTTCGGCGGCGGCATGGACCTCACGCCGTACTACCCGTTCGAGAAGGACATCGTCCGCTTCCACAGCGTCTGCCGCCAGGCGCTCGCGCCGTTCGGCGAGCACTGGCACCCGCGCTTCAAGAAGTGGTGCGACGACTACTTCTTCCTGAAGCACCGCAACGAGGCGCGCGGCGTCGGCGGCATCTTCTTCGACGACCTGAACGAACCGGGCTTCGAGCGCTCGTTCGCGCTCACCCGCTCGGTCGGCGACGCCTTCGTCGACGCCTACGCGCCGATCGTCGTGCGCCACCGCGACGAACCCTGGGGCGAGCGCGAGCGCGACTTCCAGGCCTATCGGCGCGGCCGCTACGTCGAGTTCAACCTCGTCTACGACCGCGGCACGCTGTTCGGCCTGCAGTCGGGCGGGCGCACCGAGTCGATCCTGTGCTCGATGCCGCCGCTGGCGCGCTGGCGCTACGACTGGCACCCCGAGCCGGGCTCGCCCGAGGCGCGGCTGCACGAGTTCCTCGTCCCGCGCGACTGGGTCTAGACCTTGGCCGCACGCCGACGCATCGGGCTGCTGGGCGGCACGTTCGACCCCATCCACGTGGGCCACCTGGCGCTGGCGCGCGCGGCGCGCGAGGCGTTGCTGCTCGACGAGGTGCGCTTCATCCCCACCGGGCAGTCCTGGCAGAAGTCGGGGTCCGGCGTCGATGCGGCCTCGCGGCTCGAGATGGTGCGACTCGCCGTGGGCCCCACGCCGGGCTTCGTCGTCGACGATCGCGAGGTGCGCCGCGCGGGCGCAAGCTACACCATCGACACGCTGATCGAGTTGCGTGCCGAGCTCGGCCCCGGGCCGGCGCTGGTGCTGGTGCTGGGCAGCGACCAGCTGCGCAACCTCGCCACCTGGCACCGCTACCGCGAGCTGCTCGATCACGCGCACATCGCGGCGACCCAGCGCGGCACGCATCCGCTGGCCACGCTCGACGCGCCGGTGGAGGCGCTGCTCGCCGCGCACGGCCGCGACGCGCTGCCCGACGCGCCCGCGGGCGCCATCGTCTACTTCAGGATGGCGCCGGTACCGGTGTCGGCCACCGCCCTGCGCGAGCGCCTCGCGCGGGGCGAGCGGCCGGCCGAATTGTTGCCGCCCGCCGTTCTCGACTATATTGAACGACATCGACTCTATCGCGCCGCAGCGGGTTCGCCCTGAACTCGGCGCGCTGGTCCGAAGGAACCGGATGGATCTCAGAAAGCTGCAGCGCATCGTCGTCGACGCCCTCGACGACATCAAGGCCCAGGACATCCGGGTCTTCAACACCACCGGCCAGACCGAGCTGTTCGACCGCGTGATCATCGCCACCGGCACCTCGAACCGGCAAACCCGGTCGCTCGCCGCGCACGTGCGCGACAAGGTCAAGGAGGCGGGGGGCACGATCGTCTCGATGGAAGGCGGCGACACTGGCGAGTGGGTGCTGGTCGACCTCGGCGACGCCGTCGTCCACATCATGCAGCCGGCGATCCGCGCCTACTACAACCTCGAGGAGCTCTGGGGCGCCAAGCCGGTGCGGATGCAGATCGCGCGCCCGCCCGCGGCGTCACGCGCGTCGGCGGCCGGCGAGGCGGCCGCCGCCAAGAAGGCCCCGGCGCGCAAGCGCAAGCCCCGCGCCGCCGCGGGCTGAGCATGCTGATCCGCATCGTCGCGGTCGGCACGAAGATGCCGGCCTGGGTCGGTGCGGCCGTCGACGACTACGCGCGGCGAATGCCGCCTGACTGGCGCGTCGAATGGCGCGAAGTACGCGCCGAGCCGCGCGGCGCGTCCGGCCACGCTGCGGCCTGGATGCAGCGTGAGGCCGAGCGCATCCGCGCCGCGCTGCCTCAGGGCGCGCGGCTGGTCGTGATGGACGAGCGCGGTCGCGACCTCGACACCCGAGGACTCGCGCAGCGCGTCGCGGCGTGGCGCGACGAGGCGCAACCCGTGGCGATCGTCATCGGCGGACCGGACGGGCTGGACCCCGCCCTCGCGCGCGACGCGCGCGAGACGCTGCGCCTGTCCAGCCTCACCCTGCCGCACCCGCTGGTGCGCGTGCTGCTCGCCGAACAGCTGTTCCGCGCCTGGTCGATCCTGGCCGGCCACCCCTATCACCGCGAGTGACGCCGTGAACGAACCCTTCGTCTACCTTGCTTCGCAGAGCCCGCGCCGCCAGGAATTGCTGCGGAGAATCGGCGTGCGCTTCGAATTGCTGCTGCCCGACGACGGCGAGGACGCCGAGGCGCTCGAGGCGGTGCGCGCCGGCGAATCGCCGACCGCGTACGTGCAGCGCGTCACCCGTGCCAAGGCCGAGGCGGCGCGCGACCGGCTCGCACGGCGCGCGCTGCCCGAGGCGCCCATCGTGGTCAGCGACACCACTGTCGCGGTCGGCGGGCGGATCCTCGGCAAGCCCGTCGACGCTGCCGACGCCGCGCGGATGCTGCGGATGCTCTCGGGGCGAACGCACCGCGTGCTGAGCGCCGTCGCGGTCGTGCGCGGCCGCCGCATCGAGTCGGCGCTGAACGTGTCGCGGGTCGTCTTCGCGCGCCTGCCGCCGGCCTGGATCGACGCCTACGTCGCCAGCGGCGAGCCGATGGACAAGGCCGGCGCCTACGCGATCCAGGGCGACGCGGCGCGCCACGTGCGCCGGATCGACGGCAGCCACTCCGGTATCATGGGCCTCCCGCTGTACGAGACGTCCCGGCTGCTGCGCGGGGCCGGCCAGACCCCGCGATGACCGAAGAGATCCTCGTCAACCACACTGCGCACGAGACGCGGGTCGCGGTCGTCCAGCAGGGTGCGACCCAGGAACTGCACATCGAGCGCGCGGCCACCCGCGGGCTGGTCGGCAATGTCTGCCTGGGCAAGGTGTCGCGCGTGCTGCCGGGGATGCAGTCGGCGTTCATCGACATCGGCCTGGAGCGTGCCGCGTTCCTGCACGTGGCCGACCTCTGGCAGTCGCGCAGCGGCTCGGCCAACGGCGGCGGCCACCCCGCACCGATCGAGAAGCTGCTGTTCGAGGGCCAGCCGCTGCTGGTCCAGGTCATCAAGGACCCGCTGGGCACCAAGGGCGCGCGGCTGTCCACGCAGATCAGCATCGCCGGGCGGCTCCTCGTCTACCTGCCCCAGGATCCGCACATCGGCGTGTCGCAGCGCATCGAGGACGAGGCCGAGCGGCAACTGCTGCGCAGCCGGCTCCAGAAGCTGCTGCCGGCCGACGAGAAGGGCGGCTTCATCATCCGGACCTCGGCCGAGGAAGCCGGCGAAGCCGAGCTCGAAGCCGACATCGCCTACCTGCGGCGACGCTGGCGGCAGATCCTCGACGGCAGCCGCCGGGAGTCCGCGCCCGCGCTGCTCTACCAGGAGCTCAGCCTCGGCCAGCGTGTGCTGCGCGACATCGCCGGCGACGCCACCGCGGCCATCCTCGTCGATTCGCCCGAGGCGCTGGCCGAGTTGTCGGAGTTCGCCCGCACCTACATGCCGGCGATGGCGGGCCGGTTGCGCCAGTACAGCGGCGAGCGCCCGCTGTTCGAACTGCACGGCGTCGAGGGTGAGATCGCCAAGGCGCTCTCGCGACGCGTCGACCTGAAGTCCGGCGGCTACCTGATCATCGACCAGACCGAGGCGATGACGACGATCGACGTCAACACCGGCGGCTACATCGGCGGGCGCAATTTCGACGACACGATCTTCCGCACCAACCTCGAGGCCGCGCACGCGATCGCACGCCAGCTGCGCGTGCGCAACCTCGGCGGCATCATCATCGTCGACTTCATCGACATGGCCAGCAGCGAGCACCGCGAACAGGTGCTGCAGGAGTTGCGCAAGGCGCTCGCGCGCGATCGCACCAAGTCGAGCGTCAACGGCTTCACGTCGCTCGGTCTGGTCGAGATGACGCGCAAGCGCACCCGCGAATCGCTCGCCCACCTGCTTCTCGAGCCGTGCCCCACCTGCGAGGGCAAGGGGCAGGTCAAGACGGCTCGCACGGTGTGCTACGAGATCCTGCGCGAGATCCAGCGCGAGGCGCGGCAGTTCAACCCGCGCGAGTTCCGCATCGTCGCTTCGCAGGACGTGATCGACCTGTTCCTCGAAGAGGAGGCGCAGCCACTGGCCGCGCTGGGCGACCTGATCGGCAAGCGGATCGCGCTGCAGGTCGAGACGCTGTACCTGCAGGAGCAGTACGACATCGTGCTGATGTAGCTCGAGCCTTCAGACGAGCTTCGACGCGTCCACCGGGTTGCCGTCGGCCAGCGCGAGCCAGCCCTTGACGATGCGGTAGATGACCCAGACTCCCACGGCCAGCAGCAACGGGAAGCCGATCAGCACGATCATCAGCAGCCACGACACGACCGCGCCGGCCAGGCCGTACCAGAAGGTCTTGATCTGCCACTCGAAGTGGCTGGCGACCCAGGTGCCCGCGACGTCGTCGCGCTTGAGGTAGTTCACGATGATCGCCGCGATCGCGGTGATGCCTACCAGGCACGACGCCGCATAGAGCGCATAGCAGATCGTCGCCAGCCGCTTCGCGTCGGCGGTGCGTTTGTCGTCGGCAACGGTCGGTTCCATCGTTTGGCTCCTCCTCGTTCAGGACTTCGGCCTCGGCACGCGCCCGAGCAGGTAGAACTCGGGGTTCGGCATCATGTTCGACAGGTTGGCCATCCGGTTCGACAACGCGAAGAACGCGGCGATCGCGCCGATGTCCCAGGCGTCCTCGTCGCCAAAGCCGTGACGGCGCAGTTCGGCGAAGTCGGCCTCTTCGATCTCGCTCGACTCGAGCGAAACCTTCATCGCGAACGCGATCATCGCACGCTGGCGCGGCGTCAGGTCGGCCTTGCGCCAGTTGGTCGCGAGCTGGTCGGCGATCAGCGGGTTCTTCTCGTAGATGCGCAGGATCGCGCCGTGCGCGACCACGCAGTACAGGCAGCCGTTGGCGCCGCTGGTCGCGACGACGATCATCTCCTTCTCGCCCTTCGACAGGCTGTTCTCGCGCAGCATCAGCGCGTCGTGGTAGGCGAAGAACGCACGGAACTCGTCGGGGCGGCGCGCGAGCTTCAGGAACACCGTCGGCACGAAGCCCGACTTCTCCTGCACCGCGACGATGCGCTCGCGGATGTCGTCGGGCAACTCGGCCAGCGTGGCCACCGGGTAGCGATCGGCGGTCTGTGCCATGCGGGGGATCTCCTTCAGGATTGGGGGCTGCCGTACTGGATCCGGTACAGGCGCGCGTACAGCGAGTCGGCGGCAAGCAGTTCGGCGTGCGTGCCCTGCTCGACGATGCGGCCCTGCTCGAACACGAGGATGCGGTCGGCGCGCTCGATCGTCGACAGCCGGTGCGCGATGACCAGCGTCGTGCGGCCGCGCATCGTGCGCTCGAGCGCGAGCTGCACGTCGCGCTCGGTCTCGGAATCGAGCGCCGAGGTCGCCTCGTCGAGCAGCAGGATCGGCGCGTCCTTGACGATCGCACGCGCGAGCGCGAGCCGCTGGCGCTGGCCGCCCGACAGGCGCGTGCCGCGTTCGCCCACCGACGCGTCGAGCCCCTCGGGCAGCGCCCGCACCGCGGCGTCGAGCATCGCCGCCTCGAGCGCCGCCCAGATGCGGGCGTCGTCGACGTCGTCCTCCGAGCCGAAGGCCACGTTCGCGCGGATGCTGTCGTTGAACAGCACCACGTCCTGGCTCACCAGCGCGAACTGGCGACGCAGGTCGGCCAGCCGCAGCTCGGGCAGCGCGACGCCGTCGATGGTGATCCGGCCGGCAGTCGGCTCGATGAAGCGCGGCAGCAGGTTCATCAGCGTCGTCTTTCCGGCGCCCGAGGCGCCCACCAGCGCGACCACCTCGCCGGCGCGCACCCGCACGTCGACGTCGCGAAGCGCGTCGGCCGCGGCGCCGGGATAGCGGAACGTCACGTGCTCGAACGCGAGCTCGCCGCGCGCGCGGTCGAGCCGCTGCGTGCCACGGTCGATCTCCTCGGGCTTGTCGAGCAGCTCGAACACCGACTCGGCCGCCGCCAGCCCGCGCTGCAGCTGCGCGTTCACGTCGGCCAGGTGCTTGAGCGGCGCAAGCAGCATCAGCATCGCGGTGATGAACGAGACGAAGCCGCCGACCGTCGTCTGGTTGTCCATCGACTGCAGCAGCGCGATCGTGACGACGATCGCCACCGCGATCGCCGCGCATAGCTGCGTGATCGGCACCGTCGCGCTGCTCGCGACCGTGATGCGCATCGCGAAACCGCGCAGTTTCTCGCTGGTGCGCTCGAACAGGCGCGCCTGCTCGCCGTAGCCGCCGAAGATCTTGATGACCTTGTAGCCGTGCACGGCCTCCTCGACGACGCGCGTGAGCTCGCCGGTGTACTCGAGGCTGCGACGGCTCAACTGGCGCATGCGCCGGCTGTACAGCGCGACGACCAGCGCGACGACCGGGATCAGCGCCAGCGCCACCAGCGTGAGCTTCCAGTTCAGGTAGAAGAGCCAGCCCAGCAGCCCGACGATCACCAGCGAGTCGCGAACCAGCACGGTGAGCGCGCGCGTGACCGCGGCGGTGACGTTGGTCACCTCGAAGACGATCCGCGAGATCAGCATGCCCGAGGCCTCGCGCTCGAACTCGGCCGACGAGAGCCGCATCGTGCGCGCGAACATCTCGCGCCTGAGGTCGACCAGCACCCGATTGGCCACCCACGACAGCGCATAGCTGCTGGTGAAGGTGGCCACGCCGCGCAGCACGAAGATGCCGACCAGCGCGACCGGCACGAACCACAGCGGGAAGCCCGAGCGCGCGACGAAGCCCTGGTCGAGCAGCGGCTTCATCAGCGCCGGGAACATCGGCTCGGTGGCCGCGGCGACGACCATCGCCGCGAGCGCGACCGCGAAGCCCATTCGGTACGGGCGCGTGTAGGCGAACAGCCGGCGATAGATCGCCCAGCTCGACTTCGAGCCCGCGCTACCTCTCCGGGGCGGGCTCAATACTCGACCTCCGCGGCCAGCGGGTGCAGCACCGATCGGATCGCGCCGATCAGGTCGTCGTGGGGCTGCACGCGCCAGCGCGGACCGAGCTCGATGGCGCACGCCGCGTCGCGATTGCCGTACTCGACCACGACCGGGATCGCCGGCGTGCCCTCGCGGTCGCCGATCGCGAAAGGCGCGATCGCGCCGCGCAGCGCGCCGCCGTCGGCGATGCCGTTCAGGCGGATGCGCAGCCGCTTGCCGAACTCCTGGCGGGCGCCAACCAGGTCGAGCAGGCGCTCGGCGACGATGCGCTGGCCGCCCGTGTAGTCGTCGCGGCTCACCTTTCCGAGCACCACCAGCAACTCGTCGTCGCGGATCAGCCTTCGATGCGCTTCGTACAGCTCGTTGAACACCGACACCTCGACCGTCGCGCTGCCGTCGTCGAGCGTGACGAAGACCATCTTGCCGCGACGGGTCATCTGCGGGCGCTGCGCGGCGACGATCCCGGCGAGCCAGACCGGCTGCGGCGCCGGTTGCAGGTCGGCCAGCCGCGTGCGCACGAAGCTGCGCACCTCGGCCTGGTAAGCGTCGAACAGGTGGCCGCTGAGGAACAGCCCGAGGGCGGCCTTCTCTTCCTGCAGTCGCTGCCGCTCGGTCCACGCCGGCGCGGGGATCCACTCGGGCGCACTCGGCAGGCCCCCGACCTCGTCGCCGAACAGGCTCACCTGGTCGACCGCCGCCCCGGCCGCCTCGGCCGCGTCGATCGCGCGACCGACGTTGGCCAGCAGCTTCGCGCGGTCCGCATCGAGCGCGTCGAATGCACCGGCCCGCACGAGCGCCTCGATCGCGCGCCGGTTGACGACCTTGCGATCGACGCGTGCGCAGAAGTCGAACAGGTCGGTGAACGGACGCTCGGCGCGCGCGCGAAGGATGTCGACGACGGCCGACTCGCCGGTGCCCTTCACCGCGCCCAGTCCGTAGCGGATCGCGCGATCGGCGACCGGCTCGAAGCGGAACGCCGACGCGTTGATGTCGGGCGGCAGCACGTCGACCCGGTTGGCGCGCGCGTCGTCGACGAAGAGCTTCACCTTGTCGGTGTCGTCCATGTCCGACGACAGCGTCGCGGCCATGAACTCGGCCGGGAAGCAGGCCTTGAGCCAGGCGGTGTGGTAGGTGACCACCGCGTAGGCCGCCGTGTGCGACTTGTTGAAGCCGTACTCGGCGAACATCGCCATCAGGTCGAACAGCTTGTTGGCCAGCGCGACCGGGTATCCCTTCGCCTGGGCGCCCTCGACGAAGGTACCGCGGTGCTTGGCCATCTCCTCGGGCTTCTTCTTGCCCATCGCCCGCCGCAGCAGGTCGGCGCCACCCAGCGTGTAGCCGCCGATGATCTGCGCGATCTGCATCACCTGTTCCTGGTAGACGATGACGCCGTAGGTGGGTTCGAGGCAGGCCTGAAGGTCGGGATGGAAGTAGTCGATTCTCTGCTGGCCCTTCTTGCGCAGGATGAAGTCGTCGACCATCCCCGAGCCGAGCGGCCCCGGGCGGTACAGCGCGAGCACCGCGATGATGTCCTCGAAGCGGTCGGGCTGGAGCTTCTTCAGCAGCTTCTTCATGCCGTCGCCTTCCAGCTGGAAGATCGCGGTGGTGTTCGCGTCCTTCAGCACCTGGTAGGCCTTGGGATCGTCGAAGCCGAGCTTCTGCAGGTCGAGCTTGAGCTGCGGATGGCGCCGGTTGATGTAGGCGACCGCGAGGTCGATGATCGTCAGGTTGCGCAGGCCGAGGAAGTCGAACTTCACCAGCCCGACCGCCTCGACGTCGTCCTTGTCGAACTGGCTGACCACGCCCGCCTCGGCGCCCGGCTGCTTGTACAGCGGGCAGAACTCGGTGAGCCGCCCCGGGGCAATGAGCACGCCGCCGGCGTGCATGCCGACGTTGCGGGTGAGGTCTTCGAGGCGCTCGGCGAGCGCGAGCAACTCGCGCACCTCGTCCTCCTTCTGCTCGCGCTCGGCCAGCAGCGGCTCGGCCTCGCGCGCCTTCGCGAGCGACAGCGGCTTGTTCTGCACCACCGGCACGAGCTTGGAGAGCTGGTCGCAGAAGTTGTACCCCATGTCGAGCACGCGCCCGACGTCGCGGATCACCGCCTTCGAGGCCATCGTGCCGAACGTCGCGATCTGCGACACCGCCTGCTCGCCGTAGCGCCCGCGCACGTACTCGATCACGCGATAGCGCTGGTCCTGGCAGAAGTCGATGTCGAAGTCGGGCATCGACACGCGCTCGGGGTTCAGGAAGCGCTCGAACAGCAGCGCGTACGGAATCGGGTCGAGGTCGGTGATGCCGAGCGCGAACGCGACCAGCGAGCCGGCGCCCGAACCCCGGCCCGGGCCGACCGGAACGCCGTTGTTCTTCGCCCAGTTGATGAAGTCGGCGACGATCAGGAAGTAGCCCGGGAAGCCCATCTGCACGATCATGTCGCACTCGAATTCGAGGCGCTTGCCGTACTGCTCCCGGCGCGCGGCGAGCACGTCGGGCGGGGTGCTCTGCTCGGGGAAGAGTTTCTCCATCCGCTGCGCGAGCCCCTCGCGCGCGAGCTGGCGCAGGTAGTCGTCGAGCGTGATGCCCGGCGGCGTCGGGAACTGCGGCAGTTGCGGCTTGCCGAGCTCCATCGACACGTTGCAGCGCCGCGCGATCTCGACGCTGTTGGCGAGCGCCTCGGGCAGGTCGGAGAACGCCTCGGCCATCTCGGCCTGCGACTTGAAGTACTGTTCGTCGGTGAAGCGGCGCGCGCGCCGCGGATTCGCGAGGATCTCGCCCTCGGCGATGCACACCCTCGCCTCGTGCGCGCGGAATTCGTCGCGTGCGATGAACTGCACCGGGTGCGTGGCGACGATCGGCAGGTCGAGGCGCGCCGCGAGCTGCGCGGCGGCGCGCGTCTGCACCTCGGCTTCGTGCTGGCCGGTGCGCTGGACTTCGAGGAAGTAGGCGCCCGGGAACCGCCGCGCCCAGGCCTTCGCCAGCTCCTGCGCGGCGTCGAGGTTGCCCGCCAGCAGCGCCTGGCCGACGTCGCCGTGCTGCGCGCCCGACAGCGCGATCAGCCCTTCGCCCATCGGCGCGCCGTCGGCCCCCGGCGCGTCGAACCATTCGGCGCGCATCTCGCCGCGCCCGCGATACTCGTTTTCGATCCACGCGCGGCTGATCAGCTCGCACAGCCGCAGGTACCCGCTGCGGTTGCGCGCGAGCAGCAGGAACCGCAGCGGCCGGTCGCGATCGGAGTCGTTGGTGAGCCAGGCGTCGACGCCGCAGAGCGGCTTGAGCCCCCGGCCGCGCGCGGCCTTGTAGAACTTGACCCACCCGAACAGGTTCGCGAGATCGGTGACCGCGACGGCGGGCTGCCCGTCGGCGATCGCGGCGCCGATCAGCGAATCGAGGCGCACGATCGAGTCGCTGACCGAATACTCGGAGTGGACCCGAAGATGGACGAAGCGGGGTGCGCTCATGGGTAGAATCTCACCGGCAAATTCTACCCATGTTCCCGACCCCACAGGCCGCGCACCGACGCGCAGCGCTCCTGCTCGCATTCTGCGCGGTGCTGTGGAGCATCGCGGGCGTCGTCACGCGCCAGCTCGAGCGCGCCGACGGCTTCGAAGTCACGTTCTGGCGCGGGCTGTTCTGCGCAATCGCCGTGCTGGCGATCCTCGGCTGGCAGCAGCGCGGCAACCCGTTCGCGCCGGTGCGCGCGATGGGTTGGCCCGGCCTGTTCTCGGGTGCGATGTGGGGCGTGATGTTCACCTGCTTCATGCTCGCGCTGACGCGCACCAGCGTGGCCAACACGCTGCTGGTGATGAGCGTCTCGCCGCTGCTGGCGGCACTGCTGGGTCGCGCCGTGCTCGGCACGCGCGTATCGGCCGTGACCGCGATCGCCATCGTGATGGCCGGCCTCGGCATCGGGTGGATGGTGCACGAGGGCGTGAGCGCCGAAGGCCTCGCCGGCATGGCGATCGCGCTGGCGGTGCCGGTGGCGGCGGCGATCAACATCGTGACCCTCAAGCGCATCCACGCCGAAGTCGATCTCGCCCCTGCGGTGCTGGTCGGCGCGATCCTGTGCTGCGTGGCCACCGCGCCGCTCGCCTGGCCGCTCGAGGCAAGCGGCCGCGACCTCGCGCTGCTCGCGCTGCTCGGCACGGTGCAGCTCGCGATTCCGTGCTTCCTGATGATCCGCGCGGTGCGCCACCTCGCCCCGCACGAGGTCGCGCTGATCGCGCTGCTCGAGGTCGTGCTGGGTCCGATCTGGGCCTGGCTGGGCGCCGGCGAGGCGATGCCCGCGGCGACGATCCAGGGCGGCCTCGTCGTGCTGGCCGCGCTGGTCGGCGATACGCTGTTCGCGCGCCGAACCCGGCCGCTCGCCGCCCCCGCCACCGGTCCCGCCGGGCTACACTGAGCTCCACCCGCTGCAGCGCCCGACATGACGACGCCCGAAACCTTCACCCTCGCGCGGCCCGACGGCGTCGCACTGCACGGCCTGTGCTGGCGCCCGCCGGTGGCCGGGATTGCGGCGTCGCGCACGGTCGTGATCGCGCATGGCCTGGGCGAGCACGTCGGGCGCTACGCGGCGCTGGGCGACTGGCTCGCCGCGCGCGGATGGACGCTGCGCGGCCACGACCACCGCGGCCACGGCCGCTCGCAGGGCGCGCGCGGCAAGCTGTCTTCGTCGCACGACCTGGTCGACGACCTGGCCGCGGCGATCGACGCGCTGGCGGCCCCTGCATCCGCGCCGCCGGTGCTGATGGGCCACAGCATGGGCGGACTGGTGGCGCTCACCTATGCGCTGCGGCATCCCGAGCGCATCGGCGGCCTGGTGCTGTCGTCGCCCGCACTCGCGCTGGGGCTGGGCCTGTTCCAGAAGGCGCTGCTGGCGGTGATGTCGCGGGTCGCGCCCGACGTCGCCGTGAACAACGGCCTCGATCCGTCCAGGCTGTCGCACGACGCGGCCGTCGTGCGCGCCTACGTCGACGACCCGCTGGTGCACGACCGGATCTCGGCGCGGCTCGCGCGCTTCCTGGTCGACGGCGGGCGCGACGCGCTCGAGCGCGCGTCGGCGCTGTCGGTGCCGACGCTGCTGATCTACGCCGGCGACGACCGCCTGGTCGACCCCGAGGGCAGTCGCGAGTTCGCACGGCGCGCACCGCGATCGCTGCTGGTCGCGCGCGAATACCCGGCGCTGTGGCACGAGATCCTGAACGAGGCGCCGGACGGACGCAGCGCCGTGCTCGCCGATCTCGAGCGGTGGCTGGCGCAGCGCAAGGCCCCAAACACGGCCGACGCGAGCACGGCCGGGTGAACCGACGCGAGCCCTACGTGGGCCGCTTCGCCCCGTCGCCCACCGGCCCGCTGCACGCGGGCTCGCTGGTCGCGGCGATGGCGAGCTATCTCGACGCGCGCGCGCACCGGGGCCGCTGGCTGCTGCGCATCGAGGACCTCGATCCGCCGCGCGAAGCGCCCGGCGCGAGCGCGGCGATCGTCGATGCGCTGGCGCGGCTCGGCTTCACGCACGACGGCGAGATCCTCTGCCAGAGCACGCGCGACGCGGCCTATCGCGCCGCCTTCGAGCGCCTGCAGGCCGCCGGGCACGTCTACCCCTGCGCGTGCACGCGCCGCGAGGTCGCGGACTCCGCGCTGCACGGCGCCCGGCGGCTGCGCAGCGCCGAGCTCGTCTATCCGGGAACGTGCCGCCACGGCATGCCGGCCGGACGCCAGGCACGGGCCTGGCGCGTCCGCGTCGATGCCGCGCCGATCGCCTGGCGCGACCGGCGCGCGGGCATGTCGACCGAGCGCCTGGACGAAACGGTCGGCGACTTCGTGCTGCGTCGCGCCGACGGCCTGTGGGCCTACCAGCTCGCGGTGGTCGTCGACGATGCGTACCAGGGCGTCACCGACGTCGTGCGCGGCGCCGACCTGCGCGACTCGACGGCGCGCCAGGTGCACCTGCAGCGGCTGCTCGGACTGCCGACGCCGCGCTACCTGCACGTGCCGGTGGTGCTCGATGCGCACGGAGAGAAGCTGTCGAAGCAGACCGGGGCCGCCGCGGTCGATCCGCGGCGCGGCGTGCAGGCGCTCGACACGGCGCTGGCATTCCTGGGCCTGGGCCAGGTCGGCGCCGCCACGCCGGACGCCTTCTGGGCCGAGGCGACTGCCCGCTGGGCGAGCTCGCCGTGGATGGACGAATCGAAGTGAGCACACGCGCGGCGCGCCGCCGCGCGGAAGCCAGGCCGCGGAAACCAGGCCGCGGACGCCTAGCTCTTGCGGCTGCCGCCGCCCAGAAGCGCCGCCACCGGGCGGCTCGATTTGCGCGCCCCGCTGGCCGATGGGCGCGCACGGGCCTCGGCGGCAACCTCCGCCGTCGCCTCGGCCGGTTCGGCAGCCTGCGGCTCGTAGGGCTTGTAGAAGAACGGATCGGTGGAATAGGCCATCGCGCGCGGCCCCCGCGATTCGCCCTCGGGGCGACGGCGCCTCGGGGCTGCGGGCTCGCCCGCCGGTTCGCGCCGCCCGGCGCCCGGTTCGCGCCGCTCCCCGGATGGCTCGCGCCGCTCCCCGGTCGGCTCGCGGCGCTCGCGACGCGGCCGCTCTTCGACCGGGCCGACGTCGAGCCGCTCGACGGGCAGCTTGCGCTTGATCAGCTTCTCGATGTCGTCGAGCAGGCGCTCGTCGCTGCCGACCATCAGCGAGAGCGCCACGCCGCTCGCGCCGGCGCGGCCCGTGCGGCCGATGCGGTGCACGTAGTCCTCGGCGTTGTACGGCAGGTCGTAGTTGATGACGGCGGGCAGCTCGGCAATGTCGAGCCCGCGCGCCGCGACGTCGGTAGCCACCAGCACGACGATCTCGCCCTTCTTGAACGCCTCGAGCGTGGCCAGGCGCTCCTGCTGCGACTTGTCGCCGTGGATCGCCGCGGCATTCAGGCCGTCGCGCTCGAGCAGCCGCGCCAGCCGGCCGGCGCCGATCTTGGTGTTCGTGAACACGATGACCTGCGCGAGTTGCCGGTCGCGGACCAGCTTCGCGACCGCGGCGCGCTTGGCTTCGAGGTCGGCCACGCGAAACACCAGCTGTTCGACGTTTTCGGCCGTGGCATTGCGCCGCGCGACCTCGATCAGCACCGGGTCGTTCAGGAAGGTTTCCGCCAGTTTGCGGATTTCCCCGGAGAACGTCGCCGAGAACATCAGGTTCTGGCGGCGCGCCGGCAGCGCATGGATGATCCGCTGGATGTCGGGCAGGAAGCCCATGTCGAGCATCCGGTCGGCTTCGTCGAGCACCAGCAGCTCGGCCTGCGCCAACGTGACCGTCTTCTGCCCCATGTGGTCGAGCAGGCGCCCGGGCGTGGCGATCAGCACCTCGCAGCCCTGGCGCAGCGCCGCGATCTGCGGCTTGATGTCGACGCCGCCGAAGACCACCGCCGACTTCAGGCCGGTGTACTTCGCGTATTCGCGGACGTTCTCGTAGATCTGGTCGGCCAGTTCGCGGGTGGGCGCGAGAATCAGCGCGCGCACCGGGTGGCGCGCCGGCGAGGCGCTGGTATTGGCCACCGGCATCAGCCGCTGGAGGATCGGCAGCGCGAAACCGGCGGTCTTGCCGGTGCCCGTCTGGGCAGCGCCCATGACGTCGCGCCCCTGCATGACGACAGGGATCGCCTGCGCCTGGATCGGTGTGGGTTCCCTGTAGCCGAGTTCGGTGACTGCTCGCAGGATGGGTTCGGCCAGGCCGAAGGAATCGAAGGTGGTGCTCAAATGGGTCCGTTCGGATGTGCCGCCGCCGTGGGTAGGGGGCGGGGCATCTGGTAAAAAGCGTTATTGTCCGCCTTTCGGACGCAGATGCAACCGCGCGGCTGGAGCGCCCCCTCGGACGTCCCGGGAACCCCCGGGCGCCCGCGTGCCGGCCCGTTGACCCAGCGCAATGGCGGGAGTGCCCCGCCTGCCGGATACTGAGCAATGAAATCGACCCGGCCCGAGCCGCCCATCGGAGCTTCCCGACTGAGTCCCCTGCCGAACCCACCGCGGATGCGCACCCTCCTCGCCGCGCTGGCGCTGGCCGCGCTCGCGGGCTGCCAGGCGCTGCTGCCCGACGCGAGCGACCGCACCGAAGTCGAGTGGCACACCTTCGACGAGGCGCGCGAGGCAGTCGAGGCGATCGAGCCGTTCAGCACCCACAAGTCCGACCTGATCGGCAACGGCTTCGACCCGAAGCGCAACCCCGCGGTGACGATCCTCACCTACCCCGAGATCGTCCAGCGCTTCTCGGCCGGCACGGCGCTGCGGCCCGACGAGTACGAGGCCGGCATCCGCTCGTGCCTGGCCGCCGGGAAGGCCTGTTCGGGTTACGCGATCGCCGCGAAGCGCATCAAGCGCGACCGGATCGGCAACTTCTGGCTCGATTCGTTCGCGTTCCGGCGCGAAACCAACATCACCGGCTGGACCTTCAACGCGCTGATCCTGTTCGTCGACGACCTGGTGGTCTACACCGTGTTCGGCGGACAGCCGAACCTGCACGAGTTGCAGGTCACGCGCAACCCGCTCGGGCCGCTGCAGGGCTGGGGCGAGGCGCTGCGCCCGAGGTACTGACGCCGCGCGGGGACAGGCGCCCCCGCGGCCCGGCTCCCGGGGCCATTCGCATATACTTCGGGGCCCCCCGAGCGGCCCACGATGCAAGTCCCCCCCGAGTACGCCCGGCGAAGAACCTTCGCCATCATCTCCCACCCCGACGCCGGCAAGACGACGCTGACCGAGAAGCTGTTGCTGTTCTCGGGCGCGATCCAGATTGCCGGCAGCGTCAAGGCGCGCAAGGCGAGCCGCCACGCGACCTCGGACTGGATGGAGATCGAGAAGCAGCGCGGCATCTCGGTGGCGAGCTCGGTGATGCAGTTCGTGCACCGCGACTGCGTGATCAACCTGCTCGACACGCCGGGCCACCAGGACTTCTCCGAAGACACCTACCGGGTGCTCACGGCGGTCGACGCAGCGCTTATGGTGATCGACGCGGCCAACGGCATCGAGTCGCAGACGCTGCGGCTGCTGAAGATCTGCCGCACGCGGAACATCCCGATCGTCACCTTCGTCAACAAGCTCGACCGCGAGGTGCGCGGCCCGCTCGACCTGCTCGACGAAATCGAGCGCGAGCTGGGGATGGCGCCGATTCCGTTCACCTGGCCGATCGGGATGGGCAACCGCTTCCGCGGCGTCTACGACCTGCGCATCGACCGCGTGCGGCGCTTCCGGCCCGGGATGGACCGAGACGTCGAGGAGGCCGAGCTGGTCGACGTGACCGACCCGGCCGAGGCGGCGACGCTCGGACAGGAGTGGGCCGACGCCGAGCCCGAGCTCGAGCTGGTACGCGGCGCCTCGCCGGAGTTCGATCGCGCGCTGTTCCTCGACGCGCGGCAGACGCCGGTCTTCTTCGGCTCGGCGATCAACAACTTCGGCGTGCGCGAGGTGCTCGACTCGATCGTCGACCTGGTGCCGATGCCGGGCCCGAAGCACGCCGACGAGCGCATGGTCGCCCCCGACGAGCCGAAGTTCAGCGGCGTCGTGTTCAAGGTGCAGGCCAACATGGACCCGCAGCATCGCGACCGCGTCGCCTTCGTGCGCGTCTGCTCCGGGCGCTTCGAGCGCGGCATGGCGCTGTTCAACACGCGCACGAAGCGCCAGCTGCGCCCGCAGAACGTGGTCACTTTCCTGTCGCAGCGCCGCGACCTGGTCGACGAGGCGTATCCGGGCGACATCATCGGCATCCCGAACCACGGCACGCTGAGCCTCGGCGACACGCTGACCGAAGGCGAAGTGCTGCACTTCAGCGGGCTGCCGTTCTTCGCGCCGGAGTCGTTCCGCACGATCGAGGTGGTCGACCCGATGAAGATGAAACAGCTGCGCGCGGCGCTCGCGCAGCTCGGCGACGAGGGGGCGATCCAGGTGTTCCGGCAGGACGGCGGCAGCCGCCTGCTGCTGGGCGCGGTGGGCGAGCTGCAATTCGAGGTCGTCGCCCACCGGCTGCGCGTCGAGTACAACGTCGAGGCGCGCATCGCCCCGGCCCCGTACGTGGCCGCCCGCTGGATCAACGGCGACGACGACGCGATGGTGGCGCGCTTCCTGGAGCAGAACGCCGCCCGGGTGGCACTCGACGCGGCCGATGCCCCCACCTACCTGGTGCGCACCCCGCACGAGATCACGGTGGCGCAGGAGCGCTGGCCCGATCTGCGCTTCAGCGTCCTGCGCGAGCGCGGCGGCGCCCGCTTCACGCTGCACGATCACCACGCCTGAGTTCAGCTTTCCCTGAACCCGGTCCTAAGAATTCCTGACTTCAAATGAGCCGGCGCCGATCCTAGAGTCTCCGGGTAGCCCCCTGGAGACTCCCGATGAACGCCCTGCTCGCCGTCCCGACTCCGTCCGATCGCAGGGGCTATCGCCCGCTGCGCACCCGGCGCATGGCCGACTCGCTGCGCCTGCTGGCGGTCGACATCGTGGAGCGCGCCCGCAGCGGCCACCCCGGCGCCCCGATGGGAATGGCCGAGATGGCCGTGGCGCTCTGGGACGGGCACCTGAAGCACCATCCCGCGAACCCGCACTGGCCCGACCGCGACCGCTTCGTGCTCTCCAACGGCCACGCGTCGGCGCTTCTGTATTCGCTGCTGCACCTGACCGGCTACGACCTGCCGATCGCCGAGCTGCAGAACTTCCGGCAACTTCACAGCAAGACGCCGGGCCACCCGGAAGTCGGCGTCACCCCCGGCGTCGAGACGACCACCGGCCCGCTCGGCCAGGGGCTCGCCAACGCGGTCGGCATGGCGCTGGCCGAGAAACTGCTGGCCGACGAGTTCAACCGCGACGGGCACGAGATCGTCGACCACCGCACGTGGGTGTTCCTCGGCGACGGCTGCCTGATGGAAGGCATCAGCCACGAGGTCTGCTCGCTGGCCGCCGCGTGGAAACTGAACAAGCTGGTCGCGCTGTACGACGACAACGGCATCTCGATCGACGGAAAGGTCGACCCCTGGTTCCCCGACGACACGCCGGCGCGCTTCCGCGCCTACGGGTGGAACGTGATCGGACCGGTCGACGGACACGACGTCGACGCGCTCGACGCGGCGCTTCGCCGCGCGAAGGCGTGTGACGACGCGCCCAGCCTCGTCGTCTGCCGCACGCAGATCGGCAAGGGCTCGCCCAATCGGGCCGGCAGCGCGAAGGTGCACGGCGAGGCGCTCGGCGCCGAGGAAGTGCGGCTCACCCGCGAGGCGCTCGAATGGCCGCACGCGCCGTTCGAGATCCCGAAGGACGTCTACGAGGCCTGGAACGCGCGCGAGCGCGGCGAGGCCACGTATCGCGACTGGCAGCGCCGTTTCTCGGCCTACCAGGCCGAGTTTCCGGCGCTCGCCGCCGAGTTCGGCCGCCGCATGCGCGGCGACCTGCCGGCCGACTTCCAGGAGACGCTGGTCGCGGTGATGGCCGGATTCGGCCAGTCGAAGGACACGATCGCCACGCGCAAGGCCTCGCAGAACGTGCTGGCAGCGATCGCACCGAAGGTGCCCGAACTGATCGGCGGGTCGGCCGACCTCACCGGCTCGAACCTGACCGACTTCCCCGGCTGCGGCGCGGTGCGCGGCGGCCAGAAGGGCGGCCGGCACGTCAACTACGGCGTGCGCGAATTCGGCATGGCCGCGGCGATGAACGGCATGGCGCTGCACGGCGGGTTCATTCCATATGGCGGCACCTTCCTCACGTTCAGCGACTACAGCCGCAACGCGATCCGCATGGCGGCGCTGATGAAGCAGCGCGTGGTGCACGTGTTCACGCACGATTCCATCGGCCTCGGCGAAGACGGCCCGACGCACCAGGCGGTCGAGCACGCCGCCAGCCTGCGGCTGATCCCGAACCTCGACGTCTGGCGCCCCTGCGACCCGGCCGAAACCGCGGTCGCCTGGCTGGGCGCGCTCGGACAGGCGACGCGCCCGAGCGCGCTGCTGCTGTCGCGCCAGAACCTGCCGGCGCAACCGCGCTCGCCCGAACAGGTGCTGGCGATCCGTCGCGGCGGCTACGTGCTCGCCGACCGTGACGACGCGGTGGCGGTGTTGCTGGCCACGGGCTCGGAAGTCTCGCTGGCCGTCGAGGCGCAGAAGCTGCTCGACGCGCGCGGCGTGCCGGTGCGCGTCGTCTCGATGCCTTCGTCCACCGTGTTCGACCGGCAGGACGCGCGCTGGCGCGACGAGGTGCTGCCCGCGGGGTTGCCGCGCTTCGGCGTCGAGGCGGGCGTCACGCGGTGGTGGTCGCAGTACGGCTGCGTGGCCGCGCTGGGCGTCGATGGCTTCGGCGAGTCGGCGCCTGCGGCCGCCGTCTATGCGCACTTCGGACTCACTGCCGAAGGGCTCGCGGACCTCGTGCTGATGCACGCCGGCAGCGAGCGGATCTCCACTGCAGCAGGAGCCTGACCCCGATGGCGCTCGTTTCGCTTCGCCAGGTGCTGGATCACGCCGCCGAGCACGGCTACGGCGTTCCCGCCTTCAACGTCAACAACCTCGAGCAGATCCACGCGATCATGGAGGGCGCGCAGCAGACGCAGAGCCCGGTGATCCTGCAGGCCTCGGCGGGCGCGCGCAAGTACGCGGGCGAGCCGTACCTGCGCCACATGGTGCTCGCTGCGGTCGAGGCGCATCCCGACATCCCGGTCGTACTGCACCAGGACCACGGCGCGTCGCCGGCGGTGTGCCAGCAGGCGATCCGCTCGGGCTTCACCAGCGTGATGATGGACGGCTCGCTGCTGGAAGACGCGAAGACCCCGGCCAGCTACGACTACAACGTCGAGGTCACCCGCAAGGTCTGCGAGTTCTCGCACGCGGTCGGCGTGTCGGTCGAGGGCGAGCTCGGCTGCCTGGGCTCGCTCGAGACCGGCGAGGCCGGCGAGGAAGACGGCGTCGGCGCGGCTGGCAAGCTCAGCCACGACATGCTGCTCACCGACCCCGACCAGGCGCGCGACTTCGTTGCGCGCACCGGCGTCGACGCGCTGGCGATCGCGATCGGCACCAGCCACGGCGCCTACAAGTTCACCCGCAAGCCCACCGGCGACATCCTCGCGATCGACCGCATCGCGAAGATCCACGCCGCGGTGCCGAACACGCACCTGGTCATGCACGGCAGCTCCAGCGTGCCGCAGGAGTGGCTCGAGATCATCCGCAAGTACGGCGGCGACATTCGCGAGACCTATGGCGTGCCGGTCGAGGAGATCCGCCGGGGCATCGACAGCGGCGTGCGCAAGGTCAACATCGACACCGACATCCGGCTGGCGATGACGGGCGCCATGCGCCGCGTGTTTGCCGAGCAGCCCTCGGAGTTCGATCCGCGCAAGGCGCTCGCCGCCGCGAAGAACGCCGCGCGCGACATCGTCAAGGCACGCTTCGAGGCGTTCGGCTGCGCCGGCCAGGCCGCGAGGATCAAGCCGGTGCCGCTGGAGGCCATGATCCAGCGCTATCGCTGAGCGGCCCCGCGGTGCTGCGGGCGCTGATCTGGGACGTCGACGGCACGCTCGCAGAGACCGAGCGCGACGGCCATCGGGTCGCGTTCAACGGCGCGTTCGAGGCGCTGGGCATCCCGTGGCGCTGGGACGTCGACACGTATGGCCGCCTGCTGCGCGTCACCGGCGGCTACGAGCGCATCCTGCACGACATGGCGAGCCGCACCGACGCGCCCGCTTCGCAACCCGAGCGCGAGGCGCTCGCCCGCGAGTTGCACCGGCGCAAGAACGCGTTGTACGAGGCGCGCGTAGCGACCGGCGGCATCGCGCTGCGCCCCGGCGTGCGAGGGTTGATCGACGAGTGCATCGACTGGGGCGTGATGACCGCGATCGCCACCACCACCGGGCGCGGCAACGTCGACGCGCTGCTGCGCGCGAACCTGGGCGAACACTGGGAGTCGCGCTTTCGCGCCGTCGTCTGCGCCGAAGACGCACCGCGCAAGAAGCCCGACCCGCAGGCCTACCTGCTGGCGCTGCAGCGGCTGGGCATCGAGGCCGACGAGGCGATCGCGATCGAGGATTCGCCGAACGGGCTCGCGGCAGCGCGCGCCGCCGGCATTGCGACGCTGGTCACGCGCAGCGCGTACTTCGGCGATGACGCGTTCGACGGCGCGCTCGCGGAGTGCGACGACCTCGCTTCGCCGGCACCTGTGCGATCGTCGGTCGTTCCCTTCGCGCGCGGGCCGGTGTCGCTGCGCGCGCTGCGCGAGTGGCTCGCGTTCGCGGCAGGTGGCGACAAGACGGCGCGCGGGGCCCGGGACGCGTGCAGCGCGCTCCGCAGCCACTAAGATGTGCCTTCGATTCGTGAACGGAGGCCGTCATGCGCTGGCAAGGAGAACGGGAGAGCTCGAACGTCGAGGATCGCCGTGGCATGGGCGGTCGCCGTGCCGGTTTCGGGCTCGGAACGATCGTGATCGCGGTGATCGCGGCCTGGCTGTTCGGCGTCGACCCGCGGATGATCATGGGGGTGCTCGAGGGCGTCGACACGATGACCGGTTCGTCGACGCAGCAGCAGGGCCCCGCCCCGGCTCCGACCGACGAGACCGGCCGCTTCGTATCGGTGGTGCTCGCCAGCACCGAGGACGTCTGGTCGCAAGCGTTCCAGCAGGCAGGCCGCACCTACCAGCCGCCGAAGCTCGTCCTGTACAGCGGACGCATCGACACCGCCTGCGGAATGGGCGCGGCCGCGTCGGGCCCGTTCTATTGCCCCGGCGACCAGCGCCTGTACATCGACCTGAGCTTCTTCCAGCTGATGCGCGAGCGGCTGGGCGCGCCCGGCGACTTCGCCCAGGCCTACGTGGTCGCGCACGAGGTCGGGCACCACGTGCAGAACCTGCTCGGCACGATGGACCAGATGGAACGCGCGCGCGGACGCGTCTCCGAACCGCAGTACAACGCGTTGTCGGTTCGGCTCGAATTGCAGGCCGACTGCTACGCCGGCGTCTGGGCCAATCACTCGCAGCAGGCGCGCAACTGGCTCGAGAAGGGCGACGTCGAGGAAGGCATGGGCGCGGCGTCGGCGGTCGGCGACGACCGGCTGCAGAGGCAGTCGCAAGGCGAAGTGGTTCCCGAGTCGTTCACGCACGGATCGTCGGCGCAGCGCGTGCGCTGGTTTCGCACCGGACTGGAAAGCGGGAGCGCGTCGCGGTGCGACACGTTCTCCGCAAGAACGCTTTGACCACCGAAGGAGAAGTTGGATGCGTCGTACCACCCTGGCTGCCTCGCTGATCGCGATCGGCATCGCCGCGCCCGCCTGGGCAGCACCGACGATGATGTCGGCCGATTGGGGCAAGGCCGCCTGCGAGGCCTGGAACAAGGATCCCGTGCTGACCGACAAGCTGGTCGATAGCGGCTGGATGGCCAACGACAAGTCGCGCGGCTACAAGATCATGCAGGTCTATCGCACCGACTGCGGCGACAAGCCCACCGCCGAGCTGCGCGTCGCGCTGAAGGACGGCAAGGCGATGTGCGTCTACGGCGGCGCACCGCAGGCCGACAAGCTCGATTCGGGCGCCGACTACGTGATGATGGCCGAGACCGCCCGCTGGATCGAGATGGGCCGCGGCGACTACGGCCCGATGCGGGCGATGTTCATGCAGCGCCTGGGCTTCGAGGGCCCGAAGCTCGAGGCGATGGGCAACATGGGGCCGTTCGAGAACTTCCTGCTGCTGGTCGGAAAGGTCGCCAGCGAAACGAAGGCCTGCCCGGGCAAGTAGTCGCGCGAGCTCCGTCCTACCCCGCCGCGCGGCAGTGCGCGGCGATCGCCTCGACCAGCGCCGGCCACAGCGCCGGCGGCAGGTCGTGCCCCATCCCCTCGATCACCATCAGCCGCGCGCCCGGAATCGAGCGCGCGGTCTCGCGCCCCGCGTCGACCGGCACCAGCGGATCGTTTGCGCCGTGGATCACCAGCGTCGGCACGGCGAGCCGCTTCAGCTGCGCGCGTCGGTCGGGCGCCGCGACGATCGCGAGCAGCTGCCGCAGCGTGCCCGCCGGGTCGTAGGCGCGGCGTACGCCGCGCTCGATTCGGCTGCGCAGCTCCGCGTGGTCGGCCGGGAAGCCCGGGCTGCCGATCACGCCGAACAGCGACACCAGGTGCTCGACCACGGCATCCACGTCGCCAGGGCTCGGCGCGGAGCGCAGCAGCGCCTTGCGCGCGGCGGCGGTCGGCTTCGCCAGCGCGGCGTTGCCGGTGCTCGACATGATCGAGGTCAGGCTCGCGACGCGCGTCGGGTAATGGATCGCCACGAGCTGGGCAATCATGCCGCCCATCGACGCGCCGACGACGTGTGCGCGCGCGGCGCCCAGCGCGTCCATCAGGCCCACCGTGTCGTGGGCCATGTCGTCGAGCGAATACGGGGCCGGCACCGGCAGCCGCAGCCACTTCGCCGCGAGCGCCATCATCAGGTTCGCAGTGCCGCCACCCGACATCCTCGACGACAGGCCGCTGTCGCGATTGTCGAAGCGGATCACGCGGAAGCCCTCGCGCACCAGCCCTTCGCAGAACGGGTCGGGCCACGCGATCGACTGCATGCCCAGCCCCATGACGAGCACGATCGCCGGCGCCTGCGGGTCGCCCATCGACTCGTAGTCGAGGCGCACGCCGTTTGCGTCGACCGCCGGCATCATTCGTCTCCCTGCGGCGGGCTCCGGCCTCGCCGGCTCAGTACCAGGTCTTGCGCCGCGGATCGCGATAGAGCAGCGCGCGCACGCCGGCCCGGTCGAACGGCTGCCAGCCCCCTTCGGGCTGGGCGAGCCGGTCTGCGACCGCGTAGAGCACCATCGGGTTGAAGCCCATGCCGAGGTGGCTCGCCTCGACCTCGATGTTCTCGGCAGCCGGGCCCTCCTTCTCGACGCAGCACTGCCACGACACGACACCGTCGGTGCGGCTGAAGATCGACGTCGTCGGCACCGGCGGCGGCTCGCGCAGCGGCTCGTGCAACTCGGGCGTCCCGATCCGGTGGCCGGTGAAGAACTCGTAGATCCGCCACGCGTTGGTCGCCTTCGGATGACCCGTGAACGGCGTGCCCATCGTGACCACCTGCCGCACGTCGTCGGGATACTCCTTGGCCAGTTCGCGCGCGTACACCCCGCCCAGGCTCCAGCCGATCAGGCTCACCGTGCGGCGGTGCTCGCGCCGCGCCGCGAGCAGGCCGTCGCGCAGCGCTTCGAGCACGCCGTCGCGCGGGCCGAGGTTGCGCTTGATGCCCGACGGGATGACCGCATAGCCGAGCCGCGCGAGGAAGCGGCGCAGCACCCCGGTGCTGCGGTCGCCGGCCAGCAGGCCCGGATAGACGATCACCGGGTGCCCGTCGCCGCGCGGAGCGAGCGGCAGCAGCGGTTGCGACCACAGCGCCGCGCCGAACTCCCACGGCGCGCGCCACTCGAGCGCGAGCCGCACGACGCCCGGTGCGCGCATCGGGCCGACCTCGTACCAGTGGTGTGCGTTGTGCATCGATCAGTCTCCGTTGGTCTTCGCCGGCCCGGGTCGCGCCGGCTGCTTCGCTTTCGCCCTGCGCGCAGGCGCTGCAGGCGCCTTGCGCCCTGCCAGCGACGCTGTCATCTTGCGCGCGCGACCGCGCGCCGTGCCACGCGGCCGATCACCGGTCGCTCGCAGTTCCTCGAAGGCGTCGGCCATCGCGGCCGCGAGCGCATCGAGGTCGGGGATCGACCTGCGACACGCGACCAGCCCGAAGTCGAGCGAACCGCTGTAGCTCTCCACCGTGATGTTCAGCCCGAGCCCGTGCTCGACGATCGACAGCGGCCAGTAGGTGCGCATCCGTGCGCCGGCGAGATACAGCGGCACTTGCGGGCCCGGCACGTTCGAGATCACCACATTGGCGATCGGCGGAATCGCGTTGGCAAGCCGCGTGCGGCCATACAGCGACGCCAGCGCCGACAGCAGCCACGGCAGGCCGAGCGTCGGGAAGTCGGTAGGCAGCACCTGCCTGGCCGACGCGGTCAGCGACTTCGATGCGCCGGCCGCGTCGCGGATCGCGCGCAATCGACGCACCGGGTCGGCCAGGTGCGTCGCGAGGCTTGCCGGCACCATCGTCGCCTGCGTCGCGAAATCCATGTCGCCGGCGGCGCGCAGCGACACCGGCACCGCGGCCACCAGCGGCTTGCGCGGCACGCCGCCGTGCGCGGCGAGATAGCGGCGGAGCGCGCCGCTGCAGATCGCCAGCACCACGTCGTTGACCGTCGCGCCGTGGGCGCGCGCGATCGCCTTCACCGCATCGAGCGGCAGCGACACGGTCGCGACCGATCGCTCGCGCCCGATCGCGCCGCTCCACGGCGTGCGCGGCCCGAACGCGAAATTGCCGCGCAGCAGTGCGAGCCCGGGGCGCGCCTCGCGCGAACGCACGCCGGCGACGATGCCCGAGAGCATCGGCAACAGGCTCGGCAGGCTGCGCACCAGCTTCACGAACTGGCCGGCGGTGTGCTCGAACGCGGTCCCCAGTACGGCGCGCGCATCCGGCGGCGACTGCCGCGCCGACGCGCCGGCTCGCCCGCCGCGTCCGGGCGCCCGCCCGGTCTGGCGCGGCTGCGGCGTCGTGTCGAGCATCTCGGTGACGAGCAGCACGCCCGAGGCGCCGTCCAGCGTCGCGTGGTGCACCTTGCAGTAGAGCGCCACCTGCCCGGATTCGAGGCCGTCGACGAGCCAGAACTCCCACAGCGGCCGGTTGCGGTCGAGCGTCGCCGCGTGCGCCTGCGCCACCCAATCGTTGAGCTGCGCGAGCGTGCCCGGTCCGGGCAGCGTCGCTCGCCGGATGTGGTGCGCTAGGTCGACGCGCCGATCCTCGACCCACACCGGGCTCGCGATCTGAAGCGGCAGCGGCGCCAGGCGCCGCCGCAGCACCGGCAACAGGTGCAGGCGGCTGCGGATGTGCGCGCGGATCGCCTTCAGGAAATCGCCGCGGAACCCCTCGGGGAGATCGTAGAGATGCAGCGACGCCACGTGCATCGGCGTCTCCGGCGTCTCGAGATACAGGAAGGCCGAATCGAGTCCGGTCAGTTGCTGCAAGTCGTCTCCCGCGCCGCCGGTCTCAGAGCTTCAGCGCGGACAGGTCGACACGACCGTCGCGCACCGGCGGGCACCAATAATAGCCGCCCGTCTCGGGGCGCGTGAAGCGGAACAGCGCATCCTCGATGCCGTCGTCGAGCCCGGCCATCCGCTTCAATTGCGCGATGAACGCGTCGAAGCTCTTGCCGAAGGAGACGAACACCAGCCCGGCGCTCTGGCCGTCGGACCAGGGCATCGAGCGACGCACGACGAACGCCTCCGGATCGAAGCTCTCCTGCGCGGTGCGCTTGACGTGCGCCGAGGGCGGCGCGTCGTCGATCTCCTCGTTGTCGTCGCGGCGACGGCCGAAGGTCGCGTCCTGCTCGTCTCGCGACATGGCGTCGAAGAGGTCGAAGCGATGCACCCATCGCTGCACGGCGACGAAGCTCGAGCCGGCGGGCGCGGCGCCACCCTCGGCCACGATCGCCGCGGCGACAGCCTCGTCGTCCTTCGGATTCTCGGTGCCGTCCTCGTAGCCGGTGAGGTCGTCGCCATCGCCGTGCCGGAACGCCGACGTGAGCTCGACCAGCTGGAACGCGGGCGCAAGCGCCTCCTCGATGCGCCGCGAACGATGGAACAGCTCGCCTGCGTCGTCGCCGCGCAGCCACAGCCAGAGATCGGTCGGCGTCGACGGGATGGTCAGGCGCGTGGACTGCAGCGCGGGGAAGCTGTGCAGGCCGGGGATCCTGGCGCCCAGCGACGCGACCAGCGATGCCCCGAGCCCGGCCACGCAGTGCTCGCCGTCGACCAGCGTCGCCAACGTCTTCAGTGCGCCGCGCAGGTCGGCGCTGGGCGTGGCGACGAAGAACAGGTAGCGGGCGACTGCCGGAACCGGCAGCAGGATGGCGGGCTGGGGCTGGGGCATGAAACCGGTCTCCGAATGAGGCGCCGGCGCTGCCGCCGGACGGTGCCCGGCCGATTATGCGTCAGAGCCCGCTGTCGGTCGCGCAATGATCGCCGCTGCCGGGCTCAGGCGACGAGCCCCGTGCGCCTCAACGCTCCACGCTGGCGAGCAGCTTCTTCGCCTCTGCGGACGAGGGGA
>OEIU01000673.1_pt1 | contig 29278 bp, 21 predicted proteins | sample 1539221 | NCBI WGS metagenome assembly OEIU01 (sample SAMN03792071, study PRJEB22550) | activated sludge metagenome | feature: wastewater treatment plant; material: activated sludge; isolation source: Wastewater treatment plant of a petroleum refinery complex | place: Argentina: Zarate | collected...
TCACGGCATCGTGAGCCACCGACCAGAGAAGACCCCCTCCCTGCCCTCCCCCGCTACGCGGAGGAGGGGAAGAACAAAACGGACTTGCGCTTAAGTCAGTGCCATTGGGCTGAAGCCGGCCCCACAAAAGAAGACCGCTTCCTCAGGCCGCGTCGGCCTGCGCAGCCGGCGCGCTGCTGCGGATCAGGTGATCGAACGCGCTGAGCGCAGCCTTCGACCCCTCGCCCATCGCGATCACGATCTGCTTGTACGGCGTCGTCGTCGCATCGCCGGCAGCGAATACGCCCGGCAGCGACGTCTGGCCGCGGACGTCGACTTCGATCTCGCCGCGATTGCTCAGCGCGAGCGTGCCCTTCAGCCAGTCGGTGTTGGGCAGCAGGCCGATCTGCACGAACACGCCTTCGAGTTCGACGCGGTGTACTTCGCCGGACGCGCGATCGCGATAGCTGAGCGCATTCACCTTGCCGCCTTCGCCGTGCACTTCCGTCGTCTGCGCGGACAGGATCACGCGCACGTTCGGCAGGCTGCGCAGCTTGCGCTGCAGGACTTCGTCGGCGCGCAGCTTGCCGTCGAATTCGATCAGCGTCACATGGTTCACGATGCCGGCGAGATCGATCGCCGCTTCGACGCCGGAGTTGCCGCCGCCGATCACCGACACGCGCTTGCCCTTGAACAGCGGGCCGTCGCAGTGCGGGCAGTACGCCACGCCGCGGCCGCGATACTCGCGTTCGCCCGGCACGTTCATTTCGCGCCAGCGGGCGCCGGTCGCGAGCACGATCGACCTGCTGCGCAGGGTCGCGCCGTTCGCCAGCTTCACGCTGATCAGGCCGTTCGCATCCGCGGGCACGAGGCCCTCGGCACGCTGCAGGTTCATGATGTCGACTTCATAGCTGCGCACGTGGTCTTCGAGCGCGGCGGCCATCTTCGGACCCTCGGTCTCCTTCACGGAAATGAAGTTCTCGATGGCGAGCGTGTCGAGCACCTGGCCGCCGAAACGCTCGGCGACGACGCCCGTCTTCACGCCCTTGCGCGCGGCATAGATCGCCGCCGCAGCGCCGGCCGGACCGCCGCCGACGATCAGCACGTCGAACGCATCTTTCGCGTTCAGCTGCTCGGCCTGGCGCGCATCGGCATCGGTGTCGACCTTGGCGAGGATTTCCTCGAGGGTCATGCGGCCCTGACCGAATTCCTGGCCGTTGAGAAACACCATCGGCACCGCCAGCACCTGGCGCGACTCGACTTCCTGCTGGAACAGCGCGCCGTCGATCATGGTGGCCGTGACGTTCGGATTGAGCACGGCCATGAGATTGAGCGCCTGCACCACGTCCGGGCAGTTGTGGCAGCTCAATGAAATGAAAATCTCGAATTTGAAATCGCCCTTGAGCGATTTGATCTGCTCGATGACGCTTGCGTCGACCTTCGGCGGGTAACCGCCGGCCTGCAGCAGCGCCAGCACGAGCGACGTGAATTCATGGCCCATCGGCAGACCGGCGAAACGGATCTTGATGTCGTGGCCGGGGCTGCCCACGGTGAACGACGGCTTGCGGTCGCCATCGCCTTCCAGATCCAGCGACAGCAGCGGCGACAGCGAAGCGATGTCGTTGAGGAGATCGCGCATTTCCAGCGACGCATCGCTTTCGTCCAGCGCGGCCGTCAGCACGACCGGCCGCGTGAGCCGTTCGAGATAGGTCTGGAGCTGTTGGCGAAGGGTGGCGTCGAGCATGATGTCTCCGAAAGGTCTGTGCTGCAGGGGGCGGGTTTCAGCCAGTCCGCATCGTCCCGCAGAGGCCGGCTGAAGCCGGCCTCCACAGGAAGAGAAAGCCCGAAGGACTTAGATCTTGCCGACCAGATCCAGCGAGGGAGCCAGGGTCTTGGCGCCAGGTGTCCACTTGGCCGGGCAGACTTCGCCCGGGTGCGAAGCGACGTACTGGGCAGCCTGCACCTTGCGGAGCAGTTCCTTGGCATCGCGGCCGATGCCGAGGTCGTGGATCTCGGCGACCTTGATGACGCCTTCCGGATTCACCACGAACGTGCCGCGCAGCGCGAGACCTTCTTCCTCGATCAGCACGCCGAAGTTGCGGCTGATGGCGTGGGTCGGGTCGCCCAGCATCACGTACTGGATCTTCTTGATCGTGTCCGACGCGTCATGCCACGCCTTGTGCGTGAAATGAGTATCGGTGGACACGCTGTACACCTCGACGCCGAGCTTCTTCAGCTCCGGGTAGACGTCGGCGAGATCGCCCAGTTCGGTCGGGCAGACGAACGTGAAATCGGCAGGATAGAAAAAGAAGATCGACCACTTGCCCTTCAGATCGGCATCGGACACCGGCACGAACTTGCCGTTGGCATAGGCCGTGGTCTTGAAAGGCTTGATGGTCGTATTGATCACTGAACTCATCGATTGAACTCCTGAAGGACAAGCAATGCTCGGAGAACCATTCCCCTGGCGATGTCGCGCAAGATACAGGCAGACCCTGATTAGGGCCAGTCGATGGTTTCTTGGAAGTTGATAGGCAATACCTATCGGGAACGCGACAGGCAAAAAGAAGGGGGCTTTCGCCCCCTTCTGCTCTCTCTGTCTGTGGGGCCGGCTTCAGCCGGCCTAGAACTGTCAGGCTGAAGCCTGACCTACAGGAAGAAGAAGCACGGCCTACTTCGCTGCCAGCGCGTCGTAGACGAGCTTGATCGAATCGTTGCGCAATGCCGTGGTGCCGCCATCCAGCCGGCGCTGGATCAGGCCCACGAAGAACAGATCGTTCTTCGGATCGACCCAGAACCAGGTGCCGGCGATGCCGAACCACCAGTACGAGCCCTCGCCCTGCGCGGACTTCAATGCAGCCGGATCGGTGATGACGGCAAAGTCGAGGCCGAACTTGGTGCCGGGCATCGCGCCGAAGACGCGCAGATCGCCGATGTGATTCTGCGTCATCAGTGCAATCGTCTCCGGCTTCAGCAGTTGCTTGCCGTCGAGCGCGCCCTGGTTGACCAGCATCTGACAGAAGCGTGCGTAGTCGTGAATGGTCGAATACAGGCCGCCGCCGCCGGACTCGAGCGGAAACACCGACGGGCCCCAGGCATCAGGCGTCTTCGCCAGCGCCGAGTTCTTGCCATCCCAGGCATAGACCGTCGCCACGCGCGGCTCGGCATTCGCCGGCAGCGTGAATGCCGTGTCCGCCATGTGCAGCGGCTCGAACACATGCTTCTTGAGATAGGCGCCGAACTTCTCGCCCGACAGGCGTTCGACGATCAGCCCCTGGATGTCGACCGCGATCGAATACGACCAGCGCTCGCCGGGCTGCGCCAGCAGCGGGATTTTCGAGACGACGTCGATCATGCCCTTGAGATCCGGCTGCGCCATCGGGTTCTGGGCGATGAAGGCGTCGTCGACGGCATTGCCGGGCTGCAGTCCGTAGCCCAGGCCGGCGGTGTGACTCATGAGTTCACGCATGGTGGCCGGCCGCGTCGCATCGACGATGATCGGCTTGCCTTCCGCATCCTTGCCGGTGACGACTTTCATGTTCGCCATCTCGGGCACGAACTTCGACACCGGATCGTCGAGCTTCCACAGACCCTTCTCGTACAGCTGCATCATGGCGACGCCCGTGATCGGCTTGGTCATGGAATAGATGCGGAAGATCGTGCTCTCGCTGACCGGCGCGCTGCCGGCATCGAGCGACTGCGTCCCGTGCGCATTCAATGCGGCGACCTTGCCCTTGTGCGCAAGCAGCGTGATCACGCCGGCGACCTGCCTGTCGTCCACGGCCTTCTTCATGCGGGCATCCAGGGCCGCCAGGCCGGCTTCGGAAAAGCCCGCCTGCGTGCCGACGACATCGCCTGCCGCAGGCCAGCTGCCGTCGGGCGCATCGGCCAGTGCATGACAGGAAAGGAGAATGGCCGCGCCGAGCAGGCCAGCCCGGACTCGGGCGCGCAGAGCGAAGTGAGACATCGAAACCCCCGGATGATGTTCTTTTCGAACGGACGACTTGCGTCCGTTACTTACCGCCGGGGTCGCGGCAGTGTCCACAAAGAATTGTCATGGCCCGGCACGCAGCCGCCTCAGCCCAGTCGGACAACCAGGACATTCGCATCGCCCTGCAGGTGCGCGAGCAACTCGGACTTAGCAATCCGGGCCGCGCCGGACCGGTACGGATTGGGATCGCGCGTCAGGGACAGGTTTTTTCCGTTCGCGCAAACCGCGGTGACGCCGCATCCAGCCGGCCCGACTTCGTAGATCACTTCAATCTCGCGGTCGAACAGTCGTGTGCGGATCTTCAGCCCGGAGAGCGCCGGCGGCATGACCGGATCGATGCAGACGGACTCGACCTCGCAGGTCAACCCGAGGAAGCGTCGCACGATCAGCGCGAACGCGATTCCCGCGCCGCTGGAATAGACGCGCCAGCCGCCTTCGAGCGCGATCGTGCCGGCGTGGACCCGCGCGTACTCCTCGCTGGCTTCATAACGATCGGCGAACGCCGCGTCGGAACTGGAGTAGTAACAGTTCGACTGGCGCAACGCGGCCGTCGGCACCAGCGACGCGAGGCCGATGGGATTGACCTGGCTCAGTGCGTGGAAAAATCCTGACGCGTCGCCGACGTGCGCGAGCGCCTGCGCGTAACGCAGGTGCGCATGCATGTACATGAGCCCGATCTCGCGACCGAAGAACGTCGCGCTCTCGGCGCGCTGAAAGAACTGCTGCGGCCCGCCGTGATAACGCATCGGCTGGTCGAACAGCCGCACGCCGTCCGGCCCCGTAAGATGCGAACGGATCAACTGCAGATGCGCCTGCGCCTGCGCCGGCGTGAACAGTCCTTCGAGGATGGCGTGAATCATCGCCAGCGCGCTGTAGCGGACACCGGTGATCCGATCGCGCGGATGCAGCAGGTAGCGCGGCGTCTCGGCATCGAACATCGCATAGCCGGTCAACACGTCGTCGACCAGCAGCAGGCGCTGGAAATCGCGGCGTACGCCGGCCGCGTCGTCGTCCAGTCGACGTGCAATTTCATTCCGCCCCGCGAATCGCAGCGCGCGCGCCAGCGTCGTCAGGGTCTGATGGTGCAGCGTGACCGTCCAGGCGCTGCACAGCCGCTCGCGCATCGCCGGATCGGCCGGTTGCAGCGAATCGTTCCAGTCGCCGTGACCGTAGGCTGCCAGCGACGTATCCGGAATGACGCGGGCGCGAATCACCGCCAGCGCGCGTTCGACGTGCTGCCAGATCGTGGCACTGCGACCTTCGAAGAAAGGAGCCGGCGCTTCGAGAAACGCCGCATCTCCCGAGGCCAGCACGTACTGCGCCAGCGCGAGGACGGGCCAGAACACGATGTCGCCGTGAGAATCGCCGGCACGCACGGCGCGGTCGCGCTCGAAGAACATGAACCACTGCGGCCAGTCGCCATCTTCGTTCTGCGCACTCATCACGCGCAGCAGCAGATCGCGCAGCGGCGCCGGCCGGCCGAGCGCCAGCAGCAGCTCGACCGGTCCTTGCGTCACATCGCGCGTTCCCCAGCCGCCGCCGGAGTATTGCTCGAGGCCGCGCGGCGACAGGTAGTGAATGAGCGCGTTGTGCGTCATCCACGGCATGATCTCGCGCAGTCGCGCCACGGCATCGCCCATCTCGCCCGCGGGCGGTTCGACGACCGGAAGCAGCGATGTCTCGTCGATGCGGCAGTCCGGCGCGGGCATCTCTGACGCCTGAAGCAGCTGCGCCTGAATCCGCACGCGATGTTTCCCGGCACGTTCGGTGACGACGCAGGCGAACGGCTGCTGCCGCGAACGTCCGTTGCTGAACAGCAGTTCGTCGCCGCCGACCCGCGTCGGCGGCGGCTCGATGACGAGCCGGAAACTGCCATCGGGAAAACGTTGATCCATCGCCGTGCCCGGCGCCGGACGCAAGGTGACGATCCCTCCTTCGTGCTGCCAGCGCAGGCGCTGGTCCTCGCTGCCATCGTCGCCATCGAGCGCGATGTGATGCGAGATGAGACAGCGCACCGCGGGGCCGGAACGAACTTCGATCTCGAGCCGCATCTCATTGGACTCGCCGTGCGCTTCGCTGCGGACTTCGATGAGTCCCTTCCTGTGCTGATAAAGCCAGCGACAGGCAGTGGGCGTCATCTCGAAGGCGGATGGCACGTCGAGCAGTTCCCAGCCGGTTCCGTAGTCGACGAACACGCGCTGGCCGTGCGAACGGAACAATCCGGCATAGCCATGCACGGTGGACAACAGCCGGTTGAAGCTCACGTGCCCCTGCGTGAGCATCGAGTGAAAGACACCGGCCATCCAGACCGTCGAGGTCAGCGCACTTTCGTCCGGGATCGCACTGCTTCCGGTACGCAACAGATGGCCGTGCGGCCGCAGCACGCGTGCCTCTTTCTCGCGCAGCACGACGTGGCGCTGCTCGCCGTAGAAGAATGACAGCAGCGTTCCGTCCTTCGCCGACTCCTTGTGCCGCCATCGGCCCGGAAACTGCGACCGCAATGTCGCGGCATCGAGCGGCAGCGAGTCGAACGACGGCGCCGCGCTGAACAACGAACTGGACGATGCCAGCTGGCGCACGGCCGGCTCGATTGCAATGTCGAGCGCTGCTTCCGGCAGGCGCCGCACCGTATCGACGAGTACCAGATCGTCTGCCGAAGTCGCCGCCGGATGATCGTCGCGAAACAGACCGAAGAAACCGGACGCAGCATTCCCGCCCGCCGGAAGCACGAGACGTTCGTCCTGGATCACGATCATCGAATGCTCGTGCTGCAACCGTTGCGACGGCAGATCGCGCGTCAGAGCGTCGCGGCGCCGCAGCTGCAACGCATCCGTGGCGAATCCCGTCGCGCGACGCAGCGATCCGATCAGGCTCCACGGTTTGCGTCCGCCGCTGGCGAGATTCTGGCGGGAAGCAATGACCCAGCCTTGTTGCGCATGTTGCAGCGGCGAATGATCGACGTACTGGCTGATGTAGTACTCGTTGAGACGCGCCATCGCATACGGCGCAAGCCCGATGTCCTGCGCATACAGCAGATCGACGCTGGCTTCGCGCGTATCGCGATTGGTCAGATGAACCTGCCAGATCCAGGCCGGCTCGCCTTTCGCCATCGTCAGGCTGACGGTGTAGCGCAGTCCGTTCCAGGCACCCGAGCCGACCCAGCGATCCGAGGCGATGCACGAGCCTCGCGTCGGACTGCCCGGACCGAGCAGCGGCGTGACCTCGACGCTGCTACCCGCGTGCAGGCGCAGGTACAGATTGGCCGGGCCGTTCTCGACCGCACTGGCAACGAACAGATTCACCAGCGTGTCGCCGCGATCGATCCGGCGGACGCAGCCCGTGTCATCGATGCTGAAGCTCAGGCCGTCGGCGCCGACGAGTCGCACGGCACCGGAAGCAGACGTTTCCCTTGGCATGACTCATTGTCGTTGAGCCGATGTCGCAGCAGCAATCGGCGGTTTTAGCACCGCCGCCTTGCCCGGCTGGAAGAGCGCGCGCGCCAGCCTGTATTCTCGGACTCATGAAGAAATTACTTGCCCTGCTGTCCTTCGCGTTCGCCGCAGCGCCCGTTCACGCCGACGCCGGACGCGAGGCGTTCCGCGAGATCTATCGCGAGATGGTCGAGATCGACTCGTCGCCCGGCACCGGCTCCTGCACCAACGTGGTCCGCGCCGCGCAGCAGCGGCTGCAGGCGGCGGGTTTCGCCGACAACGATGTGCAGGTCGTGATCCCGGAAGGCAAACCGGACGACGGCAACATCGTGGCGCGCATCCGCGCTGCCAAGCCCGCGAAGAAAGGCGTGCTGCTGCTCGCGCACATCGACGTGGTCGATGCGAAGCGCGAGGACTGGGAACGCAATCCCTTCACGCTCTACGAAGAGAACGGCTACTTCTACGGACGCGGCTCGGCCGACGACAAGTCGATGGCGGCGGTATTCCTCGATCTCATGATCCGTCTGCAGCAGGAGCGCAGTTTCAAACCGAAGCGCGACCTGATCATGGCGCTCACCTGCGGCGAGGAAACTTCCAACCGCGTGAACGGCGTCGACTACCTGCTGAAGCATCATCGCGACCTGATCGATGCCGCGTTCGCCATCAACGAGGGCGCCGGCGGACTGCTGTCGGAGGATGGCAGGCCGCTCGCACTCCAGGTGCAGGCCGGCGAAAAGATTCACCAGGTCTATGAACTGGAAGTGACTCATCCGGGCGGCCACTCTTCGCGCCCCACGCCGGACAATGCGATCTACCAGCTGCTGGCGGCGACCGGAAAAATCGCCGGGCTGTCGTTCCCGATCCAGGTGACGCCCGTGGTGCGCGAATACTTCCGCGTCACCGGTCCCATGCTCGGCGGCGAGATCGGTGCGGCCATGAGCGCCGTCGCGCGCGATCCATCGGACGCGGCGGCGCTGCAGGTCCTGCAGACCCATCCCAACTACAACGCGATGCTGCACACGACCTGTGTGGCAACTCAGATCGAAGGTGGCCATGCGCCCAACGCCCTGCCGCAGCGGGCAGTCACGACCCTGTCCTGCCGCCTCATGCAGGGAACCACCCCCGAACAGGTGAAGGAGACGCTGGAGCGGACGATCGGCGACCCGCAGGTTGTGGTCAGCATCGTGCGCCGCCGCGACGGTTCCTCGCCCCCGCCCCTGACCGACGAGATCATGAAGCCGGTGCGGGCCCAGGCCGCGAAGCTCTGGCCGGGGGTTCCCATCGCCCCCGTCATGACGGCCGGCGCCACCGACGGACGCTTCCTGATGAATGCCGGCATCCCGACCTACGGGATGAGCGGGATGTTCTCGACCTCCGGCGAAACCAACGCCCACGGCCTGAACGAGAAGATTCGCGTGAAATCGCTGTATGAAGGCCGCGATTTCCTGGAAGGCGTGGTCCGGGCTTACGTGAAATAGCCGGACGCTTCCTCGTTCTTCCTGTAGGTCAGGCTTCAGCCTGACTTCCGGGACGGCCGGAGTCAGGCTGAAGCCTGACTTCCGGGACGGCCGGAGTCAGGCTGAAGCCTGACCCACAGGAAGACCCGAAGCAGTCCATTCCCCGGACTTTCCTGCGGCAATTTCCCCCAATTTCGTTAGAATGCGCCGCTTTGCGAGGCGGCCCGGGTTCCCGACCGGTCGCTTCTATCGGGAAATCCAGCAAAGACCTCATTGGTGGCCGCAGGGATCGTCCCTAATATTCGCGCCCTTTGTCCGGCAAACCGGACGGCGATGGCTTCGTTTTGCCCAGGAACCAGCACGGAAACTTCTGTCATGCCTCGTACCACACCCCTTTCTGACATCCGCAATATCGGCATCATCGCGCACGTCGATGCCGGCAAGACGACGACGACGGAGCGCATCCTTTATTACACGGGTCGCAAGCACACGATCGTCGACGTGCACGACACCAAGGACCTGAAGTCCTCGACCACGACGGACTACATGGAGCAGGAACAGAAGCGCGGCATCACGATTCAGTCCGCCGCCGTGTCGGCGTTCTGGCGCAAGAAGAAGATCAACGTCATCGACACCCCGGGACACGTCGACTTCACCATCGAAGTGAACCGCTCGCTGCGCGTGCTCGACGGCGCCGTCGTCGTGTTCGACGGCGTGGCCGGCGTGGAACCGCAGTCGGAAACGAACTGGCGCCTGGCCGACAACTACGGCGTGCCGCGCCTGTGCTACGTCAACAAGATGGACCGCAGCGGCGCCGGCTTCCTGCGCTGCGTGGACATGATCAAGAAGCGTCTCGGTGCGCGTCCCCTGCCCGTGCAGCTGCCGATCGGCTCGGAAGACAACTTCAAGGGCATGGTCGACCTGGTCGAAATGAAGGCGCTGGTGTGGGATTCGGACGATCGCGATGCCGTGCCGGTGCAGCACGACATCACCCCGGACATCGCCGACAAGCTCGGCATCACCGTGCCGAGCGATCGCGCCATCCTGGCGAGCATTGCCAAGTATCGTTCCGAGCTGGTCGACACCTGCCTGGAGCAGGACGACGCGGCCATGGAGAAGTACCTGGACGACGGCGTCGAGCCGACGGCCGACGTGCTGCGCAAGTGCCTGCGCAAGGGCACGATCAATGGCGCCTTCAACCCGGTGCTGTGCGGCTCCTCGTACAAGAACAAGGGCGTGACGCAGGTGCTCGACGCGGTCGTCGACTACCTGCCGGCGCCGACCGACGTCGCTGCCATCAAGACCATGGATGAAGACGGCAACGCGATCGGCGAGCGTATCTGCTCGGACGACGAGCCGTTCGCCGCGCTGGCATTCAAGGTGATCAACGACGCCTACGGCGCGCTCACCTTCGTGCGCGTGTACTCGGGCGTGCTGACCAAGGGCATGTCGGTGCAGAACTCGACGCGCGGCAAGCGCGAAAAGATCGGCCGCATGGTCGAGATGTTCGCCAAGGACGCCAACCCGATCGAAGAAGCGCGCGCCGGCGACATCATCGCGCTGGTCTCGCTCGCCGAAACCGACACGGGCGACACGCTGTGCGACGCCAACAATCCCGTGATCCTGGAGCGCATGCGCTTCCCGGACCCGGTCATCAGCGTGTCGGTCAAGCCGAAGAACAAGGCCGAACAGGAGAAGTTCGGCGCCGCGCTCGGCAAGATGGTCCGCGCCGATCCGTCGCTGTATCTCGAAACCGATCGCGAAACGGGCCAGACGATCCTGCGCGGCATGGGCGAACTGCACCTCGAAGTGACGCTCGACCGCATGCGCACAGAATTCAACGTCGAAGGCATCATGGGCCAGCCGCAGGTCGCCTATCGTGAAACCTTCACGAAGACGATCTCCGAGCAGTACATCCACAAGAAGCAGACCGGCGGTTCGGGCCAGTTCGCCGAAGTGTGGATCACGTTCGAACCGCGCGAGCGCGGTGAAGGCTTCGAGTTCGTCGACGAAACCGTCGGCGGCTCGGTGCCGCGCGAATACGTGCCGTCGGTCGAGAAGGGCCTCAAGATGCAGATGGAAGACGGCGTGCTCGCGCACTACCCGACCGTCGACTTCCGCGCGCGTCTCACGGACGGCAGCTACCACGACGTCGACTCGAACGCGCTGACGTTCGAAATCGCGGCGAAGGCCTGCTTCCGCGAAGCCATCCGCAAGGCCGGCCCGATCCTGCTGGAGCCGGTGATGAAGGTCGAAACCGTGACGCCGCAGGACTACCTCGGCGACGTCATCGGCGACATCAACCGTCGTCGCGGCATGATCCAGGAACAGCTCGAACGCGGCGCGAACATTGCCGTGGTGGCCACCGTGCCGCTGTCGGAAATGTTCGGCTACATCGGTCACCTGCGCGGCATGACCTCGGGTCGCGCCTCGTACACGATGGAGTTCTCGCACTACGATCCGGTGCCGAAGATGGTTGCCGATGCGGTCATCGCCGAAGCGGCGAAGGCCAAGACGGCCGCGGCCTGACAGCGGACCGAAGAGGGCTGACCTCGAAGGGGCGAGTCGCAGGACTCGCCCCTTTTTCTTTGGTCCGCCAGATCATGGACGATCGGACGGCGAAAGCCGGCGGGTGCGCCGGTAAGATCGCCTCCCCACGTTCGCAATCGGCGGCCTCATGAAATCCGTCCTGCTGGTCGGCTCACTGATCCTGGTTACGGCGCTGTCGGCGTATTTTGATGCCCGCGGTTTCGTTTATGCGGCGCAGACCTGGCGCGACGGCTCGCTCGTGCCCGCCACGATCGGCCTGTCGATGATCAACTTCATCGGCGGCATCACGCTCTACATCGGCTCGATCGGCATCCAGCAGCGGCTCGGCATCGAGTCCGCCGCCATGCAGAGCATCTTCTGGTTCCTGATGACCGTCGTCGGCATCGCCATCATGGACGGCACCATCGCTCAATGGTCGATGGCGCAACGCGCGGTCGGCGTGGCCGTCACGGCAGGCATCGGCTGGCTGATGGTGAGTGCGGCGCACTGATCGCGCTGGAGCAAGAGCAAGAGCAAGAGGCCGCAAAGACCGCATAAAAGATCGAGACGAATCACTTCTTTTATGCGGTCTTTGCGGCTCTCGTTCTTCCTCACGCCGGCACGGGCTGCACCCCTCGCGAATCTAGCGCGATCACGACGCGGTTGCGTCCCTGCACTTTCGCCTGGAACAACGCTGCATCCGCGCGCAGCAGCAGTTGCGACAGATCATCCGCCGCGCCGCGCCACTGCGCGACACCGATGCTCATGGACATCGGAATCGACACGGACCCGTGCAGCAGCGCATTCGTTGCGAGCAGGTTGCGCAGACGCTCCGCCAGCTGCTCCGCCTGCATCGAAGTGACGCCGGGAAACAGCACGATGAATTCCTCGCCGCCGTAACGCGCCAGCGCTGCGGCAGCCGGCATCGCGTCCTGCAACAACGCCGCCACGTGCTTGAGCGCCCGGTCGCCCACCGGATGTCCGTGCTGATCGTTGATGCGCTTGAAGTGATCGAGGTCGATCATCATCAGGACGAAGGACGCAGCGCCGGAGCGGCTGCGTCGAATCTGGGCTTCGAGCAGTTCCTCCATGGCGCGGCGATTGAGCAGGCCGGTCAGGCCGTCGTGACGCGACAGTCGCCGCAGTTCGCCGACGAGCCGTGCCACCACCAGCACCATCAGCGTGGCGTGCAGCGACAGCACCAGGGTCACGTAGATCATCGCGGCCTGCACGTTCATCAGGCTGTCGGTGGCCATCTGCGCCGCGACGGATTCCGGCTGGACGATGGCACGCACGACCCGGACACCGAACGCAACGCTTCCCAGCAGCACCGGCAGCGCCAGCACGATCGGCCAATCGAAGCGCAATGGGTCGCGCGCGTGACGATAGAGATCGACTGCGATGCCGCCATAGAGCACCGCGAGCACGGCGTAGTTGCCGGCCGCCTGCAGCGGACGCCGTTCGGGCGCAAGACTGACGGCGGCAATCGCCACGGAAGCGAGCAGGAGCAGCGCGTGCGCGCGGTCCGGGTGCGGCCGGCCGATGAAGGTGCGGATGCCCCGTTGCAGCGACATGATGGCGACACAGCCGGCCAGCATCGCGAGCAACGGCGGTTCGTCGACGTTCATCGACAGAATGAGCCACGTGATTGCACTGAGCGCGGCCCAGGCGATCCAGTAGCGGATCGCACTGCGCGCCGCGACCAGCGCGTGGGCGCCGATGGCCCAGACGATGGCGAACACCGCCTGGATCAGCGCAACGAGCAGGAAGGCGACCTGCGTGGCGGAGAGCTGCGAGGACATGGCCGGATTGTGGTTCGGCAGGGACCGATTGCAAAGCGGCGCGGCACTCACTGGAGCGTCGATCTGTCATAAGCAGGAGTGCTGCACCTGCAAACGCTGTAAGCGATCCGCCTGTTCACGACGGTGACGGCCACCCGGATGCCCTTCACCGGCCGCGGCTGACGGCTGGCAGTGCCGGGCGTAATCACTCAGAATCCCGCGCGAACGGCAACACCGATGGAGGAACCGAAGTGACTGGCGCTGGCCTGCGTGCTGCACTTGTTTCGGGACTGATGATCGTCGCGGGCGTCGGACTCGGCGGCTGTCGCGGTTCCGTCAGCATGGATCTCGCGGCCGATGCGCCGGCCGATCCGCGGATCGCGGGCATCAACGTCGACGTGCTCGGCGTGGAATTCGAACGCACCGACGGCGGTACGGAAAAACTGGAATTCACCCGCAGCGAACGCACCGATCTCATCCTGCTGCTGGAAGACGGCTCGCTCGACCTGTTCACCAACGAGGAACTGCCGGACGGCACCTACAGCGGCGTGCGGCTGCTGCTGGAAGACAACGACGATGCGAGCGTCGTCACCTTCGACGGCCGCGAGTTTCCCATCATCCTGGCCCAGGGCAGCTACTCGCCGGTCGATTTCACGATCGAGGAAGACGAGTCGAGCAGCCACCGCCTGATGCTGACGCTCGATCTGCGCAGATCGCTCAGCTTCGATGAGGCCAACGACGAATACACCCTGACGCCGGCCCTGCGCGCCATCGACCCGGACGACGCCGGGCAGATCGCCGGAAACGTCACCACCGCCTGTCCGCCCGGCACATCGCTGCAGGAAGGCGGCGCGGTCTATCTCTTCGAAGGCGAAGACATCCAGCCCGACGACATCGACAGCGCGGATCCGGAACCCTACGCGACGACGGCCGTCGTCTCGAACTTCGGCACATCCTTCAGTTACGCATTGCGGGCGCTGCCGCCTGGGGACTACACGCTCGCGCTGACCTGCAACGGCAACGACGATGCACCGTCGACCAGCGATGCCATTCGCTTCCAGCGCACCGCCAACGTCAGCGTCGATCGCGACTTCGTCACCCACGACTTCAACTGACCCTCGACCTGCGCGCGACGCTCAGGCGCCGTCGCGCGAGCCGAAGGAAACGAAGTGCCGGCTGCGGCTCGACACCGGCGGCGGATCTTCGCCGTGCGCTTCTCCGCTCACCAGGATGGCCGGCCTTCCCTGCAGTACTTCGCGCGCGCGTTCCTGATAGCGCAAGGCAGACACGCGCATGTTGCCATCCTCGATCCGGAAGGGCGTCTGCGCCACATAGGCCAATGCGCTCGGCACGCCGAATTCGCTGAACAGCGGTCGCAGCAGCAGCACCCCGCCGAATCGCTGCACGTCGACGTATTCCCGATCGGTACGCCAGGCGCGCTGCTGGAACGACGAGAAATCATCGGGCCAGATCCGGTCGATCCGGTTGGCATTGAACATCTCGACGCGATTGTCGGTGAGCAGTGCGCCGACGCCGGCGATCAGCATTTCGCACGGCAGCCGCTTGCTGAGGTCGACGGAGCTGCATTCGGCGTGGGGCCACGACAGCCCGCGACCATGCGCCGTTTCCTGCAGCACCGCCCCCCACAGCGCACTGTCGATGGCGGCGATGAGGGGAAAGGCGGCCTGGTACTGGGGATTGCGGTAGTACGGCCAGTACGCCGCCGCCCAGCGCAGCGGGTTCGGCGTCTGTGCATCCAGATAGCGTCGCGGCACGATCATCATGCGTGCCGCCTGATCGTAGGCGACACGGCCGGAGAACTTTGCATACTGCGGGTCGCTGGAACTGACGAACTTGATTTCGACGTTGTCGGGCAACACGTCGAACACGCTGCCGAAGGCGTATTCGATGGCTTCGCTGCGGTAGGCGATGAGCTGCCCGATGAGCTGCCTGCACCGGTGTCGATCATTCGATTCGCATGCACCGGCCACGAAGGGGCACAGCAGCAACCCGAACAACACAATCCACGGTCTTCGCATCGCCGATCACTCCACGATCCACCGAGCTCGTGGGCAGCCTCCCCTGTATTGCCCGCTCAAGCCTGAATCCCCAGCATCGACAGCGATCGATTCTCCTGCCGCACTTTGCGCACAGCCATACGTATAGCGTGCGACATCGCGCTCACATCACGTACGGTTTGCAGTGCCGATTCGGCGACGTGGATTGCGCGACACATGCGTCGACCGCACGAAAGTCGCGGAATTCATGCTGATTTCGCTCACGCTCGTTTTCATGTCGCTGGCGCGCTACCAGACGCGCAGTCCGCGACATATTCCGACGACATCGACGCACGGAGACCGCCGAGCGCAGTTCGGTGTAAGGTCGCACCATCCCCTGTCGACGACCGCATCTGCGGATGCGCCTTTCGGAGTGACCATGGCCTCGAAACTCGATCAATTGCGCAAGATGACTGTAGTGGTCGCCGACACGGGCGACATCGAAGCGATCCGCGCGCTGCAACCGGTGGATTGCACGACCAATCCCACGCTCCTGCTCAAGGCGGTTGCACTGCCGGCGCTCGCGCCGGTCGTCGATGAAACGCTGGCCTGGGGCCGCAGGCAGAACGGCGCCCGCGAGAGCGTCATTGCCGCGGCCGCGGACCGCCTGGCCGTGGCCGTCGGCGCCGAACTGACGAAGCTGGTGCCGGGACGCGTGTCGACCGAGGTCGACGCGACCCTGTCGTTCGACACGGCCGCCACCGTCGAGAAGGCGCGCGCCATCATCGCGGCCTACGAATCGCGCGACATTCCGCGCCAGCGCATCCTGATCAAGATCGCCTCGACCTGGGAAGGCATCCAGGCCGCACGCGTGCTGCAGAAGGAAGGCATCGACTGCAATCTCACCCTGCTCTTCTCGCTGGTGCAGGCCATGGCCTGTGCGGATGCCGGCGCGTTCCTGATTTCGCCGTTCGTGGGCCGCATCCTCGACTGGCACGTGAAGAACGAGGGCCGCTCGTTCGCGCCGGAAGAAGATCCTGGCGTGCGCTCGGTGCGCGCCATCTACGCCGCGTACAAGTCGCGCGGCGTGAAGACCATCGTCATGGGCGCATCGTTCCGCTCGGCCGGTGAAGTGGAGGCACTGGCCGGCTGCGATCGGCTGACGATTTCTCCCGCGCTGCTGGACGAACTGAGCAAGGACCAGGGCACGCTGGAGCGCAAGCTTTCGCCCGAGAATCCCGGCGCGGCGCCCGCGATCCCGGACGTCGACGAACGCAGTTTCCGCTGGCACCTGAATGAGGATGCCATGGCGACGGAGAAACTGGCCGAAGGCATCCGGCTGTTTGCGGCCGATCTGCGCAAGCTCCATCAGCTCATTGCGGGGAAGCTGTAGACGCGGAACAGAGAAGAGGCCGCAAAGACCGCATAAAAGAGTTGGTCTGATCCCCTCCTCCGCGAAGCGGGGGAGGGTTAGGGTGGGGGCTCTCACTGTGGGGCCGGCTTTCAGCCGGCCGCTTTCAGAGTCAGGCTAAAGCCTGACCTACAGAAACCCCTGTCCTTCTCCCCTCGGGGCCGTCGAACTAATCCAGCGACGCATCCAGCGCCTCACGCACGCGGCTCGCGAGCAGCGAACGCGTGAACGGCTTGGGCAGCAGCACGACGCCCGCATCGAGCCGGCCGTCGTGCATCAGCGCATTGCGTTCATAGCCGCTCGTGAACAGCACGCGCAGGCCCGGCCGGCGGCTGCGCGCCGCTTCGACCAGTTCCCTGCCATTGATGCCCGGCAGACCGACGTCGGTGAACAGCAGACTCACCTCCGGGTGATGTTCGAGCACCCGCAGCGCCGAGGCGCCGTCATTGGCTTCGAGCACCTTGAACCCGAGTTCGCGCAGCGTTTCCGTGCTGTAGATGCGGACATCGTCATCGTCCTCGACGACCAGCACGGTCTCGCCCGACAGGGCATGCATCGGCGCAGGCGGCGCTTTCGCTTCCTGCGGAGGCATTTCGCCGACGAGCGCCGGCAGGTAGATCTTCACGGTCGTACCGCGCCCCACTTCGCTGTGCAGCCGGACATAGCCGCCCGACTGGGTGACGAAACCGAACACCTGACTCAGCCCGAGACCGGTCCCTTCGCCGAGCGGCTTCGTCGTGAAGAATGGATCGAACGCGCGCGACAGCACTTCGCTCGTCATGCCGCAGCCGGTGTCGGTCACGCAGATGAGCACGTAGTCGTCGGGCTTCAATTCGCCGCGCCCGACCGTATCCGGCTCGACATGCACGGTGGCCGTTTCGATGGTCAGACGGCCGCCCTGGGGCATCGCGTCGCGGGCATTGACCGCGAGATTGAGAATCGTGCTCTCGAGCTGATGCGGATCGATCTCGACGTGGCAGTCCTGCCTGCTCAGCACGTTCTCGATCACGATGTCCTCCCGCAGCGTCCGTCGCAGCAGATCGTCCATGCCGGCGACGAGCCGGTTCACGTCGGTCGGTTTCGGATTCAGCGGCTGACGGCGGGCGAAGGCGAGCAGTTGCTGCGTCAACGTGGCTGCGCGCTCGGCGCTCTCCGTCGCATGTCGAACGGCACGCGCCAGGCGTTCGTTGTCCTGCGGAATGCGACGACCGATGCTGTCGAGATTGCCGAGGATCACGGTGAGCAGATTGTTGAAGTCGTGCGCCACGCCGCCCGTCAGATGGCCGATCGCTTCCATCTTCTGCGACTGGTGCAGCTGCTCCTGCATCGCCCGCCGCTCGGTCATGTCGCGGGTCACCTTGGCGAAGCCGAGCACCTCGCCCTGCGGATTGCGGATGACATCGACGAGCACGCCGGCCCAGAAGCGGGTGCCGTCCTTGCGCACGCGCCAGGCTTCCGCTTCGTACTTGCCCAGGCGCGTCGCGATGGCGAGCGTCTGCGCGGGCTTGCCGTTCTCGCGATCTTCCGGCGTGTAGAACTCCGCGAAATTGCACCCGATGATTTCGCTGGCGGTGTAGCCCTTGATGCGTTCCGCGCCCGGATTCCAGCTGACGACATTGCCGGCGGCGTCCAGCATGTAGATGGCGCAGTCCGCGATCCCGGCCATGAGCTGCTGCAACTGCTGTTCGCTGCGCTGCAGTTCGCGGGTCCGTTCAGCGACCCGCCGCTCCAGGGTCGCGTCCATGTCCCGGATCTGTCGTTGCAGGCGATCGATGTCGGCGTTCGCCTGGGCCAGCGCTTGTTCGAGGCGATGCAGGTCGGCATTCCCCGGCCGCGACGAACTCATGGGCGTCCACACGCACGCCTGCCGGCGCCGGTTCCCGGTCCGAAAGTCCTGAACGCCCTGAATCTCATCGCTGACGCCTTGGCTGCGGGCCCGCCTCCCGAAGCCTGGTATTGAAGCCTGATATCGATGAATAGGCCACCGCGCCGTGCGCAGGGGTTTCATGCAACGCGCCGTACCGCATGAAGTTCCTGTGCACGCACCGGGCCTGCGGTTCACTTGTCATCGCGCGGAGCCGTCGGCTACTTTCGACCGGTCAGCAGACCGGTGCAATACAGGCATGGGACGCGTCCACTACATCGCTCACGACGGCACCCGGCACGCCATCGAACTGGCGGACGGCACCACCCTGATGGAAGGGGCCGTCGCCAACGGCATCCCTGGCATCGATGGCGATTGCGGCGGCTGTGCCGCCTGCGGCACCTGTCATGTCCACGTCGATCCGGCATGGCTGGATGCGGTCGGCCCGGCTACCGACGTCGAACAGGACATGCTGCAGTTCGCCGACGGCGCGGCCGCGGACTCGCGGCTGTCCTGCCAGATCCGGATGCGCGCCGACCTCGACGGCCTCATCGTGCATCTGCCGGAGTCCCAGCACTAAGGCCTGGCATTCGAAGGGGGAATCATGAGCGAGACACTCGCAAGCACTGCCGGCCCTCCGGTCAGTTTCAACCTGAATCATTTTCCCGACGTGCCGCAGACCCTGGAAGAGGCGCGGCGCGATGCGTACGCCCGTCCGGTCGAGAGCATCGACGTCGCCAATCCCAAGCTGTTTCATCACGACGTCATCGGCCCCTATTTCGAACGCCTGCGCCGGGAAGATCCCGTCCATCTGTTCGACAGCCCGATGTACGGCCGTTACTGGTCGATCACGCGCTACGCCGACATCATGGCGGTCGACACCAATCACAAACAGTTTTCCTCGGAAGCTTCGCTCGGCGGCATCACGCTGTTCGGCAACGGTCAGGACCGGGCGCCGCTGCCGATGTTCATCGCCATGGATCCGCCCAAGCACGACGTGCAGCGCCGCACGGTGCAGCCGATGGTGTCGCCGGGCAATCTCAAGACCCTCGAACCGCTGATCCGCGAACGCGCTGCCGCGATCCTCGATGCACTGCCCATCGGCGTCGAGTTCGACTGGGTCGACAAGGTATCGATGGAGCTGACCGCGATGACGCTCGCGACGCTGTTCGACTTTCCGCAGGAGCATCGCCGCAAACTCACGCGCTGGTCGGATGTCGCCACCGCCGTGCCCGGCGGCGGCGTGATCGACCGGCCCGAACAATGGGTCGAGGAAATGGGCGAATGCTTCACGACCTTCCAGAAGCTGTGGCACGAACGCGCGGCGCGCGAGCCCGGCAACGATCTCGTCTCCATGCTGGCGCATGGGCCGGACACGCGGAACATGCCGCCGTTCGAATTTCAGGGCAACGTGATCCTGCTGATCGTCGGCGGCAACGACACGACGCGCAATACGATCACCGGCAGCGTGCTGGCGCTGAACCAGAACCCGGATCAGTACGACAGACTGCGCGCTCATCCCGAACTGATTCCGGGCATGGTGTCGGAAACCATCCGCTGGCAGACGCCGCTGGCCCACATGCGGCGCACCGCGATCGAGGACGTCGAATTCCGCGGCAAGCAGATCCGCAAGGGCGACAAGGTCATCATGTGGTACATCTCGGGCAATCGAGATGCCGGGATGATCGATGATCCCGAGCGCTATCTCATCGATCGCGAACGTCCGCGCCAGCACATCTCGTTCGGCTACGGCATTCATCGCTGCGTCGGCAACCGGCTGGCCGAACTGCAGCTGCAGATCATCTGGGAGGAGATCCTCAAACGCTTTCCCGTGATCGAGGTCACCGGCGAGCCGGACCGCGTGTATTCGACGTTCGTGCGCGGCTATCGCTCGCTGACCGTGCGGATTCCCCGGCACTCTTCCTGTGGGGCCGGCTTTCCCGCGGGATTTCCTTCGGTCACAGCCGGCCTCTTCGGAAGTCAGGCTAAAGCCTGACCTACATGATTCTTCTGCGTTGATCGCCTCTCGTCTGATCCCCTCCTCCGCGCAGCGGGGGAGGGTTAGGGTGGGGGCTTCGTACTGTGGGGCCGGCTCTAGCCGGCCTCTTCAGAGTCAGGCTGAAGCCTGACCTACAGGAAGAAGGTGTGGAGGCTGCATGATCGTTCATCTCGTCGACGGCACTTACGAACTCTTCCGGCACTTCTACGGCCTGCGCCGCTTCAACAAGGGCGAGGACGCGCCCTTCGGCGCCGTGGCCGGCGTACTCAACACGCTGCTCGAAATGATCGAAGGCGGCGCCACGCACCTCGGCGTCGCGACCGATCACGTCATCGAATCGTTCCGCAATCAGCTGTGGTCCGGCTACAAGACCGGCGATGGCATCGAGCCGGCGCTGTGGGCGCAGTTTCATCCGCTCGAAGAGGCCATCCGCCTGATGGGCATCGCCTGCTGGCCCATGATCGAACTCGAAGCGGACGACGCGCTCGCCTCGGCAGCGCATCTCGCCGCAGCCGATGAGCGCGTGGAAAAGATCTCGATCTGGACCGTCGACAAGGATCTCGCGCAATGCGTGAGCGGCACACGCGTCGTGCAGGTGGATCGCAAGGCCAAGGCGATTCGCGATGCCGCGGCCGTACGGGAGAAGTTCGGCGTGGACCCGGCCATGATTCCCGACTTGCTCGCGCTGGTCGGCGACAGCGCCGACGGCTATCCCGGGCTGGCCGGCATCGGCCGCGTCGGCGCGGCGCGACTCATCGATCGCTACGGGCGCCTCGAAGACTTTCCGGCTGACGTACTGGGCGAGCGCCGCGATCTCGCGCTGCTGTTCAAACGGCTGGCCACGTTGCGCACCGATGCGAAGCTGTTCGAGGATGTCGACGAACTGAAGTGGCGCGGCCCGACGGCGGCGTTCGCCGGCTGGACGACCCGCATCGGCAACGGGAAACTGCTGCAACGCTGCGTGAAAGCAGCACAGAAAATCCAATGACCCACCACAGCGATGTCCTGATCGTCGGCGGCGGCCACAACGGCCTGGTCTGCGCCGCCTACCTCGCGGCCGCGGGCCTGAAGGTCACGGTGCTCGAACGGCGGCATGTCGTCGGCGGCGCGGCAGTCACCGAGGAATTTCATCCGGGCTTCCGCAACTCGGTGGCCTCCTACACGGTGTCGCTGCTCAATCCGAAAGTCATTCGCGACCTGGAACTGCACCGGCACGGATTGCGTGTCGTAGAACGCGAGATCTCCAACTTCCTGCCGACGACCGACGGCCGCTATCTGTGCAGCGGCGGCGGACGCACGCAGCAGGAAGTGGCGAAGTTCTCGCCGCGCGACGCCGGGCGTCTCGATGCGTACGGCGAACGGCTCGACGTCATCGCCGACGTGCTGCGCGATCTCGTGCTGCAGACGCCGCCGAATGTCGTGCACGGCAGCTGGCGCCAGGCGCTGCCGGAAATCATGCACGCCGGGCACATGGCCGCGCGATTGAAGAAACTCGATCTGCCGATGCGGCAGCAGTTCCTGACGCTCTTCACCGCCTCCGCCGGCGACTATCTCGACGGCTGGTTCGAAAGCGATCCGATCAAGGCGCTGTTCGGCTTCGACGGCATCGTCGGCAACTTCGCCAGCCCCTATGCTGCAGGCACCGCGTACGTGCTGCTGCATCACGTGTTCGGCGAAGTGAACGGCAGGAAAGGCGCATGGGGACATGCGATCGGCGGCATGGGCGCCATCACGCAGGCCATGGCGAAATGCGCCGCCTCGCGCGGCGTCGATATCCGTCTCGATGCCGGTGTGCGCGAAGTCATCGTCGAGCAGGGTCGCGCCGTGGGCGCCGTGACGGAAAGCGGCGAATCGTTCCGCGCCAGCGCCGTCGTGTCGAATCTGAATCCGAAGCTGCTGTACCAGCAACTCATCGACGGCGCCGTACTGCCGGCACCGTTTCGCGAAGCGATGGACCACTATCGCTGCGGCTCCGGCACGTTCCGCATGAACGTCGCGCTGTCCGAGCTGCCGGATTTCACCTGCCTGCCCGGCAAACAGCGCGCGGCGCATCACACCGCCGGCGTCATCCTCGCGCCGACGCTGCGCTACATGGAGCAGGCCTACTTCGACGCGCGCACGCACGGCTGGTCGAAGGAGCCGATCGTGGAGATGCTGATCCCCTCGACGCTCGACGACAGCCTCGCCCCGCGCGGCCAGCATGTCGCGAGTCTCTTCTGCCAGCACGTCGCGCCGCAGTTGCCGAACGGCGAATCCTGGGATGCACATCGCGAGACCGTCGCCGATCTCATGATCGACACCGTCAACCGCCACGCACCGAATTTCAAAGCGTCCGTACTGGGCCGCCAGATCAACAGCCCGCTCGACCTGGAACGCACCTTCGGCCTGATCGGCGGCGACATCTTCCACGGCGCATTGAGCCTCGATCAGATGTTCTCCGCCCGCCCCACCCTCGGCTACGGCAACTACCGCGGCCCGTTGCCCGGCCTGTACATGTGCGGCTCAGGAACGCATCCGGGCGGCGGCGTCACCGGCGCGCCGGGACACAACGCGGCGCGTGAAGTGATTGCGGATTTCAGGCGGCGCAGGCTGCGGCGGGCCTAGATTCAGAAAATGAGAATGGCCGCAAAAAGGCGCAAAGGACTCAAAGGTAAGAATCTCTTCTTCCTGATTTGAGTTTTTTGCGCCTTTTTGCGGCCATTCTCTCTCCTCAAACCGCCTTCGCCAGCATGTGCTTGTGCAGCGTGCGTGACGACAGATAGAAGAAGAACGCAGCCGGGATGAACAGCAGCGTCGTCGCGATCATCGACAGCTTGAGTCCTTCGGCGTAGGCGCCACGACAGATCACCTGCTGTTCCGTTGCGAGCTTCGCCACTTCGGCCGCGTTCCGGCACAACTCAGCAGTCAGCGCGCTGCCGGCGTTCACCTTGACCATTTCCATGTTCATGAACGTGTCGCTGAGCCAGCCGACCAGCAGCGGGCCGATGCCGTTGCCGATCAGTGCAATCAACAGCAGCAGGATCGCGACGGCCGAGGCGCGCGAGCGCTGGCTGACGACGCCCTGCCCGATCGTGTATTGCGAGCCCAGGTACATGTAGTGGAAGAACGCGGCGGCGCACCACACCGGGCGCAGCACCGTGTAGAGATCCTCGGTCGGGCGCGTGAACGCGAAGATGTAGAGCGGTATCGAAATGAGTATGCCGGCTGCCGGCACCAGCGCGACTGCCGACGAAACGCGCGACGTCAGTCGATGCACGATCATTCCGCCGGCGAACGTACCGAACGCCGCAACGATGGCCAGCGGTCCGCCGAACTGGATCGCATACGTGCCCGCATCGACACCGTGCAGACGCTGCGTCAGCGGCGCCTGGAAGCCGACCAGTCCGTAGCCCACGAGCGCGACGATCGACGCGCCCATCGCCATGTTCCAGAACGTCGACTTGCCGGCGAGTTCCTGCAGCGTTTCGCGGATGCTTGCGCGCTGGCCCTTCACGGTTCCCGGAGGATCGGAGAATCCGCGCGGCGGCTCCTTCACGGTCAGCAGCGTGATGAGGCCGATGATGAGACCGGGCGCGCCGATGACGACGAAAGCCACGCGCCAGCCGGCGATCTGCGACCAGTCCGTGAGACCGATCATCCACTGCCAGTCCCAGCCTTCGAACAGCCGCTGCAGCGCCGGCCCGTTCAGGCTGCGGGCGATGGGCCCGCCGAAATAGTTGGCGAGCGCCGAGCCGACGGTCACGCCCATGGCGAACACCGCGAGCGCCGCCGCGCGGTTCTTCGGCTTGTAGTAGTCGGCGAGGATGGAGTTCGACGGCGGCGTGCTGCCGGCTTCGCCGATCGCCACGCCGATGCGCGCGATCAGCAGGAACATGAACGACGTCGCGAACCCGCACAGCGCGGTCATCAGCGACCAGATGGAAATGCAGATCGCGACGATGACGACGCGGTTGTAACGATCCGCCGCCATCGCGATCGGAATGCCCATCAGCGCATAGAAGATCGCGAACGGCGGGCCATTGAGGAAACCGTACTGACTGTCGGAGAGCTGGAACTCCTGAATGATCGGCTGCGCGATCACGTTCACCAGGTTGCGGTCGATGAAATTCAGCGTGTAGACCAGCGTCAGCATGATCAGCACATAGAGCCGGTAGCCGGGCGATCCGTAGCTTTGCGCGCCGCTCGTGCTGCCCGCGAGAGATGCCGTCGTCGTGGCCAAGGTCGATTCCCCCCGTTGATGCGTTCTTGGAATGCGGGAGATGCGGCGGCTCCCTCGTGGCGGCGGAGCATAGAGAATGCAATTGGCCCCCACAATCAGACTGCGGGCCGGAACGGGCGCGGATGCGGCATTTGCGGCCGCGGCAGCCGCGATGACGAGTGTTTAGAAATGTCGGCACGGAGATTTACCATCCCTCGGCGACGCCCTTCCCGTGACTGAATCCGCGTCCTGTGCCATATTCCACGGCATCAACGCTGCTGCAGCGATCGCTTCGAGCCATGAGCTGCACTGCGATATAGAATTTCTGGTATCCATTTGTAGAGCCACCAGAAGCAGGCCTGGACGGGGGTAACCGATGACTTTTTCCGGTCGATTGATCGCTGCCATCGCGCTGGCAGCCGCCATGCTCGACGCTTCAGGCGCGGGCAGCGAGCCGAAGGTGCAGGCGGGCTGGAACGTGCCGCGCACGGAGCATGGACAGCCCGATCTGCAGGGCATCTGGACCAATGCGACGCTCACACCGGTCGAGCGCGATACGAAGTTCGGCACGCGACTCGTCATCAGCGAGGACGAAGCAGCCGCGCTGGAGAAGGAGAACTCCGAGTTTCGCGACGAACAGAACAAGCCGACCGATCCGTCGCTCGGCATCGAAGATCTGCCGAAGGATTGCGGCGGCGGTTTCAGCGGCGTGAACTGCGGCTACAACAATTTCTGGGTCGATCCGGGCGCGCACCTGCTGTCGCTCAACGGCGAGCGCCGCACGTCGATCATCGTCGACCCGCCCAATGGACGCATGCCGGCGCCGACGCAGCTGGGTCAGCAACGTCTCATGGCGCTGTACGCGGCGTATCGCGGCAAGAACGGCGCCGACGGTCCGGAGGTCCGGCCGCTCGGCGAACGCTGCATCCTGTCGTTCGACTCGAGCGCCGGCCCGCCGATGCTGCCGCTGCTCTACAACAACAACTATCAGATCGTGCAGACCCAGGACGTGGTCATGATCCACGTCGAGATGGTTCACGACGTGCGCATGGTGCGGCTCGATGCGAAGCATCGGCCGGCCAGCGTGCGACAGTGGATGGGCGATTCCATCGGCCGCTGGGAAGGCGACACGCTGGTGATCGAGACGACGAACTTCCGCCGCGATCAGAGCTATCGCGGCTCGTCGGAGAATCTGAAAGTCACCGAGCGCCTGACGCGCGTCAGCCCGACGCAGATTTTCTACCGCTACACGCTGGAAGATCCGGCGAACTTCAGTGCACCGGTCACCGGCGAACTCGCGTTCAACGCGACCCGCGACAGGATCTACGAATACGCCTGCCACGAGGGCAACTATGCGCTGCCGGGCATTCTCGCGGGGGCGCGCGAGGAAGAACGCGTCGCGGCGGAAAAGGCCGGCAAGCCGTAGCCGGCTCTTCCTCTTCCTGTGGGGCCGGCTTCAGCCGGCCTCTGACTGTAGGTCAGGCTTCAGCCTGACTTCTGAAGAGGCCGGCTGAAGCCGGCCCCACAGGAAGAGGGAAGAACTCCGCTACTGACGGCCCGCGCGGGCCCTTTGCCGCGCCCGCTGAAACAACTGCTCCGCCATCACGGGACTGAACCCCAGATCCACGGCCTTCTGAAAATGCCTGCGTGCCATCGCATCCTGTCCGCGCCATGCCGCGATCGTGCCGAGATTCGTGTACGGCACGGCATAGAGCGGATCGCGCTGCAGCGACGCGCGCAGCCAGCCTTCGGCTTCGTCGGGCTTCTGCATCTGCATCAGCGCCTGCGCGATGAGGTTGCGCGTTCGCGCCACGCCATCGAGCGTGTGGATACCGAGGTGCAGCGGCGCGAGCCAGCCCGAGAACCGGTTCATCAGCAGCATTTTTTCGTAGCGCTGGTAGCTCGCCACAGCCTTCTCCCACTGTCGCCGGCGCGTATGCCAGCGACCGACGAACAGCTGGCGCGCCCACACGATGAGTACCAGGACCATCGCGATCGGCACGAGCGCGAACCCCAATGCCGCCTTGAGCGGCAGCAGGCGCAGCACGGTCCACGCCACGGCGATGGAACTCAGGATCATCAGCAGGTAGCGCTGCGGTCGCTTGAGCATCATCGGCGACGACGCTCAGCGACGATCGTCGGGCCGGCCGGCCGCGCGCTTGCGCTCGCGCCAGACCCAGGGCTCGACGCGCTCATCGGCGGACAACGCCCACAACCCGCGCTTTGCATCGCGCGCCGCTTCTTCCGCCTGGAAGAGCGCATCGTCACGCGCGAACTGCGGATAGAACCAGGCGGCGCCGCGCGCCACCAGTTCGCGATTGATGAACAGCGAATCGACCCAGACATCGCCGACGACGCGGCCGTAGCGATCGACGTCCTCGAACACGACCGTAATCTGCCGGCCCTTCACCAGCGCCCGCAGTTCCGCGGCCGCCTGCTTTCCGTACGGCTGATCGCTTTCCGGCGCGTCGATGCCGGCGAGCCGGAATTCCATTACGACACCCTGGATCTTCGCTTTCAGCGAATCGCCGTCGATGGCATCGGTGACGGGGCCGTAGAACACCCCTTCGTCGCCGGGATGCGGCGGCTTCGTTGCATCGCGTGCAGGCCTGCTCGCCCGCTCCGGATGACAATGCCGCTGCTGCGTGCCGCGGTCGCGATGACAGCCGTCGGCATCGACGCCGCCGGGATGAGCGAGCGTCGCAGCGGCACCGGCCAGCGCAGACAACAGCGCGAGCAGCATCGTAACCTTGGTCTTCATTCGGCGAGACTGCCGGATTTCGTTCCGTCCGGCCACCGCCCCCTCCCTGCCCTCCCCCGCTGCGCGGAGGAGGGAAAGACAAGGAGCCTGCATGTCGCCTGAGCATTTCGATGTACTGATCGTCGGCGCCGGCCTCTCCGGCATCGGGGCCGCGTGTCATTTGCAGGCCGAGTGTCCCGGCAAGCGCTACGTCATCCTCGAAGGCCGCGACGGCATCGGCGGCACCTGGGATTTGTTCCGCTATCCCGGCATCCGTTCCGATTCCGACATGTACACGCTCGGTTATTCGTTCAAACCATGGACGCAGCCGAAGGCGATCGCCGACGGCCATTCGATCCTCGACTACATCCGCGAGACGGCGCGCGAGCACGACGTCGATCGCCACATCCGCTTCGGCCACCGCGTGACGCAGCTTTCCTGGTCGAGCACCAATGCCCGCTGGACGGTGGAGGCGCAACGCGGATCGGGCGGCGAGACCGTACGATTCACCTGCAGCTTCGTGTTCATGTGCAGCGGCTACTACAGCTACGAAAGCGGCTACACCCCGCAGTTCGCGGGGGCCGAACAGTTCAAGGGCCGCATCGTCCACCCGCAGCAATGGACCCGCGACATCGACTACGCCGGCAAGCGCGTGATCGTCATCGGCAGCGGCGCGACGGCAGTCACGCTCGTGCCCGAAATGGCGCGCACGGCCGCGCACGTGACGATGCTGCAGCGCTCGCCCACCTACATCGTGTCGCGACCGGCGCAGGACGGCGTGGCGAACTGGCTGCGCCGCCGCCTGCCCGCGAAACTCGCCTACGGCATGGTCCGCTGGAAAAACGTCCTGCTCGGCATGCTCTTCTATCAGCTCGCGCGCCGCCGGCCCGAGGCGATGAAGAAGATGATCCACAAAGGCCTGGAAAAGGAACTGGGCGCGGACTACGACATCGCCACGCACTTCAGTCCGCGCTACAACCCGTGGGACCAGCGCCTGTGTCTCGTCCCCGACAGCGATCTGTTCGCCGCGCTCCGCAAGGGCAGCGCATCCGTCGTCACCGATCACATCGACACGTTCACCGACCAAGGCATCCGGCTGAAGTCGGGCAAGGAACTGCCGGCCGATCTCATCGTGACCGCGACGGGACTGAACCTCGTCCCGCTCGGCGGCGCGCAGGTATCCGTCGACGGCACACCGGTCGATCTGTCGAAGACCGTTGGTTACAAGGGAATGATGTACAGCGGCATTCCCAATCTCGCCTCGGCGATCGGCTACACCAACGCCTCCTGGACGCTGAAGTGCGACCTCACCTGCGAGTACGTCTGTCGCCTGCTGAACTACATGGATCGCCACGGCTTCCGCCAGTGCACACCGCGCCGGCCCGATCCCTCGATGGCGGAACAGCCCTGGATCGATTTTTCTTCAGGCTACGTGCAGCGCTCGCTCGACAAATTCCCCCGCCAGGGCGCGAAGGCGCCGTGGCGCCTGCACCAGAACTACGTGCTGGATCTGCTCGCCCTGCGCGCCGGCTCCGTGAACGACGGCGTCCTGCAGTTCGTGAAGATTTCACACGGAGATCACGGAGCACACGGAGGTCGGAGCAAAGAATAAGAGGAGTTTCCACGGGGAGCACGGGGAGCACGGGGAGCACGGGGACAAGAAAGAAATTCTGTTTCTGTTCCGGGACCCCGTGCTCCCCGTGTCCCCCGTGGAAATTTTTCTTCTCTTCTCCGACCTCCGTGCGCTCCGTGCCCTCCGTGTGAAATTCCCAACTCTTAATTCTTGTTCGCCGAAGCCACCGTCAGCGCCGTCACGTTGACGATGCGGCGCACGGTGGCGGAGGCCGTGAGGATGTTCACGGGCGCGGCGCAGCCGAGCAGGATCGGACCGATGGCGACGT
>OEIU01000674.1_pt1 | contig 29265 bp, 29 predicted proteins | sample 1539221 | NCBI WGS metagenome assembly OEIU01 (sample SAMN03792071, study PRJEB22550) | activated sludge metagenome | feature: wastewater treatment plant; material: activated sludge; isolation source: Wastewater treatment plant of a petroleum refinery complex | place: Argentina: Zarate | collected...
CTGGTGTGTCAGTGCCCCTCCCCGCGGTGGCGTGTTTATCGGCGGAAGGCCGGGGCCCCCCGCCCGTCCCCTGCGCTCCTTTCACCGCCGCTCTCGGCCTGCCGGACGCTTTCGCGCGTCGCCTCGCGCGCAACACGCAGCTCATCCTGCTCGAGGAATCGAATCTCGCGCGGGTTGCCGACCCGGTGGCCGGATCGGGCGCGTTCGAGGCCCTGACGGAGGAACTGACCACCAAGGCATGGGCGCTCTTCCAGGAGATCGAGAAGGAAGGCGGCATCGTTGCGAGCCTCGGATCGGGCGCCCTCGGCCGCCGGATCGCCGAGGTGCGGGCGCGGCGCGAGACGGCCTCCGCGCTCCGGCGGGATCCGATCACGGGCACGAGCGAGTTTCCCGACCTCCGGGAGGCGCCGGTCGCCGTGCTCATGGAATCCGCTGCCGAGGCCCCGCCTCCTGCCGATTTGACCGAGTTCGAACCCCTGCCCTCGCGCCGGACAGGCGAGGCTTTCGAAAAGCTGCGCGACCTCTCCGACGAGCGCCTGCGCGAGACCGGCCGACGGCCGCAGGTCTTCATGGCCAATCTCGGAACGCCCGCCGCCTTCACCACGCGCACGACCTTCGCCCGCAATGCGTTCGAGGCCGTGGGCATCGAGGCGCTGACGAATGACGGCTTCGCCTCGCTCGACGCGCTGACCGAGGCGTTCAAGGCATCGGGCGCTTCGCTCGCCTGTCTCTGCTCCTCGGACGAGATCTACGCCGGAGAGGCCGAGCGGTCCGCCGCCGCCTTGCGGAAGGCGGGCGCAGAAACCGTCTTTCTCGCCGGCCGCCCCGGCGAGCGCGAGGCGGCGCTGAGGGCCGCGGGGGTCACGGGATTCGTCGCAGCCGGCTCGAATCTCCCGGAGGTCCTGGACAGCCTAGTCCGATCCGAAATCCGATAGATCGCCTCGGTCCGTTCTCTCCTGGTCGTCATGGCCGGGCTTGTCTCAGCGTGCCGCGAGTCCTTTGCCTTTCGCGGCTTCCGCGAGGACGATCGCGGCGGCGCGCTCGCTCGGAGTCGTCGGCGATCCCGCCTCCATGATCGCGTCGAGCCGAGCGAAACCTTCCTCCTGCCGCCGCCGCTCCGGCGTGTCGGCGGCGAGCGCGAGGAGCGCGGGAGCGAGCTTCTGCGCCGTGCAATCCTCCTGGATGAATTCGGGCACGACATTCTCCCCGATCGTCAGATTGGCGAGAACGACCGACGACACCTTCACCAGGAAGCGAAGCTGGGCCTCGAGACCCGAGACGCGATAGGCGACCACCATCGGCACGCCGGACAGCGCCAGTTCCAGCGTCACCGTGCCGGAGGCGGCGAGCGCGAGGTTGGCGCGCCGGAAGGCGGCGTTCTTCTCCCCCTCCCCCTCGACGATCCGCGGCGCGACGGGCCAGGATTCGGCCCGCCGCCGGATGTCGTCCGCGAGATGGGAGACGGCAGGAATCGTGACCTCGAAGGGCCGGCCGATCCGCTCCGCGAAGATGCCGAGCGTCTCGCCGAAGGGCTCCATGAGCCGGCGGATCTCGCTCGGACGGCTGCCGGGAAGGACGAGGAGTTCCAGCGGGTCCTGCCCGATCGCGTGGCGCTCGCCGGGCGCGGGGCGCAGCAAATCAAGGCGCTCGATCAGCGGATGGCCGACATAGGTGCAGGGCGGCCCCCCGAGCCGCTCGTGGGCGGCGGGCTCGAAGGGCTTCAGCGCCAGCACGTGGGAGATGTAGCGCCGCATCTTCGGCGCCCTCCCCGGCCGCCAGGCCCAGACCGTGGGGCTGACATAGTTCACGATCGGGATTCCGGGCGCCCGGCGGTGGATGCGCCGTGCGACCGGATGGGTGAAATCGGGCGCATCGATGATGACGACGACATCCGGCCGAAGAGCCACCACCTCGTCGATGATGGAATAGGCGCGGCGCAGGATCTTCGGCAGGCGCCCCAGGACGTTGCGCAGCCCGACGACGCCGATATCCGACAGGGGAAAGAGCGAGGAAAGGCCCTCGCGCGTCATCGCCTCTCCGCCGACGCCCTTCATCTCGACGCCTTCCCCGAGCCGGGCCTTCAGCGCCCGCATCAGGCTCGCGCCGAGCTGGTCGCCGGACGGCTCGCCGGCCACGAGATAGATTCGCATCGGATCAGCCACCGGTCGCCTCGCCGCGCAGGAGAGCGTCGCGGTCGATCCCGACCAGGAAGAGCCCCGCCTTGTTCGCCGCCGCGATCGTGCCCTCGCGGTCGAGCACGAGCGTCAGGCCCTGGGCGATGGCGATCCCGTCGAGCCCGGCCTTCGCGGCATGGGCCACGGTCCGCGGCCCGATGGCCGGCAGGTCGACCCGCAGATCCTGGTCGCGCTTCGGCCCCTTGACCAGCACGCCGCCGGGTCGAGCGCGCCGCAGAAATCCCCCCGCCGCGATTTTGCGGGCCCGCGCCAGCATCCGGTCGGTGCCTTCCGGCCCCTCGACGGCGATGACCCTGAAGCCGCTCACCACGGCCGCCTGCCCCACATCGTAGGGAGAAAGCGCCTCCAGCATGCGGAAGCCGCACTCGATGGAGGCGAAGGATTGCGGGGACGGGGCGTGAATGCCGTACCTGCCGGGCGCCGCGAGAAGCTCGGGCGCCAATTCGCGCACGCCGAGGAGGGGAAAGCCCTTGCTCTCCAGAAGCTCGACCGCGCCGCGCAGCAGGTTGTCGTCGCCCCGCGAGACGACCGCGGCGACATAGTCCCGGTCGCGATAGGCCGAATAGGCACCGATCAGGGCGGAGACCGAGGGACGCCGCAGCGCTCCGGCCAGCGTCAGCGCGGCGGGCTGCCAGGATTCGAGAGTCGAGACGATGCGGCGCAGGTCGAGGAGATTCACGACCGCATCCGCGCGCGCCGTCAGCCGGCGCTCGCAGAAGCCGCGAAAGGCGAGGACCCGGACGGTCCGGCCGGACGCCGTGAGGCGATCGGCGAGCCGCATCGGCAATTCGCCCGACCCCGCCAGGATCGCGATCGGGCCGTCCCGCGCGGGCTCGCCCGCCTGTCCAGGCTCCCTCATGCGCCGGGGGGAACCTCGCGGGGCACGCAGATCGAGCGCTCGCCGCCGAGGCGGATGAAGTCGAGGATCTCGTGCACGGTCGGATGTCCGGCGAATTCCTCCGCGACGTCGACGACGCGCTCCGTCAGCGTGCCTTCCGCCGCGAACAGGAGACGATAGGCGCGCCGCAGGTCGTGAATCTGCTCGCGGGTGAAGCCGCGCCGGCGCAGGCCGATGATGTTGAGCCCGTGCAGATAGGCCCGGTTGCCGATCACCATCCCGTAGGGGATGACGTCGTTCTCGACCGCCGACAGCCCGCCGATGAAGGCATGGGGACCGATGCGGGCGAATTGGTGGATGCCGACGCCGCCGCCCAGGATCGCGAAATCCCCGATCTCGCAATGGCCGGCCAGCATCACGTTGTTGGTCAGGATGACGTTCGAGCCGACGACGCAATCATGCGCCACGTGCGAGCTGGCGAGGAGGAAGCAGCGATCCCCGACCGTGGTCTTGCCCTTGCCGTTGGGAGTGCCCGGATTGATCGTCACGTTCTCGCGGATGATGCAGTCGCTGCCGATGGCGAGGGTCGTCGGCTCGCCGCGATAGCGCAGGTCCTGCGGCGCATGGCCGATGGAGGCGAAGGGGAAGATGCGGCAGCGCGGACCGAGCGTCGTGTGGCCCGCCATCACGACGTGGCTGATCAGCTCGCAGCCCTCGCCCAGCACGACGTCCGGCCCGATCACGCAGAAGGGTCCGATCTTCACGCCGGCCCCGAGGCGGGCGGCCGGGTCGACGATGGCGGTGGGATGGATCTCCGGCGCGCCGAGCCGCGCCTGGTCGGGCGCGGCGCTCACGACATCACCAGCATGGCGCTGACCTCTGCCTCGGCGACCACGGCGTCCTCGACCCTCGCCTCGCCCCGGTACCACCACATGTTCCGGCGGTAATTGAGCTTGGTCATGTGGAAACGAACCACGTCGCCGGGCACGACCGGCTTTCTGAACTTGGCCTTGTCGACCGTCATGAAGAAGACCTTGTTCGGCGGCTTGCCCTCGCTGGATTTGGAGAGAATGCAGATCGCGCCGGCCGTCTGCGCCATTCCCTCGATCAGGAGGACGCCGGGAAAGATCGGCGCCTGCGGGAAATGGCCGCTGAAGATCTGCTCGTTATAGGTGACGTTCTTGATGCCGATGCAGGATCGGTCGCTGTCGATATCGACGATCCTGTCCACGAGCAGGAACGGATAGCGGTGCGGCAGAAGCTCCAGCAGCTTCACGATATCCGCCGATTCGAGCTTCGGCTTCGCCTCTTCGGGCATCAGCCCTTCTCCCCGTGCTGAACGATCAGGCTGCGCCTGAGGACGCGCCGCGGCTCGATTATCAATCCGCGGCGCTCTCGTCACTCCGCCCGCGCTTCGCGGCGAGGTTTTTCAGCAGCGTCAATTCCCGGAACCATTCGCGGACGGGCTTGGCCGGCGTGCCGCCCCAGCGGGAGCCGGCCGGCACGTCGCAATTGACGTTGCTGTCGCCGGCGATCTGGGAGCCCCGCCCGATGCGGACATGGCCGATGACCCCGACCTGCCCGGCGAGGACGACGTAATCCTCAAGCGTGGTCGAGCCGGAAATTCCGACCTGGGAGACGATGATGCAATGGCGGCCGACGACGACGTTGTGGGCGATCTGGACGAGGTTGTCGATCTTGGTCCCCTCGCCGATCACGGTGTCGCGCGTCGTGCCGCGGTCGATGGTCGTGTTGGCGCCGACCTCCACGTCGTCCTGGATGACGACGCGGCCGATCTGCGGCACCTTGATGTGCCGGCCCTGGCCGAGGGCGTAGCCATAGCCGTCCTGCCCGACGCGGACGCCCGGATGCAGGATGACGCGGTTGCCGAGGAGGGCGTGCTGAATCGTGGTTTGCGGGCCGATCGAGCAGTCGCGCCCGATCCTGACCGAGGGGCCGATCACCGCGCCTGCGCCGATCACGGTGCCGCGCCCGATCTCGGCGCCGGGCCCCACCACCGCGCCGGGATCGACGCCGACGCCGTCCTCGAGCCGCGCCGAGGGATGGACGTAGCTCCCCGGGCTCCGCCCCGAGGTGCCGAAGACGGAAGCGGGGCGCAGGGCCTCCGGATAGAGCCGGGTCAGAACCGCCGCATAGGCTTTGTAAGGCTCCGGCACGACGAGCGCGAAGGTTCCCGAAGGGACAGACGCCGCGAACCGCTTCGAGACGAGGCAAAGTCCCGCCCGCGTCGCGGCGAGAGCCTCCGCGTAGCGGGCATTGTCCATATAGGAAACGTCGTGCGGCCCGGCATCGTCGAGCGGGGCGACGTTCTCGATGCCGAGATCGGGCGCGCCCGCGGGAAGCGGAACGCCGGCAAGGCCGGCGATCTCAGCCAGCGAAACCGGCGCGCTCCGCGCGAAGAAGACGGGCTCGGCCATCACGAGGCGTCCGAAAGCGGCCGGGAGAGCCGGCTCGCCTTCGATCAGAACCGCGTGCCGCCGGAGAAGCGGAACGCTTGCGTCTGATCCTTGCCGACGCGAACGGGACCATAGCCATAATCGACGAAGGTTCCGTTATCCTTCGACAGCGCATAGGCATAGTCGAAGCGGATCGGACCGAGCGGCGAGTTCCAGAGGATCGATGCGCCGATCGAGGAGCGGATGACGTTCTTGTCGTGCACCCTCACGCATTCGGGCTGCGTCGCGTAGCCATTCTTGTTCACGCCGGTGCAGTTGAACCAACCGTCCCCGTTCACATCCATGGCGCGGGGCCCCTTATACCCGAACAGGGTGCCCGCATCGGCGAACACGGCTCCCTTGAGGCCCAGATCCTTGGGCACCAGGGGCAGCGGGAACTGCGCTTCCAGCGACGCGCCATAATATGTCGTGCCACCGAGAGCATTCTGGGCCGAATCCACCGTCGAGATGTCGCGCGGTCCGATCCCGGACGGGGCGAAGCCACGGACGAGCGTGGGGCCCATGAAATACTGGTCCACGAGACGCAGGTCGCCTCCGGTGGACATCAGCCCGTTCGAGCTGTTGTTCTTGCCCGTCGGCTCGATATGACCGCCCTGCAACTTGAAGAGGCCGACCACATCGTCGACGAACAGCTCCCTATAGGCCCGGATCTCGCCGGACACTCGCACGAATTTCGAATCCCCGCCGAGGCCCGCGACGTCCGGCTTGACCTCCGCATAGATGCCGCTGTGGGGGTCACGAAGGTTGTCGACGGTATTGTAGGCCAGCGTCACGCCGACCAGCGAGGTCAGCGTCCGACCCTGCGACTGCTTGACCGCGATCGAAGCCTCGCCGTTATACGCGCAGAGCGGATAGGAAGGCGACCCGTCCGGGTTGATGTAGGGCGCGAACGGATAGACCGGCACCGTGCAGTCGTTATACGGCTGCTTGAAGGTGTTCGGGATCTTCAGCTTCGACTCGTAGAGCGAATAGCGGAAGGTGACCCCGGCTTCCTCCGTCAGCGGCAGGCCGAGGCGGAGCTGGCCGCCGATCGTCTCGTTCTCGTAGCGGGCATATTGCGTCTGGTCGGTATATTTCGCGAAGACGTCGAAGCCGGCCGCCATGCGGTAGCCGAGGAAATAAGGCTCGGTGAAGCTGAAATCGACGCCATGGGCGCGCTGGCCAAGCTGGCCGGCGAGACGGACGAACTGGCCGCGGCCGAGGAAGTTCGATTCCGAGACCGAAACCTCGCCGATGATTCCGTCCGAGGTCGAATAGCCGCCGGCGATCGAGAAGGCGCCCGTCGCCTGATCCTCGACGTCGATATTGACGACGACGCGGTCCGCCGAGCTGCCCGGCTCGGTCGTGACACGGACCTTCTTGAAGTAGCCGAGATTGTTCAGGCGGCGCTCGCCGCGGTCCAGCAGGACCTTGTTGAGCGGATCGCCCTCGCCGAGATCGAGCTCGCGGCGGATGACGTAGTCGCGCGTGCGCGTGTTTCCGCGGATGACGATGCGCTCGACATAGACCCGGGGCCCGTCCTCGACCACGTAGCCGAGATTGACCGTCTGCGAGGCGGGGTCCCGCGCGCCGGTCGGGCGGACCGACACGAAGGGAAAGCCGCGCCGGACGGCTTCCGTCGTCATCTTGGTCAGGGTCTTCTCGACCGCGTCCGCGTTGTAGACGTCGCCGGGATCGGTCTGGATCTCGCCCTGGAGGAGCGAGGCGTCGAGCCCCGGCACGCGGGAATCGAATCCCACCTGCCCGACCCGGTACTGGTTGCCCTCGTTCACCGTGATGGTGATGATGTAGCCGCCCTGCTCGGCGTCGAACCGGACATCGGTGTTGGTGACCTGGAAGTCGGCGAAGCCGTTCTTCAGGTAGTAGCGCCGGATCAGCTCCTGGTCCGCGGCGAGGCGGTCGGCGTCATAGACGTCGTTGGTCTTCAGGAAGCTCAGCCAGTTCATCTCGCCGGACTGCATCAGGTTCCGCAGCCTGGTCGAGGAGACGTTGTTGTTGCCGACGAAATTGATCGAGAGAATGCCGGTCTTGTCGCCCTCATCCACCGTGAAGACGACGTCGACACGCCCGTTCGGGAGCTTGACGACGCGGGACGAGACCGTGGCGTTGCCGCGGCCGATCCGGCGGTAGAAATCCCTGATGCGCTGGACGTCGCCCTGCACGGCCCGCTCGTCGAAGGGCCGGCGCGCCTGCGAGGTGAGTTCCGGCAGGATCGATTCCTTCTTGAACTTGCGATTGCCCTCGATGACGACGCGATTGATCTCGACCCCGCGGCTGGCCTGCGCGAAAGCGGGGGACATGGTCTCGACGACGCCGGGAACGGCGGCCGCGATCAGGAGCCCGGCAAGCGGGGCCATCAATGCCTTCTGGCGCGTCTTCTTCATGGTCCCCATCGAACTTGCCCGTCTCGCTTCTTGCTTCTTCGATGCCAGATCCCGAGCCGGGGCATACACCACCAAGCTCGGATATCTGACCATCAATCCGCGCCGCCATGCAACGGGCTTATCCTTAAAGGCGCGTCATTCTCTCAGGGGCGTGGCCTTCAGGTCACGTCCCTCGGCCCGTAAAAGCTGCGCTAAGGTTTACAATATCATTCCAAGTGGAAAAGAGCATCAGCATCAAAACGAGAGCGAGCCCGATCCGGAACCCGATCTCCTGAGCCCGGTCGCTGAGCGGGCGCCCCCGCAGGGCCTCGATGGCATAGAACATCAGATGCCCCCCGTCGAGAAGAGGCACCGGGAACAGGTTCAGCAGGCCGATCGAGACCGACAGGATCGCCATCAGGCTCATCAGGGGCCCGAAGCCGCCCGATGCGGCGACGTCCCCCGAGACGCGCATGATTCCAATGGGGCCGGAAAGCTGGTCGGGCGACTCGCGGCCCCGAACCAGGCGCACGACGACATTCACCGTCCGCTCGAAGATCGTCCAGGTCTCGCTCGCGCCCTGGCCGAGGGACTCGATCAGCCCGTAGCGGACATAGGAGATGTCGGCGGGATTGCGGGACGCCTGGAGCCCGAGAAGGCCGATTCTCTGCTTGGCGAAGCCCGGCACCTCCACCTCGTGCACGGCCGGGGTGGCGACGATCGTGACGTGGCGGGTGTCGCGGTCGACGAGGAAGGTCAGGCTGTCCCCGGCGCTCGTCGAGACGATCCGCTGCACGTCCGAGAAGCTCGTCATCCGGCGGCCGTCGATCGAGAGGATCAGGTCACCGGCCTGGAAGCCCGCCGCCTCCGCGGCGGAGCCGGGCTGGACCGCCTCGATCCGGGGCAGCAGGACCTGGCGCCCGGTGACATAGGTGAGCCCGGCGAAGATGACGATGGCCAGCAGGAAATTGGCCATCGGCCCCGCCGCGACGATCGCGGCCCGCTTCCACAGCTTCTGATGATGGAAGCTGACGCGCCTTTCCTCCTCGCTCATGACGGCGAGCGTCTCGTCGTCGGGTGCGCTGGCGCCGTTCTTGTCGCCGACGAACTTCACGTAGCCGCCGAGCGGAATGGCGGAGATCTTCCAGCGTGTGCCCTGCCGGTCGTTCCAGCCCCACAATTCGGGCCCGAAGCCGATGGAGAAAGCCTTCACGCCGACCCCGCACAGGCGGCCCACCCAGAAATGCCCGAATTCGTGGACGAACACGACGATCGTCAGCACGAACAGGAAGGCGAGCGGATAGACCAGCGCTCCGCCGAGCTTGCCCATGAGCAGGGACAGCGATTCCATGATTCCTTCCTCGCTCAGCCGGCAAGAGCCGACGGCAGGGGCCCCCCCGCCAGCTTTTCCGCCGCGACGGCTCTCGCCTCGGCATCAAGGGCCAGGGCATCCTCGATCGTGCGGGGCGCCGGCAGCGGCGCTCCGGCGGCCCAGTCGAGAGTGGACTCCACCACGCGGGCAATGTCCAGAAAGCCGAGACGGCCTTTCAGAAACGCTTCCACCGCCACCTCGTTGGCGCCGTTCAGCACCGTGGGCATCGGCCCTCCCCCGGCGAGCGCCTCCCGCGCGAGGCGCAGGCAGGGAAAGCGGCCCAGATCGGGCTCTTCGAAAGTGAAGCGCCCGATCGCGGCGAGATCGAGACGGGGAACCCCGGTCGCGAGCCGCCGGTCGAGGCCGAGGCAATGGGCGATCGGCACGCGCATGTCGGGATGGGCCATGCCGGCCGTCACGGCGCCGTCGCGCCACTGGACGAGCCCGTGGATGATCGATTGCGGGTGGACCACCACCTCGAGCCGCTCCGGCGGGACGCCGAAGAGATGGTGGGCCTCGATCAGCTCGAGGCCCTTGTTCATCAGGCTCGCCGAATCCACGTTGATCTTCGCACCCATCGAATAGGTCGGGTGCCTGGCGGTCTGGGCCTGGGTCGCGGCGCGCATCGCTTCGAGCGTCCAGGTGCGGAACGGGCCGCCGGAGGCCGTGAGCGTCAGGGATTCGACGTCCTCGGGATGGCCGGCCGCAAGGGCCTGGGCCAGCGCGTTGTGCTCCGAATCCATCGGCAGGATCGCCGCGCCCCGCTCCGCCGCCTCGCGCATGAAGGCCGTCCCGGCCGAGACGAGGCTTTCCTTGTTGGCGAGCGCGACGCTGCGGCCCTCCCGCAGGGCGTCGCGGGTCGGCACGAGGCCGGCCACCCCGCTGATGGCGGCGACGACGAGATCGGCCTCGCGGTCGACCGCCTCGCGCAGGGCGGAAGCCCCCGCCCCGCAGGCGATCCCCGTGCCCGCGAGCGCCTCGCGAAGCTCCGCCAGGAGGGTCGGCTCGGCCAGGGCCGCGAAGCCGGCTCCCAGATCGATCGCCGCTGCCGCCAGTCCCGCGACATCGCGGCCGGCCACGACGGCCGACACGGAGAAACGCTCGCGATGGCCGCGCAGCACGGCGGCCGTCGATCGCCCGATCGATCCCGTCGCTCCGAGGATGGTGACGCGCCCGCTCATGGAGCGACCGCCCAGAACGACGTTTTCGCGAAAGGCGCCAACAGGAAAACCAGGATCGCCACCGCGGCGAATCCGTCGAGACGGTCCATGAACCCCCCATGGCCGGGAATGAGCGAGCCCGAATCCTTCACGCCGAAACGCCGCTTCATGGCCGATTCGGCGAGATCGCCCGCCTGGCTCGCGCCCGATGCCAGCCCGGACAGAACCACGAGCGCGGCGATATCGAGCGCCTGAAGGGGCTGGGCGGCTCCGAGCGCGGCCACCGCCGTTCCCGCCACCATGGCGCCGGCAAGGCCGCCGGCGAAGCCCGACCATGTCTTGTTCGGGCTGACCGCCGGCCAGAGCTTCGGCCCGCCGACCGCCCGCCCGACGAAATAGGCGGCGACATCCGTGGTCCAGACGACGGCGAACATCCATAGGAGCGGCGTGATGCTCCCACCGGGATGGACGCGAAGCATCACCGGCACCAGCGCGACGGGAGCGGCGTAGGCGAGGCCGGCGACCGCCCAGGCCCGGTCCCGCCCGGTGCGCGCGATCGCCGCCAATGCCGCGACCGCCGCCGCCACGACGCAGGCGAAGACGAGGGGCGTTCCGAAGATCCAGCTCCCCTGGATCGCCGCCAATCCGACGCCCGCCGCCACGGAGAGGGCCGGGACAGGAGCCGCGCGCGTCATCGCCGTCCATTCATGGACCACCGCGATCGCCGCGCCGAGCCAGACGATCGCGAGGAGCCAGCCGCCGAGCCAGGCCGATCCCAGCGCGACGGCCCCAAGCGCGGCCGAGGAGAGAACCCGCAGCCGCAGTTCCGACGAGCCGGCCGCATGGGGCGGGAACAAGCGCAAGCCTCAGACGGCCCGGGCATTCCGCCCGCCGAAGCGGCGGTCGCGCCGGAGGAATTGCTCGACGGCTCCCCGCAGCGTGGCCTCGTCGAAATCGGGCCAGTGCTCGGAAAGAAACACGAATTCGGAATAGGCGGTCTGCCAGGGCAGGAAATTCGAGATGCGAACCTCGCCCGAGGTTCGGATCACGAGGTCGGGATCGGGAAAGTCCCGCGTGTCGAGGACGCTTCCGAGCAGGTCGACATCGATCGCCTCAGGATCGAGCTGTCCCGCCCGGACCAGCCGGGCGAGAGCCCGCGCGGCCCGCGCGATCTCCTGGCGGCCGCCGTAGTTGAACGCCACCACGAAGGTGAGGCCCGTATTGCGGCGCGTCAGATCCTGGGCCTCGTCCAGGAGGGCGACCACATCCTCGTCGAGGCCCGCGCGATCCCCGATCACGCGGACGCGGACATTCGATTCGTGAAGCTCCGCGAGGTCGCGGCGTATGAAAATTCTCAGGAGGCCGAACAGGTCCGCCACCTCCTCGGCCGGGCGCCGCCAGTTCTCCGTCGAGAAGCCGTAGACGGTGAGGTAGCGGATCCCCATGGCGTCGGCGGCCCGCACGGCCCGGCGGAGCGCCACGACGCCGCGGCGATGTCCTTCCACGCGGGGCAGGCCCCGCGCAGCCGCCCAGCGTCCGTTTCCGTCCATGATGATGGCGACATGGGCGGGCATGCGCGCCCGTCCGGCATCCGGGCATCCGGCCTCGTCGGGCGGCGGCACCTGGGCCAGCTGTGATGGGAAGGGCATGAGCGTGTCCGGTCGTCCGTTCCGACCCTACACCTGCATGATTTCCTTTTCCTTCGCTGAAAGCACGCTGTCCACCTCGGAGACGGCATTGTCGGTCGCCTTCTGGACCTCGGCCGATTGCCGCTTCTCGTCATCCTCGCCGATATGGCCGTCCTTGAGGAGCTTCTTGAGGATGTCGAGGCCGTCGCGGCGCACGTGCCGGACCGCCACCCGCGCCTCCTCGGCATATTTATGGGCGACCTTCACCAGCTCCTTGCGGCGCTGCTCGTTCATCTCGGGAATGCGCAGGCGGATCACCTGGCCTTCGGTCTGCGGGTTGAGGCCGAGATCGGATTCGCGGATCGCCTTTTCGACCGCGCTCACCATGCCCCGGTCCCAGACCTGCACCGAGAGGAGGCGCGGCTCGGGCACGGTGATCGTCGCGACCTGGTTCATCGGCAGCGACTGGCCATAGGCGTCGATATGGAGCGGCTCGACGAGCCCGGGCGAGGCGCGGCCCGTCCTCAGGCTGCCGAGGTCGTGGCGCAGGCTCGCGACGGCACCTTGCATGCGGCGCTTGAGGTCGTTGACGTCGAAAGTCGGTACGGCCATGGGGCTGGTCTCGCGGAAGGATTTTTCGGATTACGCGGGCGGCGGGCCGGCTTCAAGCCCGCGTCGCGCCGCGGCGCGGGCGGATCAGGGGGCGACGAGCGTGGACGGCGCCTCGCCCGACAGGATCGCTTCGACAGAGCTCGGCGCATGGACCGAGCCCACGATCACCTTGAGCCGGTTCTCTCGCGCGAGCGCGAAGGCGGCCGTGTCCATGACCTTGAGATCGCGCGCGATCGCCTCGTCATGGGTGATGCGGTCGTAGCGCCGCGCCGAGGGATCGAGCTTCGGGTCCGCCGAATAGACGCCGTCGACCTGCGTGGCCTTGAGCACGGCGTCGCAGCGAAGCTCTGCCGCCCGCAGCACCGCCGCCGTGTCGGTGGTGAAGAAGGGATTGCCGGTGCCCCCAGCGATGAGCACCACCTGCTTGCGCTGGAGATAATGCAGCGCCGGCTGGCGCGCATAGGTTTCGCAGATCGTCGGCATGGAGACCGCCGACATGGTCCGCGCGCTGACGCCGGTGGCGTTCAGCGCCGTCTCCAGCGCGAGGGAGTTCATCACGGTCGCCAGCATGCCCATCGAATCGGCCGTCGGGCGGTCGATCCAGCCCGCCTGGGCCATCCGGGCGCCGCGGACGATGTTGCCGCCCCCGATGACGATGGCCAGCTCGAAGCCGCGCCGGGTGGTCGCGGCGAGATCCGTGGCGAGATGAGCCAATGTCTGGGCATAGAGCCAGTAGCCGTCCGGCGCGGCGAGCGCCTCGCCGGACAGCTTCACGAGCACCCGCTTGATCTCGTCGCTCACCACGTCACCCCCTCGCGCCACGCATTCCATGAAAAAGGCGGCCTCTCGGCCGCCTCCTTGCTCAGGTGCGGGGACCGACGCCTGATTGCGCCGCCACCTCGGCCGCGAAATCGGTCTCTTCCTTCTCGATTCCCTCGCCGAGGGCGTAGCGCACGAAGCCGGTGAGCGCGACGGGCTTGCCGAGCCGGCTCTCCGCCTCCTTCAGGAGCTGCGTGAAGGTCTTGCCCTCGTGCTCCGGGATCACCGAAGGCTGGTCGAGGAGGGTATTCTCCTTGAAGAACGACTTCAGGCCGCTCTCGACGATCTTCGCCAGCACGTGGTCGGGCTTGCCCGCATTCTTCTCGCGCAGGATGGCGCTCTCGCGCTCGATCACCGAGGCCTCGACGCCCGAGGCGTCCACGGCCGCGGGGTTCATCGCCGCCACGTGCTTGGCGATCTGGCCGCCGAGCTTCGCCAGGGCATCCACGTCCCCCTCCGATTCGAGGGCGACGAGCACGCCGATCCGGCCGAGCCCCTCGTTGACCGGATTGTGGACGTAGCTCGCCACATAGCCCTTGCGGACCGCGAGCTTGGCGACGCGGCGGAGCGTCATGTTCTCGCCGATGGTCGCGATCAGCTCCTGGAGCTTGTCCTTGACCGTGATCGCCTCGCCGGGGAAATGGATCGCCTCCAGCGCGCCGAGCGTGCCGTCCGTGTTGAGGGCCATCTTGGCCGCCTCGCGGGCGAAGGTCTGGAACGCCTCGTTGCGGGCCACGAAGTCGGTCTCGGAATTCACCTCCACGATCGCCGCGGAATGGCCGGGGCTCTCGACCGCGACGAGGCCCTCGGCCGCCGTGCGGCCCACTTTCTTCGCGGCCTTGGCCAGCCCCTTCTTGCGGAGCCAGTCCACCGCGGCCTCGATGTCGCCGCCGACCTCGGCCAGCGCGCCCTTGCAATCCATCATGCCCGCGCCGGTCTTCTCGCGCAGCTCCTTGACCAGTGCGGCGGTGATCGTCGCCATCCTCGTATCCTTTCCTGGAAATAGGAGAAGCCGGCGGAGAGCGCCGGCTTCGGTGTCTCGCGGTGCGTGCGGTGCGCCGTCAGGCGGCGTCGATCAGCTTGCGCGCCTGGGCGATCCAGCCGTCGCGGTCGATGCGCCCGTTGAGCTTCAGCTCGGCGTCGAGCTTCCTGACATCGGCCGGCGTCATCGCGCTGACCTGCCAGTAATGGAAGATGCCGGCATCGTTCAGCTTCTTGTCGAGCTGCGGGCCGACGCCGCTGAGCTTGGTCAGGTCGTCGGGCGCGCCGCGCGGAGCGGAGAGAAGCTCGAAGGTCTCGGCGGGAACCTCCGGCGCCTCGTCGGCGGCCGGCTCGGCGGGGGCGGCCGGGAGCGTCTCCATGATCGGCTCCTCGGATTCGCCGAGATCGATTCCGGCATGGCCCTGGCTGCGGCCGATCCCGTCGATGGCCGCTCGGGCGACGAGGTCGCAATAGAGCGCGATGGCGCGGCCCGCATCGTCATTGGCCGGAACCGGGAAGGCGATACCCTCGGGATCGCAATTCGTGTCGACGATCGCGGCGACCGGAATGCCGAGGCGCTGCGCCTCCTTGATGGCGAGCTGCTCCTTGTTCGTGTCGATCACGAAGATCAGGTTCGGCAGGCCGCCCATGTCCTTGATGCCGCCGAGCGCCTTCTCCAGCTTCTCCTTCTCGCGGGAGAGCATCAGGCGCTCCTTCTTGGTCAGGCCCTGGCCGCCGGCCTCCAGCGTCTCGTCCACGGAGCGCAGGCGGTTGATCGAGCCGGAGATCGTCTTCCAGTTCGTCAGCATGCCGCCGAGCCAGCGGGAATTGACGTAATACTGGGCCGACCGCTTGGCGGCATCGGCCACGGCCTCGGACGCCTGGCGCTTGGTGCCGACGAAGAGCACGCGCCCGCCATTGGCGACCGTGTCGGACACGGCCTGAAGCGCCCGGTGCAGCATGGGCACCGTCTGAGCGAGGTCGATGATGTGGATGTTGTTGCGCGTGCCGAAGATGAAGGTCGACATCTTCGGGTTCCAGCGATGCGCCTGGTGGCCGAAATGCGAGCCGGCTTCCAGGAGCTGGCGCATGGTGAAATCAGGAAGGGCCATTGTCTCGAATCTCCGGTTATGCCGCCGCGGGGCGATGGTCCGGCGAGAGCCGGACACCGGGACGCCTCATTGAATCATGAGGCCAGCACCGCGTGTGGAATGCGCGGGCATATAGGCCATGTCAGCCAAACCAACAAGCCGGCCTCGGGAGGAAAGCGCACCTTCCCCGTCAGCGCGCATATTCCCAAGAGGTCGTGCCGTTCCTGTTGTCCTTCAGCACGATGCCCATGGCTTTCAGCTCGTCCCGGATCCGGTCGGATTCCGCCCAGTCCTTCGCGGCGCGCGCGACGAGCCGCCGGTCGATCAGGTCGGCGATCCGGGTCTCGTCCACCTGCGGCCGCCGCCGCTCGTAGCGCTGGAAGCCGAAGGCGCGCAGGCTCGCGCCGAGCCGGGGCGCGTCGCCCGCCCGGTCGAGGCTGTGGAGCGCAGCAATGGCCTTGGGCGTGTTCAGGTCGTCGCAGAGCGCCTCGATCACGCTCGGCGCGAAATCGTCTCCCCCCGTCTCCAGGTCGTCCCTCTCGAGCCAGCCCGACAGCACCTTGTCGCTCTCCTCCAGCCCCCGGAGCGTCCAGTCGATCGGCTGGCGGTAATGCGAGCGCAGCATGTTGAAACGCACCACGGCGCCGGGCCAATCCTTCAGCACCTCGCGGATGGTGACGAAGTTGCCGAGGGATTTCGACATCTTCTCCCCCTCCACCTGGAGGAAACCGTTATGGAGCCAGACATTGGCCATGACCGGCGTGCCGAAGCAGCAGCGCGACTGGGCCACCTCGTTCTCGTGGTGAGGGAAGATGAGGTCGATGCCCCCGGCATGGATGTCGAAGGTCTCCCCCAGATGCTTCCATGACATGGCCGAGCACTCGATATGCCATCCGGGCCGTCCGGGCCGCTCGATCCCGCAGGGAGAGGGCCAGGCCGGCTGGTCGTCCCCGGAAGGCTTCCACAGGACGAAATCGAGCGGCGAGCGCTTGTAGGGCGCGACGTCGACGCGCGCTCCCGCCTCCATCTCGTCGAGGGGGCGCCCGGAGAGCGAGCCGTAATCGGGCATCGAGGGCACGTGGAACAGGACATGGTCCTCCGCCGCATAGGCGTGGCCCGCCTCCACGAGCCGCTCGATCAGCCGGCGCATCTCCTCGATGTGCTCCGTCGCACGCGGCTCGATCATGGCGATGCGGGCGCCGGGCCGGTTCACGTCGTCGGGCGTCAGCACGCCCAGGGCGGCGACGTCCTCGTGGAACTGCCGCTCCGTCGTCGCCGTGACGCGCGCGATGGCCTCGTTCAGCGGCAGGTCCGGGAAATCCCTGTGCGCACGCGCACTGATCTTGTCCTCGACGTCGGTGACATTGCGAACATAGATCACGCTGTCGGGGCCGTAGATATGACGAAGCACCCGAAAAAGCAGATCGAACACGATCACCGGGCGTGCATTCCCAATATGTGCGAAATCGTAGACCGTAGGCCCGCAGACATACATCCGCACGTTGGCTGCATCGATCGGGGTGAAGACTTCCTTGGTCTTCGTGAGCGTATTGGTCAGGCACAGCATGGACGTATGTCTATCCTCGTGTCCTTGAGCGATCTCATGCAAATAGGCAACACCATGGCGCCAATCCGGCCCCGGGCGCCGCTCCGCGATTGCCCTCGCGAGTCCCATGGGTCAAGACGGCGGCCGATCCGCCGGGGCCTTCCCGCCGGCGGATCAACCAAGTCTGAAGGTTTTTACGCTTAAGCCTTTGTTGAAGCGCAGGCGATCGAATATCGCCGAGACGCGACGATCGGGTCGAGGGGCAATTGATGAGACGAGGGTCGTTCGCAGTCCTGGGTGCCGCATTGGCCGCGCTTGGCCTTGCCGCCTCCGCGACGCTCATGCCCGCTTCCAGGTCGCAGGCCGCCGAGGGGCCGACCTTCGTGATCCCGCTCAATGACGGCTACGGGGTGGGAGAATGCGTCGATGGCGGCTCCAGCACCTGCGGCAAGGTCGTCGCCGATGCCTGGTGCGAGGCGCAGGGCTTCCGCCGTTCCGCCTCGGTAGGCCCCGCCGATGTCGAGACCACCGGATCGATCAGCCGGGCGCGGAGCCGCATCGCGGTGACCTGCGCTCCCTGAAACGGACCTGATCGCTCCGCCTCCGCCGCAAGGAGCGGAGCGGGCTATCCCTTGACCCATTCGGCGCAGCGGGGCGCCTCGCCGGCCGCCCCCCACGGCATGATGGGAACGCTGGAGGTCGAGTTCTTCGGCGAACCCTCCACGACCCTGTCCGAATAGACGAGATAAACCAGGACGTTGCGCTTCGTGTCGCAACCGCGCACGATCTGCATCGTCTTGAAGACGAGCGAGCGGCGCTCCCGGATCACGACGTCCCCCTGCTCGAACGCCCCCTTGAAGCGGATCGGACCGATCTGCCGGCAGGCGAGCGAGATGTCCGACAATTCCTCGGCGAGGCCGAGCCCTCCCTTGAGGCCGCCCCTTTCGGGGACGGTGTAGTGGCAGGCGACGCCCTCGACGAGCGGATCGTCGATCCCGTAGACCGCGAGCTTGTCGTTCGGCGTCAGCGGACGCCAGACGGTCGATTTCCTGAAGATCAGGTCGGGCTCCTGCGCCCGCGCCGGCACCGCGCCGGCGAGGAGAAACAGGACGGCAAAGGCGGCCGCCCGTCGGCTCCCGGCCATGCCGGCATGCGGAACAGGCGGCCTATTCCGCGGCGGAGGGAGCGGCAGCGGCGGCATCGCGCTTCTTCTCCGCCATCACCACGGCGATGATCGAGGCTTCGTAGAGCAGCAGGGTCGGCACCGCGAGCGCGAGCTGGCTGATGACGTCGGGCGGCGTCAGGACGGCCGCGATGACGAACACGATCACGATCGCGTAGCGGCGCTTTTCTTTCAGGAAGGCCGAGTCGATGAGCCCCGCCCGCGCCAGCAGCGTGAGAATCACCGGCAACTGGAAGCAGATGCCGAAGGCGAAGATCAGGGTCATGATCAACGAGAGATATTCGTCGACCTTGGGCAGGAACTGGATCTGCGCCTCGCCGGGGCCGACCCCGAGCTGCTGCATCCCTACGGAAAACCGCATCACCAGGGGCATGGCGATGAAATAGACCACCGCCGCCCCGATCGTGAACAGGATCGGGGTCGCGACGAGGAAGGGCATGAACGCCTCGCGCTCGTTCCGGTAGAGGCCCGGCGCGACGAACTTGTAGATCTGGGCGGCGATCACCGGAAAGGCGAGGAAGCCCGCCCCGAACACCGCCACCTGGATCTGGGTGAAGAGGTATTCGAGCGCGTGCGTGTAGATCATCGGCGCGTTCTGGGTGCCGACGGCCCAGAGATAGGGCTGCACGAGAATGTTGTAGATGTGCTTGGCGAAGGCGAAGCACACGAAGAACATGACGACGAAAGCCGCCAGCGCCTTGATCAGGCGCGCGCGCAGCTCGATCAGATGATCGATCAGGGGCGCGCGGGACGCCTCGATTTCCGCCTCGTCCTCTTCGGTCCTCATGCGTGCCTCTCCTCCGGCGCCTGTGGCGCGGGATCGGCCTTGCGCGGGTGCAGCAATTCTTCCGCCGGCAGGGGCGGCTGAACCTCGGGATTGATGAAGCCGGGATTGAGGGTGCCGGCATCGAGGGGGCCCGCGGATTCCTGGCCGGGCGGCTCGCCCGGGCCATATTCCGACCAGCCGGATTTTTCCTCGCGCACGGCGAGGGGAATCTCCGTGGCCGGCTCCGGCGTCGCGGGCAGATCGACCGCCGCCGGGGCGCCGGACGGGGTGCCTTCCACTGCCCCCTTCAGTTCATCCCGGATAGTCTGGATGGGATTGAAGCCGCTGACGCCCGAGGCGGTCGAGCCCACCTCGCGGCCGAACCCTTCCATCTCCTTCTTGATGTCCTCGAGATCGGCCTCGCGCATCGCCTCGGAGAACTGGGTCCGAAACTCGCCGGCGAGCCGGCGGACCTTGGCGGTCATCTGCCCGACAGTGCGAAGCGCCTTGGGAAGATCCTTGGGGCCGATCACGATCAGCGCGACGCCGCCGATCACCATGACCTCGCCCCAGCTCATGTCGAACATGACAAGGTCTCACCCGGCCGCGCGAAGCCCGGCCGGCATCGAAAGAAAGATGCACAGGCCGGTATCAGCCGAGCTTGCGGTCCGCAACGCTCGACGGCGTGGAGATGCCGGCATTGTCCTGGCGGTGCTCGATCGGGCGCGCGGCCTCGGGCGTGGCCGGAGGAGGGCTGGCGGGATCGTCCGCCATGCCTTTCTTGAATTCCTTGATGCCCTTGGCCATGTCGCCCATCAGCTCGGAAATCTTGCCGCGGCCGAAGAGCAGCATCACGATGACGCCGACGACCACCCAGTGCCAAATGCTCACGCCACCCATGGCGAACCTCCTGCGCGCGAGCGCGCCCGTGTCTCCGATTGGCCGCAAACTAGGGATGCGGCCCCCCGAAGACAAGGACGCGAACCGCCCCCGCGCCCTATTGTCCCGGCCCGTCCCGCACCGCGCGGGACGGAGGGCGCTGGATCATATCGCGGCACCCTCTGGCTGAAACGGCCCGCATATGCCGATATTTTCCGCATAAGCCGGGGGATATCGCCAAAAAACTGTTCATGCTGCCTAAATGTTGAGCTAGAACCGCGCGCCTACCCTCAAAATGGAATGCGCGTACCGTGGTTCATATGGATGAGAAGCTGGAGCCCATCTTCACCGAGGTTCTGCGTCGGAACGCGGGCGAGGGAGAGTTCCATCAGGCTGTCAAGGAAGTGCTCGAGAGCCTGGGCCGGGTCGTGGCCAAGCATCCGCGCTACGCCAACCACGCCCTGATCGAGAGACTCTGCGAGCCGGAGCGGCAGATCATCTTCCGCGTGCCGTGGGTGGACGACGAAGGCCAGGTGCGGATCAACCGCGGGTTCCGGGTGCAGTTCAATTCCGCGCTCGGCCCCTACAAGGGCGGCCTGCGCTTCCATCCGTCGGTGAATGTGGGAATCATCAAGTTCTTAGGGTTCGAGCAGACCTTCAAGAACGCGCTGACGGGCATGCCGATCGGCGGGGGCAAGGGTGGCTCCGACTTCAACCCGCGCGACCGCTCCGCAGCCGAGATCATGCGCTTCTGCCAGTCCTTCATGACCGAGCTGCACCGGCATCTGGGCGAGCATGTCGACGTGCCGGCGGGCGATATCGGGGTCGGGGGCCGCGAGATCGGCTACATGTTCGGCCAGTACAAGCGGCTGACCAACCGCTACGAGGCGGGCGTCCTGACCGGCAAGGGACTGGCCTATGGCGGCTCGCGCGCCCGCACGGAGGCGACCGGCTACGGCGCGACCTATTTCGTGCAGAGCATGCTGAAGACGAAGAGCCAGTCCTTCGACGGGCGGCGGGTCGTCGTCTCCGGCTCGGGCAACGTCGCCATCTACGCAGTCGAGAAGATCGCCCAGTTCGGCGGCAAGGTGGTGGCCTGCTCCGATTCCAACGGCTACGTCCTCGACGAGGAGGGCATCGACCTCGATCTCCTCAAGGAGGTCAAGGAAGTCCGGCGCGAGCGCATTTCCGAATATGCCCGCCTCAAGGGCGCCGGGGCGCATTACATCGAAGGCGGGTCGATCTGGGACGTGCCTTGCGACGTCGCCATGCCGTCCGCGACGCAGAACGAACTGACCGGCAAGGATGCGCGAACCCTGGTCGGCAACGGCGTCGTGGCGGTCGGCGAGGGCGCCAACATGCCCTCCACGCCCGAGGCCGTGCACATCTTCCGGGAAGCCGGAATCCTGTTCGGTCCGGGCAAGGCGGCCAATGCGGGCGGCGTCGCGACCTCGGCGCTCGAGATGCAGCAGAACGCCTCGCGCGACAGCTGGAGTTTCGAGCAGACCGAGGCGCGCCTCGCCGCGGTCATGCGCAACATCCATGATATGTGCGCAGAGACCGCGAGCGAATATGGCGCACCCGGCGATTACGTCCTCGGGGCGAACATTGCTAGCTTTGTCCGTGTCGCCGAGGCTATGGAGGCGCTGGGGGTGATCTGAGGCACGGAGAGATTCGCATGGTCCGAACACCTCTATGCGGGGTGGCGCTGAGCTTCGTGCTCGCGGCGACGGGGGCGGCGGCTCAAAGCACGCCCGCCCTTCCCGCCATGCCGCCGCCGCCTTCCTTCGGGGACGCCGCGCCCGCCAAGGCCGGCACCTCGGTCAGGAAGGCCCGCAAGGCGAAAGGGGCGGCGAATGCGCGCGCGGCGTCGCCCACATCCGACCCAATGGCTTTCGAGCGTCCCAACAAGTTCGTCCCGGCGGAATTCGATGGTCCCCGCTCGGGCTCGGCCCGCGGCGGCGTCTCCCCGATGATGTCGGGGAGCGGCCGGCCCGGCATGGGCATGAAATTCTGAAGCAGGTGACGCGGGACCGAATCGGGCCTCTGTCATCCCCGGTGGCCCGAAGGGCCGGGAAGGAGATCCAGGAGGGCTCGCTTGCGGCTCTGGATCCCCTTCCCCTCCGCTTCGCTCCGGCCGGGGATGACAGCGGGGGTGGTCCCGCGACGGCTCAGCGTTGCTCGCGCCGAGCCAGGAAGGCGAGCTTCTCGAAGAGCGAGACATCCTGCTCGTTCTTGAGGAGAGCCCCGTGCAGAGGCGGGATGAGCTTGCGCGTGTCGCGCTCGCGCAGATGCTCCGGGCCGATCTCCTCCGACATCAGAAGCTTCAGCCAATCCAGAAGCTCGGAGGTGGAGGGCTTCTTCTTCAGCCCCGGCACCTCCCGCACCTCGAAGAAGATGCGCAAGGCCTCCTCGACCAGGCGCCGCTTGATGCCGGGATAATGGACCTCGACGATCCGGTTCATCGTCCCGGCGTCGGGGAAGCGGATATAGTGGAAGAAGCAGCGGCGCAGGAAGGCGTCCGGCAGGTCCTTCTCGTTGTTCGAGGTGATGACCACGATCGGGCGCCGCGCCGCCTTGATGGTCTCGCCCGTCTCGTAGACGTAGAACTCCATCCGGTCGAGTTCCAGCAGAAGGTCGTTCGGGAACTCGATATCGGCCTTGTCGATCTCGTCGATCAGCAGCACCGGCCGCGCCTCGGAGGCGAACGCCTCCCAGAGCTTGCCGCGGCGGATGTAGTTGCGGATGTCGCTCACGCGCGGATCGCCGAGCTGCGAATCGCGCAGCCGCGAGACGGCGTCGTATTCGTAGAGCCCCTGCGCCGCCTTCGTCGTCGACTTGACGTGCCAGGTCAGGAGCGGGGCCCCGACCGCCTTGGCGATCTCCTCGGCCAGCACCGTCTTGCCGGTGCCGGGCTCGCCCTTCACCAGGAGCGGCCGCTCGAGCACGATCGCCGCATTGACCGCGATCTTGAGATCGTCGGTCGCGACATAGGACTCGGTGCCTGTGAAACGCATGGGACCTCCGGGAATCTTTGTCTTGTAGGCATCCCCCAAACCAGGGACAAGGAAATGATACGGACATCGCAGAGTTGCATGGTCCGGCCTCGCCGGAGGTCGGCGAGAAAGGGGAGCAATGGCGGCGGCGAGCTTTGATGCGGGAGCCTACAAGGAAGCCATCCTGTTCCTGGGGACGGCGGGGATCGTCGTCCCGCTCTTCACCAAGCTCCGTCTCAGCCCGGTCCTGGGCTTCATCGGCGCGGGCGCGCTGCTCGGCCCGTTCGGGCTCGGGCGCCTCGTCGCGGACGTCCCCTGGCTGCGCTACGTCACGATCTCCCAGCGCGACGAGTTCGCCCATCTCGCGGAGCTGGGCGTCGTCTTCCTCCTGTTCACGATCGGGCTCGAATTGTCCTGGGAGCGCCTGCGGGTCCTGAGGCGGCTCGTCTTCGGCTTCGGCGCCGGCCAGGTGTTCCTCTCGACTGCGCTGCTCGCCGGCATCGCCATGGCCTTCGGCCAGTCCGCGAAGGCATCGCTGATCGCGGGCATCGCGCTGGCCTTGTCCTCGACAGCCATCGTCATCCCGATCCTCGCCGCGCAGCGGCGGCTGAATTCGCCGAGCGGCCGGGCCAGCTTCTCCATCCTGCTCTTCCAGGATCTCGCCGTCGCGCCGATTCTCTTCACGCTCGCCGCCCTCGGCGCGACGAAGCCCGGCAGCCTCCTGACGGATCTCCTCGCCGCGCTCGGCCAGGCAGCGGTGGCGATCGCCGTCATCTTCATCGTGGGGCGGCTGGCGCTCCGGCCGCTGTTCAGCCTCGTCGCGCAGACCGGAAGCTCCGAGCTGTTCATGGCGATGTCGTTCCTGACCGTGATCGCAGCGGCGTTCGCGGCGGGCGCGACGGGATTGTCCATGGCCCTCGGCGCCTTCCTCGCCGGCTTGCTGCTCGCGGAAACGGAATACAGGCGGGCGATCGAGGCCGTGGTCGATCCCTTCAAGGGGCTTCTCCTCGGCATCTTCTTCGTCTCGGTCGGCATGGGGCTGGACGTCACCGCCCTCCTGCGGGCGCCGGTCACGATCATCCTCGGCTCGACGGTGGTGGTCCTGGTCAAGGCGGGCGTGATCTTCGGGCTGTCGCGAATCTTCAAGCTGCCGATGCAGGTCGGGGTCGAGACGGGGATCCTGCTCGGACCGGGCGGCGAATTCGCCTTCGTCACGGTCGGCGTCGCCGTCGCCACGAATCTTCTCCCGGCGGATGTCGGCCAGACCATCCTCGTCATCACGACCGTGACGATGATCGCGATCCCGCTCCTCGCGCGGCTTGCGCGCCCGCTGGGCCAGCGCCTGGCGCGGCCGGCCGCCATCGCGCCGGCCGAGATGCCCGTGCAGGATGCCGATGCCAAGGGCCGTGTCATCCTGGCCGGGTTCGGCCGGGTCGGCCAGCTCGTCGCGGGGATGCTCGAGCGGCACAAGATCCCCTACCTCGCGATCGATGCGAATCCGGCGCTCGTCGCAGCCCAGCGCGGCATGGGAAAGCCGGTCTATTACGGCGATTCGGGGTCCATTCCCTTCCTGCATGCCTGCGGGATCGATACGGCGCGGGCGCTCGTGATCACGCTCGATTCGCCGGCCGCGATCCGCGGCGTGGTGGAGGCCGCACGACAGGAGCGCAAGGACATCACGATCGTCTCGCGCGCCCGCGACGCGCGTCATGCGATCGACCTCTACCGCCTCGGCGTGAACGACGCGGTCCCCGAGACGATCGAGGCGAGCCTGCAGCTCTCGGAGGCCGTCCTGGTCGATCTCGGCGTGGCGATGGGGCCGGTGATCGCCTCGATCCACGAGCGGCGCGACGAGTTCAGAAAGCTTCTGCTCGCAGGGTCCACCGGGGAGACGAAGGCGGAAGCCCCCGAGGGATCGCGCAGGCGCGGCGAGTTCCGCTCCCGCCGCACGGTGGGCAAGAAGCTGGCCTGAGCGTGCTCAGGCCGCCCGCGATTCGACGAGCGTGTCGAACATCGCCTTGCCGTCCGTGCCGCCGACGATCGGATCGACGAAATTCTCCGGGTGCGGCATGAGGCCGAGCACGTTCAGCTTGGGCGAATAGATGCCCGCAATCGAATTGATCGAGCCGTTGCGGTTGGCATCGGGCGTCACCTGCCCGTCCCGGTCGCAATACCGGAAGGCCACGAGTCCTTCGCCTTCCAGCCGCGCGAGGGTCTGCGCATCCGCCGTGTAGTTGCCCTCGCCATGAGCCACGCAGATATTGATGGCCTGCCCGCTCTCGTAATGGCGCGTGAAGTCGGTGTCGTCGCGCTCGACACGGACATATTGGCGGTGGCAGATGAAGCGCAGATTGGCGTTGCGCACGAGAATCCCGGGCAGAAGGCCGGATTCGCACAGGATCTGGAAGCCGTTGCAGATGCCGAGCACGAGGCCGCCGCGCGCCGCGGGGGCACGGACCGCATCCATGATCGGCGAGCGGGCGGCGATCGCCCCGCAGCGCAGGTAATCGCCATAGGAGAAGCCGCCCGGCAGGACCGCGAGATCGGTGCCCGCCGGCAACTCCTTGTCGCCGTGCCAGGCGGTGGTCACCTGCGCGCCGGAGCCCCGGAGGGCGCGCGCGACATCGCCGTCACGGTTCGAGCCGGGAAAGAGAACGACGGCGGCCCGCATCAGGCTTGCGCCTCTTTCGCTGCCTTGGCCGGAGCGCTTTCCTTCGCCGCGGCGGGAGCAGGCTCAGCCGCCTTGGCGGGGGGAGCCTCCAGCTCGATGCGGAAATTCTCGATGACCGTATTGGCGAGAAGCTTCTCGGAAGCCGCGCGCAAGGACGCCTCGGCGGCGGCCCGGTCGCCCTCCACCTCGATCTCGAAGAGCTTGCCCTGGCGCACGCTCCCGATCCCCTCGACGCCGAGGGACTTGAGCGCGCCCTCGATCGCCTTGCCCTGCGGATCGAGAACGCCCGTCTTCAGAGTCACCGTCACGCGCGCCTTCATGCTTCGCTCGCCTTGCACACGGCGCCTCTCTACTGCGAGCCCCGCATCTTGTCACCGCATCGCCGGGGCCGCCTTGTGGATGCGTGACCGCCTTACGGCGTGAACCAGTAGCGGGTCAGGTGGAAGAAGATCGGCGCCGCGAAACAAACCGAATCGAGCCGGTCCAGCACGCCGCCATGTCCCTCGATGGACGAGCCCCAGTCCTTGACGCCGATCGAGCGCTTCGCCGCCGAGAGCACGAGGCCGCCGAAGAAGCCCATGATCGCGATGACCGCCGAGAGGCCCATCGCCTGGAGCGGCGTGAACGGGGTCAGCCAATAGAGCCCCGTCCCGATCGCGATCGCGGCGAGGCCGCCGCCGACCAGTCCCTCGACGGTCTTCGAGGGGGAGACGAGCGGGGCGATCTTGATGCGGCCGAAGAGCTTGCCGAAGACGTATTGCATCACGTCGGACAACTGGACGACCACGATGAGATAGACGAGCAGGAGCGGAGACCTGCCCTCGAATCCGTCGATCCGCAGCACGAGAAGCGCCGGAGCGTGGCTGAGGCAATAGACGGCCAGCATCACGCCCCATTGGATGCGGGCCATGCGCAGCACGTAATCCTGGGTATCTCCCCGCACCACGCCGAGGATCGGCAGGAGGAGATAGGCGTAGACCGGAATCAGGATCGAGAAGAGGCCGTACCAGGCCCGCCCGATCAGAAGATATTGCGCGGGCAGGAAGAGATAGAAGGCCGCGAGCAGCGGCCAGTGGTCGGCGGGCTTCGTCGGCGTCAGCGAGAGGAATTCCCGCAGGGCGTAGAAGGACAGGAGGCCGAAGAGCACAATGGTCGCGGTCCAGCCGAGCGCGAGCGCCCCGGCGAGGATCGCCACCATCACCCACCAGGCACGGATGCGGGCATTGAGGTTCTCGACCGTCGCCCGCGCGCTTTCGCTCGTCGCCCGGCGGCCGAGCACCCAGCCGACCGCCGAGGCCAGGCTGAGGAAGACGAGGATGCCCGCGACGAGCAGGCGGAAATGCGGATCGTGGATCACCCGGCCAGCTCCGTCACGGCGGCCCGCGCCCGCTCCAGGAAAACCTGCTTCTCCTCCCCCTCCCCGAGCCGGATCGGCGCGCCGAAACGGGCCGTGCAGGCGATGGGCGCCGGGATGAAGGCGCCTTTCGGGAAGGCCCGCGACAGGTTCTCCAGATAGACCGGGATCAGCTCCGCCTCGGGGTGAGCGGCGGCGAGATTGTAGAGGCCCGACTTGAAGGGGCCCGGCAGGCGGTCCGGGCCGCGCGTCCCCTCGGGGAAGAGGATCAGCGAATGCCCCTCCCCCAGCGCGTCGTGGAGCGGCTTCAGGACGTCGTCCCTCGGCCCCTGCCCGCTGCGGTCGATGAGGATCGAGTTGAGGACGTCCACGCCGACCAGCCGGCGCAGGCGCCCCTTGCCCCAATAGTCGCGCGCGGCGACCGGATGCGTCACGGCGCGCAGGGGCTCGGGAAGCGCGAACCAGAGCACGATCGTGTCGAGATGGCTGCCGTGATTGGCGAAATAGATCCGCTGGCGGCTGCTCGGCACGCAGCCGACCCAGCGCGCATGGCCGCCGACGAGAAAGCGCGTCAGGCCGAGAATGACGGTGCCGATCACGGCCGGGCCTCGAGTTGGCGGGCGATCGCAAGGGTGCGTGTTCCGCAGGTCACGAGCGAGCCCAGGAAGACGGCCCACGAGGCCAGGAGGATCGCGATTCCGCTGCCCAGGGCCCATTGCTCCAGGCAGGCGAGCAGGCAGGCCAGGGTCAGGACCGCCATCCGATGCTGCTTCGCCATGGGCCCGCGGAAATCCTGCGCGAGGCCGAGCGCTCCGCCCGAGACGCGTACATAGGCCGTCAGCGCCGCCGCCAGCGCCCCTGCCCAGCCGAGCCAGGGCGTCCCCGCAGCATATCCCGCCGCGACGATGAGGAGGCTGTCGGCCACGCGGTCAGGGAATTCGTTGTAGAGCGCGCCGAGCGTCGAGGCGCGTCCGCCCTCGACCGCGACGAGCCCGTCCATGAGGTTGCAGACCAGCCGGAGCTGGATGCAGGCCGCCGCGGCCACGTAGAGGAGGGGCCGGTGGGGCGCGAGGGCGAGCGCCCAGGCGCCCAGGGCCGCGAAGGCGATCGAGAGGAGCGAGATCTGGTTCGGGGTGATGGGAGTCGCGAGGAGAAGACGCAGCAGATAGCGCGTCCACCCTGCCCCGCGCGCCGCGATCGGGCGGCGATCTGATTCAGCCATGGTGCCTCATATCGAGGCGCCCCCGGTACGGAACCCGCATTTCCGGGCGATGTCCGCTTCGTGTCGCGAGCCCGGCTCACGCTCAGAGCGGGATGTTGTCGTGCTTCTTGAGCGGCGTCTCGACCGTCTTCTCGCGCAGCATCGCGAGGGCGCGGGCGATGCGGCGGCGGGTCGAGTGAGGCATGATGACCTCGTCGATATAGCCGCGCTCGGCCGCGACGAAGGGAGAGAGGAAGCGGTCCTCGTATTCCTTGGTCTTCGCCGCGATGCCGGCCTCGTCGGAGCCGCGGAAGATGATCTCGACCGCGCCCTTGGCGCCCATGACGGCGATCTGGGCCGTCGGCCAGGCGTAGTTCACATCGCCCCCGATATGCTTCGAGGCCATGACGTCGTAGGCGCCCCCGAACGCCTTGCGGGTGATGACGGTGACGAGCGGCACGGTCGCCTCCGAATAGGCGAAGAGCAGCTTGGCGCCGTGCTTGATGAGGCCGCCATATTCCTGCGAGGTGCCGGGAAGGAAGCCGGGCACGTCCTCGAAGGTGACGATCGGGATCTCGAAGGCGTCGCAGAAGCGCACGAAGCGCGCGCCCTTGCGGGAGGCGTCCGAATCGAGGACGCCCGCGAGAACCATGGGCTGGTTCGCGACGACCCCGACCGTCCGCCCCTCGATCCGGGCGAAGCCGGTGATGATGTTCCGGGCGAAGGCTTCCTGGATCTCGAAGAAGTCGCCCTCGTCGACGACCTTCGAGATCAGTTCCCTCATGTCGTAGGGCTTGTTCGGATTGTCCGGGACGAGCGTGTCGAGCGATTCGTCGTCGCGGTTCGGGTCGTCGAAGCTGTCCCATTCGGGGGCGCCCGAGACATTGCTGGACGGCAAGAAATCGACGAGGCGCCGGACCTGGAGCAGCGCCTCGACGTCGTGGTCATAGGCGCCGTCGGCGATCGAGGATTTCGCCGTATGGACCTTGGCCCCGCCCAATTCCTCGGCGGTGACGATCTCGTTCGTGACCGTCTTCACGACGTCCGGACCGGTCACGAACATGTAGGACGTGTCGCGCACCATGAAGATGAAGTCGGTCATGGCCGGCGAATAGACGTCGCCGCCGGCGCAG
>OEIU01000675.1_pt1 | contig 29232 bp, 26 predicted proteins | sample 1539221 | NCBI WGS metagenome assembly OEIU01 (sample SAMN03792071, study PRJEB22550) | activated sludge metagenome | feature: wastewater treatment plant; material: activated sludge; isolation source: Wastewater treatment plant of a petroleum refinery complex | place: Argentina: Zarate | collected...
TTGGGGGGGTGTGTACACGTACGGGGGGATCCGGGGTGGGGGGGGGGGGGGCGCGGGGGCGGGGGGGGGGGGGGGGGGGGGGGATCGGGGCGGTGCGGAAGGTGTTTGTGGAGTATCACCAGGGGTGGCTGGCGAAGGGGCTGGAGGGGACAGGGCAGAAACAGGCTTCGTGGCGGACTGATCCGGCGCTGGCGGGCGCGGGCGGGGCGATCGGGGACATCGGGACGCATGCGGAGAATCTGGTGAGCACGATCACGGGGCTGGAGATCGAGGCGCTGTGCGCGGACCTGACTTCGTTTGTGCCGGGGCGGAAGCTGGATGATGATGCTTCGGTGCTGCTGCGGTTCAAGGGTGGTGCGAAGGGTGTGCTCACCGCGAGTCAGGTGTGCGTGGGGGAGCAGAACGCGCTGACGATCCGGGTGCATGGGGAGCGCGGGTCGCTCTCGTGGAGGCAGGAGCAGCCGGAGCGGCTGGAGTGGGCCCGGGAGGATGGGACCGTGGAGGTGACGGTGCGCGGCGGGGCGAACATCGGGGCGAGTCGTGGGGGGGCGGCGAGCGATTCGCGGTTGCCGCCGGGGCATCCGGAGGGGTTTGTTGAGGCGTTTGCGAATGTGTATGCGGGGGCGGCGGGGGCGATTCGGGCTCAGTCCACTCAGGGCCGATTCCCGGGGATTGAGGATGGGGTGCGCGGGGTGCGGTTTGTGACGCGGGTGGTGGAGAGTTCGAGGGGCGGGGCGAGGTGGGTGGAGTTCTGAAGAGGTCGGCACCGCTCGGCCTGAATACTCCACCACGATCCAAGGCTCCCACAAGACCGCACTACCTTTTCAAAGCAAAAGGTAGTGGCACGTCTCGGTGCGCCCAACGGTGGGGCCACCCGCCGGTGTCATTGGTGCGAAATAGGACTCCCCCCAATGGGGTTCAGGTATCCGATCTTTCGAGAAGCAAAGGCTTGAAGCTCTATTGACAGCGGAATGACAAATGATAAGCTGGCACATCGTGGAACCTGTCACTGTTCAGGTTGATGCGTACCGCCAGCGCTGCACAGGGCGCGCGTTCACCCTTATTGAGTTGATGGTGTGCATCGGTATCCTCGCGATCCTTCTTGGATTGGTGATGCCCTCTTACCGCGGCGTAAGGAATCGCGCTAGGTTGGTGCGTGCGAGCGCTCAGATACACCAGTGCGCACTCACGGTTGAAATGTACGCTTCTGACCACAACGACCTCTTTCCGCGGGCCGAGAGCAATCCCTACAACTGCATGGTCGCCTGGGGCGGGCTGATCGTTGCGACCGGGTATGCGCCAAGCCAGATCGCACTCGACCCGGACTTCACACGGGCCGGTTCGCGATATCCGACCTACGGCCTGTCGATGTGCGCCGTGTACGACCCGGACCTGATGGTGCGTCACCACACTGTGCCGCGGAGCGAGTGGAAGTCTAAGGATGTTCGACGAGCAGACGTTTTCTTCCCTAGCCAGAAGGGCATTCTGTGGCGATGGTGGAACGAGGAGCACCCCAACGAGTTCGCGCGGTGGTGCTGTCCCGCGCGAAACGCGGGGGTCGTCCCGCCGCCGTTTGTTGGGCCGGTGTCCATGGGCGATCTTGCGGTATTGACCGGCGTGTGGACCGACTTTCTGACCGACCAGTATGTGCTCGAAAACGACATCGGCATGCCCGTCGAGTCGACTTGGTTGGGGTGCAGGGGGCGTGACCGGCGATGAGGCAGTCGCCAAGGAGGTTTCTATGATGCTATCGTGCACGAATCGGTACTTGGCGACGTTGGCCTTGGTGGCTGCGGGAGCGGTCGCCGGAGGCGCGGACTGCTTCATCAACGATGTGCAGTGCACCGGAACCGCACCGACCGGCTGTGGCAAGATCAAGATCTGTCCCATCTACAGAAAGGTGACCGGGCAGGAAACCGGCAAGAACGGGATCGACCAGAACAACCCCCTGCACTGCACGTCGTGGGATGACTCGCTGAGCACGCCGTGCAGTTCCGAAGCCGGGCCGCCCACGGGGTACAAGTGGCCCTTCGACGGAAACTACGGCAAGTGCTCGGCCACCGCGAGCGGCAACTGCTGCGCCGTGAAGACGACGGACGGTGGAACGGCCGACACGGCCACCTCCGGATACCCCATCACCGGAAATACCTGCCCGTGATCTTTCCAGCCGTCATCCTTGCTGCCGCCGCCCTTGCGCAACCCGGGTCTGCGGAACCTGCGTCGGCGCGGGAGTTCGTGCGAGCCTGGCGCGCCGGTGCGCACGGCGTCGTGGAGGTGTGTTACGAGCAGCGGAAGGGGCCGAGCGGCGAGGAGTTCGGGGTTCCTCCACGGTGCTTCGCGGGCTACGACGCGGACACCGGGGCGTGGTACGCCTTCGCCAACAACATCCTCACCGTGCGCGATCAGTCGGGCACGGTGTTTTCAGCGGAGGGGGGCGTCCTCCCCAAGCAGGTTTCCGAGAAAGCTCAGCGTGATTACGATCGGATGGGCACGGACCCCATCCAACACTTCTTTCCCGTCCTTTGGCTGGAGAATGTATTTCTCCACGACCGATTCCTGGTCAAGGATCAGGCAGCTCCGGGTGGCGGATTCCGGGTGGAAACAAGTTCGCCCGGCGGAATGCTCTATTACGAGGATGGTGTCTTTGGCCCCGGGACTCCGCCTCCGCCCGACCGAACGGACACGATTCTCGTCGATCCCCAAGGACGAGTGAATGCCGTTGAATTCGCGGGCGGGGGAAGGAAGGACTACACCTACAACGGCCGGGCGGACTGCTGCGTGCCGCTCCCGAATACCTGTGGGAACGCGCTGTGGGAACTCGCGTCGGTTTCCTGCAGGGCCAAGAGCGACCCGTCTCTCTTTCAGCCGGCAAGGGTGCTGAAGATAGTCGTCGAAGGCGGCGCACTCGAGCCTGCACTCCCCAAAGTCTTGCCGACGAGGGCAGGAGCGTTGCCAGGGCAGGCGGCCGAGCGAGACTTCGGCGCGGAACGGCGGTTGAGCTGGCCACTCGTGGGACTCGGAATCGTTCTTGTGGCCGTAGGAGGGTTCGCTTGGATCAAGCGCCGACGAAAGTGAGTATTCCCGCGCGTGGAGTGACGCTCGCCGCAAGACTGCTTTTGCTCGGCGGTTGCTGTCTTCTTCTATATGCAGGGCTATTCAAACTCGTAGAGCCGCTCGAATTCTCCTCTGCGGTCACCGCACAAGGACTGTTGAAGGGAGACGCGCTTCGAGTGGCAACGGTGGCGCTTCCTCTAGTCGAAATCGGGACGGGCGTGATGGCGGCGTGGTTCCTCGCCACCGCTCGTACACGCCGCGCCGGGACCGCCGTGGGCGTGATCTTTGGGCTCTTCTCTGCTTACGCTTTTCTACTCGTTCTCAGCCCTCCAACCAAACCCTCCGGTTGTGGCTGCGGCTTTGGCGGAGAAGTTGTAAACTGGACTGCGGTGGCCTTGCGCAACGCTGGGCTCACCGCGGTCTCGTTCTTTGCCGGAGTTTGCGCCGGTCCCACCTGCGAGTCGAAAAGTAAACTTGGCGACCATGAGTCGAGGGCCGAGGAGGGGCCTATGACGAACTGAGTTGCCGCATGCTCGGCCGTCTATGAGTGGTCGCACCAACACATCGTGGACTCGCTAATCCATACCGATCGCCGCACTGGCGAGCATGGCCAGCAGCGATTCGCACTCGGCGTTGACGCTGGTATCACCCGTGCGAAGGTGGAGGTCGGGGTGTGCGGGGGCCTCGTAGGGGGCATCGACGCCGGTGAGCCCTTTGAGTTCGCCTGCACCGGACTTGCGGTACAGGCCCTTGGGGTCGCGCTCGCGGCAGATGGCGAGGGGGGCATCCACGAAGACCTCGAAGAAGGGGAGTTGTTCGCGGGCGTGGATGGCCCTGGCGGCCGAGCGGTCGGCGGTGTAGGGGGCGATCGCGCTGACGAGGGCGATGGCGCCCGCGTCGGCGAGGAGGGCGGCGGCTTCGGCGAGGCGGCGGATGTTTTCGGTGCGGTCTTTGGGGGCAAAGCCGAGGTCGGCGTTGAGGCCGTGGCGGACGTTGTCGCCGTCGAGGCGGTAGGCGAAATGGCCGCGCTGGATGAGGGCGGATTCGAGGGCCTTGGCGATGGTGGACTTGCCGGAGCCGGAGAGGCCGGTGAACAGGATGGTTGCCCCGCGGGTGTTGAGGGCTTTCCAGCGGGCGGCGCGGTCGATGCCGAGGTCCTTGGTGATGTTGGTGGAGGTGGGGGCGGGGGCGGAGCGATCGGGAGGCTGGCCGCTCACGTGCGCGACTCCGCGGAGGAGGCGGGGTCCGAGATCATGCCCGCGCCGACGGTGTCGCCGGTGGCCTCGTCGATGAGGACGAAGGAGCCGGTGGCGCGGCAGCGGGTGTAGGCGTCGGCGTGGATCGGCGCGGCGGTGCGGATGCTCACGCGGGCGATGTCGTTGCACTCCAGGCTTCGCGACTCGGCGGCGGGGAGGGGGGTGTGGGCGAGGGTGTGGACGTCGAGGCGGGGCTGGAAGGGGGGGACCAACGCGCGGGGGTGAACTGCGTGGCGTGGCGGAGGAGATACTTGCGGCCGACGTCGAGTTTGGTCTGGCTCATCCAGACGAGCGTGGCGGAGAACTCGCGGATGGTGGGGGGGATGTCGCCCCCCCCATTCTCGCGGACGAGCATCTCGCCGCGCCCGATGTCGATGTCGTCGGTGAGGGTGATCGTGACGGACTGGGGCGGTCGGCACTCGGTGAGTTGGCGGTCGTGCAGATGGATCGACTCAATCACCGAGGACTTGCCGGTGGAGGCCGCGACAACGCGATCGCCGACTTTGAAGACGCCTGAGGCGACCTGGCCCGCGTAGCCGCGGAAGTCGTGGCCGTCGGCGGCCTTGGTGCGCGGGCGGATGACGTACTGAACGGGGAAGCGCGAGGGGCCGTCGGGGTCGAGGAAGTGCGTGGGGGCGGCCTCGAGGAGTTCGAGGAGGGCGGGGCCGGTGTACCACGGCGCGGCCGCGGAGCGGGTGACGATGTTGTCGCCGTTGAGGGCGGAGACGGGGACGTAGACGACGTTGGCGCCGCCGGCGGCGAGGAGTTCGGGGCGGATGTGCTCGAAGGCCTCGCGGACGGCGGCGAAGGCGGACTCGGACCAGTTGACGAGGTCCATCTTGTTCACGGCGACGATGAGCGTGCGGATGCCCAGGAGCGCGGCGAGGACGGCGTGGCGGTGGGTCTGCTCTTGAACTCCGTGGCGGACGTCCACGAGGATCACGGTGGCGTCGGCGTTGCTGGCGCCGGTGACCATGTTGCGGGTGTACTGGGCGTGGCCGGGGGAGTCGATGAGGATGAAGCGGCGATTGGCGGTGGTGAAATAGCGGTAGGCGACGTCGATGGTGATGCCCTGCTCGCGCTCCCAGCGGAGGCCGTCGGTGAGGAGGGAGAGGTCGATCTGCTGCTCGCCGCGGCGCTTGGAGGCTTTCTCGATGGCGTCGATCTGGTCGGCGAAGAGGGCGCGGGAGTCGAAGAGGAGGCGGCCGATGAGCGTGGACTTGCCGTCGTCCACGGAGCCGCAGGTGAGGAGGCGCAGGAGTTGCGGGGCGCGGCGGGGGGGGAGCGCGGCGGCGCTGGCGTCGAGACGGACGACCTCGCGGGGGGTGGCGGTGCCGGTGGGCATTTAGAAGTAGCCCTCCCGCTTGCGGTCTTCCATGGCGGTTTCGGAGTGGGTGTCGTCGATGCGGCCGCCGCGCTCGCTGGTGGTGGCGGCGGAGATTTCGGCGACGATGTCGTCGATGGTGAGGGCCTCGGATTCGACGGCGGCGGAGCAGGTCATATCGCCGACGGTGCGGAAGCGGACGCGCTTGGTCTGGGGCTTGTCGGTCGGGAGCGGAGGGATGCACCAGGCGGTGGGGACGAGTTTGCCGTTTCGCGTGATGACCTCGCGCTCGTGGGAGAAGTAGAGGGAGGGGATGGCGATGTTCTCGCGGGCGATGTATTGCCAGACGTCGAGTTCGGTCCAGTTGGAGAGGGGGAAGACGCGCATGTGCTCGCCGCGCTTGAGTTTGGTGTTGTAAAGGTTCCAGAGCTCGGGGCGCTGGCGGCGCGGGTCCCAGCGGCCGAAGTCGTCGCGGATGGAGAAGAGGCGTTCCTTGGCTCGGGCTTTTTCTTCGTCGCGGCGGGCTCCGCCGATGAGGCAGTCGATCTGGAGATCGTGGACGGCTTCGAGGAGGGTGGGGATCTGGGCCCGGTTGCGGGAGGGCATGCCCCCCCTCCCGCCGCCGTCTTCGCTCGCGCGGCCGGCGTCGATGAGGTCCTGCACGGTGCGGACGATGAGGCGCTCGCCGATGGAGGCGGCGAGGTCGTCGCGGAAGGCGAGGGCCTCGGGGAAGTTGTGGCCGGTGTCGATGTGGAGGAGGGGGAAGGGGAAGGGGCCGGGGCGGAAGGCTTTTTCCGCGAGGCGGACCATGACGATGGAGTCCTTGCCGCCGGAGAACATGAGGGCGGGGTGCTGGAACTCGGCGCCGACCTCGCGGAGGATGGCGATGGCCTCGGCCTCGAGGGCGTCGAGGAATGGGCACGTATCGCGGGTGGAAGGGGGGGAGGGGGGGGTGGCGACCGGGGATGGCGCGTTGGTGGTGCTCATGCGTTGGGGAACGCAGAGGTTATGCCGACGGGCGTGGCTGGCCTAGCGCAGAACCCACGGAAAGGCTGGCAAACTCGGCTTCGAGGAGGCGGGCGGTCTTCACGGCGTCGTCGATGGTGGCGGCCAGATTGGTCTCGCCGGAGCCGGAGGAGATGGCCTCGATGAAGGCGCGGACCTCGGCCTGGTAGCCGGTGAGCGAACCGACAGCCTCGGGGCCGATGGTGTCGGAGCGGCCCTCGCGGTGGAGGAGGAGCGGCGGGAGCGGGGCGGGGCGGGCGAGGTCGAAGTCGGCGGTGGCGTTCTCGAAGACGACGATGTAGCGCATGCGGAAGCCGAAGCCGGGTGAGCAGTTGGTCGCGCCCTGGGCGGCGACGTGGGGCGGGCCGCCCGGGTAGGTGTAGAGCGTGGTGAGGTGGTCGATGGTGCCGCTGCTGGCCACGTGGGCCGGCTCGCCGAAGCACCAGCGGATGAAGTCGGCGTCGTGGATGTGCAGGTCCCAGAGGGCGCCCCCGGTGCGGGCGGTGTCGCGGTAGAAATCGGTCCAGTCGGGGCGCGTGCCGAGGCGCTGGAAGGAGGCGCTGAGGACCTTGCCGTAGGTGTTCTCGCGGACGGCGCGGGCGAGCCAGGCCCACTCGGGCCAGAAGCGCATGACCATGGCGGGCATGCAGAGTTTGCCGGTCTCTTTGGCGGCCGCGGCGAGGCGGGCGACCTCGGCGGAGGTGAGGGCGACGGGCTTCTCGACGAGGACGTGCTTGCCGGCGCGCAGGGCTGCGACGCCGAGATCGACGTGGGTGTCGGTGTAGGTGCAGATGCTCACGGCGTGGACGTTGGGATCGGTGAGCAGGTCGCGGGGGAGGACGTAGCCGCGCACGCGGGAGCGATCGAAGAGCGGCTCGGGGTTTGAGGACCCGAGGTTGCCGACGGTGGCGACGGCGCCCGAGAGACGCTCGGCGCTGCGATCGGCGACGGCGACGAGCCGGCAGGGGAGGCCCGCGGCGGCGGCGGCTTGGTACGCGCGGACGTGGGTGCAGCCCATGAAGCCGAGGCCGATGACGCCGATGCCGATGGTGTTGGTGGTCGGGTCGATCACGCCGCGCCTCCGATGCGCTGCAGATGCGCGGAGGCGAGATCGCGTGCCTGGATGGCGTGCTGGATGCGGGTGTCGCCGGCCTCGCACTCGACGATGAGGGGGACGCTGATGGCGCGAGCCTTGAGCGTGTCGAAGAAGGCGGACCAATCGACCGAGCCCTCGCCGGCGGGCTTCTCGGCGCCCCAGGTGCCGGGGGTGGCGGTCGGGCTGGCGTCCTTGATGTGGACCTGCACGATGCGGGGAGCGAGTGTTTGCAGCGCAGCGACGGGATCGCCCATGTTGTAGAGGATCATGTTCGCGGGATCGAAGTTCACGCCCAGTTGGGGGCGGTCGATCTCGCTGAGGGCGTGCAGGAGGGTGTCGGCGGTCTCCTGACCGGTTTCGAGGCCGACGCGCAGGCCGTGGTCGTCGAAGATGTCGGCGAGGTGGCGGAGGCGGCGGATCATGGAATCGCGGGCGGGGCCTGGGTGGTGGGGGATGAACCCGGCGTGGAAGGTGATGAGATGGAGGCCGAGGCGGCGGGCGAGGCGGGCGATGGCGTGGGCCGCTCCGAGGTTTGCGCCCCACGTGGCGTCGGGGCGGACGCCGCCGGTGCGGGCGATGGACTCGAGGGTGGAGTAGTCCTCGCCCTTGGTGGCCATCATGCCGCTGGCGAGAGCGACGCCGTCGAGGGCGTGGAGGGTCTCGATCTCGCCCCACCCGGGGCGGTTCTCGGCGATGGGGTTGAGGGCGAGTTGGACACGGGGAATCCCGAACTTGGCGATTCCCGCCGCGAGATCGGGGGCGGCCTTGGGGCGCAGGGACCACGAGCAGATGCCCAGGCGGGCGGCGGCCGCGGGATTGGCGTGGGCGTCGAACATGGGGCAACTCTACGGTCGGGGGGTCGGGATTGAACAGAACTCACGCGCCCCGGCGCGGGGGGGATTGTTGTTGCAGGATCGGGGCGCGGACATTACGCTGTGGGCGCCCGAGAGCCGTGGCCCGAAACCTGGAGACGCCATGCTGAATCGCACGCTCGCCGCCCTTGCCGTGTCCGCCGCCGGGATCGCGCCCGCCGCCTTGGCGGCCGAGCCGATCCCGACCCTGCTCATCACCGGGCACAACAACCACAACTGGCCATACACATCGCGCGTGCACAAGGACACGCTGGAGGCGACGGGGATGTTCGCGGTGGACATCACCGAGGACCCGGGCGCGACGCTGGCGGACGCGGCGGGGCTGGCGAAGTACCGGCTGTTCGTCCTCGACTACAACGACTACCACGCGGCGAAGCGTTGGGGGGAGGGGGGCGCCGGCGGGGGCGCGGCGGAGAAGAACTTCGTGGACGCGGTGCGGGCCGGGACGGGCGTGGTGGCGATCCACTCGGCGAACAACGCGTTCAAGGGGTGGAGGGAATACGAGGAGATGCTGGGGCTGATGTGGCGCGAGGGGACCGGGCACGGGCCGTTCCACGAGTTCAACGTGGAGATCGTGGACCGCGACCATCCGATCACCGGGGGGCTCGGCGACTTTGTGAACCATCCCGACGAGTTGTACCACCGGCTGGTGAACGTGCGAGGCGCGAGGCCGCACATCCTGATGCGGGCGGAGGATTCCAAGCAGGCGGGCGGCGCGGGGGGCGTGGAGCCGATGGCGTTCACGCTGGAGTACGGGAAGGCGCGGGTGTTCGCCACGCCGCTCGGGCACGTGTGGAAGGGCGACCTGAGGAGCAAGCGGAGCGTGGTGGACCCGCAGTTCCGCGCGCTGCTCTGTCGCGGGGCGGAGTGGGCGGCGACGGGGGCGGTGACGCTGCCGGCGACGTGGGGGGATACGAGGGTGCACAACGCCTTGTCGGCGGAGGAGCGGAAGGATGGATGGACGCTGCTCTTCGACGGATCGGAGGGCTCGGCGAAGTCCTCGTTCCGTGAATACCGGGGGAAGGAGTTTCCGTCCAAGGGGTGGGCGATACGCGATGGCGTGGTCATGCACGCCAAGGGGGGAGAGGGGGGCGACCTGGTCAGCGTGGGCCAGTACGGCGACTTCGAGTTCGCGTGCGAGTGGAAGATCACCACGGGTGGAAACTCGGGGATCATGTACCGCGTGACGGAGGACCACGGCGCGCCGTACGAGACGGGCCCGGAGATGCAGATCCTCGACGACGAGGTGCACGCGGACAAGGCCCGGGGCAAGACGCGGGCCGGGGCCATGTACGACCTGTTCGCGTGCGCGGAGGATGTGTGCCGTCCGGCGGGGGAGTGGAACAGTGTGCGGATTCTGATCAAGGGAACGCGCCACCGGTACTGGCTCAACGGCGTGAAGGTGGTGGACGTGGACTCGACGAGCCAGGAGTACAAGAGCGCGCTGGCCCAGAGCAAGTGGAAGACCGTGCCGGACTTCAACACACGGACGAGGGGGCACATCGACCTGCAGAACCACGGGGATGAAGTCTGGTTCCGGAACCTGAGGGTGCGCCCGCTCTAGAGGGGTCAGGGCGAGGCACGCTGGGCCCACGCGACGCTCTCGGCGTTGCGTCCCGCGCTGGCGAGCATGGCCGCGCCGAGGTTGAGCAGGCCGGTGCGGGCGACGGGGCGGGCTTTGGCGGCCGCGTCGAGTTCCGCGAGGGCATCGTCGAGTTGGCCGGCGGCGAAGAGGAACCGGGCGTACTCGCCCCGAACCGTGGGGTCGTCGCGGGCGTCGGCCGCGGCGAGCGTGGCCTGGGCCAGCCCGTCGCCCGGGCGCCCGGTGGCGATGAGGACGCGGGCGAGGGTGATCCGCGCCCAGGCCTGGTGCGGGCGGGCCGCGATGGCGGACTCGCAGAGGGTTTCGGCGTCTTTGGCGCGGCCGTTCTGGGTCCAGAGGGCGCAGAGCAGGTCGCGGGTGCGCCACCAATCGGCGTGCGACCGGGCGAGGCGCTCGAGCTCGCGGGCGGCTTCGTCGGTGCGTCCGGCCGAGAGGAGGAGTTGGCCGAGTTCCATCGCGGGTCGGTCCGCGCCGCGGCCCGAGTCGGCGAGCATGCGGAGCTCGTCGGTCGCGCGGTCTCGATCGCCGGCGACCAGAGAGAGCCACGCGACGCGGATGGAGGCCTCGGGCGTGATCGTCAGGCCGATGCCGCCGCGCGAGAGGGCGGAGCCGAGGCGGTACCAGCCCAGGGCGGTGCGTGCGGCGGCGACCTGATCGGACGGAAGCGGCGCCCCGCGGAAGGCGTCGTCGTAGGAGACGGTGACGGAGGTGTCCCAGGACCCGCCCCGCCAGATGGCGAACCTCACGACCGCCGAGTGGGCCAGCAGCGCGGTCGCCAGAGCGAACGCGCCCGCGAACACCCACCCCGAGCGGGTGATACGCCCGGCTCGCTTGATCTGCCAGCGGGCCAGGCGGGCGTCGGGGCGGCCGAGCATGCGCATCAGGACGAACACCATGAAGGCGCCGATGACCGCCAGCGAGGCGCCCATGAGCATGGGCACGAGGCCGTAGAGGCCGCGCAGAACGAAGAAGGTGCCGATGAAGGCGGCGGCGAGGACGGCCTCCTGCCAGAGAGTGGGGTCGGCCGCGTGCAGGGTCCGGCGTTTGGCCTTGGCGCGGGTGAAGAGGGCGGGGCGGGCCAGGCCGAGGGAGAGGGCGCCCTGCGGGCAGACGCTCACGCAGTCGAGGGAGCGCACGCAGTTGCGGTCGAGAACGGCGCCGTGGGTGTGGACTTCCTTGAGCACCTGCACACCGGCGGTGCAGGCGGCGGTGCAGAGGCCGCACTGGTCGCACTTGGATTGATCGACGACGACGCGGATGGGGGCGCACTGCTCGGCGGCGAGGAGGATGCCGCCGTACGGGCAGCCGTAGCGGCAGAGGCCGCGCGCGCCGAGGAAGTAGACGGTGGCGACCCCGCAGGTGAGCAGGAAGAACAGCCCGACCCAGAGGGACGGGAGCCCCTCCCAGAGGCGGTCGGCGGTCCAATCGGTGGACCATCCGGGGAACGGGGCGGCGGGGCCGACCCAGGCGGCGAGGGTCGGGGAGAGGGCGGCGGCGGATGGGGCGACCACTTCACGATGGGCGATGGGCCAGACGAACATGTAGAGGGCCAGGCCCACGGGGACGTAGCCGAGCACTCGCGACGTGAAGAGTCGAGGGCGGATGTTGAACTTCCGGAGGACCCAGGCGCACAGGTCCTGCAGCGCGCCCATGTGGCAGGCCCAGCCGCAGAGGAAGCGGCCCATGAGCGCGGTGGCGAGGATGGCGACGCCGAAGGCGATGAAGGCGGGATTGATCTCGCCGGACTCCAGCGTGCGGATGGAGTCCGAGAAGACGAAGCGACTCAGCGTCCGGCCCGTGATGGCCCAGTGGAGGATGTGGGCGGCGATGAGAACGTGCAGGGCGATGAGCGAGGCCACCCGCCATCTGGCCATGCGGGAGGCGGGCTTCGGTCTGGGGCCGGGGGTTGCCCGGGGTTGGAGGACGGGAAGCGAGGGCATGGTGGGGCTTCGAGCGAGTTCGGGTCCGGAGAGGTCGGGGCGCATCAAACCGGGGCTGATCGGCTTGACCGGCACGAAACACGATGTATTGTCAATAAAGATATCACGATATCGACAATAGACCAGTGCGGGCCGGATTTGTCCGCTTCGGAGCAACCATGAGCATCAATCGCCCATTCCGAGTGTCGTCGCCCGTTCTCGCGGCGGTCGCGTTGATCGGGGTCGCGGCGACGATCGCGGCGGCGGCGATCATCAACCTGACGATGGAGGACCTGTTCATCCCGGGGACGCAGATGGGCCAGATCTCCCCGTCGACGATCATCGACAGCACGAACTGTGCGGTCTGCCACGGGAACTTCGACGCGGCCAACGAGCCGTACGCCACGTGGCGGGGGAGCCTGATGGGCAACGCGGGGCGGGACCCGCTGTTCTTCGCCCAGATGACGCTGGCGAACCAGGACGTGAGCAACGCGGGGTACTACTGCATGCGGTGCCACGTGCCGTCGGCGATCGTGACGGGCCACGCCGTTCCGCCCGACGGTTCCGCGCTGACCGGCGTGGACGCCGTGGGCGTGAGCTGCCAGTTGTGCCACACCATGGTGGATCCGATCTACAAGCCGGGGATCAGCCCGGCGGAGGATCTGCCGATCCTGACCGGTCTGGGCGCGGACAAGCCGAACCACTATGGAAACTCGATGTTCGTGCTCGACCCGCTGGCCCGGCGGCGCAGCGCCCGCCCGGACCCGCAGACGCCCCACGAGTTCATCGCCTCGCCGTTCCATGCCACGGGGGACATGTGCGGGACGTGCCACGAGGTGGGGAACGTCGCGGTGAGCCGCCAGACCGACGGGACGTATCGGTACAACGCGATCGGGCAACGCTCGCCGACGGACAACCCGGACGATCACTTCCCGCTGGAGCGGACGTACTCGGAGTGGAAGCTCAGCGCGTTCGCCAACGGCGGGGTGGACATGGGCGGGCGGTTCGGCGGGGCCGGCGTGACGACGATGTCGTCGTGCCAGGACTGCCACATGCCGCGGGCGGCCGCGAAGCTGTGCGTGCTGACCCCGTCGCGTCCCGACGCCCGCCGGCACGAGTTCGCGGGGGCCGCGGCCCAGGTGCTGGACATCATCGCGGCGTACACGCAGAACGATCCGTCGGTGAGCCAGCCCGCGCTGGCGGCGGGAAGAGCGGCGGCGGTGTCGATGCTGCAGCGGGCGGCGTCGCTGGACGTGCACGCGGTCGGCTCATCGCTCAACGTTCGCGTGACCAACGAGTCGGGGCACAAGCTGCCCACGGGGCACATCGAGGGCCGGCGGGTGTGGATCAACGTGAAGTTCTTCGGCGCGGCGGGGCAGCTCGTGCACGAGCACGGGGCGTACGACTACACCACGGCGGAGCTGGACACCGCCTCGACGACCGTGTACGAGATGCACGTGGGTTTGAGCGAGTTCGCCGCGCAGGCGACGGGCCTGACGGCGGGCCCGACGGGCCGCATGGCCATGGCGGACACGATCGAGAAGGACAACCGGATCCCGCCGCGCGGATTCAACAACGCGGCGTACGAGTCGCGGGGCGCGCCGGTGGTCGGGGCGGCGTATGCCGACGGGCAGTACTGGGACGATCGGGCGTTTTCGATCCCGGGAGGCGCGGTCTCGGCGACGGTGTCGGTGTACTACCAGAACACGCCCAAGGAGTACATCGAGCACCTGCGGGACGCGAACGTCACCGACTCGTGGGGAACGACCCTGCACGCCCTGTGGGAATCGACCGGGCGCGGCGAGCCGATCAAGATGGCCACCCGAACGCTGTCCACGGTCCGCAGAGCCGACTTCGACCGCAACGGGTGGGTCGAGGTGCAGGACATCTTCGACTTCCTGAACGCGTGGCTGGCCGGCGACATCGCGGCCGACGCGGATGGGTCGGGCGATCTGTCGGTGCAGGACATCTTCGAGTACCTGAACCTGTGGTTCCTCAACCCGTAGCCGGCGGGGTCCTAGGGGTAGAGGCGGGTGGCGGTCCATTCCCCGCCGGCCCGATCGCGGGTCCAGGCGGCGCGGTCGTGGAGGCGGCCCTTGGAGGCGGCCCAGAGTTCCACGCGCGTGGCGTGGATGCGGTAGCCGCCCCACGCGGCGGGGCGCGGGATCTTCGGGCCCCCGGCGGTGAGCAACTCGTGGGGGGCGGCCCCGATCTCCTTGATCACCGCGAGCACGCGGTCGAGCAGGTCGGTGCGCCTGGCCATGGGGCGGCTCTGCAGGCTGGCGCTGGCGCCGATCCGGGAGAGGAGCGGGCGCGTGGCGAAGTACTCGTCGCTCTCGGCCGCGCCGACGCGCTCGACACGGCCCTCGACGCGGGCCTGGCGGCCGAACTCCTCCCAATAGAACACGCACGCGGCCCTGGGGTTGGACTCGAGCTCGCGGCCCTTGCGGCTCTCGTAGCTGGTGTAGAACACGAGGGAGCCGCGGGCGTCCTCGATCGACTTGCACAGCACGACGCGGGCGGAGGGGTCGCCGGTGGCGGAGCAGGTGGCGAGGACCATGGCGTTGGCGTCGGCGATGCGTTTGTCCCTGGCGGCCTCATCGTGCCAGGACCTGAGCAACGGGAAGGGATCCGGCGGGAGCGGATCGGGAAGGCCGTGGCCGATGCCGAGGGTGTCGAGAACGGAGGAGAGGATCGACATGGGGATTCCGCGGTATGAAGTGGTGGGCCGGCGGGAAGGAAACGGTGGTGGAGGAACGGACCCGGCGGAGCAGGCGAGTCACCGGGCGGCCCGGGCAACGGATCGCGAGTTCTGCTGATCGATGGTCGGGAACTGGAACTTCGGGGCCTTTCGATCGCCGGCGAGCATGTCGGCGAAGGTGGCCTCGGAGAGGGTCTTCTCGACGGTGGCGATGGCGTCGTCGAGCTCCTGATGGAGCCGGCAGAGGCGTTTGGAGTGCTCCGGGAGGTCGAGGGGGCACTTCACGATGCGCTGGATGGGATCGACGGCGTTGATGACCTCGAGGACGCTGATCTTGCCGGGGTCCCGGGCGAGGCGGAAGCCGCCGCTCGGGCCGCGCCGGGAATCGAGGATGCCGGCCCGGGCGAGGTCCTGGAGGACCTTGGAGACGTACCCGGCGGGGATCTTGGCCGCCTCGGCGATTTCCTTGGCCGCGCGGGGCCGCCCGGTGGCGGAGGCCAGGTGCATGACGGCCCGGAGGGCGTACTCGGCGGTGTTGGAGAACATGGGTTTCCTTGGGGAATGCGTATATCTGGAGAATCAAGTCTTGATATATAGTATAGGGGTCGATACGGTGCCGGACCACCCGACCATTGGTCGGACGGACAGGAGCGCCACCATGAATGCCACGCCATCCATCGAGAGCACGGTTGCCACGATCGCGACGGAGATCCCGGGGGCCGCCGCGGTGTTCGAGCGGCACGGGATCGACTACTGCTGCGGCGGGAAGATGCCGCTCTGGCGGGCCTGCCAGAAGCGCGGGCTGGATCCGGGCGCGGTGCTGGCGGAGGTGGAGCGGCGGGCCACGGGGGAGCCGGCGGGCGCTCCCGACTGGGCGGCGATGGGAATGGCCGAGCTGAGCGATCACATCGAGGGGGTGCACCACGCGTATCTGAAGGCCGAGTTGCCGCGCCTCGGGCAGCTGGCGGCCAAGGTGGCGGGGGTGCACGGAGCGGGCCATCCGCGGCTGCGGGAGCTGTCCGAGGCATTCTCGGGCTTCTCGGCGGACATGTTCTCGCACATGGCCAAGGAGGAGCAGGTGCTCTTCCCCGCGCTGCGGGCGATCGAGCGCGGGGAGCGTCCCTTCGGCGGGGCGATCGAGGGGCCGATCGCGTGCATGACCGACGAGCACGACGAGGCCGGGATCGCGCTGGCGAAGTTCCGGTCGCTCACCGACGGCTATGCGCCGCCGATGCACGCGTGCAACAGCTGGCGCGTGCTGCTGGGCGATCTGGCCAGGCTGGAGAAGGACATGCACCAGCACGTGCACAAGGAGAACAACATCCTGTTCCCGAAGGGCTTGGCGGCGGCGGGGCGATCCGGCGGAGGTGGGGCGTGCGGGTGCGTGGGCGGGTGATCGGCGGGCGCCCGGGAGCCTCCGGGCCCGGGAGAGTTCCGGAACTGGCGGGGGATGGGCGCAAAGGACCTTGACGAAATGGAATCGGGCTGGACATTCGGCCCGATACAGGATAAACATAGTCAGATATCTAGATATGGGCGGGCCGGCGGGGGTGTGATCGGATCGGGAATCTCAGATGAACACGCGAGCCCCAATGAGCAAGTCGGACGAGCAGCATGATCAGACCGCGCTGGGCGTTGTCCTGGGCATCACCGGCGCGCTGGTGGTGTTCTGGCTGTTGGCCGCGGGGTTGGGCGGGTTGTTGGCGCCGTGGAGTTTCCCCAGAGCGCCCGGCGCGGCGGAGGAGGCCCGGGTCGCGGCGCTGAAGCCGGGCGAGGCGCTGGACGCGATGAAGGTGGCCCAGGGCAAGGCCGTGTTCACGGCCACGTGCGCGGCCTGCCACGGGGTGGACGGCCACGGGATGGACGGGAAGGGCAAGAACCTGACGACCAGCCTCTTCTCGATCCGGCTCGACGACGCCGGGATGCTGGACTTCATCAAGAAGGGGCGACCGGTGTCGGACCCGCTCAACACGACGAAGGTCGAGATGCCGCCCAAGGGCGGCAACCCAACCCTGACCGACGAGCAGCTGGGGACGGTGGTGGCGTACGTGCGTGCGCTGCAGCGTCCGGAGCGGGTGTCGTCGTCGGCGCTGGCCGCGGCCGAGGCGCAGCTCGCGGCCGCTGAGGCCCAGGCCGCGGCGGAGCGTGCGGCGGCGAAGGCGGCGCGGCTGGCGGCGAAGGCGGCCGCGCCGGTGGCGCCGGCCACGACCACGGCCACGACCACGGCCACGGCCACGACCACGACCGCGGCTGCGACGGCGCCAGCGCCCGCGCCCGCGCCCGCGCCGGCGGTCGCGGTCGCGACTGCGGACGAGGGGGACTACGACGCGGAGACGATCGAGTTTGGCAAAGAGATGTTCATGTCGAGCTGCTCGACGTGCCACGGGCAGGACGCCAAGGGCGTGCCCAAGAACGGCAAGGACCTGGTGCACAGCACGTTCGCGAAGGGCCTCGACGACGAGAAGCTCATCGCGTTCATCAAGCGGGGGCGCGACTCGGGCGACCCGGCGAACACGACCAAGATCGCGATGCCGCCCAAGGGGGGCAACCCGGCGCTGAGCGACGAGAAGATCGAGGCGATCGTGGCGTACCTGCGGTCGTTGCAGAAGAGCGTCAAGAACTGAAACCCGGACGCGTCCGCTCGTGCGGACGCCGCCTGACCATACACGTCCACAAGGGAGACACCATGAAACTCAGTCGTTTCGCCGCACGGGGAGTCCTGGCGATCGCGTTCGCGGCCGCCGGCGTGCTCGCCACATCGCACGCGGCGCTGGCGCAGGAGCCGCCCGCGCCCAGGAAGCGGGTGCGGAAGGAGAAGGAGATCGCCCCGCCCACCCAGGGCCAGCTCGACGCGCTGGCGAAGCTGGCGGTGGCACGGAAGCTGACGCCCGACGACCTGATGGCCGCGGCCAAGACGTACATGCCCAGCGGCCGGATCGACGACTACATCCTGTTCGCGTCGGGCGGGCAGAGCGGGCAGGTGTTCGTGCTGGGCGTGCCGTCGATGCGTCTGCTTCGGAGCATCTCGGTGTTCACGCCGGAGTCGTGGCAGGGCTACGGGTTCGGGGGTGAGAAGGACCCGGTGCGTGAGCGCCTGAAGATCAACGGCAAGAGCGTGGACTGGGGGGACAGCCACCACCCGGCCCTGAGCGAGACCAAGGGCGAGTACGACGGGCAGTTCCTGTTCATCGGCGACAAGGCCAACGCCCGCGTGGCCGTGATCGATCTGCGCGACTTCGAGACCAAGCAGATCGTCAAGAACCCGCTGACGGTGAGCGACCACGGCGGCGCGTTCGTCACGCCCGACACCGACTACGTCATCGAGGGCGGCCAGTACGCGACGGTGCTGGGCTACGGGTACGCGCCGATCGACGACTACCAGAAGTCCTACCGCGGGATGATCACGTTCTGGAAGTTCGACCGGGCCAGGGGCCGGATCGACGAGAGCAAGTCGTTCGCGATGGAGCTGCCGCCGTACTTCCAGGACCTGGCCGACTCGGGCAAGGGCCCGTCCGAGGGCCTGGTGTTCCTCAACTCGTTCAACACCGAGATGGCCACCGGCGGGATCGAGGACGGCAAGCCGCCGATCGAGGCCGGGGCGAGCCAGCGCGACATGGACTACATGCACATCATCGACCTGCACAAGGCCGAGGCCGTGTACAAGGCGGGCAAGGTCGAGACCATCAACGGCTTCGCGGTGATCCCGATGGCCACGAGCATCTCCGAGGGGTTGTTGTACCTCGCGCCCGAGCCCAAGAGCCCGCACGGCGTGGACGTGACCCCCAACGGGCAGTACGCGGTGGTGGCGGGCAAGCTCGACCCGCACGTGACGATCTACTCGACCGCGAAGATCAAGAGCGCGATCGCGGACAAGAAGTACAGCGGGGTGGACGCGTACAACATCCCGATCCTCGGCTACGACTCGGTGATGGAGGCGCAGGTCGAGGTGGGCCTTGGCCCGCTGCACACGCAGTTCGACGACAAGGGCTACGCGTACACATCGCTGTTCCTGGACTCGGCCGTCGCCCGCTGGACGCTCGGGGGCGAGTACTCGAAGCTCCACGAGGAGCAGCCCTGGAAGCTCGTCACCAAGACGCCGGTGCAGTACAACGTCGGCCACCTGTGCACGGCCGAGGGCGACTCGGCGGCCCCGAAGGGCAAGTACCTCATCTCCATGAACAAGTGGTCGGTGGACCGGTTCTTCACCACCGGGCCGCTCCTGCCGCAGAACTTCCAGCTCGTGGACATCGGCGAGAGCGGCACGACCATGCCCGTCCTGTACGACTGCCCGATCGGCGTGGGCGAGCCGCACTACTGCCAGCTCATCAAGGCCGACAAGCTCAAGACCTGGGGCGTGTACCCGGAGACGGGCTGGAACCCGCACACGCAGGCCGTTGAGCCCGGCGCGCCGCGCCCGGGCAGCGAGAGGGTCGTGCGCAACGGGAACAAGGTCGAGGTGCACATGACCGCCGTGCGCAGCCACTTCAGCCCCGAGCGAGTGAACATCGAGGAGGGCGACGAGGTGACGTGGAAGATCACGAATACCGAGCGGGCCATGGACGCCACGCACGGGTTCTGCATCGGCGGGTACAACATCAACCTGTCGCTGGAGCCGGGCGAGTACGTCGAGTTCCACTTCACCGCCGACAAGCCCGGCACGTATCCCTACTACTGCACCGAGTTCTGCTCGGCGCTGCACCTGGAGATGATGGGCTACCTCAACATCAAGCCCAAGTCCGCGCGCGCAGAGGCCAAGTAGCACCCCGCACCCCGGCCCGGGCCACCGCCCGGGCCGGGAGTTCCGACCCTTTCCCCGCGGCGCGGGCACGCGCGCGGACGCCCAACGAAGGAGGCCGCCCATGTCAGGCATTCTCAGAGCGCTGTTCGGCCCGCGTGTTCCGCAGGCCGAGTTCGAGGCCAACCGGTCGAGGTATCTGCTGCCGACGCTCCTGCTCTCCGCGGCCCGCGTGCTGCTGCTGCTGTCGCTGTTCCTCCCGTACTGGCACATGTCGCTCGAGGCGCCGCAGTATCCCGACGGCCTGAGTGTGACGGCGTATGTCAACAACCTGACCGGCGACGTAAAGGAGATCAACGCCCTGAACCACTACATCGGGATGCGGCCCCTCGAGGACGCGGCGAGGTTCGAGCGGGCCGCGTCGGTCTGGATGGCCATCGCGATGGCGCTGCTCATGGAGGGGGCCGCGTTCATCCACAGCCGATGGGCCGTGCTGCTCGCCCTCCCGGCCGTGCTCTTCCCCATCGGGTTCCTGGTCGATCTGTGGTACTGGCTGACGACCTTCGGCCAGAACCTCGATCCGCGCGCCCCGCTCTCGTCCTCCGTCAAGCCGTTCATCCCTCCGGTGCTGGGCGAGGGCGAGGTCGGGCAGTTCTACACCGTGGCCAGCGCGGGGCCGGGGTGGTGGCTGGCGGTGGGGTGCTCGGTGCTGGTGGTGGTGGGCATGTTCTTCCATCGGCGGGCGTACAAGCCGCTCCACGACCGGGCCAACGCCATCGCCGGCACGGAGGGTGCATGAACCCCTCGAGGTTCATCATGGGCCTGCTGGGCGCGCTCGTGCTCCCGTGCGGGGCCCCGGCGCAGCCGCCGGGCGCGGGGGGGGTGTCGCCGCTGGCGTCCCGGATCGCCGCGGCCGCGCCGGGCGACACCATCGAGGTCGGCCCGGGGACCTATCCGGGCCGCCTGGTGATCGACAAGGCCGTGCGGCTGGTGGCCAGGCCTGGGCCCGATCGGCCGATGCTCGATGCGCAGGGGTACGGCGACGCGGTGGAGATCAGGGCGGAGAACGTCGAGCTTCGGGGCTTCATCATCGAGCGGACCGGATCGGAACTCGACGGAGAGAACGTCGGCGTGCGCGTGCTGGCCAACGGGGCGGTGATCCAGGACAACGAGCTGAGGGACGTTCTCTTCGGCGTGGACTGCAAGGCCGCGCTGCGGTGTGTCATCCGCAACAACGTGATCGGGGCGAAGGACCTGGACATCGCGCGGCGCGGGGACGCGATCCGGCTCTGGCGATCCGACGGGACGCTCATCGAGGGGAACACGATCCGCGACGGGCGGGACTCGATCCTGTGGTACTCGAAGGGCGTGATCGTCCGGAACAACCTGGCGGAGCGGTGCCGGTACGGGTTCCACCTGATGTACTCCAACGACGTGACGATCGAGGGGAACACGCTGCGGGCCAACTCGGTGGGGATCTACTTCATGTACTCCACCGGGGTGACCGTGCGGAACAACATCATCGACCGCAACCGCGGGCCGAGCGGGTACGGCATCGGGCTCAAGGACACCGACGCGTTCGTGATCGAGAACAACATCCTGTCGGGCAACCGGGTGGGGATGTATCTGGACAACTCCCCGGTGGTGCGGACGAATCGGGTGCTCATCGCCCGCAACACGATCGCGGTCAACGACGTGGGGATGCAGTTCCTCCCGTCGGTGAAGGGGAACACGCTCACCGGGAACACGATGCTCGACAACTTCGAGCAGATCTCCGTCCTCGGGCGCGGCGACCTGTCCGACAACGAGTTCGACCTCGACGGGGCGGGCAACTTCTGGGGCGACTACGCGGGGTACGACGCGGACCACGACGGCGTGGGCGACACCGAGTACGAATCGCAGACGCTGTTCGAGAACCTGATGGACCGGGAGCCGAAGCTCAGGCTGCTCATGTTCAGCCCGGTGCAGCAGGCCATCGAGTTCGTCGGGCGGGCGTTGCCCGCGATCCGGCCCGAGCCGAAGTTCAGCGATCTGTATCCGCTGATGCGACCGGCGGGCGCGACGCTGGTCGCCCCCGCTCGCGCGGGCGGCGGGAACATCTGGATCGCCGCGGCGGCGCTGCTCGGTGTTCCCTCGATGATCGTCGGGTTTGCGTTCGCGGACCGGCTGCTGGCGCGTCCGGCAGCGCGCCGGAACTGTCCGGCCATGGGAGGAGCCACGGCATGATCGCCATCGAACGGGTGACCAAGCGTTTCGGGCGGGCCACGGCCGTGGACGACGTGTCGTTCTCGCTGGCCGAGGGGGACTCGGTGGCGCTGTGGGGGGCCAACGGCGCGGGCAAGAGCACGATCATCCGCTGCGTGCTGGGGCTGCTGCGGTATCGAGGGGCGATCCGCGTGAACGGGATGGACGCGGCCCGCGATGGCAAGGCCGTCCGCCGGCTCATCGGCTATGTGCCGCAGGAGCTGGGGTTCTACGACGACCTGAGCGTGGGGGAGGCGATTCGGTTCTTCGCCAGGCTCAAGGGGCTGGCGACCCCGCGGACGGGCGGGGTGCTCTCGGGCGTCGGGCTGGAGGGGCAGGAGCGGAAGCGGATCCGCGACCTGAGCGGGGGCATGAAGCAGCGGCTGGCGCTGGCCATCGCGCTGCTGGGCGACCCGCCCGTGCTGATCCTCGACGAGGTGACCGCGAGCCTCGACGCGTGCGGGCGGGAGGAGTTCGTGGGCCTGCTCTCGCGGCTGGCGGATGCGCGGGGCGCGGCGGGGACGGCGCGGACGATGCTCTTCGCGTCGCACCGGCTCGAGGAGATCCAGAGCCTGGCCAAACGCGTCCTGACGCTGAGGGCGGGCAGGATCGTCGCGGACGAGGCGGCCGGAGAGTTCGTGCGGGGCCACGCCGGCGGGCGGATCATGCGGATCAGGCTCGAGGCGCCCGAGTGCGCCGCGGCGATCGACGTGCTGCGTGAGAGCGGCTTCGCGGCGAGGCTCAACGGCGTGGGTGTGCTCGTGCCGATCGCCGAGTCGCGCAAGGCCGAGCCGCTGCGGATCCTCACCGACGCGAGCATCCATGTGTCGGACTTCGACCTCATGCACGAGCCCGGCCCCGAGCCGCACAAGGAGGCCACGCCATGATCGCCGCGCCGCTCGAGAGGGTCGTCCGTGTCTTCGCCCGGCCCGCGCCGTGGTGGTCGAACATCTCCGCGGTGGCGGCGCGGGAGCTGCGCGACGCGGTGCGGGCGAGGTGGTTCCTGCTCTACACCCTCGCCTTCGCGGGTCTGGGGCTGGGGATCTCGTACATCTCCGCCGCGGGGAGCGGGGCGGCCGGGCTGTCGGGATATGGGCGGACGACGGCGGGGCTGATCAATCTGGTGCTGCTGGTGGTACCGCTCATGGCGCTGACGGCGGGCGCGGGGAGCATCGCCCCGGACCGGGAGCGCGGGATGCTCTCGTACCTGCTGGCCCAGTCGGTGTCGCGGTGGGAGGTGCTGCTGGGCAAGTATCTGGGCCTGTCGCTGGCCCTGCTGGCGTGCATCTGCCTGGGGCTGGGTGTGTGCGCGGGGGTTCTGGCCCTGACAGGGGCCGGCACGAGCACGGATGCGAGAAGCCTGCTCTGGCTGGGCGGGCTGGCCTTCGGGCTGGCGCTGGGGATGCTCTCGATCGGCATGCTCGTGTCCGTGCTGGCCCACAAGGGGAGCGTGGCGACGGGCACGGCGGTGTTCCTGTGGCTGCTGATGGTCTTCGCGTCCGACCTGGGCGTGATGGCCGGGGTGCTCGCGCTGCGGATGCGGATCGAGACGCTGCTGGCCGTCGGCCTGGCGAACCCGTTGCAGGTCTTCAAGATGTGGTCGCTCCACGCGATCGACGCGTCGCTGGACGTGCTCGGGTCGGTGGGGCTGTACGCCGCGGACACATACCCGCACGGGTTGGCGTGGATGTTCGCGGCGTCGCTGGCGGCGTGGGCCGTGGTGCCGCTGGTGGTGGCGGGCCTGGTGTTTTCAAGGAGGTCGGGCGTATGAGACTGCGAGCGATCATCGTTCTGGGCGCGGCGTGCTGCGCCCTGGGGCTGGGCGGGTGCGGGGGCGAGGAGCTCTCGGGCCCTCCGGACATCCGGCTTGGGCGAGACGAGTGCGTGCACTGCGGCATGTCGATCGTCGAGGACCGCTTCTCGTGCGCCATGCTCGTGCTCGAGCAGGGGCGTCCGGAGCATGCGCTCTTCGACGATATCGGGGACATGCTCGACCACGAGCGGGCGCATCCCGAGCTCGTGGTGGAGAAGCGTTTCGTGCACGACTTCAACACGCGGGCGTGGCACGAGGCCCAGGGGTGCACGTTCACCTACGCCGAGTCGGTGCACACGCCGATGGGGTCGGGGCTGGCCGCGTTCGCGGACGAGGCGTCGGCCAGGGCGCAGGCGGAGAAGGCGGGCGGGCGCGTGCTCACGTACGAGCAGCTCGTCGCGTTCAGGATCGCCTGGAGGATCGAGCGGTACGGCAAGTAGGGGCGAGAAACCGGCATGTTCTCTCAAACCGCCGAGTACGCGCTTCGGGCGATGATCTGCCTTGCCACCCTGGAGCGGGAGGGCGCGGCCGCGGCGTCGAGCGAACGCATCTCGCACCTGACGGGGATCCCGTCGGGCTACCTGAGCAAGATCATGCGGTCGCTGGTGGTGGGGGGACTCGTCGGGTCGCAGCGCGGGCCGCACGGCGGCTTCTCCCTGGCGCGCCCAGCGCGGGCGATCACGCTCCTCGACGTGGTGCGGGCGGTGAGCGCGGACCATGGTGTCGAGAGCGCGCCGGGCGACAACGGGGTGGGGCCCGAGTCGCCGCTGGGCCAGCGGTTGCGGCAGCTCACCCTGGCGCTGCAGGAGAGCCTTCGGGCCGCGACCATCGAGCAGGTGCTCGGGGAGGTGCGTCAGCGCGGCGGCGACGCGGCGTGAGCGAGGCCGGAGCGGACGCCACGGGCCCCACGATCGGGAGGCATCATCGCCGGCGGGAAAAGAGCGGGGCGTTCCCGGCGTGCCCGATGGCGGCCAAGAGCGTGCGCCGGACGTGCGCGGGCAAGGCGCCTCCGTCGGCCAGGCCGGCGCAGGCGTTCTGGGCCAGGTCGAGTTCGGCGAAGACGGCGCGGCAGCGATCGCACACCACCTTCTGGCCGATCGGAAAACCGCGGCCCTTGTCCATGGCGTCGAGCTTGGCCTTGAGCAGGTCGAGGCAGACCCGCTTCTCGTACGTCGGGGCCCTGGCGGGGGTGTGTCGGAGGCGCGGGCGATCGAGGATCGCCTTGCGGAGCAGGAGCCGGGCCCGGTGGACACGGGTCTTCACGGTCGCGGGTCGGATGTGCAGGGCCTGGGCGACGTCGTCGATGCTCAGTTCGAGCATCTCCTTGAGCACCAGCGGCACGCGGAAGTTCTCGGGAAGGGAGAGGATCGCCTCGTGCACGGCGCTGGCGGACTCGCGGGCGATGGCCGCCGCGACCGGTCCTCCGGACGCACCGTTGGCCCCGGTCCCGAGCGAGAGGTTGGTGGTCTCGGTCCAGGGCATGAGCTGCGAGACGGCGGGCATGCGTTTGTCGATGCCGCCGCGCCGGCGGGTGCGGGCCTTGCAGGAGCGGGCGGCGATGGCGTAGAGCCAGGTGCCGGGGTCGGCGGCGCCCTTGAAGGTGTGCCATTTGCGGTGGGCCTGGAGGAAGACCTCCTGCACCATGTCCTCGGCGTCGTCGGCGTTGCCGCACAGGCGCACGGCGAGGCCGTAGAGGCGCGGGCCGTGGAGCGCCACGAGGCGGGGAATGGCCACCGAGGCGGGGGTGCCGGCGGCGGGTGTTCGGGCGGTGGTGGGCACGGGCGAGAATAGTCCGCGGCGGCGAGAGATGCACGCCCGCGGGCGTGCGCGGCTATTCTGGCGGCGGCGCGACGGCGTGCCGGAGAAGCGTCGATGCTGCTGGGTGTGGACATCGGAACCTCGGCCGCGAAGGTCACCGTGATCGACCAGACGGGTCGGACGGTGTCCGGGGCGTCGGTGTCGTACGAGGTCGATCGGCCGCGGGACGGGTGGGCCGAGCAGCCGGTGCGTCGGTGGTGGGGCGCGGCGGCGGAGGGCATACGGTCGGCGCTTGGGCGTGGGGCCATCGCGCCGGAGCGGGTGCTGGGCGTGGGCCTGAGCGGGCAGATGCACGGGTCGGTGTTTCTGGATCGGCGGGCGATCGAGGGGGCCCGCGATGGGGAGATCGACGCCATCCGGCCCGCGCTGCTCTGGAACGACCAGCGGACCGGGACGCAGTGCGAGGAGATCGAGCGACTCGCGGGGGGCGCGCCCGCGCTGGTGGCGGTGGTGGGGAATCGGGCCCTGACGGGGTTTACGCTCCCGAAACTGCTGTGGCTGCGCGAGCACGAGCCGGAGGCGTATGCACGGGTGAGGGCGATGGTGCAGCCGAAGGACTTCATCCGGCTGCAACTCACCGGCAAGCCGGGCACCGACGTCGGCGACGCTTCGGGCGTGCTGCTGCTGGACATCGAGCGGCGGGAGTGGAGCGGGGAGATGTGCAGGCGGGTGGACATCGATCCGGCGATTCTGCCGACCTTGCAGGAGTCGGCGGTTGTGGTGGGGGGCGTGACGGAGTGGGCCGCGTCGAGGACCGGGTTGCGGGCCGGGACGCCGGTGGTGGCGGGAACGGGGGACAACGCGGCGGGGGCGATCGGGGCGGGCGTGGTGGTGCCGGGGCTGGTGCTGGCGACGCTGGGGACGAGCGGGGTGATGTACGCGCACAGCGAGCACCCGCGCCGGGATACGGCAAACCGAGCGACTCCCGGGCGGACGCAGACGATGTGCGCGGCCGATGGATCGGGTGCGCAGGCGGGGCATTGGTGCGTGACGGGGTGCATACTGTCGGCGGCGGGGAGCCTGCGATGGGCGAGGGATGTGATCGCGCCCGGGGTGGCGTTCGAGACGCTGGAAGCGGAGGCCGCGGCGGGGTCGCCGGGGTGCGATGGGCTGGTGTTTCTGCCGTACCTGAGCGGGGAGCGGTGCCCGCATCCGGACCCGCTGGCTCGTGGGGGGTGGGTGGGGTTGCGGGCCCAGCACACGCGCGGGCATCTGATCCGAGCGGTGATGGAGGGTGTGACGTTCGGGATGGCGCAGATGCTGGATCTGGTGCGGTCGCTCCCGGTGGGCGTGGAGCGGGTGCGGCTGGGCGGGGGCGGGAACAGGTCGGAACTCTGGCGGCGGATGCAGGCGGATGTGTACGGGCTGCCGTGCGCGGTGCTCAACAGCGACGAGGGGCCGGCGTTCGGCGTGGCACTGCTGGCGGGTGTGGGGATAGGCGTGTGGCCGACGGTGGCGGGGGCGTGTAGCTCGACGATCCGGGAGGTGAGAACGTACGAGCCCGACGCGGTCGCGGGCGGTCGCTATCGTGAGGCCCGGGCGGTGTACGAGCGGCTGTATGCCGATCTGACGCCGGCGATGCACGCGCTCTCGGGTTCTGGGGCGACGGTCTGAATCCCTATGCGAGGCTTCCCATGCCGCTTCTCGATCTTCGCCCGCAGGCCGTCCGTCGAAACCTCGGCGCGCAGATCGAGCACATGCGCTCGTTCCGGCTGGACCCGAGGTTCTCGGCGGGGATCTGGTACTTCTCGCCGTTTGCCAGCCGGTTCCACGATCGGTACGGGGAGCCGGTGGAGCTGGAGCGTCGGCTGGAGATCGCGGCGGGCCTGAAGGACCATGGGCTCTCGGCGCTGGAGGCGCACTATCCCAACGAGATCAACGAGGAGAATCTCGAGGTCTGGACGGCGTTCGCCAGGCAGACGGGGATCCGCGTTCTGACCGTGATCCCGCTGCTGTTCTGGGACAGGCAGTTCGAGTTCGGCTCGCTCTCGAGCCCGATCGGGGCGGCCCGGCGCGAGGCGATCGAGCGGACCAAGCGGTCGCTGGAGATGAACAAGCGACTGGGGTGCGAGTTCGCGGTGGTGTGGCCGGGGATCGACGGGTTCGAGAATCCGTTCGGGCACGACATGGCGGCGATGCGGGACCGCTTCGTGGACGGGCTGGCCGAGGCGATGGACGCGGTGCCCGGGGTGAGGATCGCGTTCGAGCCCAAGCCCTACGAGCCGCGCGGCCGGATCATCTTCGGCACCACGCCCGAGGGCGTGCTGCTGGGGCGGTTGGTTGAGGCGAGGCTCAGGAATCCGGTGAATACCAAGTTGCTCGCCGAGGGGCACGCGCTGGTGGCGATGAACCCGGAGGTCGGGCACGCGCTCATGGGGTTCGAGGATCTGGCGTATGCACTGAGCTGGCCGCTCTCGGAGGGGCGGCTGGCGCACACGCACTGGAACAGCCAGCCGCTGGGGAACTACGACCAGGACCTGAACGTGGGCGTGGTCTCGCCCGAGCAGATGGAGGCGGGGTTGTACGCCATGCGGATGCACGGGTATCGCGGATACTTCGGGATCGACATCCATCCCGAGCGGATGCCGGTGGAGACGGCGATCAGGATCTCGATCGATGCGCTCCGGGCGGCCAACGACCGGATCGACGCGATGGACCACGCTTCGATCCTGACGGCGCTGGCGCGCCCGGAAGAGTCTCGCGGGTGGGTGGAGGCCCACCTGGTGCGCATGCGGGCGCCCGCGGCGACGCGGCTTGCGCCGCTCAAGCCGTTCGCGGGTTGATCCGATCGATCACGGCGCGGGCTTCCAACGAACGAACCCCTCGATGGCCTCGTACTCGGCCAGGCCGAGTCTGTCGTAGAGCGCGGCGGTGGCCCGGTTGCGGTCCTCGGCCCGCTGCCAGAACTCTCGCGGGTCGTTGGGGCCGGGGAAGAGGGCGTAGTCCTTCTGGCTCTCGTGCTTGAAGATGGCGATGCGCTTGCGGCGGACCTCTTCCGGGGAGAGCGGCACGGCCATCTCGATCTCCTCGGGTCCCCATTCCTGCCACGCGCCGCGGTAGAGCCAGACGACGCAGGCCCTCGCCCAGTCGCGATCGGCCAGCCGGGAAAGAGCCCGGGTGATGACGGCCAGGCAGACGCGATGGGTGCCGTGCGGATCGGAGAGATCGCCCGCGGCGTAGATCTGGTGCGGGCGGATGCGCTCGAGGAGGTCCATCGTGATGCGGACGTCCTCCTCGCCGAGGGGCTTCTTGCGCACCCGCCCGGTCTCGTAGAAGGGGAGGTCGAGGAAGTGGATGTTCTGCTCGCGGACGCCGCTGTACTTGGCCGCGGCGCGGGCCTCGACGCGCCGGATGATGGTCTTGATCCGCTGGAGTTCCGGGCTGTCGGGCTGGCCGGATCGTTTGTGGGCGACGAAGGTCTCGAGGGTGTCCTCGAGGCGCTCGGCGAACTCCCTGCCGAGCTGGGGGAACGCGCCGGCGAACTCGCGGACGAAATCGACGTGGCGGAGCGCGGCCTCGTCCCAGACGGCGATGTTGCCGCTGGTCTGGTAGGCCACGTGGACGTCGTGGCCCTGATCGCACAGGCGGATGAAGGTTCCGCCCATGGAGATCACGTCGTCGTCGGGGTGGGGGCTGAACACCAGAACGCGTTTGGGATAGACCTCGCGGGCATCGCGGCAGGCCGCGGCGGGTTCGGGGTTCCTGGTACCCCGCCACTCCCGGGCGTCCTCCGGGGGAACCGTCGGATCCCCTGGCCCGCCCCGGGGGGGCCGGGGGGCCGCCCCCCCCCCG
>OEIU01000676.1_pt1 | contig 29224 bp, 28 predicted proteins | sample 1539221 | NCBI WGS metagenome assembly OEIU01 (sample SAMN03792071, study PRJEB22550) | activated sludge metagenome | feature: wastewater treatment plant; material: activated sludge; isolation source: Wastewater treatment plant of a petroleum refinery complex | place: Argentina: Zarate | collected...
GCGGGCGGGGGGGCGGGCGGGGGGGCGGGCGGGGTGTTCCAGGCCGATGAGTTGCTTTCGGCGATGCGCAAGGCGGGCTTTCGCGTGTCGAAGGCGACGATCTACCGGACGATCAAACTCCTCGCCGAGGCGGGGATCATCCAGCAGGTGCTCTTCGACGCGGAGACAGCCCACTACCAACTCGCGTACGGGCGGAGCGCCTCGGGGCTCCTGGTGAACGTGGACACGCGCGAGATCACGCCGATCGACCTGCCGGAACTGGTGCAGATTCGCGAGCGCATCTGCCGGGAGCGCGGGCTGGTTGCCGAGGGGCATCGGATGGTGATCTACGCCCGATCGAAGTAGCCGCGGCAGAACCGGCCCGGCTTCGTCGATATACTTGGACCATGGACCGCGAGCAGGACATTCCCTTTGTGTACGAGAACGGCGTGCTCCGCCCCGAGGGACCTGTGGACTTTCCCGAGGGTGGGCGCGGAATCGCGCACATTCGCGAGGTTGCGGGCCCCGGCCGTTCCACCATGTCCGCGGCTCGCCGTCGCGCCCTCGAGACCATCCGGCGAATCGCCGCCTCGGGCGTCCTCAACTCGGGCGGGCGGCGACTGACCCGGGATGAGATGCATGAACGCGGTTGACACCAACGTGCTTGTGTATTCGATCGATGTCGCGGAGCCGGTGAAGCAGAGGCTGGCCGAGGAGTTGATCGAGACGCTCTCGGAAGACGACACGGTGATCCCATGGCAGGTCGCGTGCGAGGTGGCCGCCGTGCTGCGGACGTTGGCGAATACCGGGCGATTCACGGGCGACTACGCGGAGGCTGTTGTCGGGCTGAGAACGTGCTTCCCGGTCTCCATGCCGCAGTTGTCGACGCTCGAGCGCTCGCTTCACATTCACACACGCTATCAGATGTCGATCTGGGATGCGTTGCTGATCGCGGCGTGCGCCGACGCAGGCGTGACGCGCCTGTACACCGAGGACATGCAGGGGCGGCCCACGATCGAGGGCGTCACGCTCGTCAATCCGTTCACCTGACACGCGCCGCGTCGGTCTGTCACGGCACCGGCGTCGGCGCGATCGGCCCGCCCGCGACCCCGTAGCCGACCTTGTAGATCCCCACCGCGTCGCAGGCCGCGTGGGCCCGGACGACGTCCGCGTAGGGCACCCTGGCCGTGGGCATGAGGAGCACCTCGATGTTGCGGGTGGCCTCGCTGCGGGGGAACTCGCCCAGGCGCTGCTCGAACTCGGCCATCGAGACGCGGGAGAATCGCAGGAAACTCACGACCGTGTGCCCCTGATCGTCGGCGTCGAGGGCGACGGGGAGACGCGTCGGGGGCGGGGCGAGGGGGTCGTTGCGCTTGCTCGGGTCGGTGCCGCGCCCGGACTGGAACGGGATCGCGGCCCGCAGGAACCACTCGTTGCCCATGAACGCGGCGAAGGCCATGAAGAAGATGAGGATGACCATGACCACGTCCACCATCGGGGTCATGTTCGGGCCGAAGTGGAGCGAGTACGCGTGCAGGGCGTTGCGCCGGCGGAAGTGCTTGACGGATCGGCGCGCCGAATCGGCGGGGGCCGGCGCGGCCTCGCCGAAGGAGTCGGGCATGCCGGGGATCGTGCTCATGGCAGGCGCTCCGTCGCGAGGCGGACGCTCTTGGCCCCGCCCTGACCGGCGGCACGCAGCACGGGGTCGATCGAGCCCCAGGGGAGGGAGCGGTCGGCGCGGACCTGCACGCTGGCCGCGCTGTTGATGCCGAGTTTGCCGCGCACGGCGGCCTCGAGGGCCTTGGGATTGGCGAGTTCCTCACCCTCGGAGTAGACGGCGATGCCGTAGCCGGTCCAGGCGTTCTTGGGGGCCTCGGCGGCGGCGCGGGAGACGGTGACGATCATGATCGAGGAGGACTGTTCTTCCTGGCCGACGCCGGTCTGCGGCAGACGAACCATCGGCCCGGCCTCGGAGGAGAGTTTGCCGACGATGAGGAAGAACAGAATCAGGCACATCACCACGTCGATGAGCGGCGTGGCGTTGACGGCCTCGATGGCGGGGGGGGATGTGAGTGATCGTCGGAGACGCATGACCGAGTACATCTGCCACAGAGAGCACCGAGGGCACCGAGAGATCCCAAGCATTCGCCTTCGACCGGAACGCTCCTCGGTGTTCTCGGTGCTCTCGGTGGTGGACCTTTAACGCTGGGCGGGAACGGGACGGGGCTGGGGTTGTGGGGCGGCACCGGGGCGGGCGCCGTTGCCGCCGGTTGTTTGTGGAACGCCCAGGCGGACGCGGGCGTCGGCGGGGAGGAGTTCGACCAGGTCGGCCGACTCGACCATGACGCGGGTGCAGTGCTTGTCCACGACCTGCCGGAAGAAGCCGAAGACCAGCAGGCAGGGCACGGCGAGCATGAGGCCAAGGAGCGTGTGGAAGAGGGCCTTGGAGATGCCCAGCGAGAGGCTGGCGGGGTTGGCCTGGCCGCCGGCGGCGCTGAGGGCGGCGAAGGCGATGATCATGCCCCAGACGGTTCCGGCCAGGCCCAGCAGCGGCCCCATGTTGCCGATGACGTTGAGGGGCTCGATCTTGCGGAACCACCTGGCGGACTCTTCGCTGGCGGCGAGCTCGGCGGCCTCGCGCATGGCGTTGCGGTCGCTGGTGGGGGTGCTCACCGCGGCCCGGACGATCCGGCAGACCATGGCGTCGTCCTCGCTGACGAACTGGCGGAGCTCGGCCCAGCGCTCGGGGCGCTCGCCGCGGCAGAGCTGGTCGATGATGCGGGCGGGCTCCTCGGGAGCGATGCGCGATTTGCGGATCTCGATGATGCTGACGATGATGATCGTCCACGCGGCGAGGGAGCCGATCACCAGCAGGACGGTGAAGAGGTCGCGCGACTCCCAGAACAGGGACATCAGGGATTTCTGCGTCTCGGCCGGGGCGCCGGTCGCGGGCGCGCCGCCCTGGGCCATGGCGCGGGCCGAGACGAAGAGCACGACGCAGGCGATGGCCGCCATGGCGGCCCAGCGGAGGACGCTCAACAGGCGGCGCGCCGAGCGGACCGCGGATTCGGGACTGGGTTGCATTCTCATAGGTCTCCGAGTCTATCGGGAATGTGGTGCGTGGGATGGTGGATGTCGGATGGGCCTCGCCGATTTCAGGCGGTCGCGGCGTCGGGATCGTCGAAGTCGGTCTCGGTGAGTTCCCGCGACACGGTGTACGCCCCCGAGAGCCAGCGTCCGAGATCGGCCATGCGGGCACGATCGTTGGCGAAGGGGAACGCCGGGGCGTCCGGGGGGACGGCCTCGCCCGTCACGGGGCACTGGGCCCAGCCCGCGGGGAGCGTTCCGCTGCCCCGGCCCTCGGGCTCGCGATCCGAGAGCATCGCCAGCCCTCGCCACTGGGCCCGGCGGCTCCACCCCCCGGGGGCCACCAGATCAAGGCGGCGCGACGTTTCGCCCTCCGCCTGTATCCGCAGGCGGGCGAAGGACGGTTCCTGCGTCAGCGCGCCGGCGATTCGCTCGGCCCACTCGATGACGACCACGCCGAAGGCGTCGATCATGCGCTCCCAGCCGAGGGAGTCGAGTTCCTCGGGTCCGGAGAGGCGGTAGGCGTCCACGTGGAACAGGGGGGCTTCGACAAACCTGCCCGACCGGGCCGTGGTTCCCGATGCGCCGCTCGGGCGGGTGTACTCGTGGATGAGCACGTAGGTCGGGCTGGAGACCTGCGACGGGTCGAGGCCGAGGCCCTCGGCGATGCCGCGCACGAGGCGGGTCTTGCCCGCGCCGAGTTCGCCGTCGAGCCCGAGGACATCGCCGGGGCGCAGAAGCCGGCCGAGGGCCGTGCCCAGAGTCACGGTCTCGTCCTCGCTGGATGTTCGGAACGTCAGGTGGGGCACGGGGGATTGTTGGGGGGCATGTGGGCGCGGCCCATGCGGAGGTCGGCGACGGGCCGATGGCACGGGCTGGGAAGCCTGGGCTCCCTGGTCAGTGATCCCAGCCCATCGTGGCCGCGTCGAGGTGCTCACCACTCGCCAATACGAGCGCGCAGCCGGTTCCCGGCTCGACGCGACCGATTCTCGTCATGGCGGCACCGCCGACCATCGCCTTGGTCATCGTCCCGGGAGCGATGCAGAAGAGGAGTTCGTAGTCCTCGCCGTCGGCCGCGGCCCGGGAAATGTCGCTCGTGCCGTCGCGCAATGGCACCCGCGCTCCTTCGATCACCACCCGCAGGCCCGAGGCCGCGGCGACTCGACCGGCGTCGCGCCCGAGGCCGTCGGAGATGTCGATCATGGCGTGGAGGTCGGGGCCGAGCGTGTCGCAGAGCCAGCGGCCTTCGCTCAGGCGCGGCTCGAAGGTGAGGTGCGTGCCGGAACCGTCGACGGCGAGCGAGCCGCCGATGGCGCCCGTGACCCATACCTCGTCGCCGGGCATAGCCGCAGATCGGAGGACGGGGCCGCGCGGCGTGTGGGGAACGCCGACGAGCGAGACGCTCAGAGAGAGCGGGCAGCCTTCGGGTCCGGTGGCGATGTCTCCGCCCACCATCGGCGCGCCCCAGTGGCGGCCCCAGTGGGCCAGGCGCGCACAGAGTTCGTCGGCGTGCGGGTATCCCGGGGGCAGCACGCCCGAGGCCATGCCCCAGCGCGGCACACCGCCCATGGCCGCGATGTCCGAAACAGTCCGGGCGACGGCCTTGCGGGCGATGAGATCGATGGGTGTGTCGGGTCGGAAGTGGCGACCCTCGACGACCTGATCAACCTTCAGCAGCAGGACGTCGCCCGAGGCGGACTTCACCACGGCACAATCGTCGCCGGGGCCGACGACGACGCCGGGGAAGGCCGCGGCGAGATCGGCCGAGCGGGCGAAGATGCGGCGGTGGAGGTCGGACTCGTTCACGAACGAAGGATAGGGAACGCTCGACTCGCGCCCGGGCGGGCCGCCCGGTGTGCGTGGCCCTGTTCGCTAGACTTGGCCCAGTGTCCGCTCGTGAACTCTCCATCGATGTGCTGATCTTCGGCGGCGGCATCGCCGGGTTGTGGACGCTGGTGCGCCTGCGGCGCGAGGGATACTCGTGCGTGCTCGTCGAGCGGGAGGCGCTCGGGTCCGGGCAGACGGTCGCAAGCCAGGGGATCATCCATGGGGGCGTCAAGTACGCCCTGACCGGCCAGGCCTCGCGGGCGAGCGCGGCGATCGCCGGGATGCCCGCGATCTGGGACGATTGCCTGCACGGGCGCGGCGAGATCGACCTGCGGGCCGCCCGGGTGCTCAGCGAGCGGCAGTATCTGTGGACCTCGGCGGGGATCGGCTCGCGGCTGGTGGGCGTGGCGGCAAGCCGCGCCATCCGCACGGAGGTGCGGTCTCTGGATGCGGGCGAGCGTCCGGCGTGCTTCGCGGGTGCGCCGCGCGGCGTGGATGTGTACACCGTTGAGGAGCGCGTGCTCGAACCCAGGTCGGTGGTTCACGCGCTGGCCGGGCATGCTTCGGATGCGATGGTGCGGTGCGAGCGCGAGCGGGTGCGGATCGAGCGGGGCGGGCCGACGGGGGCGCGCGTCACGCTCGATGGGCGCGCGGGATCGGTCGCCATGACGCCCCGATGGATTGTCCTCGCGGCGGGCGAGGGCAACGCGGGGCTGCTGGATGCGTGCGGCCTGTCCTCCACGGGCGAGGCGCCCGAGGAGGTCGGGCAGCAACTCCGCCCGCTGCACATGGTCATGGCCCGGGGCCGCCTTCCCGCGCTCTTCGGCCATTGCCTCGGGCTCTCCGACAAGCCGCGCATCACCGTCACCACGCAGGCGGACGCTACGGGTGAGAGCGTGTGGTACATCGGCGGCGACATCGCCGAGACCGGCACGCAGCGCGACGGCCCGGCCCAGATCGGCGCGGCGAGAGCGGAGGTCGCGGCGTGCCTTCCGTGGATCGACCTGACCGGCACGCGATGGGCTGCGTTCCGGGTGGATCGGGCCGAGGGCGTGGTCGGGCCGAAGCGCAACCAGCGCCCGGATGAGCCGCTGGTGCACGCGGCGGGGGGGCGCGTGCTGCTGACCTATCCCACGAAACTCGCGTTTGCGCCGCTGCTGGCGGCGCGGGTGCTTGAGGCGGTGCGGGGCGGCGGGGTTGGTTCGGGTGCGCAGGTTCCGCCGGGGGCATTGGATGGATTCGATCGGCCCGAACCGGCCGCGCTTCCTTGGGAACGGAAGGGGGTCGCATGGAGTTGAGACCCTTGGGCAGGACCGGGCTTGGAGTCTCGGCGCTCGGTCTGGGCACCGTGAAACTCGGGCGGAACACGGGGGTGAAGTATCCCGGCGGGACGTTCGCGCTCCCCACGGATGAACAGGCGGCGATGCTGCTTCGCACCGCCGCGGAACTGGGCATCACGCTCCTCGACACCGCGCCGGCGTATGGGACGAGCGAGGAGCGGCTCGGGGCGATCATGGGGGCGCGGGGATGGCTGGGCGGGCGGGATCGGTGGGTTGTGTCCACCAAGGTCGGCGAGGAGTTCGACACGGCCACGGGGGAGTCGCGGTTCGATTTCTCGCCCGAGCATGTCCGGATGAGCGTGGAGCGGAGCCTGAGGCGACTGCGGATCGACACGCTCGACGTGGTGCTGCTGCACTCCGACGGGAACGACGAGTGGGTGCTGGCGCAGTCGGGGGCGCTCGATGCGCTCCGCGACCTCAAGGCCCGGGGGCTGGTTCGGGCGATCGGCGCGAGCACGAAGACGGTTGACGGGGGGCTGCTGGCGACGCGCTCGGAGGCCGCGTGCGATGTGGTGATGGTGGCCTATGGCCCGGCCGACCGGGCCCAGTCGGTCGTCATCGACGCGGCCATGCACCGGGGCGTGGGCGTGCTCATCAAGAAGGGGCTGGCGAGCGGGCACGTGGGCGACTTGTTTCACAAGATGCCACCGGAGATCCGGGCCGCGACGAGCGATCCGATTGAGGCGGCGATGCGCTTCACGCTCGGACGGGCGGGCGTGTCGAGCCTGGTGGTCGGGACGATGAATCCGGAGCACCTGCGGGCGAATGTCGCGGCGGCGGGGAGGGCGTCGGGTGAGCATCGGTGCGGGGAGGCATGACGACTCTGTGCATGGGCTGGCGCCCATGCCTCAGTCAGGCGCCCGAGACGGTCAGACCCACCCGGCGGCGGCGGTGTTCGAGGTTGCCGAGTTGTCCGCAGGCGGCCATCTGGTCGCGCCCCTTGGTGCGCCGGCGCTTGGCGTACACGCCGGTCCGAGTGAGGCGGGCGAGGAACTCGTCGGCGGCCGTCTCGGTCGGCGCGGGCCAGGGCGAGCCCTCGCGCGGGTTGTAGGGGATCAGGTTCACCAGGCCGGGGAGGGGCGGGCGGCCGGCGTACTCGGCGCGGCCGAGCACGTAGTCGCCCAGAAGCAGGGCGTGCTCGGGGGCGTCGTTCACGCCGGGAATCAGGACGTATTCGAGGCAGAGCTTGGCGCTGTAGATGGGCCAGGCCTCGAGTGCGGTGCGGAGCTCACCCATGGAGAAACGCCGGTTGATGGGCATGATCCCGGCGCGGACCTCGTCGGTCGGGGCGTTGAGCGAGATCGCCAGGCCGAGGCGGTGCCACCCGGGCTGGCGGACCCGCTCCGCGAGGCGCATGATCCCGTCCACGCGCCCGACGGTGGAGATCGTGATCTTGCTCATGGGAAGGTTCGGGCCGTTGCGATCGGTGAGGATGGCCACGGCGGCGACGACGGCGTCGAGGTTGTCCATCGGCTCGCCCATGCCCATGAAGACCATGTTGCGGATGGTGGGGCAGCCGTGGGTCTGAGCACGAGCAGGTGACGCCGACGTCGTGACCTCCTCGCCCCGCCATACCGTCGTCTCGCCCTCGTCGTATCCGGGCACAAACCAGCGTGCGGCGTACCACTGCGCGACGATCTCCTCGGCGGTGAGGTTGCGCACCAGGCCCATCTGGGCGGTCTGGCAGAAGGTGCACCCCATGGCGCAGCCGATCTGGCTGGAGACGCAGAGGGTGTGCGTGCGGATGCGCTTCTTGCCGATCATGGGGATGATGACCGACTCGGTCTCGAGCGAGACGCCGGGCGCACCCTTGTCGTACACGCCTGCGCGGGCCGGGCCGAGGGGAAGGGTGAACTTGCGGACGATGCCCTCGTGGCTTTCGGACTCGTGGATGCGCGTGGGGCGGGCCGGGGAAAGGCTCAGACCGGGCTGCTCGGTGAGTCCCTCGCGGTAGAGGCGGCGGTAGCGGTCGATGGCCCCGACCTGGCTCCCCTTGACGCCGGCGCGCTGGCACGCCGCGGCGTACTCGGCGGAGGTCGCCGCGAGGGGCGAGGGGATGTCGGAGGGTTCCGGCATGGGCGATTTTAGGGCCGGGACTGCGAGGGCGCGATCCCCGCCCAGACCCCCGCCACGGGCGCAGGGGGCTTCACACCCGTCACCCGCGGCAGGGTGATGGGCACGCCGTCGGCGCACAGCGCGCCCAGCACGCCCATGGCCGCGGCCTCGCGGAACTCGATGGGGAGGCCCGTGGCGGCGGTGGATTCGACGGGGCCGCGGAAGGTGGCGGCGATGGCGTTCGTGAGGGCGCGGTTTCGTGCGCCGCCTCCGGCGATGAGGGCGCCCGATGCGCCGGAGATTCGCGCGGCGATCGCGGAGCCGATGGCCGCGCATGCGCTGGCGGCCAGATCGTTGGGCGGGAGCGTCGCCTTCCAGCGGTCCACCCATCGGCCGGTCTCATCGCCCGTGCCGAGGGAGCGCCCGGCGCGGGACTGGGAGGCGAGGGCGTCGCGCAACTCCCCCACCGCTTCGGCGCTCGCGGTTCCGGCGATAGCCCGGGCCCCGTCCGCGTCGAAGGGCGTGCCCATCGTCTCGCGGGCGATGCGGTCGAGCACGTGGTTGCACGCGCAGACGTCGAAGCCCTCGATGCGGTCGATCTGTGCCGCGGCCGGCGAGCCGTCGTCGGCGGGAAGGAGCGTGGCGTTGCAGAAACCACCGAGGTTCACGATCGCCCGGGGCTGTGAGGATCGAAAGAACACCCAGTCCGCCAGCGGCGTGATCGGCGCGCCCTGGCCGCCCGAGGCGAGGTCGGCGGCGCGCAGGTCGAAGACCACGGGCGTGCCGAGTTCGTGCGCGAGCGCTGCGCCGTTGAACATCTGCCAACTCACCGGCGGGGCGTGGAAGATGGTCTGGCCGTGGACGCAGACCAGATCGGGGAAACCGCCGCGGAGCGGGGGGCCACCCGGGGGGCCACCCAGCGTCTCGCGGATCGCCGATGCGTGGAGCAGCGCGAACTCGCGCGACAGGCCTGCGATCTCGCCGGCCGTCGTCGCGTGTTGGTCCGCCAACGCCCGCAGGCGCGGCCCGAGGGCCCCGAGTTCCACCGAATGCCCGCGCACGAACTCCGCGGCCATTCCCAGCCCCGTGCCGCGGAGGCGCACGATCGCGACGTCGAGCGCATCGATGCTCGTGCCGGTCATGCACCCGACCACCAGGCGCGCCGTGTCCGGCATTCACGGCCCCTTCGCCGGTTCGGCGTTTGGCGTGCTCGGAATGGTTGATTCCGCGGGGGCGGGCGTCGGATGCGGCGCGGGCTTGGCGGGCTCGGTCATCTCCAGGGTCCAGGTGCAGAGGAGGTCGGAGTCTTGAAGCACAGCCCCGGCGGCCCCCGCCGCGCCGGCCAGACGATCGAAGCGAGTCGCGATCGTGGCGGTTCCCTTCGCTTTGGTGAGCCGACCGCGAACCGTGTCCCACCAGAGGTCCGCCGAGGTGTCCACGGCGCGGAAGAAAACGCTGGACTTCGCGCCCTCCTCGGGCTTGGCGCTGGCGCGGGTGAGCGCCTTGATGTTCGCCACGTCCCCCTCGACGAGTTCGACGCGGCGCGTTTCCCAGACCGGGGCCTTGGCCCCGCAGGCGTAGACGTGGGCCTTGATGTACCACTTCTCCCCGGGCGGGGGCATGACGCTGTTGCTCTTGAGTTGGAAGACCGGACCGAAGGCGGCCCGGAACAGGTCGGCGTCGAGATACCGGCGCAGGTGGCCCGACCCGGCGCCGGCGGCCTTGAGGGTCTCGTCGCCGCCCCGCACGGTCGTGATCTCGCCGCTCCCGGGGGCGATGTTGAGCGTGAGTGTGGCCCCGACGAGCGGGCGGAACCATCCGTACGCATCGCGGGCGGCGGCGGACGCCCACTCATCCGGCGCGCGGGCGTTCACATCTACCTCGAACTTCATCCCCTCGGCTTCCATCGAGATGCGCACGGTCTCGAAGGTCGCCTCGACGATGTTGGTGGCCGTGGTATCGGCCGTGACGCGGAAGACCACGCCGACGGTCTGCTTCGAGACGGCCCGCATGGGGACGGCGTCGGGGCCGGATGTGCCGGAGAGGGCGATGGTCTCGTCGGTGGTGAGCGTGTAGATGTAGCGGAGCTCGTCCCCGCGGTGCAGGCCCGCGATCAGGCTGGGCACGCCCGCGAGGGCGTGGAGCGCCGCGAGCAGCATCGCGCCCGCCGCCAGCATCGCTCGCACCGCGAGTGTCATGCCTTCGCCTCCGCCGCCGCCCGCGCCGCCAGCGTGTTATACGTCGCCAGTTCGGCCCGCGATGCGAGCCAGCGGAGATACGCGGCCAATCGGTCCAGCAGGGGGCGGCCGTCGATGCGGCGGACCACGGCGGGGAGGCCGAAGCCCTGGATCTCCATGAACTCCCACGGGTGGAAGTAGGTATTGAGCGAGCGGTCGGCGTGCAGCACGCGCCGGCTGGCCGCGCGAATGAGGGGCATGGGGAGGTTCTTGAACGCCAGCCAGAAGAGGGGCACGCGGAGCAGGGGCGTGGCCGATGCGGGGATCTGCACGAGTGAGCCGCTCGCGGTGTTCTCGATCCGGGGCCGGCGCGGCGCGAAGAAGTGGTTGTAGCGGCCGGGGAGCCAGATGGGGTTCTCGCCGGCGTTGTAGGTGTAGCCGGCCGCGGCGATCTGGGCGGCGTCGGTCGGGGCCATGCGGGCCCGCCGGAAGCCGGTGACGCTCGTGCGGCCGATTCCTTCGAGCGTCGTACGGGAGAGCAACAGGTGTCCCGGCTCGAGGTCGCCGTGGGTGTAGCCGTGCGAGGCGATCTCGTGGCCGAGGGGGCTCTCGGCGATGCGGCGGACCATCGCGGGAAACCGGAGCGCGAACTCGGCGGTGATGAAGAACGTGGCCCGGGCCCGCTCGGCGTCGAGCAGATCGAGGACGCGGATCAGCCCTGCGCTGCCGATGTCGTATTGCTTCTCGACGTCGATCGCCCTCCCGTACTCGACGGGGATGTCGAAGGGCTCGACGTCGAAGCTCAGGCACGCCAGCGGCGTGTCAGCGGCGGCCATAGCGCCCCAGGATCGCGTTGCAGCGCACATCCACCAGGGCCCCGAACATCCGGAGGGGGTCCTTGATGAGATTCACCTTGGAGACCTTGTAACTGTGGGCCTCGCTGACATACGCCGGGATCTCGCCGATGCGGTAGCCCAGGCGCTTGGCGAGGTAGACGAGTTCCACATCGAAGGCGAAGCCGCCGAGGCGCTGGCGGGCGAAGATGGCGCGGGCCGCGTCGAGGCGGAAGCCCTTCAGCCCCGCCTGCGTGTCGGTGTAGGGCAGGCCGAGGATGGCGCGGGCGCACTTGTTGAACGTCCACCCCATGATTCGGCGCATGGTCGTGGTGTTGCGCTCGCTGCGGTGGACGAGGGAGCGGCTGCCGATGACCACATCCGCCTGCTCAAGCGCGGCGGCGAGCTTGGGCAGGTGGTCCATCGAATACGCAAGGTCGCCGTCGGTGAAGAGGACCAAGTCGGCGGTCGCCCCCTCGACGCCGGCCTTGACGGCCTGGCCCTTGCCGCGGTTGGGGGCGTAGGAGATCAGGCGCAGGCGACTCTCGGGAATGTCGGACTCGCTGATGAGCAGGCGGAGCGTGTCGGCGGTGTCGTCGGAGGAGCCGTCGTCCACGAACAGAAAGGCGTACTCGGGGTGGGCGAGGGCGAACGCCTCAACCTCCTCGAAGGTGTGGCGAATCAGGCCGGCCTCGTTGTAGAACGGGAGGATGACCTGCACGCGGGTGTGCGGGGGCGCGGCGGGGGCGATCGGGCGGAGTTTGCCCGGACGGGCGGGGTCGATCTCCAAAGCCACGGGGAGCGGACCCCCCGCCACGCTCGGCGCGACTGGGTCGATGACCCCGGCGCCGGTGTCGGCGGCTCCTCGGTTGGCGTGGCTGTTGGTGCTCATGCGGGCGATTTCGTGGGGCGATTGTACGCAAACCGGGGTGCAAACGGGGTGGCACCGGCGGCTCGTCCGCCGGTGTCTTGCGTTCTGGGTGCTCACCACTGGCGGACAAGCCGCCAGTGCCACCCGACAACTACAAGGACGCCCGGAGCGCGGCGATCACCCGGTCGTAGTGCCGGGTCGCGGTGGCAAGCCCGCCGGGGCGATTTCGAACCAGCCAGAGGCGCTCGTGCTCGGTCCGGATCGCCTCGACGCGGGCCAGCAGGTCGCTCCGGTGCGCGGCCAGAAACGCCTCGTCCCGCATCGCCACGGCGTGGTCGGCCGCGAAGCGGGCGCAGGCCATCGCGTGGTCGAGTTCGGACTGAACGAGCGGGTCGGCGATCGCCGGTCGCGATGTGGCGAGGGCATCCAGCCGCGCACCTGCGGCGAGCCACATTTCGGTGGGCGCGCCAACCTCGTGGTCTCCCGCCTTGAGTTGCCCCGGGACGGGCGGGTGGAGGTCGTTGAAGAGCGCGCTGGCGTTGAGCACACGTGCGTGGGTACGGATGTCGAGGTCGCAGTTGCCGAGATCGTCGAGCCACGGGCCGAGCCGGCCGCTCGGATCGCAGAGCGCGTGGATCCCGGTCGCGTGTGCATCAAAGTCACGGGCCCGGTCGGGGTTCCAGGCCGCCTCGGCCGCGTGGGCCAGACCGGCCAGGGAGATGGGCCACTGCTGGCGGTGGCCCATGTCGCCCCAGTCGCAGACGAGGAAGCCCGTCGCGCCGGCCTTCGCTCCCTGCTCGGCCGCGTCGGCGATGTTGGCGCGGCGCTCGGTGGTGCGGCCCGTGAACGTGCGCCACGAGGATGTGCCGGGGCAGACCCAGGCCTCGTGGCCCGCGCCGCGGATCGTCTCGACCCAGCGGGCGAACCTGTCGGTCGGCTCGTACCACCACGCCAGCCCCACCATGTCGCGCGGCAGCCTGTCGAGCATGTCCGGGTGCGTCAGCGCGATATCGCCCCACATCATCGGGCGCTTGCCGTGCCGTTCGCAGACGCGGGCGACCTTCGCGACAAACTCGAAGTACAACTCCGCACGAGCGCGGGCCTTCACCGCATCCGCTCCCTTGCTCCCCTGCTCCCCCGCTCCCCCGCCGCGCTCGACCCGCCGCTCCACCTCTTCTTTGGACCTCCCCCACCCGACATCGAACGTCTCATCGCATCCGATGTTGACGAGGCCCGATTGGAAGCACGGGAGCAACTGCCCGAGCAGGTCGTTCACGAACGCCTCGGCCCGCGGCTCGACGGGGCAGAGCGAGAACGGGCCGCGCCGTTCCCACTGGTGGAAGCACCACGGGTTGTTCCCCTCGATCTCGGCCAGGTGCGCGTAGGCGGGGCGCTTGAGCCAGGAGGCGAGGTGGCCGAAGCAGTTCTGGTTGGCGGCGAGTTCGATGCCGCGTGCGGCGCAGCAGGCGTCGAGCTCGCGGGCCTCGGCGGGCGTGATGGGGGAGGCGTCTGTCCAGACCTCCTCGTGGCCGGTGTAGGCGAAGGTGTGCTCGGTGTAGAGCTGGAGGTGATTGAACTTGAGCGAGGCGAGCAGGTCGATGATGGCCTCGAGGTGGGCCATGGTCGGGACCTTGTCGCGCGAGACGTCGAGCATGACGCCGCGGGTGGCGAACGCGGGAGAATCCTCGATCTCGAGGCAGGGCAGGTCGGCGGGGCATTGGGAGAGGAGTTGGCGGAGCGTGGCCAGGGCGTGGCGCTCGCCCTTGCGGGAGCCGATGCCGATGGAGAGTTCGGCGAGCCCATCGTCGCCGCGCTCGATGCGGAGGCGGTAGCCCTGCCCGGGGAGGTCGTGCTCGAGATCGACGGAGAGGCGAACCCCTTCGCCGCCGTGGGGATCGTGGCCGCACAGGTGTGCCCATGCTTCATCGGCCGCGCGGGCCAGCCATGCCGGACGGCGAGCAGCGCCGCCGGTGAGCCGAATGAAGCGCGGCGAGGGAAGCAGGATGGGAACGGCAACGCTCATCCGCCGACGCTAGGGGGGTACTGAGCCTGCGGAGCAGGCGCCCGGTCCTAGACCGGGGCGTCAGCCCCGGTATCGAGCTTCACCACCTCCGCCTCGCCCGACTTGCTCACGGAGAACGCCGCGTATCCGCGTTGCCACTCGAACGCGGCGTGCTCGGGGAATGTCTCGTGGATCCACTTGGAGGTGTTGGCCTTGACAAGACGCATGACCTCGGCCTCGGCCCGCGTGGGATGGCGCCGAACGAGCAGATGCATGTGGTCCTCCACGCCGCCGATGGCGTGGAGGGCGCACTCGTGGCCGCGCAGAATGCCGCCGGCGTATTCGTGGAGGCGAGGGCGCATCGCATCGGGAATCGACGGGGTGCGGTTCTTCGTGGAAAAGATGAAATGCGTGAGCAGGTAGGAGTAGGTGTCGCTCATGCGCGCGAGTGTACCGGGGGGTGCGTGGCCACACAAGCCACATGTTGGCCGGATGTGCGTCCGTGCGCATCGGTGTCGCCCGCTCCGCGGGCTTGGGATCAACGGCCCTCACTCGGCCGGGGCCTACGCCCCGGCCTAGGGGCGGGCGCCTGCTCCGCAGGGTGTAAGGGGGGGGGCTACCCCTGCTCCCCCCTCTTTCACTTTCGACTCGACCCGCCGCCCTGCCCCGTGACGCCGCAAACCACCAGCACCGCCACCACCACCAGCACCGTCCACATGCCGCTGATCATCCCGCCGTTCTGGTGCCACGCCAGGCAGTACGCCAGCAGCGTGTAGGGCACGAAGAGCAGGCCCAGGACCGGGAGCAGCAGGCCGTTGAGCGGGCTCGTCAGGGCGCGGAAGCAGACGATGATCCAGTCGCCGAAGAGCAGCAACAAGAGAATCGCCACGCGCGGCAGGAAGAACGCCAGCAATCCGATCAGGCATCCGAGCATGACACCCTCCTTTGCGCGAACACTACCACACCCACATCGCCCGCACCGCCACCTGCACGATCACCAGCGCCTGCACCCCCGCCACCAGGTCGTCGATCAGGATGCCCCATCCGCCGGGGTATCGCTGCCAGCCGCGGGCCGGCCAGGCCTTCACGATATCGCAGAGCCTGAAGGCGAGGAACGCGAGGCCCAGGGAGATCAGCGCCCGCCCGGGCGTGGCGGTCGCCGCGGCGGGGAGCGCAAAGAGCGCGATGGCCTGCCCCGCCGTCTCGTCGGGGGCCGCCGAGCCCGGGCGCCTCTTGCCCAAGGAGACCCCCGCGCCGGCGCCGGACCTCCCGCAGGCCCCCGCGAAGACCACGGGCACGGCCCCCCGCACACCGTGGTAGATGACGCTCGGCCACAGACCGTCCCCGCACGGGCGGGCCCCGCACACCAGCAGGCAGGCCGCGATCACGACCGTCGGCATCGAGCCCCACGTGCCCGACGCCGGACGCAGGTGCCCGAGCCCGAAGGTGGTGACGAGCGTGCGGCCAACAGGCGAGAGTGGTTCGGAAGGCATCGACCTATGCCCCGCCCTTCACGTCGCCGCGCGGCCCGAGGACCCGCACGGCCCGCGTGATGTACGGCACCGCGCTCCAGGCCGTGACGAGGATCGTGGCCCACACCACGACCAGAATGGCGTTGCTCGCCGCCGTGCCCGGCGCGTGCCCCTCGTCCCCGCGGAAGTTCATGAGCACCAGCACGGTCGGCACGCAGACCGATTGCAGGATCATCTTGAGTTTCCCGCTCCACGCCGCCGCGAACGACCCGCCGCGCCCCTCGACCTCGGCCCGGATGCTCGTCACGAGCAGTTCCCGGGCGAGAATCAGGGCCACCATCCACGCCTGCACACCCGTGACGCTCCCCACGGGGGGGAGCGGTCGCCCCGGCAGGTGGACGATCGCTTCGCCGAAGTATGTGAACCCGGGGCTGGCAAGGAACACAAACGCCCCGATGACCAGGAACTTGTCGGCGAAGGGGTCCATGATCCGCCCGAAGGTGGTGATGGCGTTCCACTTGCGGGCGAGGTAGCCGTCGAGGACGTCGGTGATGGCCGCGACGCCGAAGATGGCCGCGGCGAGCAGCAGCCACAGGTCCGGCCCCGCCCCGGGGGTCACCAGCACCGACTTGTGGTACTTCCAAGGGGCGAGGACGGCGAAGAAGGCGATGGCCAGAACGACCCGGGCGGCGGTGAGGAGATTCGGCGCGGCCCTTTCCCACGGCCCCGCAACCACACCGCCGCCGGCCTTCTCCGGTTTGAGCGAGGGCATGGACGCAGCGGGTTGGGAGGACATCCGCCCGATGGTAGCGTGCGGACGCCGCACTCCACCGATGCTCTCCTCGGTTCCCCCGACCCGCCGGCGCGCGGTGCTTCCGACAGATCGGGCCGGGTTGAACCCCCACCCCCCACCCACTATCCTGACCCCTCATTGCCTTCCCGGGCGGTGTCGGGGGTCTGGTTGGTGGTCGGTCGTACGCCAGGAGAGCACCGCTTTGGACGGTCTGATCAGTCCGATCCTTCTCTACAGCGGGTGCATCGTGGGGGCGCTGGGCGTCTGCCTCGCCCTGCCGCGCCGCGGGCTGAGCCCGCAGATCATCGGGGCGCTGGTCTTCGCCCTCGCCTTCGGCATTCTCATGGTCGGCCTGGGGATCAAGGCCCCCAAGGCGGGCCTGCCGAACTTCAACTTCTATCTCTTCGCGATCATCGCCCTTGGCTCGTCGCTGCGGGTCATCAGCCATCCGCGCCCGGTGTACGCGGCCCTGTACTTCATCCTCACGATCCTCGCCTCCGCGGGGATGTACGTGCTGCTCTCGGCCGAGTTCATGGCTTTCGCCCTGGTGATCGTGTACGCCGGGGCGATCCTGATCACGTATCTGTTCGTCATCATGCTCGCCACGGAAACGCCCACGGCCGATCAGGTCGAGGCCCTGGCCGACTTTGACCGGTACAGCCGCGAGCCGGCGATGGCCACCGTGGTCGGATTCGTGCTCGTGGCGGGGATGACCACGCTGATGGCCACGGGCGTTCCCGGCGCCCAGCCCCTCAACACCGGGACCACCACCGCCGCCGACCTCAACGAGCTGCCGCGGCGCGTGGAAACCTCGCTCCGCTCCGCCGGGCTCATCGGCATCGACGAGCACATCGCCGGCGACGAGGCCGGACACCAGAGCCTCGACCTTGCGCCGAGCGAGGGCCCCGCCCGCGTCAGGGTGACCTACGGCCAGGGCAGGACCCGCGAGATCACGGCCGACGACGCCCGCTGGCCCAGGGACCTGCAACTCACGAACATCGAGGGCATCGGGTTCTCCCTTCTGCGCGACAATCCCGGCTCGATCGAGGTCGCCGGCGTCATCTTGCTCATGGCCATGCTCGGGTCGGTCGTGCTGGCCCAGAAGAAGGTCGAGCTCGACGAGGCCGCGAAGCTCGCGGCCCAGAACCGTTCGCTCGCGAGCACCCTCACCCTCGACAACAGCCCGCTCATGGCCCGCACCATTCCCGGCGCTCCCAACGTCCGCGAGGCGGATGTGCGTGTCGGCCAGAACCCCGGGGGTGCGGCGTGAACGATGCGCTCCTCACCCTCGCCCAGGCCGGCTTCCCGGCCCCGATGTCGCAGGCGACGCTGATGCACTACCTGGTCGTCTCGGCCCTGATGTTCGGCATGGGGCTGATCGGCTTTCTCACCCGGCGCAACCTCATCATCATGTTCCTGTGCACGGAGCTGATGTTCCAGGCCGCGGGGATCGCCCTGATCGCCTTCAGCCGCTTCCACCTCAACCACACGGGGGAGACGTTCGTGATCTTCGTCCTCACCATCGCCGCGGCCGAGGCCGCCATGGCCCTGGCCCTGGTGGTCCTGCTCTTCCGCCGCAAAGAAACCCTCGACGCCAGCTCGTGGATGCAGATGAAGGGCTGAGTCCAAGAGAGCCCCGAGCGCGAGCTCGGGGGATTCGTCCGCTCCAACCACCCCCCACACGTGATCGACCTCCTCCACCATCTCCCCCTCTTCCTCGCCCAGGCGGGCGAACACGGCGCGCCCGCGGCCCATGCCGCCGCCGAGCACGGCGCCGACGGCGCGGCTGGTGTCGGCGGCCTCCTCCGTGTGAACGGCACGCTCCCGGCCTGGTCGGCGTACCTGCCGCTCCTGCCGCTGCTGGGGTGCGTGCTGTGCACCCTGTGCGCGATCTTCAGGGTCAAGACCAGGCTCCCGGCGATCCTCACGGTTGCCCTGCTGGCGGTCTCGTTCGTCATCGCGTTCCTCACCTACCAGCACACCACCGCCACCCCCGGCGCCCAGGCGGCCCTCGTGCATCTGTGGGACTGGATCAACTTCACCGGCACGGTCAAGACCTCGAGCTGGTCCGCCGCGCAGACCCTCGTCGGCAACTTCTCGTTCTACATCGACCCGCTCTCGTGCCTGTGGATGCTGTTTGTCACGGGGCTGGCGACGCTGATCGCCCTGTACGCCGGCGAGTACATGGGCCACGACCTCGGGGCCGGGTATTGCCGCTTCTTCATGGCCTTCAACCTGTTCGTCTTCTCCATGGCCTGCCTGGTCATGGGCGACAACCTGCTCCTCCTGTTCCTCGGGTGGGAGGGCGTGGGCCTCTGCTCGTACCTGCTCATCGGGTACTTCTACCAGAAGCCCGCGGCCGTCGCGGCGGGGAAGAAGGCCTTCATCATCAACCGCATCGGCGACCTCGGCTTCTCGATGGGCATCATGCTCACCTTCGTGCAGTTCGGCACCGTCGAGTACGCGAAGCTCTTCCCCATGATCGAGGCGTACCTCGTCCACGCCCAGCACGGCCAGCTGGACCAGATCCCCTTCCTCGTCCAGCTCATCCCCGTGCTGTTCACCATCGGCGCGTTCGGCAAGTCGGCCCAGTTCCCGCTCTATGTCTGGCTTCCCGACGCGATGGAGGGCCCGACGCCGGTCTCGGCCCTTATCCACGCGGCGACGATGGTGACCGCGGGCGTGTACCTCGTGGCCCGGTTCTTCCCCATCTACCTGTGCAGCGAGTGGGCCCTGCCCATCGTCGCCTGGGGCGGGGCCATCACGGCCCTGCTGGCCGCCACCATCGGCATGGCCCAGTTCGACATCAAGCGCATCATGGCGTATTCCACGGTGTCGCAGCTGGGCTACATGTTCTGCGGCCTGGGCGTGCTCGGCGCGGCCGGCGGCGTCGGCCACGTCTTCACGCACGCCTTCTTCAAGGCCCTCCTGTTCCTGGCCTGCGGCGCGGTGATGCACGGCTTCGCGGGGCAGCTCGACCTCCGCAAACTCTCGGGCCTGAACAAGATGCGAGGCTGGGGCGTCGTGACGTGGACCATGCTGGTGGGGTGCATCAACCTCGCGGGCGTGCCGTACATCACCGCGGGTTTCTATTCCAAAGACACGATCATGGGCGATGCGTTCGCCAACCCGCACACGCAGGCCATCGGGTGGATCCTGCTCATCACCGCCGGCCTGACGGCGTACTACACCTTCCGGGTGTTCTTCCGCGTGTTCGTCGGGCCCAAGCACTACGAGCCGGGGGACGAGGCCCACGCCCCGCACGACGATCACGGGCACGACCCGGCGGGTGGTCCGGCTCTCCGGGCCGGACCCGGCCACTCGGAACCACACGCGCCCGGCCCGGAGAGCCGGAGCACCCATGGGGCGCACGACTTCCATCCGCACCCGCCCGGCTGGGCCATCAACCTCGTGCTCGGCGTGCTCGCCGTGTGCGCCTTCGCGGCCATCCCGCTGGTGCTCAACCTCGACCTGCTCTCCGACAAGATCGCCTGGGTCGGCGGCATGGTCAGGCACTCCACCGCGGGCGTGAACCCGCCGCACCACGATCACGCGCACTTCCTCGGATTCGAGGACGTCCACGGCGCGATGAAGATCGTCTCGGGCATCGTCGCCCTGCTGGGCATCGGCATCGCGTTCGTCCTGCACTACGCGGGCCGCACCACGGCCGCGACGAGCAGGGCCGACGCGCTGCTCCCCCGGCTGGGCCCGATCCCGCGTCTGGCCCAGCACAAGTGGTACGTGGATGAGATCTACGACTTCCTGATCGTGACGCCGCTCTGGTGGATGAGCCACATCTTCCACCTCATCGACAAACTGCTGGTGGACGGCGTGGTGAACCTCGCGGGCTTCATGCCGCGCGTCGCCGGGTCGCTGGTCCGCAAGCAGCAGACGGGCGTGCTGCACGACTATGCCGTGAGCATGGCCGCGGGCATCACGCTGGTGATCCTCGTGGTCATCCTCTACACCACCGGCGCCATCGGCGGCCCGCTGGCGGCGACGCTCGGAGGGGCCCACTGATGGACTTCCTCCCCGACTCCATGAACAACGTTCTGTACACGCTCCCGGCCGGGGTCATCGTTCCGCTGTTCTTCGCCGGGCTCATCGCGCTGTGCTCGGCCCGGAACGGGCGAGCCATCCGCGCCCTCGCCCTCGTCGGCACGCTCGTCCCGTGCGTCTGGTACGCGCTGCTGGCCGGCGCGTTCAACTGGGACCACGGCACGGGCGACCACTTCGCCACCAGCGTTCCCTGGTTCGCCACCGCCGGGATCAACTTCTCCTTCGGGGCCGACACCATCTCCATGCTGCTGGTGGGCCTGACCGTCCTGCTCGGCCCCATCTGCGTGCTCGCCTCCACCACCGCCATCACCGAGCGCCTCCGCACGTACTACGCCTGGCTGCTCATCCTGCAGGCCGCGATGACCGGCGTCTTCCTCGCCCGCGACGTCATCCTCTTCTACACCTTCTTCGAGTTCACCCTCGTCCCCCTGTACATCCTCATCAATCTCTACGGCTCGACCAACCGCAAGGCCGCGGCCACCAAGTTCTTCCTCTACACCTTCACCGGCTCGCTGCTGACCCTCGTGGGGCTGCTCTACGTCGCCAAGGTCCACCACGACTCGCACCACGTCTGGGCGTTCGCGTTCGGCGCCCTGGCCGAGACGGCCCGCGGCATGTCGTTCACCGAGCAGGCGTGGGTCTTCTGGGCCCTCCTGGCCGGCTTTGCCATCAAGGTGCCGCTCTTCCCGGTGCACACCTGGCTCCCCCTCGCCCACACCGAGGCCCCCACGGCGGGATCGGTGATCCTCGCGAGCGTGCTGCTCAAGCTCGGCACCTACGGCATCTACCGCTTCGCCCTGGGCTTCGTCCCCGCGGCCTGCACGATCTACGCCCCGACCATGGCCGTGCTGAGCGTCGTGGGAATCGTGTACGCGGGCCTGATCTGCTGGGTGCAGACGGACGTGAAGAAGCTCATCGCGTATTCCTCGGTGAGCCACCTCGGCTATTGCGTGCTGGGCCTGTTCGCCCTCAACAGCTTCGGCCTCACCGGCTCGGTGCTCTACATGATCAACCACGGCCTCTCGACCGGGGCCCTGTTCCTCCTCATCGGCATGGTCTACGAGCGCTACCACACCCGCTCGCTCAAGGAGATCGGCGGCCTCGCCCGCGTCATGCCCGTGTGGGCCTCGTTCATGGTCTTCTTCACCATGGCCTCCGTCGGCCTTCCCGGCCTGAACGGGTTTGTGTCCGAGTTCTTCTGCACGCTCGGCGCGTTCCAGGCCGCGGGCGTGCGGTTCGAGCCCGGCTCGGGCGTCGCGCTCCTGCCCGGGGCGACGTGGGGCGAGCTCGGCCCCTGGTACGGCCTGGCCGCGGGCACCGGCATCATCGTCACCGCCATGTACCTGCTCTACATGCTCGGCAAGTTCGTCTGGGGACCGCTGCACGAGCCGGGCTCGTCGGGGCACGGCCACGGGCACCACAACCCCGCCCTGCCGCGCGATCTGTGCGGGCGCGAGATCGGCATCCTGCTCCCGCTGGCCGCGCTCTGCCTGGTGCTGGGCCTGTTCCCCACGCCCATCCTTCGCTGGCTCGAAGCCCCCACGGCCGAGGTCGCGAAGATCATCCAGGTCTATGGGCGCGACCGCCTCGCGGCCGACGATCCCCGCGTGCGGCACGCGCCCGGGCCCAACGCCGGCGCGATCCAGCCCGCCTCGCACGACGAGCCTCGCACGCCCCCCGCCGCGGAGGGCCAGCACTGATGGAAAGCAAACTCACCCTGCTCTGGCCGGAGATCTCGCTGTTCCTCTCGGCCTGCTGCGTGATGATCCTCGGGCAGTCTCGCCACAAGGACTCGCGCAACCTCGCCCCGTGGGTCTGCGCCCTCGGGCTGGTCGTGAGCGGGTTCCTGGCGTGGAACTTCCGCGACGTGACGACCTCCGCCGCGCTGCCCAACCTTCCCTTCTACGGCAAGCTCCTCGTCGCCTCCATCGGCCTGATGCTCCTGCCGCTCATGGCCGGCATCGCCGACCGCGATCTCGAAGCCTCCGTCGCCAGGGGCCGCCCGTTCGAGGCCCTGCGGTCCACGCGCGGCGAGTTCTACTCCTTCTTCCTCTTCTCCCTCACCGGTCTGATGCTCTGCGCCTCGGCCGACGACCTGATCTTCCTCTTCCTGGCCCTCGAGCTCACCAGCCTGCCCACCTACGTCATGGTCGCGATCTCCACCGCCCGCAACCGGTCGATGGAGGCGGGCGTGAAGTACTTCTTCCTCGGCGCTCTGGGCGCGGCCATCTTCCTCTACGGCTTCGCGCTCATCTACGGCGCCTCCGGCTCCACGCACTTCCACGAGATCGCCCTCGCCTTCAATCGCAACGCCGGGCCGCACGGGCCCAACACCCTCGCCATGCTCGGCGTCGTCCTCGCCGTGCTCGGGGTGTGCTTCAAGATCGCCGCGGTGCCGATGCACTACTACACGCCCGACGTGTACCAGGGCGCGGCCGCCAGCGTCGCGGGGTTCCTCGCCTTCGTTCCCAAGGCCGCGGGCTTCTTCGCCATCATCCTGCTCTGCTCGCTTGTGGGCTGGCACTGGCAGGGGCCGGTCGCGGGCGTGCACGAATCGCTCCCGCCCGTCCTGCGCACCATGCTCTGGGTCATCGCCGCGATCACGATGACCGCCGGCAACGCCATGGCGATCCTGCAGGACAGCGTGAAGCGTCTCCTGGCCTACTCGTCGATCGCCCACTCGGGGTACATGCTCGTGGCCGTCATCGCCGGCCCCGGCGGGAGCGACTCGTCGTTCGCCCGCAACGGCCTGGCCGCCGTCCTCTTCTACCTCGCCGCGTACGCGATCATGACCATCGGCGCGTTCACCGTCGTGGCCGCGCTCGAGAAGCGGCTCCCGGACGGCTCGCACGACGAGGCCGACGACATCGACGATCTGCGCGGCCTGGCGCTGACGCGCCCGGTGCTGGGGTGGACGATGGTGCTCTCGTCGATGGGCCTGCTGGGCCTGCCGCCGCTGCTGGGCTTCTTCGGCAAGGTGCCGCTGTTCACCTCCGCCATCGGCGCCGGCGAGGTCCCGCTGGTGGTGGTGCTGGGCGTGAACAGCGCGATCGCGGCGTGCTACTACCTGCGCCTGGCCTACGTCTGCTTCATCGACGCCCCGGAGACGCTCCCGAGCGTCGCCAGGGCCGAGCCCTCGCCCTTCGCGGGCGCACGCCAGGTCACGGGCGTGGTCTCGATGATCGGCGTCGTGGGTCTGGCGTTCTTCGCGGGCCACATCGCCGATCTGGCCAAGGCGGGGGCGAGGTACACGCCGGTGCCGATGTTCGCCCCCAAGCCGGCGGCCGAGGCGCCGGCCCCGACGCCCATCGCGATCGAACCCCTTCGGGCCCAAACCCGCTGAATCCCGCCCGCTTCCGGTTGCCCGGGCGTCTCCCCCCGCTGCGATCCCGTGGGCTCCCGCCCCCTCGCGCGATTCCTCCCCGGCACGCCCCTCGGGGGGGCGGCCGCCCATATAGTCGCGGCCATTTTTCCCCGGTATTCCCGGCCCAAAGGAACCCACGAATGAAGCGCATCCACGGTCTGGTCGCCGCCTGCGGCCTGTGCATCACGCTCTCGGCCGCCCTGGCCACGCCGCCGGTCCTCGACCGCGTGCCCGACAACGCCCTGATCACCATCGTCGTGCCCGCGCCCACGACGATGCAGAAGAACCTGGCCGCGCTGGCCGCGGCCGTTGAGTCTCCCGCGGCGGTTCCCGCGCTCGACGACCTGCTGGCCATGGCCGGCCTGGGCGGGGGCATCGACACGAGCAAGTCCATGGCGATCGTCGTCATCGGCCCCAAGGAACTCGACAACCCGCCCGTCGCCAAGGCCGCCAAGCCCGAGAAGGACGCGGACAAGCACGAGCATGCCGACGGCGACATGGACGGCGACGAGCACGAGCACGAGCACGCCGAGGGCGACAAGGACGCCAAGAGGACGCGCACCCGGCACGCCGTTGTTCCGGCCGACGACGATGCCATCGACTGGGAGACGGGCATGCAGCGCACCGTCATGCTCATCCCGCTGACCAAGTACGCCGACTTCCTGGAGAACTTCGGGGCCACCCCGGCGGGCGAGGGGAAGCTCGACGAGATCAACATCCAGGGCGAGGACGCCTTCTGCAAGCCCCTCGACGGCGGGTACGCCGTCGTCGGCAACGACAGGGAACTTGTCCGCGCCTTCACCGGCAAGGGCGGCGACGCGACGCTCGTCTCTCGCATGAGCGCCGCGGGCCGATCGCTGAGCGACTCGGCCGACATGGTCGCCATCGTGAACATCGACCGCATCCGCCCCTTCGCGCAGAACGCCATGGCCACCCTCGAGAAGGAGGCCCGCTCGCGGATGGAGATGATGGGCCAGGAGGGGCTGGAGAAGAACATCGCCGTGGCCAAGTGGATGGGCGAGACCGTCATCCGCGACACGCAGGTCGTCGTCGCCGGGTGGAAGACCGGCTCGATGGGCATGACCATGGACCTCGTCGGCTCGTTCAAGCCCGACTCCTACCTCGCCCGCACCTTCACCGGCGCCGGCAGCTCCACGCCGATCCTGGGCAAGCTCTTCGCGGGCAACTACCTCTTCGCCGGCGCGATCGACATGTCCTCCAAGGGGACCAAGCAGTTCACCAGGGACCTCGTGAGCAAATCCGATGTTCCCGGCGGCGAGCCGGCCGTGAAGGCCGCGCTGGCCGCCGTTGAGAGCGCCGACGGCCAGGGCGCCGTGATGGGCTTCCCCGTCGGCGGGGCCTTCTCGGGCATCCTGACCTCGACGGTCGTGTACACGGCCTCGAAGGACCCCGGCGCGGCCATGAAGGCGTGGAAGGACTCGATGACCGCGATGAACGGCGCCACCATTCAGGACTACACGTACGTGACCAAGGTGGTCGAGAACGCCTCCAAGGCCGGAGACACCCCCCTCCACGCCTGGGAGGTGAAGATGCAGTCCCAGACGGGCGAGATCCCCGCCGAGATGCAGCAGGCCATGCCCATGCTCTTCGGCCCCCAGGGGATGCCCGCCGGGTACATCGCCCAGGGGCCGGGGGGCCTGTACACCTCCTATGCCAAGAACTCCGAGCTCATGGCCAAGGCCCTCAACGCGGAAAAGGAGGGCAGCCTCGCCTCCGACGCCATGATCGTGCAGGCCCAGGGGATGCTCCCCAAGAACCGGATGGCCGAGGCCTACCTCGGGACGCGCGGCCTGCTGGACCTGGGCCTTCCGCTGCTGGCCTTCACCGGCACCGCCGTCCCGATGGACAAGATCCCGGAAAAACTCCCCCCCATCGCCGCGTCCCTGTCCGCCGAGGAGGGGGCCATGCACCTGAGCATGGTCATTCCGGCTCCGGTCATGAAAGTAGGGATTACCCTGGCAGAAGCAGTTCAAGAGGCTCGGGCCCAGGGCGGTCAGAAAGGCACCGGCAAGCCCGACAAGGGGACTGGACAGCCCAAGTTCTGACGGTATACTCTGGTCGTCCTCATCCATTTGCACCCCCCCCCCCGAGGGGTCGCTGGCAACGTGCCGCGGCCCCTCTTTTCTTTTTGCCCCGCCTCACACGCCGCGCAAGAGACCATCCGCCGTGCATGACCACCGCACATGGCCGCTCGCCCACGGTCGCGCGATCGCGCTCGATCGCGTGCGCATCGTCGGCATCCTCAACATCACACCGGACTCGTTCTCCGACGGCGGCGAGCTCGCCAGCGTTGGACTCGCGGTGGACGCGGCCAGGCGCATGCTGCGCGAGGGCGCGGACATGCTCGACATCGGCGGCGAGTCCACGCGCCCCGGCGCGGCTCGCGTGCATGCGGACGAGCAGTTGCGTCGCGTGCTGCCGGTGATCCGTGCGGTGCGCGAGGCGTGCGGAGACGACGCGCTCATGAGCATCGACACCACGCTCGCGCCCGTGGCCGCGCCGGCGATCGAGGCGGGCGCCCACGCGATCAACGATGTTTCCGCTTGCACGGACGACGCGGACATGCTCCCCCTCGCCGCTCGCACCGGCGCGGGCCTGATCCTCATGCACCGCCTCGCGCCGCCGAGCGCCGACTCGTACTCGACGCACTACGCCGCGGCCCCGGCATATCCCGGCGGCGTGGTCGCGTGCGTGCGCGAGTTTCTCACGCAGCGCATCGCGGCCGCGCTCGCCGCGGGCGTGCGCCGGGAGTCCCTCGTCCTCGACCCCGGCCTGGGCTTCGGCAAGAGTGTGGAGCAGAACCTCGAGCTCATCGCCCGCACGAGCGAACTCGCGGCGCTGGGCCTCCCCATCCTCAGCGGGCTCTCTCGCAAGAGTTTCACCGCCGTCGCGGCGGGGCTGCCCAGGGAGACTCCGCCGCGTGATCGCCTGGCCCCGACGCTTGCGCTGAGCCTTGCCCATCTTCACGCGGGGGCCTCGTTGTTTCGCGTCCATGACGTGGCCGAGCACGCTGTGGCTCTGCTTCGACCGGGTGCACAACCCCAAACGAACCCCAGGCCCTCGGCGGCGTAATATAGACACTCGTCGATACATCGCTCCCCCCGCGGCATCCAATACAGGGGCAACGCCGCCCCCGATCCCCGGTATCGACAGCCCCGGGGCGTACAATCCCGCCCCCCCCCCCCTCCCGGCCCGGACCACGGACGGCCCGACCGCCGCGACCCCTTTCGAAGAAGGAACCCCCATGGCCAGCGCAAACACCAAGACCTTCACCGACGCCAACTTCAAGGCCGAGGTCCTCGATTCTTCCACCCCCGTCCTCGTGGACTTCTGGGCCGAGTGGTGCCAGCCCTGCAAGATGCTCGGCCCCACCATCGACGCCCTCGCCGACGAGTTCGCCGGAAAGGTCACCGTCGGCAAGATGGACACCGACTCCAACCGCAACACCGCCGTCAAGTTCGGCATCTCCGCCATCCCCACCGTCATCCTCTTCAAGGGCGGCCAGGTCGCCAAGAAGTTCGTCGGCCTGCAGGGCAAGAACGTCTTCGCCGCGGCCATGACCGAGGCCGCGCAGTAGTCCCGGCGACGAGCCCCGAACGAGGCGAGGGATTTCCGGCGGTCCCGGTCTTCGACCCCTCGCCTGGTTCGGGGCTCGTTCTCGCCCGAGTCCGAGCACATCGAGCACCCAATGTCCACACCCTCCGACGGCGCCACCTCCAAGCCCCTCCCCTCCCGCCGGCGCGGCCTGGGCTCGCGCCCGCTCCGCTGCGGGGTGATCGGCGTGGGCCGCATGGGCCGCCACCACGCCCGCGTCTACGCCCAGCAGCCCGACACCGAGCTCGTTGGTGTCGTGGACGCGAACGCGGATCGGGCGGGCGATGTGGCCGAGCAGTGGGGCTGCCGGCATTTCCACAGCATCGAGAACCTTCTCAATGCCGGCGTCGATTGCGTGTCGATCGCCGTGCCGACCGTGGGCCACAAGGCCGCGGCCCTGGCGTGCCTGGGGGCCGACGTCTCGTGCCTGGTCGAGAAGCCCCTCGCGGGGAGCGTCGAGGATGCGCTGGCGATCAAGGACGCGGCGGAGAAGTCCCGCGGCGTGCTCATGGTCGGCCACATCGAGCGCTTCAACCCGATCATGCGGGCCCTGCGCGCCGAGCAGGCCAGCAACATGCCCATCATCCCCAGGTTCATGGAAGTCCATCGCGTCAGCCCCATGACCTTCCGCTCGGTGGATGTGGGCGTGGTCATGGACATGATGATCCACGACCTCGACGTGGTCCTCATGCTCATGGGCGGGCACGAGCCCGACGAGATCCACGCCTCCGGCGTCCCCGTCATCACCGAGCACGAGGACATCTGCAACGCGCGCCTGGTCTGGAACGGCGGCCCCAACGGCGCGGCCGGACGGTGCGTGGCCAACGTCACGGCCTCGCGCCTGGCCCTCAAGACCGAGCGCGTCACCCGCATCACCGGCGAGAACGCCTACATCAAGATCGACTACGCCGCCAAGAAGGGCCAGGTCATCCGGCGCACCGCCAACGACCCGCAGATGCACGAGGTCCGCGAGCAGCTCCGCAAGGGCGCCGACCTGACCGACCTGAAGTGGCAGGAACTCGTCAACATCGAGAACCTCAACGTGGAAGAGGCCGAGCCGATCATCATGGAGATCAAGGCCTTCCTCGATGCCGTGCGCACCGGGGCCCAGCCCGAGATCGACGCCCGGGCGGGCTTCGTCAACGTCCGCACCGCCGAGCGCATCGTCGAGGCGACGCGCAAGGACTGGAGCAGTTGGAAGCCCAACGTGCATGTGAAGGCGGATGTGGGCGTGCCGGAGCCGAAGGCGGGCGCGACGCCGTGAAGGTCGTCCGTCGCCTGGTTTCGATCCAGATCAATAGGTGAACGTGGCAAGCGGGTGGCTGTTCCCGCGCCGTCGGCGTGCGGCGAGGAGGAGGCCTGCGCCGAGAATGGGAGCAGTGGATGGAGCGGGGAGGGAGAAGTACCAGGAGAAACCGAAATTGGATGGACTATCGAAACCGTCAACAGTCGAAGTGAGGCGATAGTTGCCGGGCGCGAGTTGTCCGGTTCGGAACTGCGTAAAAGGATAATCAAGGAAATCAAACTCGGTGATACTGCCGGCAACGAACAAGCCCAGGCCAAGTCGCGAGTTGGAGGGAACCGAACCATCCAGAAGAAATACGGCCATGGAGTACGGCGTCGCCGTGTCGACATGAAATGTCAAGTTGAAGAGAGACTCCTGACGAGTCGTGCCGTTAAAGCCCTGGGAAACAATGACCTGGCCTGAGAATCCCGAGCCAGTCCGGATGAGAGTTTTTCGGGTACAAGG
>OEIU01000677.1_pt1 | contig 29195 bp, 24 predicted proteins | sample 1539221 | NCBI WGS metagenome assembly OEIU01 (sample SAMN03792071, study PRJEB22550) | activated sludge metagenome | feature: wastewater treatment plant; material: activated sludge; isolation source: Wastewater treatment plant of a petroleum refinery complex | place: Argentina: Zarate | collected...
GGCGGATGTTTCTGGTGCGTCGAAGCCGTGTTCAAGGAGATTGACGGGGTCAACTCGGTAACCTCCGGATACAGCGGCGATGGTGCGCACAATGCCGACTACAAGACGGTTTGCACCGGCACCACCAACCATGCCGAAGTCGTCTCGATCCGCTTCGACCCGAAGCGAACGAGTTTCGGCCAGCTGCTCAAGGTGTACTTCGCCGTCGCCCATGATCCGACCCAGAAGGACCGCCAGGGCGATGACCGCGGTCGCCAGTACCGTTCGGCGATCTTCTTCGTCGATGCGGCACAGCAGGAAGTTGCCGACGCCTACATCCGCCAGCTCGACGGTGCCGGTGTATTCAACGCGCCGATCGTCACCGAGGTGGTGCCTCTGGAATCCTTCCACGAGGCCGAGGCCTATCACCACAACTATGCCGAGTTGCACCCGGAGCAGGGCTACATCGCGGCGGTGGCCGCGCCGAAGGTGGCCAAGCTGCGCCAGAAGTTCGCCGACAAGCTGAAGGGCACGGGCCGATGACCACCTCCGCTTCCGGCCACGACATCACCCCGCTGTCCGCCGCGGAGCGCGATCGGCTGGCGCAGAAACTCAGCGCCGAAGAGCGCCGCATCCTGCTCGATCACGGCACCGAGCACCCGTTCTGCGGCGGCCTGCTCGACAACCACGAAGACGGAAGCTACCTCTGCAAGCTTTGCGCCCTGCCGTTGTTCCGTTCCGACAGCAAGTTCGAGTCGGGCAGCGGCTGGCCGAGCTTTTTCGCGCCATTCGACCCGGAGCACGTCCGCGAGATCCGCGACACCAGCCACGGCATGATCCGCGTCGAAATCCGCTGCGCACGTTGCGACTCGCACCTCGGCCACGTGTTTCCGGATGGCCCGAAACCGACCGGGCTGCGCTTCTGCCTGAACTCGGCCTCGATGGATTTCGTCGCGCAAGCCGCGCAATCCTGACGGCCTGATTCCGCCGCATGGCCGCCGATCGGGTAGGCTAGCGCCATGCATGCCTGCAGAGCCGGCTCCTGGATGGCCATCGCGGAGATACTCGCCTGATGCGGATCCCGCGACCGTTGCTGTTGTCTGCGCTGCTGCTCGCGGCGCTGCCGTTCCCGTCCGCATGCCCGGCACAAACCGACGCGCTCACGCCCGCGGCCGCCACGGAAAAGGACGACCGCCCGGCCGCCGAACGCATCCTCGATTCGGTCGCCTCCGTTTCCGCCTGGCGCGACCAGTTGCTGCAGCGTTTCGCTTCGGCGCCCACCGACGAACTCGGCAAGCTGCGTGGAGCGCTCGACGCCCTGGTGGCGCGGCGCAATTCGCCGATCCAGGATTTCTCCTTCGGCGAGTACCCGGCCATCCCGGCCAGCATTCCCGAAGCACTCAGGGTTGTCGAACACCGGCGCGTATTGAATGCCGAGCTCGATGTATTGCGTGATGCCATCGCGCATCCGGCGGATTCCGGTTTTTCCGATGGCGAGCCGCAGACCATCGAAGATGCCCTGCAGCGCGTCACGCGGGTCGAGCGCAGGCTCGACCTGCAGCGTGCGCGCGCCGAACTGGCGGGCGGCGAACAGGCCCTCAGGCAGGACCAGGCATTCCTCGATTCCGCGGCAGCGCAGCTCGAGACGGACCCCGAACAAGTCGCGAAATGGAATTCGCTTGCAGGCGCGGTCCCGGAGCCCCTCGATGCGCAGGCGTGGTCCGGGCTGAGTTCGGTCCCCGAGCTGCAACGCACCGCCGAAAAAGTCAGCCAGCGCCTGCGCCAGAACATCGCCGCCGTCTCCCTGCGCATTGCCCGTGCGGCGCTGGATCCGGTTGCCGGGCATGACGAGCTCGACAGGATCGAGCCGGCCGTGGAGGCGCTCGAGCGTGCCTACGTACGCACCGATCGGCGCCTGGCCCTCATCGCCAGTGACGTCGACCCTTTCAATGCGACGACCGGCATCGCCGCCCTTCCCCAGTTGCGCGCCTCGCTGCGCAAGATCGACCAGGAAGATGCCGCGCTGCGCTGGCTGATCGAGGCCGAGCAACAGCGCTGGGAAGCCACGACGCCCCTGCTGAAGCGGCTGTTCGCCGACCTCGGCAGCACCTGGCTTTCCCTGCGCTCCGGCGGTTCGGCCGTGCTCGGCTATTCGTTGTTCGAAGTCGGCGAGGCCTCCATCACGCTCGGCGGCGCCTTGCGCGTCCTCGGCATCCTGCTGGCTGCCTGGTTCGCGTCCAAATGGTTGCGCCATGGCCTCGACCGCTATGGCAGGCGGCGTCCCGAAGTCAGTCGTCCGGCCCTGTATGCGGCCGGGCGCGTGCTGCACTACCTGATCATCGCGATCGGCATCAGCTTCGCGCTGTCGGCGATCGGACTCGACCTGACCAAGATCGCCTTCTTCGCCAGCGCGCTCGGCGTCGGCATCGGCTTTGGCTTGCAGGGCGTGGTCAACAACTTCTTCTCCGGCCTGATCCTGCTGTTCGAGCGCAGCCTGAAGATCGGCGACTTCGTCGAACTCGAATCGGGCGTCACCGGCGAGGTCACCGACATCAGCATCCGCGCGACGCGCGTGACGACCAACGACAACATCGACATCCTCGTGCCCAATTCCGAGTTCGTGAATGGCCGCGTGACCAGCTGGACCCTGCGCGAGACATCGCGGCGCATGCGCATCAAGTTTGGCGTCGCCTACGGCTCGGACAAGGAGCTGGTGAAGAAGGCGGCCCTCGATGCCGCGGCTTCGGTGCCCTTCACGTTCGCCAGCGACGGGCCGCGACGGCCACAAGTCTGGCTGGTCAATTTCGGCGACAGCAGCCTCGACTTCGAACTGGTGGTCTGGCTGACAGCGGAGGCCGTGAAGCGCCCGGGCGCGGTGCAGGCAGCCTATTACTGGGCGCTCGAAGATGCACTGGGCGAATGCGGCATCGAGATTCCATTCCCGCAGCGCGACCTGCACGTGCGCAGCCTGTTCGGCGCCCGTGAGGGGGAGGCCCAGGAGCTGTGGAAGGGCAGCCGGCAGGAACGCAGGAAAAAGAAAAAGCCGGACAAGGTCCTCAGCGAGGGCGAGCGCAACGAGCTCTCCGGCAATGATGCCCTGCGCGACGCCTTGACCGACCTGCCCAAGCCCACGCAGAAGTGACGCCCGCCGCCGCCACGTGATGCAACGATGCCCGGCGGCGCCGCCAGGGCCAACTGCGTATCATCCTGCCCTGCCCACCATTGCCTTCAGATGCCCCGCCATGTTCGCTGAAGTCCCGATTCCCCTGGCCTTGACCGGCATCGTAGTGCTCGGCGTCCTTGCCCAGTGGATCGCCTGGCGCGTGCGCCTGCCGGCGATCGTGCTTTTGCTCGCGGTGGGCATCGTGATCGGCCCGGTGCTGCACCTGCTCGATCCGGACAAGGTCTTCGGCGACCTGCTGTTTCCGATGACCTCGCTGGCGGTGGCGATCATCCTGTTCGAGGGCGCGCTGACCCTGCGCTTCCGCGAGATCCACGGCCTGCGCGGGCCGATCCTCAACCTCGTCACCCTCGGCGCTGCCATCAACATCTTCGTGCTGACCGCCGCCGCCCTGTATTTCCTCAAGGCCCCGTTCGGCGTCGCCCTGCTGATCGGCGCGATCGCCAGCGTGACCGGCCCCACCGTCGTCGTGCCGATGCTGCGCGCCATTCGTCCGACCCCGGTGATTGACAAGGTGCTGCGCTGGGAAGGCATCATCATCGATCCGATCGGCGCGATCCTCGCCGTGATCGCGCTCGAGTTCGTGATGAAGGGCCAGAGCAACGACACCTGGTGGGTGCTCGGCGAGCTCGTGCTGTCGGGTAGCGTGATCGGCGCCGTTGCCGCCCTGGTTCTCGGCGGCCTGCTCAAGCGCCACCTGATCCCGTGGTATCTGCGCAACGTGGTCACCCTCGCCGTGCTGTTCACCGCATTCACGGCCAGCAACATGCTCGCCCACGAAGCCGGCCTGCTCGCCGTCACCGTCATGGGCGTCATGCTGGCCAACATGCGCGACCTGGACATGGAGGACGTACTCAACTTCAAGGAGAGCCTGACCGTCCTGCTCGTCTCGCTGCTCTTCATCATCCTCGCCGCGCGCCTCGATCTGGGCAGCTTCGAGAGCCTCGGCTGGGGCTTCCCGCTGTTCCTCGCGGCGGTGTTCCTGGTCGCGCGCCCGATGGCCGTGTTCGCCAGCGCCACCGGCTCCAAGCTGTCGATGCGCGAACGCGGCCTGATCGCCTGGATCGGTCCGCGCGGCATCGTCGCCGCCGCCGTCGCCTCGCTGTTCGCCTTGCGCCTGGAAGCCGAGCATGTGCCCGGCGGCCAGCTGCTGGTACCGGCGATTTTCAGCATCATCATCGCCAGCGTCTTGATCTAGAGCTTTACCGCACGCCGCCTGGCCCTGCGCTGGAAACTGGCCGAGGAGCAGCCACTCGGCGTCATCATCGTCGGTTCCGGCGCGGTGCCGGTCGCCATTGGCCAGGCGCTGCAGAAGTCCGGCTACGTCGTCACCCTGGCCGACAGCAACTGGGATGCCCTGCGCCGCGCACGCATGGCCGGACTGAAGACCTATTTCGGCAGCATCGTGTCCGACCATGCCGATCACCACCTCGATTTCACGGGCGTCGCCCGCCTGCTGGCGATGAGCAACCGGCCTGCGCAGAACACCCTGGCCTGCCTGCACTACCGGTCCGAGCTCGGCACCGATGGCGTGTTCGCCCTGCGTACCAGCGAAGACCACGACAAGGCCAAGATGACCCTGACCGGCAGCCTCAAGATGCCCTGGCTGTTCGACGACCGCATCGACGATGTCGCGCTGGAAAAGGCGCTCGACAGTGGCGCGGTGATCAAGACCAGCAAGCTCAGGGACAATTACACGCTTGCCGACATGAAGGCGCGCAGCGAGGGACTGGCCATCCCGCTGTTCGCCATCAGTCCGAAAAAACGCCTGGTTCCGTTCACCTCGAATGCCGAACCGCAGGCCAAGAGCGGCTGGGAAATCATGGCCCTGCACCTCAAGCCCGATGCCGTGCTCGCGCCTGTCGCGACCGGCGACAAGGCGGCGGCGGAAGACGCCGCCCCCGCGGCTGCCCCGGACTCCCCGCTCGACGCCGCGCGGGACGCGCACTGATCCGATGCGCTGGCCGAAAGCGTCGACGTGGCGGTACACCTGCTGCATGCGAGCGACGGCATTGGCGTTGGCGTTGGCGTCGGCTGCTCCCGCCACAGGCGCGGAGGAGCCCGTTGCGGATTCCGCGCTGCCGATAGTGGTGGTGACGGCGACGCGCAGCGCCGAGCCGGCCTTCGAGGTACCGGCCGCGATCGATGCGGTCGACCTTGAGCGCAGCAGCGCCGAAGGCCTCGGCGTCAATCTGTCCGAAGTGCTCGGCCTGGTGCCCGGCGTGCTCGTGCGCAACCGGCAGAACTATGCGCAGGATGAGCAGATCTCGATCCGCGGCTTCGGCGCGCGCTCGACTTTCGGCGTGCGCGGCCTGCGCCTGTATGTCGATGGCATTCCGGCGACCATGCCCGACGGCGCCGGCCAGGTCTCGCATTTCAATCTCGATTCGGGCGATCGCATCGAGGTCCTGCGCGGTCCGTTCTCGGTGCTCTATGGCAACTCCTCGGCCGGCGTCATCCAGTTGTTCAGCGCGGACGGGACCGACCCGGCCGAATGGCGGCTTGGCATGGCCGGCGACAGCGCCGGGAGCCAGCGGCTCAGCACCAATCTGCGGGCCCGAAGCGGGGCACTCGACGGCAATGTCGACCTGACGCGATTTCGTACCGATGGCTACCGCGAGCACAGTGCGGCCGAGCGCACTTCGGGCAATGCAAAGTTGCGCTGGACGTCCGCGAGTGGCGCCCGCCTGACCCTGCTCGCCAACAGCGTATCGATTCCGCGCGCACAGGATCCGCTGGGCTTGAGCCGCGCGGAATTCGAACAGGATCCGCGCCAGGCAACCGCCGCGGCCAGCCTGTTCGACACGCGCAAGAACGTGCAGCAGACCCAGGCCGGCGCGGTCTGGGAAAGCAGCAACACCGGACCCCTCCAATGGCGCGTCCTTGCCTATGCCGGGCAACGCGAAGTCGGCCAGTTCCTGGCGATTCCGGTGGTCGCGCAGGCCAATCCGCTCAGTGCCGGCGGCGTCATCGACCTCGACGGAGACTATGGTGGCGGCGACGTGCGCGTGGCCTGGCAAGGCAGCCAGCTCGGCATTGCCGTGGGCCTCAACCACGAGAGCCTCGACCAGCAACGCCGTGGCTTCGAAAATTTCGTCGGCGACACGCTCGGCGTGCGCGGCGCGCTGCGTCGGGATGAAACCAATCGCGTGCAGAACTTCGACCAGTACGCGCAATTGCACTGGGACCTCGCGTCGGACTGGTCGGTGCTCGCCGGCTTGCGCCATAGCAGCGTCGCGTTTCGTGCGAGCGACCGCTATGTCACGGCGGGCAACCCCGACGACAGCGGCAGCCGTCGCTACCCGGCGACGACGCGCGTCGCCGGCCTGCTTTACCGTCCCACCGGGCGCACGCGCCTGTTCGCCAACTGGGGCGAAGGCTTCGAGACACCGACCCTGGCCGAGCTCGGCTATCGAAGCGACGGCGGCGCCGGATTCAATTTCGACCTGCGTCCGGCGCGGTCGCGCAGTGCCGAGTTTGGCGCCAGGCTGCAATTCGCGCCACGACTCGAATCGAACCTGACCCTGTTCCGCGCCGACACCGACGACGAGATCGCCGTGGCGACCAATGCCGGCGGTCGCTCGACGTTCCGCAACGTCGGCCGAGCCCGCCGGCAGGGCCTCGAGGGGGCATTTCTTGCGCAACTTGGCGCGTCGTGGCGCATGCAGCTGGCCGGCACCTGGCTCGATGCGCGCTTCCGTTCGGCTTTCCTCGCCTGCGCCGGCATCCCGTGCACGACGCCCTCGATTCCGGTGGCCGCCGGCGCGCGTATCCCCGGCGTGCCGCGCATCAACCTGCGCGCGCAACTCGTGCGCGGCGGCGAGCTCGGCTGGCGCTTCGCTGCGCGCCTGGATCATGTCGGCGCGGTGCCGGTCAACGATGCCAACACGGACTCGGCCGGTGCCTACACGACCGTCGGCATCGATATCGGCCATGCCGTGCCGCTGTCGAACGGCACGCTGCGCAGCTTCCTCGCCCTCGACAACCTTTTCGACCGCCGCTACGCCGGCTCGGTCATCGTCAACGACGGCAACGGACGCTACTTCGAACCGGCCATCGGCCGCAGCGCGACGCTGGGCCTGCAATGGACCTGGGGCGGGCGCTGAGCGAAAGGGGCGGCCAGCGCCGGCGCAGGGGGTTCAGCATCGGTCCCGCATACTTGGCAGACCGGATCCCGCCGTGGATCCGCCGTTCGAGAAGGAGTCCGGGATGTCGGAAGAAGCCGCCAAGACGCCAGCAGACCATCTGACCGATACGCTGGCCCAGCTCAAGGAAATGCGCCACTACTCCAAGGCCAACGTCGAGCACCTGACCGCTTCGTGGCTGCTGTTCGAAGGCGAACTTTCCTCGCTCAAGCAGACCGAGAAGTTCGACGACCTGATGAGCCGCCAGAGCCAGTTCCATGATGCGCTGGAAAAAACCATCGAAGAACTCGAAGCAGTACTCCAGGGCATGCAGCAACCGGACGAGACCTGACGCAGGAGCGCGGTCGATAGGCGAGAGCCCGTTGTCGCCGGCGCCTTGCACCAGCCCTGGGCGCCGGCCCGGCCCTGCGATGTCGTCGCCGGGCCATGCAGGTTAGCGAGTGGACGCTGGATCCGCCTGATCCGCCGGCGGAGCTTCGTGGGCCTTGTCTTTCCGATTGTTGGCGCACCCCGGTTTCCTGATCGCACAACGGGTCGACAACAGGGCGTTGCGGCGGGCACGCACTTCCTGGCGGGAAAGCCGTAACATGAGCGGACGCATGATGCTGTTCTGTTGAGGCCGGCCTGTGATCAGACTCTCCCACGTCTTTGCAGCCGCATGCGCGGTATACGCGACTCAGGTTGCCGCTGGCAGCGATCGCCCCATGAACAATGCAGAAGTTGTCGATGCAAGTACGGACCGGAACGATTCCATCGGAGGTGAACCGGCCTACGGCAGCTTCCCGGATCGGGCCGGTTTTGCCGATCCGGAAATCGTGGGATCGGGCGGTGGCAATGACTGCAACGACAACGATGCCGAGGTCTATCCCGGCCATGCCGAGATCGTCGGCAACGGCCATGACGATGATTGTGACGGCCTCGCCGACGAGGACGTGAACAACAACCCGTCCACCGACACGCTCGACGTGGACAGCGATGGCTTCAGCCTCGCGATGGGCGATTGCAACGACAGCGCGGCAAGCATCCATCCCGGCGCTACCGAAATCGTCGGCAACCTCGTCGATGACGACTGTGACGGCCTCGCCGACGAGGATGCAGCCAATCATCCCTCGACCGATGCGGCCGATCACGACGATGACCAATTTACCATTGCGCCAGACGTGATCTTTTTTTCCGGCTTCGAGCCCGGACCGTAGGCGGCAACGCGGCGTCGGTTTTCCGCATCGCGCAGTTGATCCCGGGCAGGCGGGCACCCGCCGGGGCGCGCCACGTCGTCCGGTCGCGGTCGTGCCGGAAAATGGGCGCCGGTTCCGCCGCCTGTCCCGGCTGATGATTGGCCTTGGGGTCCCCGACAGGATCGCGCCGGGCCCTCAGGCCGGGCGCAGCTGGTCGCGGATCGGCAGGCTGCGGATCGGCTTGCCGGTGGCCGCGAAGATCGCGTTGACGAAGGCGGGCGCGACCGGCGGCAGGCCCGGTTCGCCGACGCCGCCCAGCGGCAGCGAGAAATCCCCGGCGTTGACCGGATGCACGTGGATCTCGCGCGGCGCCGCATTGATGCGCAACACGGTGTAGTCGTGGAAGTTGCTTTGCATCGCATGGCCGTCGGCGAAACTGATCTCGCCGGACAGGGCCAGGCTGATGCCCTGGATGACCGCGCCCTCCATCTGTGCGCGCACGCGTTCGGGATTGACCTGGGGTCCGCAATCGACGGCGATGTCGACGCGCGGGATGCGGATCGTTCCGTCATCGGCCACGGCGACTTCGAAGACCACGGCCGTGTAGGTGACAAAGCTGCGATGCGCGGCGATGCCGAGGCCGCTGCCCTTGGGCAGCTTGCGGCCCCAGTTCGCCGCCCGCGCAACCGTTTCAATGACGCCGCGCAGGCGGCCGGCATCGACCGGGTACAGTTTTGGATCCTCGCCGTAGTTGCTGTTGTTGGAGAGTTCGCGCGGATCGAGCTTGCGTGCCGGTCCGATCAGCTCAAGCAGGAAATCCTTCGGATCGCGCCCGGCCAGGTGCGCCAGTTCGCAGGCGGCGACCTGGGTGGCGAAGGCGTGCGGGATGTTCGATACCGAGCGGAACCAGCCGATGCGCGTGTGCGCCGCCGCCTCGGGATTCTCGATGCGCAGGTTCGGCACGCCGAAGAAGGCGAGGTCGGTCAGTCCCATCGACAGTTCGCCGGCGCTCTCGTGCTTCGGATCGGGTGCGAAGGTGGCGCCGATGGTCGGCGCGGTCGTGCGTTGCAGCCAGGCCACCGGCTTGCCGGCCTTGTCGATGCCGGCCTCGATGCGCTCGAGCGAGACGGTGTGGAAGTAGTCGTGGGCGATGTCGTCCTCGCGTGTCCAGGTGACCTTGACCGGCCTGCCTTCCATCGCCTGCGCCAGCAGCGCCGCCTCGCCGACGAAGTCGGGCTTGGACTTGCGCCCGAAACCACCGCCGAGCAGGGTCTGGTGCACGGTCACCTTTTCCTTGGGCAGCTTGAGCAGGGCGGCAAGCAGGTCGCGCGTCGCCTCGGGCGCCTGGATGCAGGCCCAGGCTTCGCAGGCGCCATCGGCGATGCGCACGGTCGCCGCCGGCGGTTCCCTCGTCGCGGGGGCCAGGTGCGGCAGGTAGTATTCCACGGCGATCTTCCTGTCCGCGGATGCCAGCGCCTTGTAGACATCGCCGCTGTTGCGGATCTCCCGAGCCGGCTGGCGCGCGGCGGCTTCGAGGGCTTTCCGATAGGCGCCCGATTCGTAGCCGGCATTCGGTCCGGCCTCCCATTCGATGACGAGCTTCTTGCGTCCCTCAATGGCCGCCCAGGTGTTCTCGGCGATGACGGCCACGCCGCCAAGCGGCAGGAACGCTGAAGGAATTGGCGGCGACTCCAGCGCGACCACCTTGATCACCCCGGCCACCTTCAGCGCTTCGGTCGAATTGTAGGCCTTGAGCCGGTCGCCAAGCGCGGGCGGGCGTTCGATGACCGCATGCAGCATGCCATCGAGGCGCGCGTCGGTGCCGTACCGGGCCTTGCCGGTGACGATGTCATCGTTGTCGATTCCGCCGACGCCGTCCTTGCCGATGTAGCGGAACTCACGCGGTGACTTCAGCATGAGTTCCCCGGGCTTCGGCACGGCAAGAATCGAAGCCGCCTCGGCGAATTCCCCGTAGCCGCCGCGGCGACCGCTCTTGGTGTCGACGACTTCATGCAAGTCCGCCTTCACCTGGCGCACGGGCACGCCCCAGGCGGTGGCGGCCGCCTGCTCGAGCATCTGCCTGGCTGCCGCGCCAGCCCGCCGCATGGCCCGGAACGACTGGCGCACGCTGCGCGAACCATCGGTGTCCTGGTTGCCATACTTCGCCTGGTCGCCCGGCGCCTGCTCGACCCGCACCATCATCCAGTCAGCATCCAGCTCGTCGGCGACGATCATCGGGATGCTCGTGCGCACGCCCTGGCCCATTTCGGCGCGATGGTTGATCACCGTGACCCAGCCGTCCGGCGCGATCGCGATGAACACGCGCGGATCGTCCCTGAGTCCGCCCGGCATGCCTTCGCCGCCGTACTTTCGCGTTTCCGCGGGCTTCGCCGCCTGCGCGGGCATGCCGACCGCGAGCACCAGCGTACCGGCGCCGACGCCGAGCAGGAAGGCGCGCCGGCTGACGTTCTCGATCGCGTCATCGCGCGAACCGTCGAAGGGTCCGCAATTGCGCTCATTGTTCGCGGCGGCGCTCATGCCGCACCCCCGTTCTTGCCGGCGGCCCGATGGATGGCCGAACGGATTCGCGTGTAGGTACCGCAGCGGCACAAGTTGCCGGCCATGGCCTGGTCGATCTCGGCATCGCTCGGCTTTGGCGTGTCCCTGAGCAGGGACGCGGCCTGCATGATCTGGCCGGCCTGGCAGTAGCCGCACTGGGCGACATTGAGTTCCTTCCATGCGACCTGGAGGGGATGCCGGCCGTCGTCGGAAAGGCCCTCGATCGTCGTCACCCGGGTACCGGCCCGCAATGCCGACATCGGCGTCACGCAGGCGCGCACGGCCTTGCCGTCGAGATGGACCGTGCAGGTGCCGCACAGGGCCATGCCGCAGCCGTACTTGGTGCCGGTCAAGCCGAGCACATCGCGCAGGAACCAGAGCAGGGGCATGGCCGGATCGCCTTCGAACTCGTGATCCTTGCCGTTGATCGTGATGGTCGACATGCGCGTGCTCCTGTGCCGGGTGGGACTGCACTGGCGGGCAGTTTCATGATCGCTGCCGCCGGGTTCGGGATTCGATGGCGCGAATCCTGCGGCTTCGAGTTTAGCGGAGGATGGTTGTTGGGGTATTGATTGGGAGTATTCGACTGGGTGCTCCGTGATTTCGCGAAAGCGAATTACCCTGCCGTCTTCCCGGCGCAGGCCGGACTGCGGAGGCAGGATGCCGGGGCGAACATTCGCTTTTCGAATGGTCCGAAGGGCAAGCTGCGGATGCAGCGCGTCATCCAGTTCCTCCCTTTTTCTTGAGATCGACGCCGCTCCGCGGCGCGGCATCCATGCCGTCTTTTCACTCGCCTCCCGGCGAGCGAGTTACTTTCTCTTGCGTGGCCAAGAGAAAGTAACCAAAGAGAAGGCCACCCCGATGCAGCGGTCTCCGGACTCCTGTCCTCCGACTGCGCGCAGCGGCTCCGGGGTTGGCTGACAGTCCATCCCTGGACTGGCAGCCAACTGGCTCGCATCCCTGCGAGCCACCCTGCGGGCCTTTTCTCCGCCACTGCGCCACTGCATAGGGGCCCCGGTCACTGCGCATCCTGCGCAGCCAAGATGAAGCCGATTCCTGCACGGTCATGCATCTGCGTTGGCTTCTGACTTTCCTTCTCCCGCTGGGCAGGAGAAGGTGCCGCAGTCGGATAAGGGTGCTTTGGCTTTGGCTTTGGCTTTGGCTTTGGCTTTGGCTTTGGCTTTGGCTTTGGCTTTGGCTTTGCACTTCGCTTTGGCGCGCACGATGCGCGCTACAAGGGTCCCGTCGCTCGCGGCGAGGCTGCGTAGGGAAAGCCCGAAGGGTGGCCCACAGGATGTGGGCCAGTTCGATGCCAGTCCAGGGATGGACTGTCAGCGAACCCCGGAGCAGGCTCGTGCACCTGGAGCACAGGGACTGTGCGCAAGGCGCGAGTGTGGGGTGGCCTTCTCTTTGCCTACTTTCTCTTGGCCACGCAAGAGAAAGTAGGGCGCTCGCCGAAGGCGAGTGAAAGCTTGGAATAGATGCAAGCGCCGCGAACCGGCGCAAGAATCCAGAAGAAGCGAGGAACTGGGTCCCGGCCCGGACAAAGCCCGGCCTGTCCAGAGCTTGTCGAAGGGGGCCGGGACCACGAAGGGTGGATTCCCGCTTTCCGACAACACACCCCGCCACCAAACAACTCAGGTCGATATGGCCAACCGCTCCCCCTGATAAATCCGCGCCGTGACGAAATACACGAGCACCGCCGCCAGCGAAGTGCACACAAAGCACAATGCTATCTCGGCACTCGTCACCACCTCGCCGCGCATCAGCCGCGTGATCGTGACCTGCTGCCCGACCAGGGGCACCGCGTACATCCAGGTCTCGGTCTTGAACGGGAACACCGACATCAGCAGGGTCGGCACCGCCGGCACGAACATGAGCAGGGACAGGTAGGTCTGCGCTTCGCGGAAGGTCCGGGCGAAGGCCGCGGCGAGGGTCTGCAAGGTGCTGATCAGGAACACCAGCGGGACCATCGTGACCAGGGTCAGCAGCGCGAAGTGCGGCCCGATCGACAGCGTCATGCCGAGTTTCTCGGTCGGCATGAACTGGCCGGCGAAGGAGAACGCGATGATGCTGAGCAGCAGCGTGGTCAGCGCGAATGCACCGGTCGCGCCGAGCTTGCCGAGCAGGATCTTCGAGCGCGCCACGGGATTGGCGAACAGCGGTTCCAGCGATTGCCGTTCGCGTTCGCCGGCAGTGGTATCGATGGCCAGCGCCATGCCGCCGACGAAGGCGCCGAGGATGAAGAAGTAGGGCAGCATCGAGAACATCATGCCGCCGCGCGCCTGCGCGGTGGACTGGTCGCGATTCGCGACAACCAGCGGCTGCATGATCGTCGGCGACAGGCCGCGCGCGAGCACGCGCATGGTCGTGGTGCGCTGTGCATAGGCATCGAGGATCGCGCGCAGGCGGCTGACCGAGCCCTGCGCGTCGCGCTGCGATTCGTCGTAGATCAGTTCGACCTGGGCCGGCTCGCCCTTGTTCCAGGATTCCGCGTAGGTCTGTGGAATGCGCAGGACAAGATCGGCCTCCTGTTCGCGCACGGCGCGCTCGGGATCGGCGATGGCGTCCTTGACGAGGATGCCGTTCTGCTTCAGCGCCGCGACCAGGTTCGGCGCGCGTTCGGCGCCGATCACCGGCACCGGCAGCGGCTTCTCGGCCTTGTCGAGCTCGCGCGAGACGATGCCGTTGATCAGCAGCACGAAGATCAGCGGCGCCATCAACGGGCCGGTCAGAAGGGTGTTCATGACGGTGCGGCGGTCGCGGATGTTCTCGCGCACTTCCTTCCAGAAAACGGTGAGGATGGATTTCATGCGGCGAGTCCTTCTGCGGAACCGATGACCTTGACGAAGGCGTCTTCGAGACTGGCGGTGCCGGCCTGCTCCGCCCAGTCATCCCGCGGAAGAACGGCGACGACGCGTCCATGGGCGATGACGACGATGCGGTCGCACAGCGCGCCGACCTCCTGCATGATGTGGCTGGAGAACAGCACGCAGCGGCCCTCGGCCTTGAGGCGTCGGAGGAACTCGCGCATCGCGCGCGTCGCCATCACGTCGAGGCCGTTGGTCGGTTCGTCGAGGATGCAGTTCTTCGGATCGTGGATCAGCGCGCGCGCGATCGCGGTCTTCACGCGCTGGCCCTGGGAAAATCCGTCGGTGCGGCGGTCGATGATCTCGTCCATGTCGAGCGCCCTGATCAGGGCATCGCTGCGCTGGCGGATGCTCGCCTCGTCCATGCCCTGCAGGCGGCCGAAGTAGGCGATGTTTTCGCGCGAGGTCAGGCGCTTGTACAGGCCGCGCGCGTCGGGCAACACGCCAAGGCGCCGGCGCACCGCGATCGGATCGACCGCCGCGTCGATGCCGTCGACGAGGACCTGGCCGCGGTCGGGTTTCATCAGCGTGTAGAGCATGCGCAGCGTGGTGGTCTTGCCGGCGCCGTTCGGCCCGAGCAGTCCGGTGATCTCGCCATCGCGCGCCGTGAACGAGACGCCATCGACGGCCCTGACCGTACCGAATGCCTTGTGCAGGTCCTTCAGTTCGATCATGGCGCCGCTCCGTTGAAATCGATGAAATGGGGAACCGGTCCGAGCGCGTCGACACAACCGATATCGAGCGCGCCGGCGTCGAGCGTGTCCATGAATTCGCCGACCAGCTTCGGCAGGCAGCCGCGACCGATGACGTTGTGGCCCTGGCCCCTGGCGACGATCAGGCGGGCATTGCCGAGCGTCCTGACGACCTGCTCGCCATAGCGCGGTGGCGTCACCGGATCGAGTTCGCCCTCGAGGACGAGAACCGGCGTGTTGCCCGTGGCCGGTTCATTGAAATCCGGCGGTCGCTGGCCGCGCGGCCAGATCGCGCACTGCGCCTGGATCCCCTCGACCATCAGGTTGCCGAGCAGCGTGTTTTCGGCGGCCGGATCGGCCCTCAGGCGATCGGCGTCTTCGGCACAGATCACCGAGAGCTGCATGCCGCTGCCGGCGATGCCTTCGAGGCCCTCGTTGAGGATGCCGAGCTGTCCCATCAGCGGTGCATCGTTGCCGGCCAGGGCCTGGGCGACGGTTTGCGGAATCAGCGCGGCGGTTTCCGGTGCGTAGGCGAACATGCGCACGAGGCCGGCCATGCCGTATTCGTCGAGTCGCCGGGTCTGCGGCTTGAAGCTCACCGGATCGGGAAAGCCGACTTCGCGGGGCGACTTGCGCAGGGCCTCGCGCAGACGCATCAGGCTGGCCCAGGGATCGGGATAGGCCTGCGCACAGGCCGGTGCCTTCGCACAGTTGGCGAACTGCGCCTTGAGCGCATCGTCGAGGTTGCGCGCGAACTCGCCGCCGAGGACCAGTTCGTTCGGTGCCACGCTGTCGAGGACCAGGCTGCGCACGCCTTCGGGATGGCGCTTGAGGTATTGCTGGGCCACGCGCGTGCCGTAGGACACGCCAACCAGGTCGAACTTCGGCGAGCCGAGCGCGATGCGCAGCGCCTCGAGATCCTCCACCGCATCGGTGGTCGTGTAGAAGCGTGGATCGGCATGCCGGCCCACCTCTTCGAGGCAGGCGCGCGTCGCCGCCCGGGTCCGCTCGATGTCGAAGTCGAGTGCTTCCTCCTGCGCGGCCATGGCCTGGCAGTCGAGCGCATTGGATCCGCCCGTGCCGCGCTGGTCGAGCAGCAGCACGTGGCGGTGCTTGCGCGCCGGGGCGAGCGCAGGCGCCATTTGCGGCCAGGTGTCGATCGCCGACTGGCCGGGCCCACCGGCGAGGTAGACGATGAAATCGTCATCGGCGGCCTGGCTACTGCGGATCAGGGCCAGCTTCAGGTCGATGCTGCGGCCGGTCGGCGCAGCGCGATCCTCGGCGACTGCGAATGGTGCGCAGAATGCCGATGTCGTCGCCGCCGAGTGCTTGCGGCCCAGTTCGCAGGCACTGAAATCGAGCGTGCCGAAGCGGAACGCCTCGGCGTTGGCCGCAACGAGGTAGCTGCCACGCGTCGTGTTGGCGGTCGCTGGCGTGGCCGGCTTATCGCGCCATTTCGAATAGCCGAGTACGCACACGACCAGCGCGGCGATGATGGCTATCCTGGTATTCTTCTTCATGAAATCCTCATTGATCTGTTCTTTCCCATTGCGTGTTTGTCGGGCGGCGGTGGCACGGCCGATTCATGCCCAGTAGCGATAGCGCAGTCGCACCCATAGTTGTGCGGCAATCCAGCAGGCGGCCATGACGATTGCGGCTACCGGCAGCGAAACCTTCAGCGCGTCGAACAGATCGAGAAACGTCAGCATTGCGATCACGCAAAATGACACCGAGAAGGCGATGGTCATGGCCTCGACTTCGACGCGTTGACGCAATTCATCACGGCGGCGCAGGCGGCGCATTTCCGCGTACGCCATCCAGGCAATCGATGGCAGCGGAATCAGCGCAGCAAGAATGCGCAGGACGCCGGGATCCATGCGCTTGCTCAACAGGGCAGCGGCGACGACGCTGGCGACGTAAAACAGCGTCACCGGCCCCATGTCGATTGCATAGCGTTTCCAAACGTTCATCATCTTTTCCTGACCTCAGGCTTCGGGGGTGAAGATCGCCTCGATCGCTTCGCCGAACAGGCGCGCGATGGCGAAAGCGAGCGGCAGGCTCGGATCGTACTTGCCGGTTTCGATCGCATTGACGGTCTGGCGCGACACGGCCAGGCGTTCGGCCAGCTCGGCCTGCGACCAGCCGCTGGCGCCACGAAGCTCGCGCACGCGGTTGTTCACCGGTAATGCCTTTGCGCGCGGATCCGCGCCAGCACGTAGGTGACCGACAGCGCCGGGAACATCCAGACCAGCACGGTGCTGCCCTTGATCTCGAAGACTTGCGCGGAGACGAGGAAGCCCAGGCTCAGGCCGGCCAGTCCGACCACGAGGGCGGCAGTCGCCAGCGCCTCGAGGTCGATGCGCCGTTGCAGCTCGTCACTGGCGCGGACCAGGCGCAGCACCTCGCGGATCGCGAAGGCGATCGGGATCACCGGCAGCAGGCTGACCAGCGCGCGCAAGCTGGCCGGCGCATCGGCAATCACGCCCTTGAGCAGCCACACGCTGAGCGCCGTCGTTGCCAGATAGGCGAGGGTGGCGAGTGCGCAGCCGAGAAGGCGGCGCGAACGGCTTGGGGTAGGGGACATGGCGCATTCCGTGTCAAGTAAGCTTGACATAGCCTAGCGGCCGTCCCGTCGATGTGTCAAGCGTCCTTTACATCCGGTAGTGGCTCAGCGCGACGAGATGTATTTCTCGCGGCGCACGTGCGGCACCGGCAGGCCGGCATCCTTGAGCAGGGCGAAGCTCTGGTCGACCATGTCGGGATTGCCGCACAGATAGACGATGTCGCCGGCGACGTCGGGCTTCAGGGCCTCGAGGGCAACCTGCACGCGGCCGTTGCGGTCGCCCGCGCGCGGCACGGCGCGCGGTTCGCGGCTGAAGCAGGGATGGAAGCCGAAGCCGGGCGTCGCCTCGGCGAACGCGGCGAATTCCTCGCCGTAGAGCAGGTCGGCCTCGTTGCGCGCGCCGTAGACGAGCTCGAATCGGCAGCCGCGGCTCTGCGTGAGCTTCGTGATCAGCGGCAGCATCGCACGGTACGGGGTCACGCCGGTACCGGTGGCGACCAGCAGGTAGCGCGAATTGGAGTCGGCATCCATCAGGCAGAAACGCCCGTAGGGGCCGCTCGCATCCACGCTCGCTCCGACTTCGAGATTGCCGAGCAGGTTGGTGGCCGCGCCGCCCTCCACATAGGAAACCGCGATCTCGATGCGCTCGACCGGCGTCGCATCGCCCTGTCCCACGGTCGCGACCGAGTAGCTGCGCTTGGTCGGCTTGCCGTCGGCGTAGTGGAAATGGACCTGGATGAACTGGCCCGGGATGAACGCAAACGGCTCGCCATCGGCGCGCTCAAAGGCCATGTGGCGCACGGCCGGAGCGATCATCCGGGCGGAAACGAGACGGAGCGGGAAATGGGCGGCCACGGCAAATACGGGGTCTGGGGGTAGCCCGCTATACTATCAGGGCCATGACGGCCTCCCGCATCAACCCATTCCCGAAATTTCCATGAGCAATATCCCCGCGCTCGAAATCCACGAGCTGCGCAAGATCTATGCGACCGGCGTCGAAGCGCTCAAGGGCGTTTCGCTCCGCGTCGAGCCCGGCGACTTCTTCGCCCTGCTCGGCCCCAACGGCGCCGGCAAATCGACCCTGATCGGCATTGTCAGTTCGCTGGTCAACGCCAGTTCCGGCTCGGTCAAGGTGTTCGGCGTCGACATCGAAAGGGATCGCGAAGCGGCGATGCGCCTGCTCGGCCTGGTCCCGCAGGAGGTCAATTTCAATTTCTTCGAAAAGCCCTTCGACATCCTCTGCAACTACGCCGGCTTCTATGGCATCCCGCGCGCCGAGGCAAAGACACGCGCCGAGGAGGAATTACGGCGCGCCCAGCTCTGGGACAAGGCGCATACGATGGCGCGCACGCTGTCGGGTGGCATGAAGCGCCGCCTGATGATCGCCCGCGCGATGATGACGCGACCACGCCTGCTGATCCTCGACGAGCCCACCGCCGGCGTCGACATCGAGATCCGCCGCGGCATGTGGCGCACGCTGAAGGAAGTCAATGCGGCCGGCACCACGGTGATCCTGACCACGCACTCCCTCGAGGAAGCCGAGAACCTGTGCCGCAACCTCGCCATCATCGACGGCGGGCGCATCATCGAAAACGGGCCGATGAAGACCCTGCTGGCCAAACTCGATGTCGAGGGCTTCCTGCTCGATATCGCCGGCGGCCTGCCGGCCGAACTGCCGCACATCGAGGGCGTCACGATCCGCGCCGAGGACAGCCACACGCTGGATCTGGAAATGCCGCGCGCGATGGACCTCAACAGCGTGTTCGCCAGCCTCGATACGGCCGGAATCCGCGTGCGCTCGATGCGCCCCAAGACCAACCGGCTCGAGGAACTGTTCGTGCGCCTGACCGGCGGCAAGGAGGTCGCGGCATGAGCGCGGCCAACCAGCATCCGAATCTCGTCGCGCTGTTCACCATCATGCGCCGCGAGGTCATGCGCATCCTGCGCATCTGGGGCCAGACCCTGGTGCCACCGGCGATCACGATGACGCTCTACTTCCTGATCTTCGGCAGCCTGATAGGCCGCCGCATCGGCGACATGGGCGGCTACGACTACATGGATTTCATCGTGCCCGGGCTGGTCATGATGTCGATCATCCAGAACAGCTACGGCAACATCTCGTCGAGCTTCTTCGGCGCCAAGTTCGGCCGCCACATCGAGGAGATGCTGGTCAGCCCGATGCCGAACTGGGTCATCCTCGGCGGCTACGTGGCCGGTGCCGTGTTGCGCGGCCTGATGGTCGGCGTGATCGTGCTGTGCATCGCCATGCTGTTCACCCACGTGCGCATCCCGCATCCGCTGATCACGATCGCCACCGTGCTGCTCGGCGCGACGATCTTCTCGCTGGCCGGATTCGTCAACGCGGTCTATGCGAAGAAGTTCGACGACGTCGCCATCGTGCCGACCTTCATCCTGACCCCGCTCACCTATCTCGGCGGCGTCTTCTACTCGGTCAAGATGCTGCCCGACTGGGCGCAGACCATGACCCACGCCAACCCGGTGTTCTACATGGTCAACGCCTTCCGCTACGGCCTGCTCGGCACCAGCGACATCCCGGTCGGCATCGCCTTTGCCCTGATGATCGGCTTCGTCGTTGGATTGGGTGCGCTCGGCCTGTGGTTGCTCAAGCGCGGCGTTGGCTTGCGCAGCTGAAGTCGAATCCCCTTGCCGTCGTCCCGGCAGAATCGCGATCCGTAGGGGTTCGCTTGCGCTCTCCACCAACCTACCGGCGTCCCGGCGCAGGCCGGGACCCAGCGACTTCATCTGTGGCCGGAAGACGCCGGACCCCTGCCTGCGCAGGGGTGACGGCAAGTGGTCGTGGGCCCGCACGCGGACTCGTCGCTTGGTAGGTTGGTGGTGAGCCTGCGAACCCCAACGTCTTGACGCCTGAAACGACTTCGCGCCGAAAACGTCCCGATCCGTTGGGGTTCGCTTGCGCTCACCACCAACCTACTTGGGGACGTCGCCTGGAGCGCGCTGCTTTTCTTCAGAGCCCGAAAAACGCCCGGCTCGTGGCCGTGGCATTCGCCGCCGTCACCTCAACCAGTTCGCCACGATCTCGCGCCAGCTCCTCGACGATGTGCTTGAGGTACATCGGCTCGTTGCGCCGGTGCGAGGGCTTCGGTTGCACATTGCGCGGCAGCAGATAGGGCGAGTCGGTTTCGATCATCAGCCGATCGGCGGGAATGTCGCGCACGAGTTCGCGCAGGTGCGTGCCGCGGCGTTCGTCGCAGAGCCAGCCGGTGATGCCGATGTGCCAGCCGGCATCGAGGTAATCGACCATCTCCTCGCGCGTGCCGGTGAAGCAGTGCACGACGACATTGCCGAGGCGGCCCTCGAACGCCTTCATCACCGCCATGAAATCGGCATGTGCGTCGCGCTGGTGCAGGAACAGCGGCTTGGCGCAGGCCGCCGCGATCTCGAGCTGGCGTTCGAAGGCCTCGACCTGGGCTGCGTGCGGCGAGTAGTTGCGATGGTAGTCGAGCCCGGTTTCGCCGACCGCTATGACTTCCTCGGCCCGCACCAGCTCGCGCAGCAGGGCATCCGTGGCGTCGTCGTAGTCGACGGCATGGTGCGGATGCACGCCGGCCGTGGCATGCAGGATGCCGGGATGCGCCTGCGCCAGCGAAAGCGCGATACGGCTGCCAGCCACGCTGGCCCCGGTCACGATCATCTGGCCGACTCCGTTGGCCGCCGCGCGCTCGAGCACGCGATCCAGATCAGGCCGGAACGATTCATGGGTCAGGTTGGCGCCGATGTCGATCAGGAGCATGCCGGTTCGCAGGAGGGCTGAAACACCCATTATGCGTGGGTCGCGCCGGACCGCCCAAGCGGCACTTTCAGGCCTAGTTCACAACGGATTCACCGTGGGATTGCGAGTATCCTCAGGACCCTTCTTTCCCCTAATGACCCGGAGCGCCGCAATGCCCGTCACCTTCCGAATGATTTGTGCCCTCGCCTTCGCCACGGCGGCGGCAACCGCCATGGCGGACACGCGAACCGCGATCAGCGACCCCGGCCGCGCTCTGCGCGTCGGCGAATCACAGTCGCAGCAGCGCCAGTTGCTGGCCGAACGATCGAACGCGGCGGCGCCAAAGGCGGCCAACGCTCCCGCGGTCTCGGTGCCGCCCCAGCCGATCGCCAACTCCTACCGTGCCTACCCACCGAGCTGCCTGGCCGATCCGCTGCCCGACCAGACCAGCGGTCCGACCTACAGCACGACCGCCAATCTCGCCGCCTACAACTCCAATACCGGCCAGACCGTGGTCGAAGGCGTGACCATCACGATCTGGCGCGTGGTCTGCAGCAGCTCTCAGTTCTTCACTTCGGCCACGCTGATGCGCATCAAGCGCCAGTCCCAGTACGAGGGCGATACGGTCATCTATCCGCTGTTCCCGGCCGTGCGCATCAGCCAGGGTTCCGCGGGGTACAACGATAATGATGGTGGCAACCTGATTCGCGTGCCCACCGAGCCCAACACGGTGATTGCCGACACCCTGATCGATACGCCGATCATCTTCAGCACGACCTACGTGCTCGAGAACTACGCCAGCCCGAGCGCCGGCTACTTCGATTTCAACCTCGCTTTCGGCCTGCGCTTCGACAACCTCTTTTCGAGCAGCAACCAGTTCTTCATCAACGTGCCCACCTACAGCCCGACGGCTGGAACCTACCCGGCTGCCTTCCAGAACCTGCCGATCTCGGGCTACATGAGCACCAACTGGTTCGACCCGACCGCCAATGGCGAGGGCATCGTGCTGCAGATCTACGAGCCGGTCGGCGACACGCAGAACCTCGTCGTCTCGTTCACCTGGACCGCCTACGACCCGAGCGGCATCCCGTTCTGGCTGTCCGGCCAGGCCACGATCGCGCGCGGCGCGAAGACGGCCAACGCGACCATGTTCTATCGCACCGGCGGCGGCCTCGGCGGCAATGCCGGCGCGGCCAGCGGCCCGATCATCTGGGGCACGGCCACGGTCTCGTTCCCGGACTGCAACACCATGGTCCTGACCTACGCCTCGAACCCGGGCCAGCCGAGCGGCATTCCGACCGGCAACGGCACGCGCACCTGGCAGCGCATCGCCAACGTCAACGCACTCGCCTGCGAATGACCTGACACCGACGTGTCTTCCGAAAACGGCGCGAGCAATTCGCGCCGTTTTCATTTGCCCGGCGCCGATCGGCGAGAATGCGTGATCCGCCGTCACGTCGATCCGCCTTGAGCACAGCACAATTTCCGATCCACGACGTCCTGCCCGAGTTGCGCGAGCTGCTCGCGGCAAACACGCGCGTTGTGCTCGAGGCGCCGCCCGGTGCAGGCAAGACCACCCAGGTGCCTCCGGTGCTGCTCGACGAGGCGTGGCTGGCCGGCAGGCGCATTCTCATGCTCGAACCGCGCCGCATCGCCGCACGCGCGGCGGCCGAGTTCATGGCGGCGGCGCGCGGCGAGCGCGTCGGCGAGACGGTCGGCTATCGCATCCGCCACGAGTCGAAGGTCTCGGCGGCGACGCGCATCGAAGTCATCACTGAAGGCATCCTCACGCGAATGCTGCAGGACGATCCGGAACTGCCCGGCATCGGCGCCGTCCTCTTCGATGAGTTCCACGAACGTCACTTGCACGGCGATCTCGGCGCCGCACTCGCCCTCGACGTGCAGGCCAATCTTCGCCCGGACCTGCGCCTCGTGATCATGTCGGCGACGCTCGATGGCGAACGCGTCGCGCGCTGGTTCGATGCGCCGCGCCTGAGCAGCGCCGGACGCAGCTTTCCGGTGCGCATGGAGTATCCACCCGCGCGCAGCGGCGAGAGCTGGCCCGATCGCGGCTGGACCACGCCCCTGCGGCGTGCGGTCGAACAGGCGCTCGCCGAAGCAGACGGCGATGTGCTCGTGTTCCTGCCCGGTCGGCGCGAAATCGACCGTGCGCGCGGCGTGCTCGCAGATATCGGCGCCGAGATCGTTCCCCTTCACGGCGAGCTTGCCCTCGCCGAACAGCATGCCGCGCTGGCAGCGGCCGCGCCGGGAACGCGGCGTGTCGTGCTCGCCACCAATGTCGCCGAGTCGAGCCTCACCCTGCCCGGCATTCGCGCCGTCGTCGACACGGGACTCGCCCGTGAACCGCGCTTCGATGCGAACTCGGGCTTCTCGCGATTGCAGACCGTGAACATTTCGCAGGCCTCGGCCGACCAGCGCGCGGGTCGCGCCGGGCGGCTCGGACCCGGGGTGGCCTACCGGCTCTGGCCGCAAAGTCGCCGGCTCGATGCTTCACGCACACCCGAGATCGCGCAGGTCGAGTTGTCGCAATTGATGCTCGAGCTTAAGGCGTGGGGCTCCGCCGCTATGAATTGGCTCGATGCGCCGCCGGCCGGGGCGTCGGCGCAGGCGATCGAACTGCTGGTTGCACTCGGTGCGCTCGAAGCCGATGCCTCGATCAATGCATTCGGTCGCAAGCTGCTCGCGTTTGGCGCGCATCCACGGCTGGCCGCGGCGGTGCTGCGCGCACCGGCGCAACAGCAGGCACTTGCCTGCGACCTCGTGGCCCTGGTCGAGGCGCGCAACCCGCTGCGCGGCGAGGGTTCGCGCAATGATGATTTCCGCCTGCGCGCGCAGGCACTGGCGGCGTGGCGCAGTCGCGATGCGACGAGGACACGCGATCTCGGCGCCGATCGCGGCGCGCGCGCGGCCATCGTGCAGTCCGCCGATGCCTGGCGGCGGCGGGCCGGCATTCGCAAGGAGGCGCCGGGCGTGGCGGGTCCGACTGCCGCCGGCGATATCCTCATGCATGCGTTTCCGGACCGCATCGCGCGCCAGGATCCGGGCAATCCACGTCGTTACCAGCTGGCCAACGGCCGCGGTGCGCGCCTGCTCGACGAGAGCAGCCTGTACGGTGAACCGTGGCTGGTCGTCATCGACCTGCGCTACGAGGAACGCGACAGCCTGATCCTCGCCGCGGCGCCGTTCGATCCGGCCCTGCTCGAGCGCGATTTCGCGCAGGGCTTCCACAACCGGCGCAACGTGCGCTGGAACCGCGACACGCGCGCGGTGGAGGTCACCGAGGAGCGCTGCTTCGCCGCGATCGTGCTCGAACGGCGCAGCGTGCCGGCGCGCCCCGAAGATGCGATGCCGGCGCTGCTCGCCGCCGTGCGCGAGCTCGGCCTCGAGGCCTTGCCGTGGAGCGAGCATGCGATCGAGTTGCGCCAGCGCGTCGAGTTCCTGCGCAAGGCCTCGTCCGAACTCGGCCTGCCCGATTTTTCCGACGCATACCTGCTCGCCACGCTCGATGACTGGCTGGCTCCTGCGCTCACCGGCAAGCGGCGGCTCGATGCGCTGCGCGCCGAGGAACTGTCCGACGCGCTGGCCGCACGACTCGACTACCCGCTGCGCCGCGCACTCGACGAGCAGGCGCCGGTGTCGATCGGCGTGCCGAGCGGCATGCGGCGACGCGTCGATTACGCGAACGATGGCGCGCCGGTGCTCGCGGTCAAGCTGCAGGAACTGTTCGGCCTCGCCGACACCCCGAGCATCGCCAACGGCCGCGTCGGCCTGACCCTGCACCTGCTGTCGCCGGCCGGGCGACCGATCCAGGTCACCCGGGACCTGCGCGGCTTCTGGGAACGCACCTATCCGGAGGTCAGAAAGGAACTGAAAGGCCGCTACCCGAAACATCCCTGGCCCGACGATCCCTGGACCGCCGTCGCTACCCATCGAGCAAAGCCGCGACGCTGAACCAAACCTCAATGAAAACGGTCGAAGCGCCATCGGCGCGTGAATCGTGCGCCGCGCCCGTGGCATGGTAGCGGCGCAACGATCGCGCACAACGCCTGTCGGCCTGGCCGCATCTGAATACCCGAACCCTTTCGCTATCCGAGGCACTCATGTCCCGATTCAACCGCGCCCTGCTGTGGATGTCCGCCTTCCTTGTTCTCGTCGCCGTACTGGCCAGCCTGGTCGGCGCGCGCCTGCTCGAGATCTTCGGCGCCAACCCGTTCTTCAATGGCGTGATCCTGACCGTGCTGGTCGCCGGCATCGTGGTCAACCTGCGCCAGGTCGTCATGCTCGGCAACGAATCGCGCTGGATCGAATCGTTCCGGCGTTCGAACCCCGAGCGCGCCGCCGAGGGCAAACCACGCCTGCTCGCGCCGATGGCGCGCATGCTCGGCAACCGCGAGCGCGGCAAGGCGGCGCTGTCGGCGCCGTCGATGCGCACGATCCTCGACAGCGTGCAGTCGCGCCTCGAGGAATCACGCGACCTCTCGCGTTATTTGATCGGCCTGGCCATCTTCCTCGGCCTGCTCGGCACGTTCTGGGGCCTGCTGGTGACGATCCGCTCGGTGTCCGAAACCATCGGCACGCTCAACGTCGGCAACGATGCGCTGACCATGTTCAGCGCGCTCAAGGAAAACCTCAAGGAGCCGCTGGGCGGCATGTCGACGAGTTTTTCCACGTCACTTTTCGGCCTCGCCAGTTCGCTGGTGATCGGCTTCCTCGACCTGCAGGCCGGGCACGCGCAGAACCGCTTCTACAATGATCTCGAGGAATGGCTGTCGGGCATGACCCATCTGTCCTCGGGCAGTGCGCTGGAAGGCGATACCTCGGTGCCGGCCTACGTGCAGGCCCTGCTCGAGCAGGCCGCGGATGGCCTCGAACGCATGCACCGCGCGATCGTCGAGAACGAGCGCGAGCGGCGTGGCAGCAACGAACAGTTCGCCGAGATCTCCAACCAGCTCGGCCGCCTCAACGAACTGCTTTCGCGCGATGCGCGCGAGCGCCAGGGCGCGGCCCAGGTGCAGGAAGAACTGAAGACCGTGCTGCGCCAGATCGCCAGCCATCCGCCGTCGGAGTCGCGCCTGTCCGATGAGCTGCGCAGCGAATTGCGCCTGCTCTCGCGCACGATCGCCGCCTCGGTTGGCGCAGGCCGCGAGCCGCGCGCATGAGTGCACTGATCCGTCGCCGCCGGCGCGCCTTCGACATATGGCCCGGCTTCGTCGATGCGCTGACCTCGCTGATCATGGTCATGATCTTCGTCCTGCTGATCTTCGCGATCGGCCAGTTCGTGCTGTCGGATACACTGGCCGGCAAGAACAAGGCGCTCGATGCGCTCAACGCGCAGGTTGCCGAACTGGCGCGCACGCTCTCGCTCAGCGAGGACCAGAAGCTCGCACTCGATGCGCGCGTGGCCGAGCTGAGCGCCACGCTCGGCAGCACGCAGGCCGAACGCGACCGCCTCGGCAGCGAGCTCAGCGCGGCCAACACGCAGGCGGCCAGCCTCAGCGCCGATATCGCCGCGCTGACCGCGCTCAAGCACCAGCTCGAAGCCGAAGTCGCCAGCTTGACTACGCAACTCGACACGACGCAGAGTGACCTCGTCAAGCAGACCGAACTCGGCAGCGCGGCGACCGCCCAGGTCGAACTGCTGAACCGGCAGATGGCGGCGATCCGCGAGCAACTCGGCAAGCTCGAGGCGGCGCTCGGCATCGCCAACAAGGATATTGCCGGAAAGGACGCGAAGATCGCCGACCTCGGCCGGCAACTGAACATCGCCCTGGCCAATCGCGTCGGCGAACTCGAGCGCTACCGATCGGAGTTCTTCGGCAAGTTGCGCGAGGCGCTCGGCGACCGCAGCGACGTGCAGGTCGTCGGTGACCGCTTCATCGTGCCGACCGACATCCTGTTCGATTCGGGTTCGGCCGAGCTCGGCGCGGCCGCGCAGGATCGCCTCGAAAGCCTGGCCTCCACCGTGCGCGAGGTATCCGCCGAGATTCCCTCGTCGATCGACTGGGTCCTGCGCATCGACGGCCACACCGACCGGCGCCCGATCCACACCGACCGCTTTCCCTCGAACTGGGAACTGTCGACCGCGCGCGCGGTGGCCATCGTCAAGTACCTGGTGGTGCAGGGCATCCCGGCGAATCGCCTGTCGGCCAACGGCTTCGGCCAGTTCCAGCCGCTCGATGCGGCCGACACGCCCGAGGCCTATGCGAAAAACCGGCGCATCGAATTGCAGCTGACCAACCGCTGAGGGACCGCTGCCGCGACGCTCGAGGCCGATCGACCCGGCGCCGGGTGGGCCGCGCGCCGTGCAACCATGTCCGCCTTTCGCGCATCTTGCCCAGTCACTTCCCAACAGCGAGGAGCCGACCGATCATGCGAATTCCCCACCCAGTCCCGCGCACCGTCCTTGCGGCAGGCCTTCTCGTTGCGGCGGCCACGGCGAACGCAGCCGGACCGCCACCCAGGGTCCAGGACCTGAAGTTGCCGGATACCGCGGCAGCACGACTGATGGGCGAATGGCTGGATCTTTGCGCGAGACCCGACCCTGCGCGGATGACGGAATGGGTGGCCGCGCATCTCTCGACAGCCGGTGCCGGACGCATGCCGGCGACGGCGCGCGCCGCCGACATGGTGCAGGCATGCACGTCCAACGGCGGATTCGATGCCGTCGCGGTGGCGAACTCCGATCCCATGTCGATCGCGCTGAAACTGAGGGGCCGCGAAACCGGCGGCTGGTTCGAAGTCCTGTTGATCACGAACGAATCCGGCGAGCTCGATCGCAGCGGCATCATGCCGGCTTTGCCCGAGGAAGCCTCCCTGCCCGCCAGCCTCACCGACGAGGTCATCGCGAAGGAGGTCAGGCAGACCGTGGAGCGCCTGTCGAAGGCCGGCCTCTTTTCCGGCATCGTCACCGTGGCGCGCGGCACCGGGATCATTGCCAGCGCCAGCGGCGGCTACGCCAACCGGGCGCAGAAGACGCCGATCACCGGAGCGAGCCGGTTCACCCTGGCATCGATGGGCAAGATGTTCACCGCGGCCGCGGTCCGCCAGCTGGGCGACCAGAAGAAGCTCGCGACGGACGACACGGTCGGCAAGTTCTTCCCGGACTACCCGAACAAGGCGGTGCGCGACAAGGTCACCATCGCCATGCTGCTGTCGCATACCTCAGGCATGGGCGATTTCCTCGACAAGCGCACGCCGGCGATGATGAAGGAGGGCGTCCACCGCGCCGCGGAGTTCATGCCACTTTACGACCACGACGAACCGCAGTTCGCGCCGGGAAGCGACCGCTCCTATAGCAACGCCGGCCTCGCGCTCGCCGGCGCCATCATCGAGAAAGTCTCGGGCGAAAGCTATCCGGATTACCTGCGCAAACATGTGTTCGAGCCGGCCGGCATGAAGCACAGTTCGGCGAACAGCGTGCCGCGTGCGGATGCCGGCCTGGTCACGCCCTACACCCGCGACCCATCGGGTACATGGCAGGTTGCCGAAGGCGATATCGGCAGCCCGGCCGGCGGCGCGATCTCGACCGCCGATGACCTCATCCGTTTCGCCGATGCGTTGCGCAGCGGCAAGCTGGTCAGCAAGGCCTGGTATGCAGACATGGTCACGCCGCATGGCCCGCCCGGGAATGGCGGGGACTATGGCTATGCGATCGGCATCAACGACATTTATGGCAGGACCGTGGTTGGCCACAACGGGGGATTCCCGGGCGTCAGCACGCACCTGTTCATGGTGCAGGATTCGCCGTACACGGTCGTGGTGCTGGCCAACCAGGACCCGCCGGCCGAAGCCTACGCGGGCCTGCCGGTCGTGGCGCTGATGGTGGAGCGCTCGAAGCGCGACAATTAGCCCGCGGTCACGGAGGCGGCGCTCAGGCTCGCCCGCAGCGCAGGTGGAAGTCCCAACGTACCGGGCGCACGCTGCCCGGTGCGCCCCAGGCCGTGCGCAGTTCGGCCTCGACGATCGCGACCGGGTCGTGCCCGCGGGCGCGGATGTAGCGCTGGGTCCCCGACCATGAGCGCAGGTAGGCGAGGTAGCGCTCGACGTCCCATTCCATGCACAACTCGAAGGCGGGGGCGGCGATGCGTTCGAACGGAAACGGCAGGCTCGCGTAGCCGCTCTCGACGAGGGCGCGCTCCGGCGGCCAGTACGGGCCGGTCAGGTCGACGTAGAGGCGGCTTTTTTTGGCGCCCCCCCCCCCCCCACGCCGGGCATGCGCATAACTTCCAAAACCTCCGACGCCCCCCCCCCCGTGCCCGC
>OEIU01000678.1_pt1 | contig 29107 bp, 25 predicted proteins | sample 1539221 | NCBI WGS metagenome assembly OEIU01 (sample SAMN03792071, study PRJEB22550) | activated sludge metagenome | feature: wastewater treatment plant; material: activated sludge; isolation source: Wastewater treatment plant of a petroleum refinery complex | place: Argentina: Zarate | collected...
CGATCTCCGGCCGCGTGACGATGATGGCGCCGCCGCCGTCGGTGATGACGCAGCAGTCGAGCCGGTGCAGCGGCGAGGCGACGAGCGGCGAATTGACCACCTCTTCCACCGTCACGACATTGCGCAGCAGCGCATGCGGATTGTGCTGCGCGTGATGCGAGGCTGCGACCTTGATCCAGGCGAGCTGCTCGCTGGTGGTGCCGTAGTCGTGCATGTGGCGCATCGCCACCATGGCGTACATGTTGGCGATGGTCGGCGCATAGGGCTGCTCGAACTGCCCGTCCGGCACGGTCGGCGGCACGATGCGCGGCGCGGTGCCGGTGGCGACGCCCTCCGAGCGCGGCTTGCCGGCGAGCGTGATCAGCGCGACATCGCATTTGCCGGCGGCGATCGCCTGCGCGGCGTGCGAGACATGCAGCAGGTAGGACGAGCCGCCGATCTCGGTCGAATCGACGTGGCGCGGCTTGAGGCCGAGATAGTCGACCATGGAGACCGGTCCCATGCCGGGCGCGTCGCCGGCGCAGAAATAGCCGTCGACATCGTCTTTCGAGAGCCCTGCGTCCTCCAGCGCACCCTTCGCGACCTCCGCATGAAGCTGGGCGAGCGACTTGTCCGGCGCATTGCGGGTCGGATGCTCATATATGCCGGCGATGCAGGCCGCCCTCTTGATGCTCATTCGGATTCCGTTTCTTCCCTGACGCGTGTTTGCGTGCGATCCTAAGCGCCAAGAAGCGCGGGCGCCAATGCATGGCGGCGCACAAAAGACATGCGGGAGGCGCAGATGAGCAAGGCTCACGCCGCGAAGGCGCTCGGCGGGCTGAAGGTTCTCGACTTTTCGACGACGATCGCGGGCCCCTATTGCGCGCGGCTGCTCGCCGATCTCGGCGCGGACGTGGTCAAGATCGAAAGCCCCGAAGGCGACGTGCTGCGCGCGCGGCCGCCGCTGCGCAACGGGGCGAGTTCCGCCTTCGGCCAGCTCAACGCCGGCAAGAAGAGCGTGTCGCTCGACCTCAAGAAGCCCGCTGCGATGGCCGCCGTGCACAGGCTCGCCGAAAATGCGGACATCATCGTCGAGAACTTCCGGCCGGGCGTGATGAAGCGCCTCGGCCTCGATTACGAGACGCTGGCGCAGGTCAATCCGCGGCTCGTCTATTGCTCCATGTCGGGCTACGGACAGACCGGGCCGTGGGCGGAACGGCCGGCCTACGCCCCTGTCATCCACGCCGCGTCCGGCTACGATCTCGCGCATCTCGCCTATCAGCAGGGCCGCACGCGGCCGGATTTCTGCGGCGTGTTCCATGCCGACGTGGTGAGCGGCGTCTACGCCTATTCGGCGATCACGACCGCGCTCTTCCAGCGCGAGCGGACTGGACGCGGCCAGCATATCGACGTGTCCATGCTCGAAACCATGCTGAGCCTCACGCTCAACGAATTGCAATGGGCGCAATTCGAGGTCGACAGGCCGTCGCGGCCGATGTTCGGGCCGATGGAGACGAAGGACGGCTATGTGATGGTCGCGGTCGTCACCGAAAAGGCGTTCCGCAATTTCGTCACCGCCGCCGGCCGCGCCGATTTCATCACGGACCCGCGCTTCGCCGAATATTCCAAGCGCCGCGCGCATTGGGACGAGCTGATGACCGAGCTCGAGACCTGGTCGCGCACGCTCACGCGCGAAGCGTGCATCGCCGCGCTCGAAAAGCACGACGTCGCCTGCTCGCCTTACCGCACAGTGGCGGAGGCGCTCGCCGACGAGCAGGTCGCCCATCGCGATGCGCTGGCCGACGTGACGGACGCCGGCGGAACCTTCAAGGCGCTCAATCCGCCGTTCCGCATGTCGGAGGCGCAGACCCGCGTCGGCCCGCATGCGGCCGCGCTCGGCGAGCATACGCGCGCCGTGCTGAAGGATGCGGGCCTGACGCACGACGAAATCAAGGCGATCATGGGGTGAGCGACGCCGATCGCAGGATTGCCGCGCGATGAATGGTCTCGCCCTGGTCGCCGCGCTCAGCGGCCTGGTCTCGATCGTCGCCTTCCAGACCGGCCCCTGGACGCTGGCGGCGATCACGAAAGCGCTGACGACGGTCGTCATCATCGTCTACGCGATGCGGCGCGGCGACGGCGGCCGCTACAGCCGCCTGATCCGCGCGGGGCTCGTCGCATCGCTGGCAGGCGACATATTCCTGCTCTGGCCGCAGCAGGGGTTCATACCGGGGCTCGTCTCCTTCCTCGTCGCGCATCTCCTGTATCTCTACGCCTTCACGGACGGGCTGCGGCGCGGCTTCGCGCTCACGCCGACGCTCGGCTACGCCGCCTATGCGGCGGTCGCGCTCGCCTTTCTCTGGGGCGATGTGCCGGGCGCGTTGCGTCTGCCGGTCATGTTCTACATCGCGGCGCTTCTCGCCATGGCGGCGGCGGCGGCTTCCAGAGCGCTGCGCGCCGCGCCCGGAGACGACGGCCCGGCGCGCGCGGCGGCGCTGGGAGCGGGCCTATTCGCGATCTCCGACACGACGCTCGCGTTCAACAAATTCGCGGGACCGCTACCCTTCGCAAGCGTGGTCGTGCTTACGACCTACTGGCTGGCGCAATGGGCGATCGCTTCGTCGGCGTCGCCGGCGGCGCGCTGAGCGTCGGCTCGAGTTCGACGCAAGCGGCGCGGATATGGCTCATCAGCAATTCGTGCGCCGCCGTCGGGCGCCAGCCGCGACGGATCGTCAGGCCGATGCGGCGCGCGCTGCCCGGCGTCGGCACCGGCAGCGGCGCGAGCAAGCCCAGCGTCTGCTCGGTCACGATCTGGTGCGCGGAAATGAGCGTGAGGCGATCCGAACGCAGGAGCGCGCCCCGCACCATGATGAGCGAGCTCGTCTCGATAAGACCGGGAAGATTTTCGCGCGCCGCCGGCGGGAACATGGTTTCGAAATAGTCGCGCGTCGGCGCGCCCGGCGGCGAAACGACCCAGGGGTAGGCCATGAGATCGGCCTCATCGATTTTTTCGCGCGCAAACAGGGGATGGCCGACGCGCGCGACGATGACGAGCCGATCGTCGAACAGCGGAATCTGCTCGATATCGTCGATCGGAGCAGGGTCGCGCAGCGCCCCGATCAGCACATCGATCCCGCCGTTGCGCAATCCGTGCAGCAGATCGCGGTAGGGGCCGTCGACGACGCGCACATGCAGGTTCGGCCGCTCCTTCATCAGCCGGTCGATCGCCTCGGGCAGGATGTGGCTGCGGGCGAGCGGCATGGCCCCGACCACGAGCCGGCTGGAATCGCCGCCGGAAAGCTCCGCGACTTCCGCGAAGCCATGCTCGATCTCCACGAAGGCGAGCCGCGCCTGCTGCGCCAGATATTGCGCGGGGCGCGTGAGCTCGATGCCATGGGTCGCGGCCTCGAACAGCGAAATGCCCGCGAGCCGCTCGAGTTCCTTGGCGGCGCGGTGCACCGAGGGTTGCGACAGGCCGATGTTGCGCGCCGCGAGACTGAAATTTCCGGCGGTCGAGACGGCGATCAGCGCGCGCAATTGCGCGACCGTGATGAGCCGGTCGAGTTCGGGCGCGGCGCGCGCGCGGCCGGCGGCGCGGGAAATGTCGCGGGCGCCGGCGCGCAGGAATTCGAGCGCTGTGGCGGCGCGGGCGCAGAAGAGCCTACCCGCCTGCGTGGAGGCCATTCCCTCCGGCCCGTGCTCGAACAGAGCGGCGCCGAGACGCGCCTCCAGCTTGTCGATCGCCTGGGTGATGGCGGGCTGCGACAGGTGGATCCGCTCGGCGGCGCGGCTGACGCTGCGCGTTTCCGCGACCATGCAGACGGCGCGCAGATGCCTGAGATTCGGTATGTCCGACCTGTCGCCTTCGGCCATGGCCGCCTGACCCTCCCGCGCCCACTATAGCCAGAACTTATGCTGTTGCGGAGAGTTTGAAATGGGAGGGGTTCGGGGGCGGCGGGATAATGACGCTCAATTGTCAGCGGGCCATGCCGTTCAAGCATCGCGTTCCCTCCCCTTTTGGGGGAGGGCTAGGGTGGGGGGTCGCGCAATCCCGCAGGATTGTCACCATTAGGTTTCGCAGGATTTCGCGACCCCCTCCCCCCGCCCCTCCCCACAAGGGGGAGGGGAGGCGCGCTAATCCAACTTGAGAAGACCAACACAAAGAGGAAACGCCATGCCCATCGTCCGCACCAAGATCGACCGCGCCGATCCGCACGTCATCGCCGGCCTCGCCGCATGCGGCGTCGCCACCGTGCACGAGGCGCAGGGGCGCACCGGCCTGCTCGCCTCCTACATGCGGCCGATCTACCGCGGCGCGAAAATCGCGGCTTCCGCCGTCACCGTGTCCGTCCCGCCGGCGGACAATTGGATGATCCATGTCGCCGTCGAGCAGATGCAGGCGGGCGACGTGATGGTCGTCTCGCCCTTCTCGCCGTCGGACGCCGGCTATTTCGGCGACCTGCTCGCGGGCTCGGTGATGGCGCGCGGCGGCGTCGGCCTGATCATCGACGCTGGCGTGCGCGACGTCGCCGATCTCACCGAGATGAAATTCCCCGTCTGGTCGAAGGCCATTTGCGCGCAAGGCACCGTCAAGGAAACGCTCGGGGATGTGAACATCCCGGTCGTCTGCGCCGGCGCCATCGTCAATCCCGGCGACGTGATGGTGGCCGACGACGACGGCGTGTGCGTGGTGAAACGCGAGGAAGCCGCCGAGGTGCTGAAGAAGGCGCAGGCGCGCATCGCCAACGAGGGCGAGAAGCGCGAGAAGCTGAATGCGGGCACGCTCGGCCTCGACCTCTACAAGATGCGCGAGGCGCTCGCCGCGAAGGGGCTGAAATATGTCTGAGGGCGTGCGCTGCATGTGGATGCGCGGCGGCACGTCCAAGGGCGGGTATTTTCTCGCTGACGACCTGCCAACCGACATCGCCGCGCGCGACAAATTCCTGCTGGGCATGATGGGATCGCCGGACAAGAGGCAGATCGACGGCATGGGCGGCGCCGATCCGCTGACCTCGAAGATCGCCGTCATCAGGAAATCGGAGCGCGCGGGCGTCGACGTCGACTATCTCTTCCTGCAGGCCTTCGTCGACAAGCCGATCGTCACGGACGCGCAGAATTGCGGGAATATTCTCGTCGGCGTCGGGCCATTCGCGATCGAGCGCGGGCTGGTGAAGCCCGATGGCGACGAGACGGAAGTCGTCATCTACATGGAGAACACCGGGCAGATCGCGGTCGCCAACGTGCGCACGCCCGGCGGCGGCATGCCGACCTATGCGGGGAACCGCGCGATCGACGGCGTGCCGGGAACCGCGAGCCCCATCCCGATCGAGTTCCGCGACACGGCGGGTTCGTCCTGCGGCGCGCTGCTGCCGACGGGCAAGGCCTTCGACGTCATCGACGGCGTCGAATGCACGCTGATCGACAACGGCATGCCCGTCGTGGTGATGCGGGCGGCCGATCTCGGCATTTCGGGCACGGAAACGCGCGACGAGCTCGACGCGCATGTGGAGCTGAAGAAGAAGCTCGAGTCGATCCGCCTGCAGGCCGGCCCGATGATGAATCTCGGCGACGTGACGGACGCTTCCGTGCCGAAGATGACGCTCGTCAGCGCGCCGCGCGCGGGCGGCGCGATCTCGACGCGCACCTTCATCCCGCATCGCTGCCACGCCTCGATCGGCGTGCTCGGCGCGGTCAGCGTGGCCTCCGCCTGCATGATCGCGGGCTCGCCCGCGGCGTCGCTGGCGAATATTCCCGCCGGCGATCCGAAGGTGCTGGACATCGAGCATCCGACGGGGGCGTCGACCATTCGCGTGAAGGGTTCGGGCCCCAGCGCGATAGCGGCCGTGGTGCTGACGGCGCGGAAGCTGTTCGACGGGGTTGTGTTCGCGCCGTAGCAAGACGAACCGAACCACGAATCCTCATCCTGAGGAGCGATGCGCAGCATCGCGTTTCGAAGGATGGCCGCATCAATATTGTTGGTCTTGCCATCCTTCGAGACGCCGCGCTGGCGCGCGGCTCCTCATGATGAGGATTGCGGGATACGAGCGCGTTTCAGCCGCCGCCCTTTTTCTTCTTCTTGAATTTTGACTGCGCGCGCGCTGCATCGTCCTGCGGCTGCGTCTGACTCGCCGCACGCTTCTCGAACTTCTTTTTCTTCGGCCGCTCGCGCTCTCCGCCGCCCGCGCTCATGCGTTCGACGCGCACCTGATCGCCGCCGGGGCGGCGCATGCCGGCGAGAAAGCCCTCGGCCATCGCCTCCGCCACCTCGAACTGCGTCTCGTGGTCGTAGATGCGGATAACGCCGATGTCCTGCCGCGTGACGCCGCCCTTGCGGCAGAGCATCGGCAGCAGCCATTTCGGATCGGCGTTGCGCTTGCGGCCGATGTCCATGCGGAACCAGACCGCGTCCGGCATGGCGCGCGGCCCTTTTGGAACGCGCGCCGGCGCGCCGGCGCGCGGCTCGAATTGCGGCGGGGCGATCTGACCGGCCGGCGCCTCGATATCCTCGACGCCCGGCAGGCGCGCCCGATAGAGGCGAACCAGCGCGGCGGCGATTTCTTCCGGCCCACGTTCGGCCAGCAACTGGCGGCCCAGTTCGCGATCCTCCTGCGACGCCTCTTCCGTCAGCGCGGGATCGCGCAGCATGCGCTGGCGGTCGAGCTCGGCGATCTCGGCCAGCGTCGGCGGACCGCCCCATTGCGCCTGCACGCCGGCGACGGCAAGCAGTTGCGCGGCCCGGCGTTCCCGCGCGCGCGGCACGAGCAGCGCGCTCACGCCCTTGCGACCGGCGCGCCCCGTGCGGCCGCTGCGATGCTGCAAGGTCTCCGCATCCGTCGGCAATTCAGCGTGGATGACGAGTTCGAGGTTGGGCAGGTCGATGCCGCGCGCGGCGACGTCGGTCGCCACGCAGACGCGCGCGCGGCCGTCGCGCAGCGCCTGCATCGCGCGATTGCGCTCGTGCTGGCTCAGTTCGCCCGACAGCAGCACGGCGGAAAAGCCGCGTTCCTGCAGCGTCGCCTGCAGGTGACGCACGGCCTCGCGGGTGTTGCAGAAGACCATGGCCGTCTGCGCCTCCACGTAGCGCAGCAGATTGACGACGGCGTGCTCGATCTCCTTCGGCGCGACGCGGATCGCGCGATAGTCGATGTCGGCATGGCCGCTCGCCCCGCCTTCCACCTCGATGCGCAGCGCATCGCGCTGGTAGCGGCGGGCGAGCGCGACGATACCCTTGGGCATGGTCGCGGAAAAGAGCAGCGTGCGGCGCGTCGGCGGCGTCGCGTCGAGAATGAATTCGAGATCTTCGCGAAAACCGAGATCGAGCATTTCATCGGCCTCGTCGAGCACGACCGCCGCGAGCGCGGACAGATCGAGACCGCGCCGTTCGATATGGTCGCGCAGGCGGCCGGGCGTGCCGACGACGATATGCGCGCCCGCCTCAAGGCGCCGCCGCTCCTGGCGCGGGTCCATGCCGCCGACGCAGGCGACGATTTTCGCGCCGGCGTATTCATAGAGCCACGTCAGTTCGCGCTCGACCTGCAAGGCCAGTTCGCGCGTCGGCGCGATGACGAGCGCGAGCGGCGCGCCTGCGCCGGCGAAGGTCTCATTGCCGCACAGCAGGGTCGGCGCAATGGCGAGCCCGTAGGCCACCGTCTTGCCGGAGCCGGTCTGGGCGGAAACGATGACGTCGCGGTCGGCGGGAGCGTCGAGAACAGCCGATTGAACGGCGGTCGCTTCGGAATAATTGCGCTCGCTAAGAGCGCGGGAAAGCGCGGGGCTGGCGATGGTGAATGTCACGAAAATTCCTGCGGGCCAATGCGGCCGGACAGGCGGCCAACTCGCCGGCCGCCGGATCGCCGCGTTCCATACGACAGGAAAGCGGATATGGCCACTCGCACTTTGCGGCGGGGCGAGATTCTACGCTCCGGCCTGAGCGGCCGTCAGCGCGATATAGGCCGAGACGGCCAGCGCGGCGAGGATGGCGAGAATACGTGCGGCGATCATGGCGGAGCCTCGATGTCGATGGCGGCATCGGACGCGAACGCCGCGCCATGCGCGATGCGCTGGCGCACATTGCGCCACGGGCAGGCCGCGCGTGCTATGGACGGGCGTCAGGATCGGCGGGGAATGAAACCAATGGGAATGGTCGCGTTGCCCGAACGCGTTGCGACAAGAGACGACCTCGCGCGCATCGAGGCCGCAGCCGCACGTCATGAGACGCCCTGCGGCGATGGACGGATGATCTGGCATAGCTGGGGCGAGGGTCGAAACGGCGCCGCCCCTGTCGTGCTGGTCCACGGCGGCTCGGGCAGTTGGGCGCACTGGGCGCGCAATATCCGTGCGCTCGTCGAAGCGGGTCGCGAGGTGTGGGCCTGCGACCTGCCGGGCTGCGGCGAATCCGATCGGCCGCCGGTCGGCGAGGACGGCGACGCGCTGCCGCCGTGGATCGAGGCGGGCGCCGCGGCGCTGGGACTGGAGAGATTCGACCTCGTCGGCTTTTCCTTCGGCGCCATGGTCAGCGGCTTCTACGCCGCGCGCCATCCGGAGCGCGTGCAGAAACTCGTGCTTGTCGGCGCTCCGGCGCTGAGCGACAAGCCCGGCGCGAAAATCGCGCTGAGGGAATGGCTGCGCCTGCCCGACGGACCGCAGCGCGAAGACGCCTTCCGGCACAATCTGCGGCTGCTGATGCTCGCCAACGACGAGAGCATCGACGATCTGTCGCTCGAACTCTACGTGCGATGCCTCAAGCAGGATCGCCTGACGAAGCGCCGCATCGCGCGCACCGACGTCCTGCTGCGCACGATGCCGGACATTCGCGCGCCCGTGTTCGCGACTTGGGGCGCGGAGGACGTTCTCGCGCGCGGGCGATTCGACGTGCTGGAGGCCGGCCTTCGGCGCGCGCCGGATTTCCGCGACCTGAAACTGATCCCGCATGCCGGCCACTGGGCGCAGTTCGAGGCGCCGGACGCGTTCGACGCATTGCTGCGCGGGTGGCTGACCGCGTGAGGCGGCGGGGTTCGCCGGACGCTCAGAACTCGACGACGCCGATCTCCGTCCGGTCCAGTTCCTCCTCGACGCGATGGAAGGCGTCGTCGCCGATCTCGCCGGAATGGCGCAATTCGGAGAGACGCGTCCGCGCCGCGCCGATCGCGCGCTCGCGCAGGCGATCCTCCTCGGAGAGCGGCGGCGCATAGGCCCCCTCCTCCGCATCGGCGACCGCGATCAGGCCCGCATATTCGTCGCGCACGCGGCGGGCGGCGTCGCTGTCCTCGCCGTCGAGGCTCGCCAGCGCGGCGCGCAGCGCCTCGGTGCGCGCAAAGCCTGCTTCGCTTTCGAGCAGCTTGTCCTGCGGGAAATCGAGCAGGCGCAGCAGCGGGCCGAGCGTGAAGCCCTGCAGCACCAGCGTGCCGAGAACCACGGCGAAGGCCGTGAAAAGAATGAGATCGCGGTGCGGGAATGGATTGTCGCCGTCCGGCAGGGCGAGGGCGGCGGCGAGCGTGACGATGCCGCGCATGCCCGCCCAGGAGACGACGAGGCCGCCGCGCCAGCCGGGCCGCACGCCGGGATTGATCGGGCTGAAGCCGCGCAGGCGTCCGTAGAGCCAGACGCCGCCGCCGTTGAGGAATACCCAGGCGAAACGCACGACGATGACGGTCGCAAGCACGGCGCCGCCGACGGTCAGGTAGTGGAAGCGCGCATTGTAGTCGAGGCGCTCGAAGATCGGCTCGACCTGCAGGCCGATGAGAACGAAGGCGAGCACGTTGAGGAAGAAGATCACCGTCTCCCAGACCGCGAAGGACGGCAGGCGCAGGCGCGCGGGCGTGCGCACCGTGCGGGAGGCCGTCGCCGCAAATGCGACGAGCGTCAGCACGCCCGACAGATGCAGGCGCTCGGCGGCGAGCCAGACGCCGAAGGCGGTCAGAAACTGGAAGAGGATCGCCGTCGGGGCGTCGACGATGCGGCCGTTGAGTCGGGGCACGGTCATGCCCAGCGCCCAGCCCGCGAGCAGGGAAGCCGGCACGCTGAGCACGAGCAGCGGGATCGTCGTCGACGTCATCGCGAAAGTCGCGGCGACGATCGCGCCGCGGAAGATCACCAGCGCGCTGGCGTCGTTGAACAGGCTTTCGCCTTCGAGAATGGAGACCAGCCGGCGCGGCGGATTGATGTGGCGCAGCACGGCCGAAGCGGCGACGGCGTCCGGCGGGGCGACGATGGCGCCGAGGGCGATGGCCGGCGCCCACGCGAGATCGGGCGTCAGCCAGCGCGCCACGACGGCCACGGCGACGGTCGTGGCGACGACGGCGCCGAGAACCAGACTCGACACCGCCACCCAGTCGCGCTTCAGCTCCCGGATCGACATGTCGAAGCCCGCGTCGACCAGAACCGGCGCGAGGAACAGGGCGAGCGCGAGATCGGGCTCGAGGTCGACGCGCGGCGCGCCGGGGAGGAAGGCGACGGCCGCGCCGACCAGCGCGAGAAAGGCGGGATAGGGCGCGCCGATCTTGCGGGAGAAGGCCGCGAGAACCAGCGCGACGGCGAGCAGCAGCAATATGGATTCGAAGAGCGACAGGCGAACGGCTCCGGCATGAGGCGGCCGGCGCGCCCGACCCCTGGCGTCAAATAGGCGCTGGGGCGGCGCGCGTCCATTCCGCGCGGCGGCAAATGCCCGCCCGTCGAAATCCGCATGGCCGCGCCCACGACAAATGGCGGCGGCGGCCTATATGCTGCGCCCATACTATCCCCAACACCGGGTGGAACCGCAGATGAGCGACACGAAAGACTACACGCCGCCGAAGGTCTGGAGCTGGGACAAGTCCAGCGGGGGGCGTTTCGCCAATATCAACCGGCCGATCGCCGGCCCGACGCACGACAAGGAGCTGCCGGTCGGCAAGCATCCGTTCCAGCTCTATTCGCTCGGCACGCCGAACGGACAGAAGGTCACGATCATGTTCGAGGAGCTGCTGGCGGCCGGCCACAAAGGCGCGGAATACGACGCCTGGCTGATCAACATCGGCCAGGGCGACCAATTCGGTTCGGGCTTTGTCGCGATCAACCCGAATTCGAAAATCCCTGCGCTCGTCGACCGCAGCGAGCCCAAGCCCGTGCGGATTTTCGAATCCGGCGCGATCCTGGTCTATCTCGCCGAAAAATTCGGCGCTTTCCTGCCGACCGAGCGCGCGGCGCGCGCGGAATGCCTGTCGTGGCTGTTCTGGCAGATGGGCGCCACGCCCTTCCTCGGCGGCGGTTTCGGCCACTTCTACGCCTATGCGCCGGAGAAGATCGAATATGCGATCAACCGCTACGCCATGGAGGTGAAGCGGCAGCTCGACGTGCTCGAGCGCCGGCTGGCCGAGGTCGAATATCTCGACGGCGCCGGCTATTCGATCGCCGACATGGCGGTCTGGCCGTGGTACGGCGGCCTGGTGAAGTCGAACCAGTATGGCGCGGCGGAGTTCCTCAGCGTTCACGAATACAAGAACGTCATCCGGTGGGCGGACCAGATCGCGGCGCGGCCGGCGGTCAGGCGCGGGCGCATCGTCAACCGCACGCAGGGGGAGCTCTCGGCGCAATTGCACGAGCGCCACGACGCCTCCGACTTCGACACGAAGACGCAGGACAAGATCGCCCCCGCTCCGGCCGCGGGCGGCTGACCCCGGCCGGATGTCCCGCGATCAGGCCGACGTTTTCGCGCGCGCGCGGCGACGCGACGATGCAGTGCGCGCCGCCGTCTTCTTGGGCGACGGCGCGATCATGTCGTCGAAGGCGCGGCGCGCCGCCTCCAGGCATTGCGCGCCTGTCGCATCCGTCTCGTAGAGCGCGAGGCCAAACAGGTTTTCGCCGTCCGGCAGGCGACGAGCCTCGCGCAATGCGGCGGTCAGGCGGCGTCCGACGCTCGCCAGATCGACCTCGTCGGCGATCAGGCTGAGACAGACCACGACCTCGTTCGGGGCGAGCGACGAGACGGCGTCGCTCTTGCGGACACGCGCCGAGAGCGCGGCCGCCATGGCTGCGACAACGCGCTGCGCGGCTTCCGCGCCCTCCGCGAGAACGATGTCGTCGTAGTCCTCCAACCGAAAATAGGCGACGGCGGCCGTGCGCTGCCAGTCCCACGAGGCCTTGGCCGCAATGTCGAGACGTTCCTCGAGCGCACGCTCGCCGCGCGCCGTGTTGAAAGGATTTTCCGGCAGATGGCGCGGCGCCGGCGAACGCTCGCGCAGGACCGTCGGCGTGATGTCCTCCACGAAGGCGGGCGCTTTCGACCGCCGCGAGACCGCTATGAAGCCGACGAGCGCGAGCAAGGCGCCGATCGGCGCGCCGACCTTGAATATGCCGCCGGTCGCCTCGTTGTTCTCCTGGGCGTCCGGAGCCTGCGCGAGCACCGCGGCCGGGATAGGATTGGCGACCGGCGGCCGCCGGAGCGCGTCGGCGCGGGAGGGCGTCCGCACGGATATGTCCCCGGCCAGTCGCCGCGTCCAGCCGAGGGGCTGAAGACGGCTGGCCTCGGCCGCGTCGAGGCACTCGCTGTGGGACGCGAGAGCCGCGATGAGCGAAAGCATGTGCAGGGTCGCAGGATAGTAGGGCTCGTCGTCGCCGAGCCCGTAGAAGTCGCGCGGGAACGGCTGCCCCGCGACGACGCAGGCGCGCAGCGCCGCAATGGCGCGATAGCCCCGCCCGGTCGCGACTTCTTCCGTCTCTCCGCTGCGCAGATCGACGATCGGCAGTCCGGCGGCGGGGAACATGCCGGCGAACCTCGCCAGCCGCTCCGCGTTCTCGCGCGGCGCGAAGGCCAGATAGAGCGGGATACGGACCGCGTCGTAGCCGACTTTCGCGGGAAAGCGGCGGGCGGGCGCAATCCTGCTGTCGCCGAGCGCAGTCCAGTTGGTCACGCCGACTGACGTCTGCGACTGGATCGCGTCGATGACCGCAAGTCCGCTCCGCCGGACGCCTTCCCAATCCTGCGCGGGCGCGAGTTGCGCCAATCGCGAGAAGGCGGGGAAGACCCAGTAGGACAGGTTCACGACCGGCCCGTCAGGCTGGTCGGCGCGGGTGAAACCGAAACTGGCGGGCAAAAGGACAGGTCCGACGCCGACGGCGTCGACCACCAGCAGGCGCGAGATGTCAGCCGCCATTGCGGTCGCCGCGGCGGCGTAATCCGATTCCCGCCAGAGGTCGGCGGCCTCGGCCAGGGCCCAGGCGGCCAGAATGTCGCCGTCCGTCGCATTGTTGCGGTCGGAGACCGCCCGCGCGCCCGGATCCCAGCGCCACGCCAGGAGATTGTCGCTGCGGACCGCAAGGTTGGCGCGCGCCCAACCCCAGATGCGGTCGAAGGCGGGGCGGTCGCCGGCCGCCACCGCCAGCAACATACCGTAGCCCTGACCTTCGCTGTGGCTTGCGCCGCGCGCTCCCGTGTCGACGACACGACCACTCGGGCGGACGTAGCGGCGCGACCATTCCGACCAGACCGGCGAGCCGGCGATGACCTCGCCGATTCGCACGTCGCGCCCGCCGCGCGGCTGATCCAATGCTGAAGCAGGCACAGCGCCGCCGACCGCGACGAACGCAAGGGCGGCCAACGCCGCCAGGGCCGGGGCCGGGAGCCGGCGCGCCGTTCTTTGTCTGAAAATCACCGTTCGGTCCTACGCAAAAATTGATTGCAGGGACCGTGACGAAGATTCGTTAAGGGGAAGCAACGAAATTGCCGTGGATCGTAACAAGGCGCCAAGGCCGCCTGGTTGATCTACGTCAATTGTTATATTCAATAGCCGCGCTCAAGCATTTCAAGGCACACACGAAATGACCCGCGTAGAATTACATCGCAGCCGGCGACAGTATAATCGCGCGCAAGACGACGGCCGCCGCCCAATTCAGCACATTCCCTTGAAGGGATTTACCTATTTCCGCGCTGACGCAGAATTTTGACCCGGCGCGCAGAAACGCCGGGTCTTTCGCGCGGGAGAAGCGCTAATGCGGCTGACGCTCAGGGCTGGAAGCCTCGCTGGCGATCGTCGCGCGGACGCTCGAGAGCGTGCGAACAATCGATTCGAGCGTCTCGAGATCGTCCGACATGGCTTTCATCGCCCTGACAGCATTCGGCCTGCCGCTGGCGACCTCGTCGATCAACGCGCGGAACGCCGCGGGATCGTCGTTCACGAAGCTGGCGATCGCCAGCGAACTGATCGCGCTCGACAGGGTCGCCACCGCATGCCGCTCTGCATTCACAAATGACTTTGTATCCCGAATCATCTGACGCCTCCTCGAATCAAGGGGACACCACAAGAACTGGCGCTACCGGCGAAAGATGTCCAACAGTTTCCGATTGTTTCCCGTTCAACGAAACGTGAAGCACCACCAGCCCGTTCTTTCCCCTGCCCGTTGGTTTACATTGGAACCGTTAGGCGCCCTCAAAGGACGAGAGAACAATTTGTCGCAAATTGTCCGCAACCGCGCCGCACACGCTACTGCGTCACGACGGTCAGCCGCTCCGCGGCGCGCGTCACGCCCGTGTAGAGCCAGCGCGCGCGATGCTCGCGGAAAGCGTAGCTCTCGTCGAACAGATAGACATTGTCCCATTGCGAGCCCTGCGCCTTGTGCACGGTCAGCGCATAGCCGAAGTCGAATTCGTCGGATTCGCGCCGCAGCGCATAAGGAATTTCCTCATCGCCGCCCACGAAGAATTGCGGAATCACGCCGACGCGCTGGGGCCTGGTCCCGGGCGCATCCTCGGCGGATACGGACAGGCGCACCTTGCCGCGCCGGACGGCTCCCGCCCGCGCCACGCGAAAAATGCCGCCATTGAGAAGGCCCTTCTTGCGGTTGTTGCGGAGGCAGACGAGCTTTTCGCCGGCCTGCGGCAGATCGCCGGAAAATCCATTGAGTTCGCGCAAGCGCTTGTTATAGGCGCGGCGCGTGCGATTGAGGCCGACGAGCACCTGGTCGGCGGTCTTCACCTCGTCCGTATCGACCTCGTCGCGGCCGACCACCCTGGCGCCGCCGTAGTTTCCCTTCTCGATCCGGCGTCCCTCGCGGATATCCATGGAGAGGCGGACGATCGGATTGTCCGCCGCCTGCCGATGGACCTCGGTCAGCATGACGTCCGGCTCGGCCTCCGTGAAGAATCCGCCGCCCTTGACCGGCGGAAGCTGGGCGGGATCGCCCAGGACCAGCACCTTCTTGCCGAAGGACAGAAGATCGCGGCCAAGCTCCTCGTCGACCATGGAGCATTCGTCGATGACGATCAGGCTGGCCGCGGCGGCGGGCGCGTCCTCGTTCAGTTCGAACGACGGCTCTTCGGTTTCGACCTCCTTCGGCCGATAGATCATGGAATGGATCGTGCGGGCGTCGACGCAGCCCTTCGAGCGCATGACCAGGGCCGCCTTGCCGGTGAAGGCGCCGAAGGCGGTCTCCCCCTCCACGCTTTCGGCCAGATGCCGGGCGAGCGTGGTCTTGCCCGTGCCGGCATAGCCGAACAGGCGGAAGACCTGCGGCGCGCCGGCCTCGGCCAGCCATGTGGCGACAGCGCCGAGCGCGCGGTCCTGTTCGGGCGTCCAGTTCATGTGGGCATCTAGCACCGGGACATTGAGTCGCGCGAGCGCGCGCGTCGGACCGCCTTCCTTGCAATTTGGGCGGGCCTGTTTATCAACGCCCCTGTCATGGGCAACGAAAAACAGGAACGCGCCGGTCCGGCCGGGGCCGAGACGCCACCGGCGCGCCGGCCGGCCCGACGCGCGCGCGCCCTGGGCGCCGCCGCCGCGCCGAAGCCGGACAATCCGCCGCCGCCCGAGACCTCCCTCGGCCATCTGGACAATGTGCTCGGCTATGTGCTGCGGCGGGCGCAGGTCGCCGTCTTCAACGATTTTCGCCGCACCTTCGCGGGATACGACCTCAGCCCGACGCAATATGCGGTGCTGTCGATCCTGGCGGAACATCCTGGCATGCGTCAGGGCGACGTTTCAGCAGCGCTTGGCGTCAAACGCACCAATTTCGTCGCGGTGCTGGACGAGCTCGAGCGGCGCGGGCTCGCCCGCCGCAAGGCTGTGGCGGCCGACCGACGCTCGCGCGCGCTCTACCTTACGCCCGAAGGCGAGAAACTGGCGGCGGAAGTCCGCCGGCTGCAGGACGAGCACGAGGTGCGGCTGGCCGCCCTGCTGCCGAACGGCGAGCGCGACCGGCTGATCGACCTCCTGCGGCGGTTGACGCAGGGAATCGGCGCGAGCGCGGACGAAGACTAGGCGCCCGCCCCCGACGGAGGACTTCGGCCGCATGCGACTTTCGATCGCCATACCGATCTACAATTTCGCGGATTTCATCGTCGAGACGCTCGATTCCATCGTCGCCCAGGACGGCGCGAACGACGTCGAGATCGTCGTCGTCGACGGCGCCTCGACCGACGCGACGCCGCAGGCGATGGCCGACTATCAGGCGCGCCATCCGAAGGTGCGCTACGAGCGCCTGCCGGCCAAAGGCGGCATCGACAGGGACATGGCGACCGCGTTCTCGCTGACGTCTGGCGAATATTGCTGGCTGTTCTCCGGCGACGACATCATGCGGCCCGGCGCGCTTGCCCGCGCGCTGCAGGAGATCGACAGCGGCTGCGACGTCTATCTCTCGCAGCACATGGAATTCCTGAGCAAAGGGCGCGGCTGGACGCCCTGGCCGGTGCTGGCGGGCGACACGGCGCGCACGTTCGAGCTTTCAAATGCTGCCGAAAGGCAAACCTATTTCGCCAGCGCCGCGAACACGGAAGCCTTCTTCAGCTTCATGGGCGGCATGATCAACAAGCGCGCGAGCTGGGACCGCGTTCCCTTCAACGACGCCTTCGACCGCTCATGCTGGGCGCATGCGGCGCGTCTGTTCGAGCTGATGCCGAAAGGGCTGAAACTGCGTTTCGTTCCCGAATGCTGGCAGGACCGCCGGCCGGACAACGACAGCTTCATGGGCGGCGGGCTGGTGAAACGGCTCGCGCTTTCGATCGACGGCTACAACAGGATCGCCGACACGTTCTTCGGCCATGACAGCGTCGAGGCCTTCCATGTGCGCCGCGTGGTGCGCGACGAGATCGGCATCGGCTCGCTCATCATGGGCAAATACGTCTGCGCGCTCGATCCCGAACTGGAAAGCCGCGAGACGCTCGACCGGCTGGCGGCGAAAATGTACGGCGACTTTTCGCTGAAGAATCTCCATGCGCGCTTTCTCTACGCGACGACATCAGGCGAGAAGATCAAGCGCTGGGATCCCGAATGGGCGGCCAAGGAGGAGCGCAAGGCGCTCATGCGCCGCGCCCGGCGCGCCGCTCAGTCGAAATAGGACGAGACGACGCGACGGGCGACGATTCCGAGGTCGTGACGACAGTTCGAATCCGGGCGCTCGCCCGCGTCCTTCAACGCCAGTTTGAGGAGTTCGACCTGCATGTGCGCATCGCGCGCGGCCGCCCAGTAGGCGCGTTGCAGGTCGTTTTCGGCCGCATGGGACTGCCACGGCTTGGCGCCGGCGTAATGGGCGATCGCCGGATCGCGCCAGGCTTCGCGCAGCCCCGGACAGCCAGCGAAATCCTCGCCGAGCGTCCGCGAAAAATTGGCGATGCAGTTCCACTCGGGCCCGAGGACCTTGTAGTCGCCGTCGAACGCGTGGTTCAGCGCGTCCTGGTCGTTGTTGATCGCGACGGCGCCTTTCTCGCGCAGGAAGGCGCGGGCCTTGTCGATGCGTCCTGACGCGGCCAGCGCGGGCGTGTCAATGAGCAGAAGGCCCGCGTTGAAATAGCGCTTCCAGTCGGCCATGCCGACGATATCGGTCACGTAATTCTTCGACGGGCGCGTCTTGCCGGCGGGGCCGAAGTCGATGCCGAGGTAGGGCAGCACGTCGACCAGCGAATGATCGACCACGGCGCCGAGCGCCTTGCCTTGGAGGTCGGTCTCCCAGAGCGGCGTCAGGTCGCGCCGCGTCAGCATGTCGACGTCGAGATAGAGGATGCGGTCGATTCCGGCGAGAATGTCGGGCAGCGCGAAGCGCGCGTAGGTGACGACGCTCTGCGGGCCGTTGACGTCGATCTTGTCGTAGCGCGCGCCGATATCCTGAAATTCGACACGCAAATTTTCCGTCCGCGGCGCGCAATCCTTCGCCAGCGGCACGGGCCCGTCGTGCAGCGCATGGATCGTGACGTCGCTGCGCGTGTGGCGCGCGATCGACTGCGCGAGAATGAGAAAGAGGATTTCGAACCGCCGGTCGAAGCAGCAGGCGATCTGGATCATGCTGCGCGGCCCGGCGTCGACGTCAGGATTTCACGGCCATGCGGCCGGTGTAATCGACGATGGTGAGCATCGGCGCGCGGCCGCCGCTCGTCTGGATCGCGCCGAAATATTCGTCCACCGCCTGACGCGATCCGGCCCAGTGGCCATAGTCGTCGACGATGAGCACGCCGCCGGGCACGAGATGCGGATAGAGCTTTTCCATCTCGAGCTTCGTGCTGTCATACCAGTCGGTGTCGAGGCGCAGCAGCGCGACCGGATTCATCGCGATCTCGTGGATCGTCTGGCGGATGTCGCCGACGACATAAGTCACGAGGTCTGCGGGATAGCCGACAAGCGCGACATTCTGCTTCACTTCGTCGAGCGACGCGTAGCAGATGATGCCGCCGGGATCCTTCGGCATGGTCTCGAGCAGAACGGAAGCCGCCTGCCCCCGATTGTCGACGTCGACCGCGCTCGGTTCGGTCATGCCCTCGAACGTGTCGAACAGCCAGACGCGCCGGTCCATCGCGCCGAGCAGGCGCAGCGTCGCCATGGCGATCATGATCGAGCCGCCGCGCCATACGCCGCATTCGACGATATCGCCCTGGATGCGGTTCTGGACGATGTGCCGGACGGCGCGAAACAGCGCAAGACCGCGTGCGAACGAGGTCATCGTATAGGGCTGGCACTGTTCCCAGATCGCACGAAACTCCTCGTCCTCGCGCGGCAGATGGGAATGCGACCATTCGGGCGCGGGCTCGGCGGGCGCCTGTTCGGCGCGGCCCTTGCCGAAGAGGTCGCGGAAGCGCTGCGACAGCGGTTTTGCCGATTGCGCCTGGCTCATACCCATTCTCCTGTCCGGTCCCCGCCTCCGCTCACGCGGGCTTGGTCGCCAGCGCGCCGACGATAGCATAAATGAGATTGACGTCGGACCGTTCGTCGGTGGCGTCGATCACGCAATCGGCGGGAAAGCATGCGTCGGCCATGCGATGGCGCCGCGCCGCGCCCATCTTGCGCAACAGCCCTGCCGAGGCGTCATAGAGCGCGCCATAGAAGCCGGCGTCTCGCGCGCGCGAACCGAAGGTCTTTTCGGCGATGAAAAGCTTGGCCCGCTCGTTGGCGGTGATCTTCAGCAGGCGTTCGGTCCGGAAGCCGGCGCGCTCCAGCATGCGCTTGAGGCCATAGGCGGTCCAGCGCCAATAATCGTGCGGGCAGGCGTGGTCCCAGAAAGAGCCGTGCGTCGTGACGAGCAGCCGGCCGCCGGGCTTCAGCACGCGCAGGGCTTCGGCAAGATAGCCCTCGGGATCTAGCACGTGCTCGAGCACCTGCGAGGACAGGACGAGATCGTAACCGCCGATGTCGGCCGGCAGAATGCTGTCCTCGCCATAGGGAAAGTCGAGATCGGCGCCGCCCTCGAGATCGGCGCGATGATAGGTCGCGCCCGCAAACAGGGAGCGATAGGGCGAGCCGCCGCAGCCGTAGTCGAGGATCTTATGCGCATCCTTCGGCGCGACCGCCTTGATGGCGGCGAGCAGGTCGATCAGGCAGAGATAGTCGGGATCGCCCGGACGCGGCGCGATCCGCTGGCGAATATATTCGTCCTGCGCGAGTGTTTCGGCTGCCGGATTCATCGGTCCTCACATCCCGGCGCAAGCTTGCGCGACGCTGCCGCGCGGGCGCTACTTGCCAAAGAAGCGCTTGAACTTCTGCATGCGCTGGGTCGAACGCAGCGCGGATTCGAGCCCGTCGAGCCAGGCCTTCTTGCGCTGGGCGTAGCCGGTGTCGGCGGGCGCCGCGCGCTTCTCGACGAAGCAGAGCATGTTGTCTTCGCGGTTGAAGTAATGCGGCGCCGCCACGAGCGCGAACTGATAGCCCGTCGCCTCCAGCATGTCGGCGAAACGCTTCGCATTGTCCGCGCCGCTGAGGCCGCCCTCGACCGGACGGCCGCAGACGACGTCCTCGATGATGTAGAAGCCGCCATCCTTCACATGCCCGATCGAATTCTCCATGCAGGAGCGGTTCGCCTCGTAGGTGTGCAGGCCGTCGTCGATCACGACGTCGAACTTGTCGCCGCCGATCTCCGTCCACATGGCGGCGATGGCGTCGGCCGACAATTGATCGACGTAGTGCGTGTCGATGCGCGTCTCCTTGAACAGGATGCGCTTGTCGACGTCGGCGCCATGCACGGAGGCGTTCGGGAAATAATCGCGCCAGGCGCGCAGCGAGGCGCCGGGAACGCCGTTCGGACCCATGGTCGAGGGCACGTCGACATAATTGGTGCCGATGCCGACCTCGAGCATGTTCTTCACGTCGGCGCGCACCGGATCGAACAGCGACGAATAGGCGACGGTGTAGCTGTGCAGCCAGCCATATTTGTCGCTGCCGTGCTTCTTCATCAGGCGCGCGAGATCGTCGGTCGGCGCCTCGGAGATCGCGAAGCTGCGCGACGCCATCGTCCGCAGGGCGCGGTCGAGCGCGCCGCCGGCCTCGGTTCTGGCGAGTATCCACTTGGGCAAGTCGGTCATGACGGCCTTCCGGCGTCCGCGCCTGTCGCGGCGCGGCCCGCTCAAACGATTTCGATTTCCGGGAACGGGAAGATCATCTTGCCGCCGTCGGCCAGGAACTTCTGCTCGCGCTGGAGGATGTTGTCCTTGAAGTGCCAGGGCAGCACCAGATAATAGTCCGGCTTCATCTTCAGCGCGTCGGCTTCCGAGACGATCGGAATGTGCGTGCCGGGCGTGACGTGGCCGAACTTGTCGGGATTGACCTCGGCGATGGCCTCGACGAGATCCGGGCCGATGCCGCAGAACTGCAGCACGACGTTACCCTTGGTGGAAGCGCCGTAGCCGACGATACGCTTGCCGTCGTCGCGCAGCGCGCGCAACAGGCGACGCAGATCCTCGCGGTGGCGGAAGACGCGCTCCTCGAACTCGCGATAGGGCCGCGGCGTGGCCAGCCCCATGCGCTCTTCCTGCGAGAGCAGCCAGTCGATGACGGCGCGATTGGCCTTGCGGGTCGTCGCCTTGTGGCCGGCCGTGACGGCGAAGGAGCCGCCGTTGACGGCGTTCATCTGCACGTCGAGCACCTTCATGTCGGCGGCGGCGAGTATCTTTTCGACGACGGCGAGCGAATAATATTCGACGTGCTCGTGACAGATCGTGTCGTAGGAGGTCAGCCGCAGCATCGAGGGCATGTAGCTCTGCTCGAAGTGCCAGACACCGTCGGCGCTAAGGCAATGGGCGATGTCGCGCGCGAAGGCGATCGGGTTCTCGAGATCGTAGAACATGGCGATCGAGGTGATGATCTTCGCGCGCTCCTTCGACACCGAGTCGAAATTCTTCGCGTTGAAGAAATCCGGCACGAGCTTGATGTCGTCGGGATAATACTGGCGGAATTTCGCGCCGGTCGGGTCGATGCCGATGCGCTTCAGCGAAGGCGTCTGGTAGGCCTTGAGCGAGGTGGCGTCGTTCGAGCCGATGTCGAGCACGGTGTCGCCGGCCTTGAGTTCGGCGAACTGCTCGAGCTTGCCGATCTTCTGCGTCAGGTGGCGCACCATCGAGGCGTTGAGACCCGAGCGGTAGCCGTAGTTCTCGCCATACATCTCGCTGGCTTCATAGACATGGGCGAGCTGCAGCAGGCCGGAATCGGGACACCAGACGAGTTCGAGCGGGCCAACGGTCACCGGGACCGAGGACGAAGCCGGAAACACGCCCGTCAGCGCCTGATCCCCGAGCGAGAGAACCGACAAAAGATTGGTGGACCCGCTAATCCGGCATTTTTCAATGCGCTTCGTCATTTACGGAAAGACTCCATCGGCCAGGCGACGATCCGGCCGGCGTGAATGCGACCTGAGCGTTTTTGCGTTCAGAGGCGTTTTTGCGTCCCGAGGCATTTGTACGTTCCAAGGCATTTGTGCGTCGGAGGCATTTGTGCGTCGGATTTTGGCGCTGCTTTTAAAGAGAACGGCTCCCAAGTGTCAATTCGGGCCGTTTCCGAGGCGCAAACAGGCGCTTGCCTTGGCGCCGCGGCCGCCCGTTGCTAAACCGGCGACCGGCCAAGCCGCCGGGACGGGCAATGCGATCGACGAGCGGAGAATATTACGAAAAGCTCGACCACGTTCGCGCGTTCGCCTGCTACGCCGTGTTCGTCTGGCATTTCATCCATGGGCCGAACGGCGAACTCGTGCCGTTCGGATCGCCGCCGGCCCTTTTCCCGCTCGCGCTGCTGGACGAAGGCTATATCGGCGTCTCCATCTTCATGTGCCTCAGCGGCTACCTGTTCGCCAAAATTCTCGACAATTCGCAGATCGTCTATCGCACCTTCCTGTGGAACCGATTCCTGCGGCTCGCGCCGCTGCTGATCCTGGTCTTCATCGCCTCCGGCTTCCATCTGATCCTGATCCTGAAGCTGGTCGACCTGCGCTTTTATCTCGGCGTCCTGCTCAAGGGGTTCATCTTCCCGCTCTGGCCGGCCGGCGGCTGGTCGATCGCGACGGAAATCCATTTCTATTTCCTGTTGCCGGCGATCCTGTGGGCGGTGCGGCGTTCGACATGGCTCGGCCTGGCGCTGGTCGCGGCGGCCATCGCGTTGCGCACGGGCGTCTGGGCGTGGCAGGGCGAGGTCCAGTCCGCCGCCTACTGGACGATCGTCGGCCGGTTCGACGAGTTCGCGCTCGGCATCGTCCTGTGCCGGCATCGCGCCTGGGCCACGGGCAGGCATTGGCTGGCGGCGGCGGTCTTCGTCGGTTTCTGCCTGTTCTACTACGCCTACGACAGGGCCGGCGGCTTCATGAATCTCGCGGGCGGCGGCTATCCGTCGAAAAGCGCGCTCTGGATCGTCCTGCCGACGATCCAGGCGGCCTGCATTTCCTTCCTGATCGCCTGGTACGACCAGAGCGACCTGTTCCGGCCCGGCCGCATTTCGCGCTTCATCGCGATGATCGGCGGCATTTCCTATTCGATCTACCTGCTGCACCCGTTCTTCGTGTTCGAACTGTCGAAGCTCTTCTTCGGGCGCGGCCTGAACTATGCGGAGGCGCTGGGGCTGGCGACGCTCGCCTTTCTCGCGACGATCCCGATCGGCCTGGCCAGTTTCAAATGGATCGAGGCGCCGCCCTTGCGCTACCGCCGCCGCTACAAGGCCGCGGTCGCTCCTGCGCCGGCCGCGGCGCCGAAGATCGAGCCCGCCGTGTGATCAGGCGCTGAGGCGTCGCGCGATCTTCTGGCCGATACGGTGGGTCGGCAGCTCCACGAAACTGTGGATCACATAAGCGACCGTCAAAGCGAAGGCGATCGTCACGAGGATCGCAAGATCGGCGTTCACGTGCAGCCGCATCAGCGCGTGCAGGACGATGTAGCCGGCGACGCCGTGAACGACGTAGAGCGGATAGGAAATGTCGCTCAGGAATTTCGTGACGCGCGTGCGCCGGAACGAGGCCTGGAAGCGCATGGCCAGGATGAAGACGGCCAGACCCGCGGCGTAGTAGCGCAGATCGGTCGTGAACGGCATGTGGCCGATATATTGCGCGAGCGAGAACAACGCGAAGCAGAGCGCCATGGCGCCCGCCGTCTGCGCGATCGTCAGCTTGCCGCGCTGGAGCAGATTGAGCGCGACGCCGCAGAACATGAAGACGATGAAGACCGGATCGGTGTCGAAGGACGCCAGCCGCCGCACGACGCCGGGATGGTCGTGGAAATGCGCCACGGTCTGGTCGACGGCGACCCAGAACAGGAAGACCCCGACCGGGAACAGCCACAGCGTGCGGCGGCCTTCGCGCAGGTGGTTCGCGGCGAGCGCGCAAACGCCGTAGAACATCATCTCGATCTCGAGCGTCCACATGACGGAATCGATGCGGCGCGCGTCGGCGATGGCCGCAAACGGCGGAAAATACTGGCTGGCGGCGTCGCGGAAGGTGAAGGGAACCTGCCCGCCCATGAAATGGACGCCGAGCAGGACGGCGGCGACCGTGACGGACAGGCCCGCCCAGCAGGTCGGCCAGATGCGCCAGAGACGACCGGCGACGAACCCCTTCACGCTGTATTGCTCGAGCGAGAAGGGAATGACGAAGCCGCTGATGGTGAAGAACAGCGCGACGCCGAAGGGGCCGAGCCAGCCGAGATCGATCAGCGAGGGAAGGATCGGCGCCTTGTAGGGCACGTAGGGAACCCCGGTCAGCACATCGACCATCGGCCCCATGAACCAGTAGATCGAGCCGAGGTGGCCGACGATGACCGCGAAAGCCGCCAGCCCGCGCAACGTGTTGGCGAATTCGATTCGGCCGCCGGCCGACGACCGGGCGGCGGGTTTCCGACCGAGCGCGGCGCCCGCCTCGAGGGTTGCGCTCATCACATGCCTTCGCTGAGGTTGCGGGCGATCTTCTGGCCGATGCGATGGGTCGGCGCCTCGACGAAGCGATGCACCAGCCAGGCGAGGCAGATCATGAGAGAGATGGTCGAAAGCGAGGCGACGTCGGAATTCCAGCCATGCCGCATCATGGCGTTGAGGATGACGTAGCCCGCCACGCCGTGAATGATGTAGATCGGATAGGAAATGTCGCTGAAGAAGCGGGTGATGCGCCAGCGGCCGAACCAGTTCTGCGCCAGCATGCAGGCGACGAAGAGCGCGAGCCCGAGCGCATAGACGAATGCGCTGGACTTGATCGGCGTCTGGCCGATCTTCTGCGAGACCGCGAACAAGGCGAGACAAAGGGCGATGGCGGCGACGGTTCCCTCCAGGCGCAGCTTGCCACGCTGGAACAGATTGAGCGCGACGCCGCAGAACATGAAGACGATGTAGGGCGGGTCGAGGTCGAAATAGGTGAGCCGGCGCGCCAGCGCGGGATGGCTCTCGTGGTACTGCGCGACGACCTGGTCGACGCCGAGCCAGACGACGAAGACGGCGACGGGAACCAGCCAGAGGGTCCAGCGGCCGTCCCGCAGGCGCGCGGCGGCCAGCGCGCAGACGATGTAGAAGAACATCTCGATCTCGAGCGTCCACATCACCGAATCGATCTGGCGGGAATCCGCGATCGCCGCGAACGGCGGAAAGAAATGCGTGATCGCGTCGCGGAAGGTGAACGGAACGGCGCCGCCCATCGTGTGCACGCCGATCAGCACCGCCGCGACGGTGATCGAGAGTCCGACCCAGCAGGTCGGCCAGATGCGCCAGAGGCGGCCGACGATGAAGCCCTTCACGCTGTAGCGTTCGAGCGAGAAGGGGATGACGAAGCCGGAGATGACGAAGAACAACGACACGCCCCAGCCGCCGAGCGCATCGGGGACGATGCGCGAGAGGATCGACGGTTCGGCCTTGACGTTCGGAATGCCCGTCAGCATCTGCACGACGTCCGGCCAGTACCAGAACGTGTTGCCGAGATGGGCGCAGATGACCGACATGGCGGCGACGCCGCGCAACGTATTGGCGAATTCGATGCGCGCGGCGGCCGATTTGCGCTCCTGCGCGACGGAGCCGGGCGCCGATGCGCCTGGCTCGGGCCGCTCGCCCGGCGCGGCGGGCAGAGCGCGCCCTGCCTCCAGCTCCGCAGACATTCGGTTCGTCCTGAAGTCGTAAATTCCGGGCTTCTATAGTCGCTTGCGCCGGGAATTCCAAACCGCGCGGCCGCCAGCCGCCTCAGCGCGCCGAAATCACGCGATCCGACGGCTTTTCGCCGTAGAGCTCCTGAACGAGGTTCGCCCGATGCGCCAGCGCGGCGCGCTGGTTGATCGAGCCCTTGTCGGTCACCTCGCCGTGATCGATGGAGGGATGCTCGTCGAGGATGACCACACGCGAGACGCGGGTGGACGACCCCGTCGATTTCGACTGGAACGCCTGCAGCTTCTCGGCGAGCGCGGCGCGCAGGCCTGCGTGGGCGGCGAGCGTGGCGGGTTGCGTGTCGGCCAGATCGGAGAATTTGGCGCGGCAACCGTCGGGGTCGAGCAACAGGATCGCGGCCAGATCCTCGCGGTCATGGCCCGCGATCACGGCGTCGCGCAGGAAAGGCGCGAAGGTCGCGATCATCGCGGCGCGCAGGTTGCCGACGCTGACCCAGGTGCCGGTCATCAGCTTGAAATCCTCGCTGACGCGGCCGTCGAAGGCGAAGCCCGCTTGCGGCTCGTCCGGATCGACGAAGCGGATCGCGTCGCCCATCTTGTAAAAGCCTTCCTCGTCGAAGGCCGCCGCCGTCGCCTCGGGCTGGCGCCAATAGCCCGGCGTGATGTTGGGCCCGCGCACGCGCAGCTCCAGCTTGCCGACATTGGGCACGAGCTTGATCTCGCAGTCGGGAACCGGATTGCCGATCATGCCCGCGCGCACCTCGCCGCGCGTGACGAAGGTGACGCTCGGCCCCGTTTCCGTCGCGCCGAGGCCGGTGACGATGCGGATCTTCTCGCCGATCGTCTCGAAAGCGAGACGTTCCAGTTCATCCCAGACATGCTGCGGCAGGCTCGCGCCGGCATACATGAAGAACTTCACGCGGCTGAAGAAATTTTCACGCAACTGCCTGTCTTCCGCGAGACGATGCGCGAGCAGCTCGAAGCCCTTGGGCACGTTGAAATAGCAGGTCGGCGCGATCTCCTTGAGATTGCGGATGGTGGCGTCGAAGGCGCCGGGCGTCGGCTTGCCGTCGTCGATGTAGAGCGAGCCGCCCGAATAGAGCGTGAGGTGGATGTTCTGGTTGGAGCCGAAGGTGTGATTCCACGGCAGCCAGTCGACGAGGACCTGCGGCTTGCGGATTTCCGCCATGGCGAAGGCCGCCTGCGCAATGTCGGCGCAGATCATCCGCTGCGAGTTGACGACGCCCTTGGGCATGCCGGTCGAGCCGGAGGTGAAAAGGATTTTGGCGATCGTGTCCGGCCCGACCGCGGCATGGGCCGCCGCGACCTTGTCGGACGCATCGCCATCGAGCGCCCCGAAAGCGGTTGCGGCGAATTCCCCGCCGCCCGCAATCGTCACGATTTCCACGCCCTTGGGCGCGGCGGCGGCGATCGCCTTGCCATAGGCCGCGCCGTCGTCGGCGAAGATCAGGCCGGGGGTGAGCAGATCGAGGACGTAGCGCAGCTTGCCGTAGTCGCTCGAGACCAGCGAATAGGCGGTCGAGATCGGCGCCACGGGCACGCCGACATGCATGCAGGCGACCAGCAGCAGCAGATGCTCGATCGAATTGCCGGAGAGGATGGCGACCGGCTTCTCCTGCGACAGGCCGCGCGCGAGCAGCGCGGCGCCGATGCGCTCCATGCGCGCGAAGAATTGCGCATAGGTTAGCTTGCGCCATTCGCCGTCCGGCCCGCGCTGCGCGACGATGATCGCATCGGGCGTCTCCTTCGCCCATTTCAGGAACGGGGTCGTGATCGTGCGCGGCGCCTCGCCGAGAGGATGGGGACTGCGGGCGTAGACGATGCCGTTCCTGCGGCGGTCGATTTCGACATCCTGCGGCCCGAGCTCGACCGCGCGCTCCCTGATCGCCATTTTCCTGCTTCCTCCCGCGGCGCTCTCTGGGCGAACCCTGGCTCCGTCGTGGTTTTGTTATATAGTATAACTAATTTTCTCGCAACCGGCGGCGCGATCCGAAAATCGCGCCGCCGGACTTCGAGCGTCAATGCGCGCCGTGCGAACCTGCCGGCTGATGCGTGGCGGACGGCGCGCCGCTCCAGCCGCCAAGACGCGGATCGACCATCCCGAAGACCATGGCGACGTGGCCGACGACGAGGAAGAGCGAGATCAGACCCGCATGGATGGCGAGTTTCTGGCGCCAGTCCAGATGTCCGAAGATCAGGCCGAGCTCCAGCAGCGCTATGCCTCCGAGCGGCACGACGCCGGCCAGATAGGCGCCGACCGCCAGCATGTCGACCCAGCCGCGCCACGCGCCGGACTGCGTGAGCGGAACGACGGCCGTGATCATCAGATAGATGAACACCCCGAGAAAATAGACGCCGACGGCGACGCCGGCCGCGCGATTGAGGGCGCGGACCGGCCCCGACTTGGTGTTGTTATAGAGAATGTAGAATTCCGTGATGGCCAGCGTTTCCGCCAGAACCACCGGGATCGCCATGAACAGCAGAAGGTTCAGCGGCGACGTCAAAAGCTCCATGTAATGCGTCATCGACATGACGAAGGCTCCTCGCAGAGGATTGATGTGTCTTGTGGGTGCGGAGGGTTCGTCAGGCGCGCGGCGGCGGGGCCGGCGGCGGCAGGCTCAGGCTGCGGACAGCGTCATGGCTCTCGACATGGGCGAGCCGGTTCGCCGCCCGCGCGGCCTGGGGCGGCGCCAGCGGCTCCGCAAGCGCGCAGCAGCAGAGCGCGCAGTCGGCCGAGCCGTGATGCGACGGGATCGGAGAGGCCGGATCGCCGCAATCGTGGCGGGCGGCATGCGCCCTTTCGCCCCGCCCGGCATGATGATCGTGCGCCGATTCGACGGCCACGGCCTGCGCGGGCGCGCCGGCAAACGCCGGCGCGGCAAAGGCCAGCGCCAGAACGAGAAGAATGCGGACGAAGCTGCCAAACAGTCGCATGATCAAATCCTGCAGCAGGCGAAGCCTTTGCTCAAGCACGCGTTTTGTCGCGTTCGTCCACAGGCTGCGGCGCGGCGAAGCTTCTCCGTCAAAAGTTCATATCAAAACCGCTTGACATTTTGTGCGGTGCATCATAACTTCATCGTCATGCAACGAGCCTCCCTCGTTGCTAGCCCTCCTTGGGCGTTTCCTCCCTAGACTTGGGCCGCCGGCTTGCCGGTGGCCCTTTTTTCTTATGCGGCGCCCGCAATGCAGCAAGCGCCGGCGGGCCGGTTGCCGACGCGGCTGTTTTCTGGCGCATTGGTCGCGAGGAAACAACCAAGGACCGCCATGCCCATCGATCCCGACGCCCAGAACCTTCTGGCCCTGCTCAAGGCGGCCGGGCGGCCGCCCGTGCATACG
>OEIU01000679.1_pt1 | contig 29093 bp, 19 predicted proteins | sample 1539221 | NCBI WGS metagenome assembly OEIU01 (sample SAMN03792071, study PRJEB22550) | activated sludge metagenome | feature: wastewater treatment plant; material: activated sludge; isolation source: Wastewater treatment plant of a petroleum refinery complex | place: Argentina: Zarate | collected...
GTTTGTTGGTTGATCTGCCCCGCCCCTTCGCCCCCCCCCCCCCCCACCCCCCACCAACTCGCGGCCTCGCGGCCGTCCACCTTCGAGGTCCCTTCGTGTCCAGCCGTGTGTCGGTCAAAGTCATCATCGCCAACAAGCTCGGGCTGCACGCCCGGCCGGCGATGTGCTTTGTGGACGCGGCCATGCCCTTCAAGTCGTGCGTCACCGTCAAGCGCTCCGACCAGCAGGTGGACGGCAAGAGCATCATGCAGATGATGATGCTCGCGGCCACCAAGGGCACCGAGCTCGAGATCATCGCCGAGGGGGAGGACGCCGAGGCCGCCGTGGCCGCGCTCAAGAAGCTCGTCGAGAGCTGCTTCGACGAGGATTGACGATCATCAGCGCAAACCCGTCGTACCCCTTCACCCCAGCCGTCTGGATGGCGGTCGCCTCCACGCGCGGGTCCGTCGCGGCGATGAGCAGCATCTCCCGCACGCCCCGCGCCCGGGCGTCACGCGTCGAATGCCTGGCCACCTCGCCGTCGCGCACCACGTTGTCGGCAACGACCACGCACCCCGGCGCCGCCAGCCGGATCGACCATTCGAGGTACTCCGGGTACGCCTCCTTGTCCGCGTCGATGAACACGAAATCGAACCTCGCCCCCTTCTTGTGCATCGCTCGCAGGGACTCCAACGCGGGCGCCAGCCGGATGTCCACCCGCGCCCCCAGCCCGGCCCGCTCGATGTTCGCCCTCGCGACCCGGGCACACTCCGGGTTGATCTCCAGCGTCGTGACCCGGCCGGCGCGCCCCAGGGCCCGGGCCAAGCAGATCGTGCTGTACCCGCCCAGCGTCCCGATCTCGAGAATCCGCTTCGCCCCGCGGGCCCGGGCCAGCAGCGTGAGCATCCGCCCCTGAAGGGGCGACACGCTGATCGCCGGGAGCCCGGCCTTCCGGCTCTCCGCCAGCGTTCGGCTCAACGGAGCGTCGGTCCCCAGCAGCGTCTTCTCGAAGTACCGATCGACCGCATCGAATGTCCGCTGCTTCATGCTCGAGCCTCCGGGACGACCCCCCGCCGCGCCCCTATCGTGCCCCGCTCGATTGTTCGCCCCCGAAAGGACCACGATGGCCCGCGGCCAGCACCTCTCCGCCCACCAGAAGAAGATCGTCAACCGCTACTACGAGCACCTGGACACCATCTCGATCACCAAGATCGCCGAGGCCGCCACGGAGCTCTACCTCAGCACCGATCCGAAGAAGACCGAGCGGCTCTGGCAAACCGTCGAGAGGGCCCTGGACAAGACCGCGGCGAGCGACAAGGCCGTGCAGCGCGTGCTGCAGACGCGCGATGTGAAACTCCTCGCCGAACTCGTCGGCAAACTGTCCAAATGAAAAGGCACGAACGGTCGGCCGTTCGTGCCCTGGTATTGCTGCTCATTGCGCGGGCTGAGGTCCGCGCACCGGCGAAGGCCGGCGTTACTTGACCTCGGTGATCACGGCCGTCTTCGCGACAAACCGCATCCCGGTCCAGTACTGGTCGATCTCGTGCATCGAGTTGTCCGCCAGCCCGTCCTTGAGGGCCACGGCCCGGGCCCCGTCGAGCGACACGTCGCACGAGAAGCCGGAGGTCTTGCTCGGCCACGCCACCCACAGAGCCCCCGCGGGCCGCATGAGCTTGGCGAGCTGGCTGAACCGGCGCGATAGTGTGTTCTGGTTCGGCACAAACAGCACCGCAAGGTCGAACCCGGCCCCGCGCATGGCCGAGTGCCGCAGCTCCACGCCGTCGGGCAGCTTGCCCAGCTTGTCGGGGAAGTACGACGGGGCGTCGATGAGCACGACCACGTGCCCGCCCTGGATTCCCAGGCGCTTGGCGAGCGGCCCGGTGGCCGACGCGCCGGGCTTGGGGGCCTTGGAAACCGAACGATCCGCCTTGGCAGACTTGGTGGTCTTGCCCGCTACGGACTTCCCGGGGGTCTTCGTCTTGGCTTTGGTGGTGGTTGGCATGGGGACGGTATTTTACGCCGCTCAACCCAGCCCGGCTCCACGAAGCCGCGAAATCAATTCCACCCGCCGTTTGGGGTCCACACCGCTCTCAAGCTCCCCCGCCGGACGCACCCAGATCGCCATCTTCGGCTCCGGATCGATCGGGGCCTCGTATCGCGGAATCACGTGCCAATGCACGTGGTGCATCTGGTTGCCCAGGCACTCATAGTTGATGCGGCGCGGCGAGAACGCCCGCACGATCGCCTCCGCCACCCGCCCCATGTCCTCATTGAGGGCCGCGCGGCGCGCCGCCGAGAGCAGATGCAGGTGTTCCACGTGCTCCTTGAGCAGCAGCACGCACCACCCCTCGTACGCCTGATGATCGTGCAGCACCGCCAGCGACTCTCGCAGTTCCGCGATCAGGAACGGGTTGCTCCCGCTTCGACTCTCCGCGATCCGTCGGCAGGCCTGGCAGTCGGTCATGCGTGACTCTACGTCTTCCCGCCCTTACGAGCCCTCCGCGCGAGCGGAGGACGGACCATCTTCGGCCTCCGCTCGCGCGGAGGGCTCGTAACGCCATCCCGCCCCGCACTCCGGGCACCGATCGAACGCCCGGCCGCTCTCGATCAGCCCGGTCATGTCGTACCCGCAGCAGTCGCAGTGCGAGGCATACCACCGCTTCCGCCGCCGCATCAACATGGGCAACAACACCGCCGGCCCGATCACTACCAGCCCCGCCCCCAGCAGCAGCGTGAACGCCCAGAAGGTTCCCGCGAAGCAATAGCAATCTTCCTTCCGCCGGAACATCACGTCGATGGGCAGGATCGCCACCGCCTCCACCAGCGTCCCCGTGAAGAGCATCGCCGCCAGCCGGGCCAGGACGCTCTCGTGCCGCTCCCCTCGCCGCAGAGCGCGAGAGCAGAAACCAAACATCAGCGCCGCGCCGCACACGTAACTCAGCGCGCACCACGCGTAGAACATCCATCGCGTGACGCTCGCGTCCCACCCCGGATCGAGATCGCGATTGAACTGCGTGATCGTCGCCAGCCCGAGAAAGATCGCCGCGGCCAGCATCGTCCCGACCAGCGCGGCCGCGCCGATGCTCAGCCGCAGCGGCCACCCCCGCCCGCTCCGGGCCCGAGGCTTGCGCACCGGCCACACCAGCACCGTCTGGAGCAGCATCAATCCGCCGATGACCAGCAGCAGCGTCCCCCAGTATTCCGGGTCCTTGAGCAGGTTTGCGATCCGGTCCCCGTGCCAGACCCCCAGCGGGTGCTCCGGCCCCGCCACCGTGTCGGCCTGCATCACCCAGATCGGGCCGAACCCTACGACAAAGAGCGCCTGCACACCCCAGAAACCAACGATCACCCGCCACTTCCGCAGCGCGTGCATCGAGGCCTCGGAACTCTGCTGAACGCTCGCCGACACCTGGTTCCCTCGCCGATGGGGCCGAATCGAACGCCCATTCTTGCCGATACCATGCCACGATGTCGGCCCATTCCTCCCAATCCTCCGTCGCCGTGCAGAAGTGCATCGACGCCGCGTGCGGGGCCGAGTTCCCCGTCTCCTCCGTCCTGACGGCCTGCCCAACCTGTGCCGCCTCCGGGCGCGGCGAGAGCCTGCTCGATATCGTCTACGACTGGGACGCGCTCCGGAGGGCCCGCCCGCTCGACATCCCCCGCCTGTTCGGACCCGAGACCGCCCTCAACGGTTCGGGCGTCTGGTCCTTCTTCGACCTTCTCCCCTTCGCCCCGTCGCCCGGCGCGTGCGTCTCCGTCGGCGAGGGCCGGACGATCCTCCAGCGGGCGACCGACCTGGGCACACACGTCGGCTTCCGAGGCCGCACGACCGCCGATGCGCCCAATCTCTTCCTCCAGTACGAGGGCATGAACCCGTCCGGCTCGTTCAAGGACAACGGCATGGCCGCGGGCTTCACGCACGCGAAGATGGTCGGCGCCAAGGTCGTCGCCTGCGCCTCCACCGGCAACACCAGCGCCTCGCTGGCGATGTACGCCCGGCGCGCCGGCCTGAGGGCCTTTGTCTTCATCGGCGAGGGGAAGATCGCCTTCGGCAAGCTCGGCCAGGCCCTCGACTTCGGGGCGACCACCCTCCAGATCGCCGGCGACTTCGACGCCTGCCTCGCCCGCGTCCGGGCCATCGCCGCCGATCCATCGCGCGGCGTCTATCTCCTCAACTCCGTCAATCCCTTCCGCCTCGAAGGGCAGAAGACGATCATGCACCGCGTCCTCCGCGACCTGGGTGGTCCGGCTCTCCGAGCCGGGCGTCTTGCCGTCCCCGATTGGATCATCGTCCCCGGCGGAAACCTCGGCAACTGCTCCGCCTTTGCCAAGGCCTTCATCGAACTCCGGGCACTCGGCGCCATCGACCGCCTGCCGCGCCTGGCCGTCATCAACGCCCGCGGCGCACGCACGCTCGACCGCGTGGTCAACGAGCTCGGCATCCGCTGGACGCCGTCTGCTCCTCTGCAAGGCTCGTTCGACCGCGCCGCCGTCAACGCCGAGTTCGCCCGGATGGACGCCTCCAACGAACGGGCCCACACCATCGCCAGCGCCATCGAGATCAACCGCCCCGTCAATCTCTCCAAGGCCCTGCGCGCCCTGCACGCCATGAACGGCGTCGTCCGCTCCGTCTCCGACGAGGACATCCTCGAGCACAAGGCCCTCGTCGGCCGCTTCGGCATGGGGTGCGAGCCCGCCTCCGGCGCGTCCGTCGCCGGCGCGGCCATGCTCCTCCGCGAGGGCGTCATCCGCCCCGACGAGTCCGTCGTGTGCATCCTCACCGGACACCAACTCAAGGACCCGGATGCCACCGTCACCTACCACACCGGCATCGACACCAAGGCCGCCCAGTCCGACATCGGCCCGCAGCACCGCCACGAGGCGCGCGGCCGCCTCGCCAATCGACCTATCCGCGTCGCCGATGATCTCGACGCGATCCTCAGGGCGATGGACCTGGCCTAGGCAGGCCGCGCCGCACAGGGAATTCACCCGTTACCGGGCTTGCATCCGTCGTTCGGGAACCATTCGCCGATCCGGGCGGACAGAAGCGTGGCCGCTCGCCGTCGCGACGGCATAGTTATCGATGCGGCCGCGCGGCCGCGAACCCGGATCCAACAGGAACTCTCCGTGCACGCCACACTCGCGCGCTTCGCCCTCGCCACGCTCGTCGCTCCGACTATCGGATGCCTGCTCGCGCCCTGCGCCCTGGCCCAGCCTGCCGGCCCGCTCGAGCCGCCCCCGCCCCCCTTCGACGCCTGCCACCTCGCCTTCGAGCCCCACATCGGGTGCGGCAAGGCCACCGCCTTCGACGCCGCCATCGCCGCCGGTTTCACGCCGGCGCAACTCTCCCCCGCCGGCGGCCTCGCCCCGCGCGGCCCGAGCGGCCCCACCGACCCGACAAACGTCCTGCACAACAACCTCGCCATCGAGATCCTGAGCGTCACGCCCAGCGGCAACAACGGCACCGCGGAGCTCTCCGGCTCGAACACGATGACGATCGTGTCCAACGTCAACAACCTCACCACCTTCACCTTCGGCCTCCGCTGCCAGTACACCGTGACGAGTTGCACCGTCACCGACACCGTCGGCGCCTACGCGACCACGCCCACCACCCTGTCCTGCCCCGTGAGTTCCTACCTCCGAACCATCACCTTCGCCCGCCCCATCAACGCGGGCGAAACGTTCACCATCTCCATCGCCTACTCCGGCACGGCCATCCCCAACGTCGGTCTCGGCTCCTTCTTCGCGGGCGGACAGGGCGCGGTGGACACGGCCCCGACCGTCGTCGCCACCCTGTCCGAGCCCTACTACGCCGCGACCTGGTGGCCCTGCAAGGACGGCGACGTCTACAGCCTCGGCGACAACTCCGACAAGGCCACGCTCGACGTCGCCATCACCGCCGCCGACACCCTGCAATCCGTCTCCAACGGCCTGCTCGTGGGCGTGGACACGCTCCCGGGAAACCGGAAGACCTATCGCTGGCACTGCTCCTCTCCGCTCTCGTCCTACCTCGTCTTCTTCGCCACCTCGCAGTACAACCAGTGGTCGCTCCCGTACAACTACGGCGCGGGCACCATGCCCGTGCAGTTCAGCATCTACCCCTCCTCCGACACGCCCACCAACCGCGCCGTCTGGGAGAAGACGCCGGCGATGCTCGACGCCTTCGCCCCCATCTACGGCCTCTACCCCTTCCTCTCCGAGAAGTACGGCGTCTACCAGTTCGAGTTCAGCGGCGGGCAGGAGCACCAGACCTACACCGGCCAGGGGCGCGGCGGCGCGTTCAACGAGTCCATCACCGCCCACGAGCTCGCCCACCAGTGGTGGGGCGACAACATCACCTGCAAGACCTGGTCCGACATCTGGCTCAACGAGGGATTCGCCACCTATTCCGAGTGCCTCTGGGAAGAGCGCAAGCCCGGCTCCTCCGGCCTTGGCTCGCTGCGCTCGTGCATGAACCTGGGCAACCACAGGCCCACGAACGCCGCCCTTGCCGCGTCCAACAGCTACGTCTACATCCCCGCCGCCGACATCATCGGCCTCTCCTCGAGCCCCGGCCGCATCTTCAGCAGCAGCTACTCCTACCGCAAGCCCGCCTGGGTCCTCCACGCCCTCCGCCACGTCATCGGCGACGCCGACTTCTTCAACGCCCTGCAGACCTATCGCGCCGCCTTCCAGGGCAGCGCGGCCACCCCCGCCGACTTCACCGCCATCGTCTCCGCCGTCGCCGGACAGGACCTCTCGTGGTTCTTCACCCCCTGGCTCTATCAGCCCGGCGCACCCAACTACACCTACGCCTGGACCAACACCGCCATCAACGGCCAGGCCTATCTCCGCCTGAGCATCGCCCAGACCCAGTCCTCCCCCGCCCCGCTCTTTCCCATGCCTGTTGACGTCCGGATCACCACAACCTCTTCCGGCACCATCAACACCATCGTGCAGAATCGCTCCGCTCTCGACGACTTCCTCATTCCCCTCCCCTCTCCCGCGGCCGCGAGTGGCGTCTCCATCGATCCCGACGACTGGATCCTCAACACCGGCAAGACCACCGGCTCGTACGTGCAGGGCCCGCCGAAGATCGTCACGCTCGCCCCCGCCCCGGGCGAGAGCGTCGCGTCCTTCGCCGCGCCGTCCACGCTCTCTGTCGGCTTCAGCGATCCCGTCGCCGTGACCGCGGCCGACTTCGGCGTGACCAGCAACGCCACGAGCATCCCCTTCACCTTCGCCTACAACGCGGGCACCATGACGGCGACGCTCACCTTCGCCTCGCCCCTCGCCGCCGGAACCTACAACGTCGCCGTCTCCGACGCCATCTCCGCCGTCGCCAACAGCGCCCGCCTCGACGGCGAACTCGCCTCCAACTCTCCGGCCGCGCTCCCATCCGGCAACGGCGTCGCCCTCGGCTCCGCGGCGTTCACCTTCACCATCACCGCCCCGTGCGCGGCCGACTTCAACAACTCCGGCTCCCTGAGCGTGGACGACATCTTCGACTTCCTCAACGCCTGGTTCGCCGGAAACCCCGCCGCGGACTTCAACGGCGGCGGCCTGGCCGTCCAGGACATCTTCGATTTCCTCAACGCCTGGTTCGCCGGTTGCTAAAGGAGCCTCTCGCGTCAGCGAGAGGTGAAGGCGCCGCACAGCCGAAAAACTCCACCTCTGGCTCACGCCAGAGGCTCTTTGAATTATCGGTCTCGCCCCGCGATCTCGGGGCCCATTCATATCCCCCAATCCGGTCCATGCTCGTGGAACGGTTCCTGCACGCCGATGGTGCCCGGGGCCGCGCCCGCGGCGCGCCCTCCCAACAATCGTTCTTCCATGGCCAAGCGCACTTCCAAGCCCCGCCCCACCCCCAAGCCCCACAAGGACGACGGCCCGGGCCTGCGCGCCACCCTCAACGGCCACGCCAACAAGCCCAGCCATCCCGCGCCGCCGGAGCCCGCGCCGCTCAAAGCCCTCCGCGAGAAGATCGACCGCATCGACAAGTCTCTCGTGAGCCTCCTCAACCGGCGCGCCAAACTCGTCGTGCAGGTCGGCAAGGTCAAGCGCGTCTCGGGGACGCCCGTGTACGCCCCCCATCGCGAGGCGCAGGTCCTGGCCAAGGTCCTCGGCCACAACCAGGGCCCGCTCCCCGATCGCACGATCGAGGGCGTCTACCGCGAACTCATGTCGGGCTCGTTCCGCCTCGAACTCCCGATGCGCGTGGGGTATCTCGGCCCGCCCGGGTCGTACTCGCATCTCGCCGCGACGCGCCACTTCGGCACCAGCGTGGACTTCGAGAACCTGCGGGCCATCGCCGGGGTCTTCGAGGAGGTCGCCCGGGGCCACGTGGATTGCGGCCTCGTGCCCATCGAGAACTCCATCGGCGGCGGCATCGCCGAGACCATGGCCGCGTTCCAGGAGTTCCACTCGCCCCCGATGTTCGTCAACGTCTACGCCGAGGTGCAGATCGAGGTGCACCACGCCCTGCTGGCCAACTGTCCGCCGAGCAAGGTGAAGTCCATCCACTCCAAGCCCGAGGTCTTCACCCAGTGCCGCGCCTGGCTGGCAACCCAGTACCCGCAGGCCAAGCTCGTTCCCGAGATCTCCTCCTCGCGCGCCGTGCAACTCGCCGCCGACGCGGGCCCCGAGGCCGGCCTCGCGGCCATCGGCTCCAAACTCGCCGCCGACATCTACGGCGTCTCCGTGCTCTTCGAGAACATCGAGGACCAGGCCAACAACATCACCCGCTTCTACGTCATCTCGCGCCAGAAGGCCCTGCCCACGCCCAAGGACCCCGACGGCCGCCCGGGCGACAAGACCGCCATCATGTTCACCACCACCAACGAGCCCGGTGCGTTGGTGAACGTGCTCTCCGTCTTCCAGCGCGCCGGCATCAACCTCTCCCACATCGACAAGCGGCCCTCCGGCCGGTCCAACTGGCAGTACACTTTCTTCATCGACGCCGAGGGACACATCGACGATCCGTGGTTCGGCGCGGCCGTCCAGCAGGCCCGCGGCCTGGCCCGCGACCTTCACGTGCTGGGGAGTTTTCCCCGATCGCGCCGGATTTTGTAAGTTAGTTTTTCAGATACCCTATTTAGGTGGATATCACGCTCGTCGAGTGTGATTTGGTCCATGCGCTCACGATCACCATGTTTGTCAGTATTTAGTACGGTTTATTCTGGCCTCTTGATCGCTTGCTCAGGGCGCGCCGGTCACATGGCGGTCCGTCGGGGTTTGCCGCGTGGGTGTGTGAAGATAAGCAATCCCGTGCCATCGAATCCCTGAAACCGTCCGGCCCCCCTCGCGTATCGGCCCAGTCCGGGCGAGCGTGCGCGCTGGGTGCACACCCGGAAGCCACGCCGGGGTCTGAACTTGCGAGCCGCGCCGGCTTCCGCTAGTCTCTCCGGGTGGAAGGCTCAGGCGGAGCGGGAGCACGGACGAGGCCCGCAACGCCAGGACAGGTCGCCCGGCACCCCACGGGCGATTTCTCGGTGTTCGGGCGGAGAGTTTCGCCTTCGGCCCCGCGGGGCCGGCGAAGCCCGCAACGGACACGTCCGGGGGATCCACGCTGCCGGTTGGTACGCACGGCCCGAAAGGGCCTCGCCCGTCATTGAGACGGCCGGTTCGGAGTCATACCTTGACAGCCCTGCGCACGGGTTGGGTCCATCGTCCACCCTTGCGCCAAGACACTTGCCCGGGAGTTTGGCATGAACACCTCGCGTCGCTTCGGATTGTTCGGTCGTTCGTCTGGCAATGATCGGACCTCCAAGGCGATCCGCTCGAATCGGGCCGCGCGTCTGGCCGCCCTGTCGGGCGGCGCGACCGGCGCGCACGGCCTCGAGCAGCTCGAGGCCCGCCAGCTCCTGTTCACCCTGACGATCACCCCGGGCGACGTGAACGCCGCCACGGGGCTCGGGACGAAGACGATCGATTTCCCCTACGCGGTGCCGTTCTACGCGGCCACGATCCCCGCGGCCACCGCGCCGCTGCTGGTCAACGAGAACTTCGACGACGAGATGGCCAACTGGACCACCGGCGTGCCGGCGGTCCCGCCCAACGGCACCTTCTTCGCCGGCTCGAACATCCAGATCTCCTACACGTCCAACTCGGGAACGCCGGCGCAGCTGATCCGCCGGGGCGGGCAGCAGCCGGACCAGGCCCTCCGCGTCGCGCTCACCGGCACCGACCAGATGACCTTCACGTTCTTCGACCCCGCGGGCCAGAACGTCCCCAACCCGGTTCCGCTGCTGGCCCGGCGGGCGAACGTCGTCATCAGCAACAACAGCGCCCCGCTGCCCAACGACGGCGGGGGGCTGAACGTCGACGGCGTTTCCGGCACCCGTCTGGAGCTGCTCAACAACGGCGTGGTCGTGCAGACCTATCTGGGCGCCGCCCTGGCCGCGCTCTCCAACGCGGTCGTCAACGGCACCCAGTTCGCCATCAACTTCCCCGCGGGGTTCGACGCGTTCCGGTTCCGCAGCGCGGCCGACGCCCCGAACAACACGAACTACGCGGACAACTTCGTCATCGAGTCGATCAACGCGGAGCTGGCCCCGGGCCGTTTCGCGCAGTTCGTCAACGACCGGATGTTCGCCGCCCGCCTGACGTTCACCGGCCCCGTCGGGGCGAGCGTGAACGTCGTGGACCTCTACGGGCGCGACATGCTCACCAACCTCAACCTCATCGGCACGGGCAACGGCAACGGCCCGGCCCCCAACGACCGCAACGACGACGGCGTTCCCGACAACAACATCGGCATCGGCAGGGTCACCATCGCGGGCACCAACGATCGCTCGTCGCTGACGATGTACGGAGCCCGGCGCGACAACAACGGCAACATCGCCGTCACCAACAGCCCGATCGGATACAACGCCGATCTGACCACCCTCGGCTTCGGGTTCTACATCGTGCCGACGCAGGGCACCGACCCGGTCGTCGCGGGCCTGCCGCCCGTGGGGACCTCCGTGCTCATCGGCAGCCCCTTTGTTCCGGACCTGAACAACTACTTCGCCCCGCGCGGCGCGCTCACGGCCGACGACTTCAATCGCGCCGACCAGGGCGTGTTCGTCACCGGCGGGGCCTCGATGGGCTCGATCCTCATCAACGGCGCCATGTTCGGCTCGAGCAAGGTCGACGGGGCCCTGGCCCGCTGGTCCGTGGGCTTCCAGGCCGGGTCCCTGCGCGTGGACGGGGACCTGGGCACCTTCACCTCGCAGACCGACGCGGGCGTGTTCTTCGTCTTCGGGGGCCAGTCCCCCAACGGCGGCGATCCGCTCTTCCTCACCAACGCGCGCCTGAACGTCGGGCGCACGCTGCGGGCCGCCGACATCGGCGGGCGCAACTTCATGAACACGTCGGTGCTCGCCGACGTGAACAACCCGGCCCGGGCGCGCCTGGTCCAGAACGAGTTCATCTCGCGCGAGCGGGCCTACGGCATCGATCCGGCCCAGCCGGGCGCGGACTTCGCCACCATCAACGCGAACCTCAACTCGGGCGCCGTCTGGTTCCAGGCCGGGCAGGCCGTTCCCTTCGGCACCGGGTTCTTCAACAACAACTCGATCGCCAACGCGGAGTTCGTCGGCTACAACGGCACGGCGGTCGTCATCCACGGCGCCATCAACGGCGCCGACATCTTCACCGGCGCCGACAGCACCGACGTGTACTCCTTCCCGGCCGATCCCGCCCGCGAGGTCGTCATCGCCGTGGGCGTCAACGGCGCCCTCCCCGCGTACGTCCGCATCGTTGACCGCAACGGCCTCACCATCGCCGCGCTCGACGACGGCGGCGCGGGACGCGGCGCCACCGGCAACAACAACTCCTCCCGCATCATCCGCTTCCGCCCCGACCACGCGGACGTGTACTACCTCGTGCTCAACTCGGACGTCCAGGCGACCATCCAGCCCGGCGGCAACTACGCCATCACCGTCTCGGGCATGGCCCCCGTGACCCTCGGCTCCTTCCGCTCCGTCGGCGGGTGGGCCGGCAACTCCTCGCAGGCGACCATCTCGCTCTCCTCGGGCGCGGCCGGCACCATCCGCATCGGCACGGGCATCGGCAACCTCCGCGAGGACAGCGACGAGTCCGAGGTGTTCGCCACGGTCTTCACCACCTTCACCACGACCACGCTGGAGAGATACCTCGGCTGGGGCGCCACCACGATCAACATCCCCGGCGACCTGTTCAACCTCTACACCGGCTCGACCATCTACGGGGGCGTCGGCCCGGCCAACTCCACGCTCCTGGTGCGCGGCAGCCTCGGCACCTTCGTCACCGGCAACAACCTCTACCTGAACCCCACCAACAACGGCGCCTTCACCGGCGGCAACACCCTGACCGGCGACGTCATCAACCTGGATCTTCGCGTCGGCGGCAGCATCGGCGTCTTCCACGCCCGCGGCGCCCTCGCCGACCAGCCCTCCCGCCCGCCAACCCCCTCCGGATCGCCCAGCGCCACCGGCGCGGGCACCTTCGTGAACATCCAGACCGGGACCGTCAGCGGCCAGCGCGGCGACATCGGGCGGCTGCTCGTGGGCAACTACCTCAACGGCCGCGGCACCACCATCCACACCTCCCCCGGGTCCACCATCGACCAGTTCTCCATCGGCGACGATCCCGCCGGGCTGGGCGAGATCGTCTTCGGCGATCCCGACATCAACGTCGGCGCCGGCTCCGATATCCGGTTCTTCTCGCTCACGGGGCGCCGGCGCTCCGCGTTCGATCAGGACATCGTGACCACCTTCGGCTACGGCCAGTCGCTCAACTTCGTTGACGACGCCGGCGCCACCATCTCCATCGCCCTCACCGGCGGCAACGAGCCCGTCGATCCCAACAACGATCCGCGCCAGCAGTCGAGCATCCAGGTCCGCTACCTGCCCATCAACGGCTCGCGCGGCGTCGCCATCGGCCGCATCAACGTCGTCCTGCGCGGCGGGGCCAACCTGGTCATCACCGGCCTCACCCCCGGCGTCGCGACCCTCGGCCGCATCTTTGTGGATTCCGTGAACGCCGACGGCGGCCAGGCCCCGGCCACGCCGGCGCCCAACTCCAACATCATCTTCGCCGGCTCGGCCGAGATCGACGTCCTCCGCATCGATCAGACCGCCGGCATCCTCGACTCGATCCAGAACAACACCGTCGGCGGCGACATCATCGCCATCGACGCCCTGGCGCTCCGCACGCTCACCATCGAGGGGAACCTCGGCCGGGCACAACTCTCCTCCGCATCGGGCGCGCTCATCGGCCCCTTCATGGACATCTCCGCCACCACCGCGGGCGTGGGCGGCCCCTTCTTCATGAAGCCGACCTCGATCGATATCCAGGAGAGCACGAACTGGTTTGTTGCCGGCATCTATGCCCCGGTGACGAACCCCGGCGTGCTCGCTCCCACGGAGCCTCGCTGGTATCTCGAAGACGTCGGCTCCCCCATCGATCCCTATCTCAACGGCGTGGTCGTCCGCACGGGCGATCTCGAGAACGTGACGGTCAAGGGCTCCGTGGGCGACGTGATCGTGCAGGCCGGGCACCTCATCAATCTGGTGGCCAACTCCGACGGCATCACCCCCCAGGGACAGTTCCAGGGCATCGAGGGCAACATCTACGCCGTCGCCATCGGCACCGTGGATGTGGGCGACGGGCTGGCGGGCACGGGCCAGAACCCCTTCGCGCAGGCCAGCATCGTCGCCGACCAGGCGATCGTGCGGATCATCATCGGAGGCGGCCGCATCCAGGGCGCCACCGACCGGGGCATCATCATGGCCGCGGGCGTCGGCGGTCCGCTCACCACGCTCGGCACCACCGTGGCCACCCCCACGCAGCTCCCCGCGCCCATCGACGGCATCGGTCGCGTCGAGGCCACCAACGGTCGCTACGACGCGGCCCTGATCTACAGCGGCCCGCTCGACGACTGGTGGCACAGCCTGCGCGCCACCGACATCGAGATCCGCACCGCCGACATCGACGTCGTCCAGGGGACCAACTCCGACCTGTTCCGCTCCGAGGTCTGGGCCCGGACCCTCAACGCGGTCACGATCACCGGCGCGGCCTTCGACGCCACGTTCGTGAACGTCACCAACACCATCGGCGCGATCACCGCCGATGAGTTCCGCAACTCCACCCGTCTCGGCCAGGCCCAGGAGTACTACCGCAACCGGATCGTCGCCACCAACAACATCGGCACCATCGCCACCAACGGCCTCAACGGCGACATCTCCGACCTCACCGTCGACGTCGGCGGGAACATCACCAACCGCATCGCCGCGCTCAACATCCAGCGCACCAACATCTCGGTGGACAACTTCACCGCCTCCGTCTTCGCCGCGAGCGACGTCCGCTCCGTCAGCATCGAGACCGGGCGCCTCGGCGCCCTGAGCGCGGGCCAGAACATCCGCTCCACGGCCCTGCGCGTCGCCGGGCCGGTCGAGTCGGTCACCGCCGGCAACGAGATCACGCAGCTCTCGGTCAACTCCTCCGGACCCGACGGGCGCGTGGACCTCGTCCGGGCCCAGAACCTCCTCAACGCCGACATCACCTCCTCGGGCAGCATCGGCGCCATCGAATCGGTGAACAGCGACGTGGTCGGCTCGATCGTCACCCGCAACGACGACGTCCGCGCCAACAACGGCGGCCTCACCACGCTGCGCGCCGGGCGCGACCTCATCGTCGGCCTCTCCATCCTCGGCGACACCGGGACCATCACCGCCGCCCGCAACATCGGCGCCTTCGGCGTGCTCAACCCCGACCTGGACCTGCGCGGCAACCTCGGCTCCATCTCCGCCGCGGGCGGCCAGATCTACTCCGACCTGCTCGTCGGCCAGAACATCACCGGCACCGTCACCATCGGGCGCGTCTCCATGAAGCCCGGCAACGACCTGACCGCCACCAGCGACATCCTCGCCTTCGGCCGCATCAACGCCATCGTCATCAACAACGACTTCAACGGCAACATCACCAGCCGCTCCGGCGGCATCGGCTCCATCACCTTCAACTCCGGCTCCTTCCGGCCCAACCACGCCATCACCGTCAACAACGGCGACCTCACCCTCCTGGCCCTCAACGGCGGCGACCTCCTCGGCAGCGTCTACGTCGACGGCAACATCGGCGGTATCGAGGTCAAGAACGGCCCCGACGGCTTCAAGGGCCAGATCGGCATCGCCTCCTGGCGCCGCAACTTCAAGCCGATCCCCACCGACCCGCTCCGCAACGAGCTCCCCCCGGGCGTGCAGCGCTCCCCCGGCATCGACGGCGTCACCATCCGCGCCGGCGGCTCCATCGACCACATCACCGTCCAGCAGGGCTCCTTCACCGAGAGCCAGATCATCGCCGGAACCACCATCGGCGCCATCGACATCGCCCTCCAGCTCCGCAACGACTCGCTCAACGTCGGCCTCAACAACGCCATCATCGCCGGCGATTCCATCGGAACCGTCCGCGTCGGCGGCTTCGTCGGCGCCGTCGCCATCCTCGCCGGCGTCATCGACCTGGGCACCGATGGGCGCGTCGGCGGCGTCGGCTCCGCGGCCGACACCGTCAAGAGCGGGTCCATCGGCTCGGTCACGCTCAACACCAACGGCGTCGCCAAGAGCGTGAACTCCGTCGTCGCCGCCGGCGTCTCCCCGGACTCCAACGGCAGGTACAACACCGCCGGGGCCACCTTCGCCAACGGCCGATCCTCCATCGACAGCGTCTCCGCCAACCGCATCATCAACGTCTTCGCCAACGCCGCCGGCTCCCTCGGCGCCACCTCCGCGGGCATCACCCGCGGAACCAACCTCCCCCCCACCGATCCCGCCACCCTCGCCACCGACTCCCCCGTCACCGAGGTCGAGCTCGCCGGCGGCGTCGGCTTCCTGTTCCAGCTCCCCTCCGGCTTCCGCGGCGTCGCCACCCTCTCCGGGCCCGGACGCGCCTTCTACGACCCCGCCCAGGGCCGCATCCGCCTGGCCAACACCACCACCGCCTCGTCCCTGACCATCGTCCCCAACGGCTCGTTCCTCGACGGCCTCAGGGTCCTCGGCAACGCCAACACCGCTCTGGGAACGCTCTCCATCGGCGGCACGCTCCGCGGCGCCTCCACCGTGTTCATCAACGGCGACGTGACCACCTTCACGCTCGGCGGCGTCGACGCCCTCGGCGGCCTGTTCGGCTCCGGCGGCAACATCAACTCCCTCACCACCGGCGGCTTCCTCGCCGGCACGCTCCGGGCCCGCGTCGTCGGCTCCCTGACCGTCAACGGCGACCTCGGGCGCGCCGCGGTCAACGCCGACGCCTTCGTCGATTTCCTCAACGTCACCACCGTCAACGTCACCGGGACCGTCGCGGGAGCGCTCTCCAGCGATCGAGGCTTCTCCGCCGTGACGGCCGGCTCGGTCAACAACGGCGGCATCCGCTCGGGCCTCTCGATCGGAACCGTGACCGTCGGCTCTCTCACCGACGGCCGGATCTCCGCCCGCAACAGCATCACCAGCGTCGTCGTCAACGGCGACTCCAACGGCTCGCAGATCCTCGGCGGCGCGGACCTGGGCCACGACGCCGACTTCGGCGGCGCCGGCCGCGACGCCGACGCCCTCGGTTCCGGCTCGCTCGCCTCCGTTCGGATCAACGGCAACTTCAAGAAGTCCGATATCGGCGCCGGCGTCCTCCGCGGCGCCAGCGGCTATCTGGGCGGCACCGACGTCTCCACCGCCGCCGGCCGCTCTTCCATCGGGTCCGTCGTCGTCACCGGAACCCAGGTCGGCTCCTCCCTCAACAGCGAGCAGTACCGCATTCTCTCCACCGGCACCATCGGCTCCGTCACCGTCGCCGGCGTCCCCTTCACCGGCGCCGCGAACTTCCAGGTCGAGCGCATCGCCGCCGTCGCCGTCCCCGTCCGCGTCACGGACCTCTTCGTGACCGAGTCCAGCCGGATCTTCATCGCCTCGATCGTCTTCAACCAGGCCATCGACGTCTCCACCCTCTCCGCGGCCCTCTCGGTCGTGGAGGTCCGCAACGGCGGCGCGACCACCATCGGGCTCGCCGAGGGCTCCGACTACACCATCCAGTACGACCGCGTCAAGAACACCGCCAAGATCTTCTTCTCCCGCTCCGTCACCGAGCGCAATCTCCCGCAGACCCCCGGCCTGCCCGGGCCGGGCGTCTACCAGATCATCCTCAGCGCCCAGGTGCTGCGAGGCTCCACCCAGGATTCGCTCCTGGACGGCAACGGCGACGGCCAGCCGGGCGACGACTTCGCCCGCAACGTCGTCGTCGGCGACGCCGGCGACAAGATCACCGCCGGCAACCCCGTCTCCGCCCCGAGCGTGAACTTCTACGGCCCCACCGACCTGGACCTGGTGCTCCGCAAGTTCGCCAACATCGGCTCGCTCCCCGACACCAACACCGTCTTCACCATCGGCGGCAGCATCGGCGACCACCCCGACACCGATCCCGACCTCTTCCGCCTCGGCGGCGACGTCGATGTCTACCGCATCACCCTCCGGGCCGGCCAGATCCTCCGCATGGGCGCCATCACCGGCTCCGCCCTCGGCGCGGCCCGGGCCGTCTTCTCCTCCGCCGGCACCGCTCTGGCGGCCAACTCCGTCGCCGGACCCGTCGGCGGCGCGCCGGGGTCCGCCGTCGTGCGTCTGCCCAACAACGTCACCCTCGACACGGCCACCACCAGCGAGGACCAGTACCTCATCACCCAGACCGGCACCTACTTCATCGTGATCGCCGGATCGCTCAACAACCTCAACATCGGCGACACCAACGCCATCCTCAACTCCGACCCCGTCGCCGGAGCCTTCGGCCTCTACGCCTTCGACATCCAGATCTTCGACGACGGCAACACCGGCTTCGTCGGCGACACCAACGCGGGCACATCCGCCCCGCTCGTCACGCCCCCCGTTCCGCTGGTCTTCGCCGGCGTGGACGGGACCTTCGGCACCGGCGACGATCTCAAGGCCTTCGTGGTCGGCGACTGGACCTTCCGCCTCACCGGCAACGGCGGCCCCGCCTCCGTCGTCACGGGCACCAACAGCCAGGGCTGGACGGTCACCCGCACCGCCGCCCCCAACGGCACCTTCGGCTCGGCCAACGACCGCATCTCCACAACCATCAGGTCCTCCATCGGCCTCCCCGGCGCAACCGGAACGCCCGACGAGGTCTCGCCGGACGTGGACATCTTCTCCCTCAACAACGGCCTGCCGCTCACGCCGGGCACCAAGATCCGCGCCACCTTCCGCCTCACCCAGACCGGATCCAACATCGGCCTCTCCCCCGAGCTCATCAACCGCAACGTCCGCAGCGGCATCAGCCTCGGCCAGAACCTCCTCGGCCACGCCCAGTTCGCCCTCTTCGAGACCCCCGTGGGCACCGGCTTCAACAACGCCAAGCTCGTCGCCGCCCCCAGCGACTTCCTCCCCATCGGCGGCCAGGCCGCCAAGACCCTCACCGACGGGCGCAACACCTACGGCTACGACGCCCAGGGCGACTTCTTCATGGAGTTCATCGTCCCCGGCGCCCAGGGCATCTCCTCGCCCGTCCCCGCCTCCTACTCCCTCTACCTCCAGGGAGCGATCCGCAGCGACTACACCCTCGAGATCGTCCAGCAGGGCACCGGCTCCACCACCCTCGCCCCGCAGAACGTCTTCCTGGAAACCAACGGCGGCCTCATCGACTGGCTCGAGGCCGGCGCCGGCGTCACCACCTCCCTCTCCGCCTTCTCCTCCTCCGTCGTCGGCTTCACCGGCCAGATCGGCGGCCAGCCCGTCGATACCTATGTCCTCAACAACCTCGTGGCCAGCCTCAACGCCGTCTTCGTCGCCGCCAACGTCAACATCGTCATCTCCACCAACCCCAACGACTTCGCCCGCCAGGACTTCTCCACCGTCTTCCTCGCCGGCAACGTCGAGCCCAACGCCTTCTTCGGCAACGGCTCCTTCGGCGCAAGCCAGAAGGTCGATTTCTTCAACGTCGACAAAAACGACCAGGCCGTCGTCTTCATCCCCTCTCTGGCCGACATCGGCTTCGAGCCCACCACCGCCGGCGCCGATCGCTTCGTCTCCGCGCTCACCGGCGCCGTCGCCCGCCGCATCGGCGAGCTCGTCGGCCTGCGTCTGGAGACCGCCGTCGCCGGCGCGGCCTCGCCCGTCCCCGTCATGGCCTCCGACTCGGTCGCCCAGGCCGCCAACAGCCCCGTCGGCTTCAACAATGTGGTCCGCAACCTCGCCGGCCTCGCCGACAACGCCGCCGACACCGTCTTCTACCTGGGAACCCAGAACGCCGGCTCACTCATCCGCCAGGTCGTCATCCAGCGCTGACCACGCCGGACCAGCCGCAACCACAAAGCCCCGGGCACGCCCCGGGGCTTTTTCTTTGGACTCCTCCGGGTACCCCGGCACTCCGTGGCGGGTTCTTCTCCGGGTACCCCGACACTCCGTGGCGGGTTCTTCTCCGGGTACCCCGACACTCCGTGGCGGGCTCCTCTCCGGAGACCCCGACATACCGTGGCGGGTTCCGCGCGGGAACCAGTTCCTCGCGACAAGCTCCGCCGGAGCATCCAGCAAACCGCGCGAGCCGGCTCGGCTCCCCACGTCGCACCTCTGACCGGAACTGATCCCGCCTCGCCCGCTCAGTCGGCCGCGTCAACAGCCCGCATGGGGCGCGTCGCCGTGGGAATGTCCTTGCCCGGAGTCATGCCGATCGCCGGACGCGAGACCCTCGCCCCCACCAGCGGGTTCGAGAGCGCCGCCGCCGGGCCGATCGACATCCCGGAAGGAATGGCCGTCGTGAGCGGCCCCCCCGTCGGCGCCCTCGACGCCGCGTCCATCGACCGTCCCGCACGCTCGGCCTTCTCCGCCGCGGATCGCAGCGCGCCCGCGATGCTCGAGAGTTCCGTCGTCAGTTCGCCCCGCACGCCCTCGATCATCCGGCGGATCGCCAGCGGCATCTGCCCGGTGCCCGAGGAGTCCAGCAGGCCGCGCCACGGCTCGAGTTGGGCCGAGAGCACCTTGGCCTGGTCGATCGACGTGTTGAGGATCTTGATCGCCAGCGTCGTCGTGTTGTGCGCATCGATCGACTGCTGGATCGACGATCGCAGGTCGGCAAACGCCCGCGCCCCCGCCTCGCTGGCCTCCGCGGCCTGCGCCTCCAGCCGCCGCACCGACTCCTGGGCCCCGTCCACCACCGTCTGCGTCCGCGAGACCAGCTCCAACTGCTGCTGCATCAGGCGCGACCGGACGACCTCCAGGTTCCGCTCCACGTTGCTGCGCAGTTCCTCCGTCCGCCCCTCGATCTCCTGCTGGCGAACCGTGAGTTCCGCCGCCTGGCGACGGCTCTGCTCCAGGCGCTCGCTCCCGTCCTCGAGCGTCTTGGAGACCCGCATCACCTCGCCCGCGAGCAACTCCGCCCGCTCCACGATGTCGCCCAGCGAGCCCTCGCTCGCCGGCGCGCTCGTCCCCGCCTCGCGCCCCAGGATCGCCCCGGCCCGCTGGCACAGCCCCGACAGAGCCTCCTGCGCCGGCCCCGCGATCGAGTCCGCGTCGCGCCGGATCGCCTCGATCCGCTGCTCCAGCTCGCGCGAGGCCCGACGGATGCGCTCCTCCAGAGCCTCCGTCTTCGCCGTCGCCGCGCTCTGCACCGCCTCCAGGCGTGCCTCGAGCACCTGCACCTTGCTCTGGATCATCCCCCCGGCCCGCCCCTCGAGCTGCTCGAAGATCTTCCCCTGCGCCTCCGCGCGGGCCAGCAGCGTCTCCACCCGCGACATCCGCTCGTCCATCGCCCGCAGCGCCCGCGCCGCCAGCTCGATGTTCGAGTTCTGCGTCCCCTCCCGCTGCCGGAACTCCTGCGACGCCCGCCCCGCCTCGTCCAGCGCGGCCACCAGCGTGCTCCGCTCCGCCGCCGACTTCTCCACCAGGTCCCGCAGCTCCCCCGCCAGCTCGTTGTACGCCCGGCGGTCGATCACGCGCGGCGACAGAAACACCCCGTTTACCACCACGTCCGTGGGCCCGTTCCCCCCGGCATCAATGTCAATGGGTGTGGATCGCGACGGGGCACGGGTGCTCATGGGTGTCGTCCGTTCTGGGTGCCTCGATGGCGGCGCGGCAACGCTGGTAGACCCTCCCCCTCCGGTGCGCGGTTCTTGCGCTCGTCGGTTGGATCGGCTCCCGTTCGCCTCCCGCTCCACATTCCGGGTGGGAAACCGGGCCGGTCGGCGGGGGCTCACCCCCGTTTGCGTACAATCGACACGTGCCAAGACCACGCCCGAAACACCAGGACCGCTCCCGATCATCTCCGCCTCGCCCCCCCGGGAAGAACTTGGGCAATCGCCCAAGGCCCGCGCGCGCCGGGGATGATCGGCCGTCGCGCCCCGCCCGATCTCGCCCCCGCACCACCGTCGCACGAAAGTCCGTCCCCCGCCCCGCCCAGGCCCCCAGCTCGGCCAAGGGCGAGCGCCTCCAGCGCGTCCTCGCCGACGCCGGCATCGCCAGCCGGCGCGAGTGCGAGCAGATGATCGAGGCCGGGCGCGTCGAGGTCAACGGCCAGATCGTCACCCGCCTGCCCGTCTTCGTGAACCCCCACACCGACCGCATCCGCGTGGACGGCCGCTTCCTCTCCCGCGAGGACACCTCCGCCCATCGCGTCTACGTCATGCTCAACAAGCCCGACAACACCCTCGGCACCACCAAGGACGAGCTCGAGTACAAGAAGGGCGGTCGGCGCACCGTCACCGACATCGTCAAGCACCACACCGGCACCCGCCTCTTCCCCGTCGGCCGGCTCGACTTCCACTCCACCGGCCTCGTGCTCATGACCAGCGACGGCGACCTCGCCCAGCGCCTGACCCACGCCCGCTACGGCATGACCAAGACCTACCGCGTCTGGATCCACGGCTCGGTCCCCGGCGAGATCCTCGACATGCTCCGCCGGCGCGTGGGCAAGCGAGAGGCCCCCAGCGGCGGCGTCCGCATCATCACCGACGACGACCTGCACCAGCCCTCGCGCCTGCGCCGCCCGCAGACCCCCGGCAACATGACCGTCCTCGAGATCATCGCCCGCGAGGGTCGCACCGAGCCTCTGGGCGAGATGCTCCTCACCGCGGGCTGCCGCGTCAAACGCATCGCCCGCATCGCCATCGGCCCCCTCCGGCTTACCGGCGTGGGCCCCGGCGACTGGCGCGACCTGACCAAGGACGAGCTGCGGACCCTCAAGGAGGCCGCCGGCCTCGGCAGGCCCCCGGCCCATGCAGCCCCGGCGCGCCGCGCCCATCGCGAGCCAATCGAGGGCAATGGCGCCCCATCGGTTCGACCCACCCCCGCGCGATCGCCGATGAACACCCCGAAGCCCGCCACACCCGCCGAGATCGACGAGGATTCGCCGGAGTCCGACGCATGAAGCCGTCCGCCTGGTTCAGAAGCCGCACGCAGGCTCCCATCGCCGACGAGAGCCTGCTCGCCTTCCGCACCGCCGCGGCCGAGGCCCAGCGCTCGCGCCTGCCCCAGATGGCCGCCGCACTCAGCTACCGCACCATCTTCGGCCTCATCCCCACCCTCGTCGTCGCGCTGCTCATCCTCGGCCAGGTCGTCGCCCAGGACGACCTGGCCGACGTCATCAAGCGGGCCATGAACTACGCCGGGCTCCAGAACATCTCCGTGAGCGGCGAGATCGCCTCCGACCCGGGCATGGGACCCCCGGTCGAGCGCACCCTCGATCAGTGGGTCGCCATGCTCATCTCCCGTGCACGAACCGGCATTTCCGCCGGAGCCATCGGCCTTGTCGGCTTTGTCATCCTCATCTACGCCGCCGTCACCATGCTCGTCGAGATCGAGCGGGCCTTCAACCAGATCTACCGCGTGCCGCGCGGCCGGTCGTGGTTCCGGCGCGTCGTGAACTACTGGACGCTCCTCACCCTCGGCGGCATCGGCCTCGCCGCGACGTTCTACGTCGGCGCAAGGTTCCAGCTCTGGGCCAAGGACGTCGTCGAGTCCCAGGGCCTGGGCGTCGGCACCGGCGCGGCGACCATCCAGGTCATCGGCTACCTCGTCACCGTCGCCATCTCCACCGCGATGCTCACGCTGGTGTACGCCACCGTCCCCAACACCCGCGTGCGGGCCGTGGCCGCCCTCGTCGGCGCCGTCATCGCCGCCCTCCTGTGGGAGGCGGGCAAGTGGGGCTTCGGCCAGTACATCGAGTACTCCACCGGCTACGCCAAGCTCTACGGCTCGCTCGCCCTGGTCCCCCTCTTCCTGCTCTGGGTCTACTACACCTGGCTGATCGTCCTCTTCGGCCTCGCCGTCACCTACCAGTTCCAGCACGGACGAAACAAGACCAGCCCGCAGCCCCTGCACGACTTCGGCCCCACCATCATCGAGCCCTCCGCCTGCCTGCTCGTCATGGCCTCCATGGCCCGCGCCATGGCCATCGGCACGCCCCAGTCCATCAAGGCCATCGGCCTCTCCACCGGGCTCTCCGAACCCGTCGTCACCATCATCGTCTCCCGCTTCGCCGAGCGCGGCCTCCTTCTCCGCGTCGAGCGCGAGGGGGAATCCGTCGATGTCCAGTACGCCCTCGCCCGCAACCCCTCGATGATCCGCGTCGGCGAGGTCCTCTCCCTCGGCTTCGAGCTCGCCGGAGGGCCCGAGTCCAACCCCGTCGTCGAGCGCATGCGCCGGGCCCAGATCGACGCCGCCGGCGCCGAAACCCTCGCCGACATCTCCGGCAAACCGGGCGAACCACGCAAGAAGCCGGCACCCGCCGGGGCGTTTCCGACCCCCGCCGCGGCCCCGTCCGCCCCGCCCGCGCCCAGAACCGACGGGCGGACGCCCTCCCGCGCCGCTACCCTTTAGTCGCGTCCGCACCGGCCGCTTTGTACCGGAGTTCCCGATGACCACCCGATGCCCCAATCGAGCCTCGTTCGCCGTCGCCGTGCTGGCCCTCCTCGCCTGCGCGGCCGCGCTGCCCGGGTGCTACCAGCGCGTCGTGGGCGCCAAGGGCCTCGGCGCCGGGGCCTACGACATCAGCGAGCCCTACCAGGAGAACAGCAAGGTGGACGACTGGGTCTTCGGCGAGAAGCAGCCCAACGACAAGATCATCCGCCCCCGCCAGCAGCCATCCGAGTAGTCCCTTCCAACGAGCCCCCAGCGCAGTGAGGGGTTGCCTCGCCTTGCACGCACCACGAGGATCTCATGGGTCTCGAGTCCGCCCTTCCCACCGACATGTTCCTCACGACGCAGCTCCAGCGCGTCATCAACTGGGCCCGGCGCTCGAGCATGTGGCCCATGCCCTTCGCCACGGCCTGCTGCGGCATCGAGCTCATGGCCACGGCCTCGAGCCGCTTCGACCTGGCCCGCTTCGGCATGGAGCGCATGAGCTTCTCCCCCCGCCAGGCCGACCTGCTCATCGTCGCCGGGCGCGTCCCCATCAAGATCCTCCCGGTCCTGCAACGCATCTACCTGCAGATGACCGAGCCCAAGTGGGTCATCTCCATGGGCGCCTGCGCCAGCACGGGCGGCGTCTTCGACACCTACGCCGTCGTGCAGGGGTGCGACCAGTTCATCCCCGTGGACGTCTACGTCCCCGGCTGCCCGCCGCGTCCGGAGCAGCTCCTCGAGGGCATCATGGCGATCCAGCGCCACATCGACACCATCGGCATGCCCCCGCCGGGCGCCACGCGCCGCCCCCTCGGCCTCGCCCTCGAGCCCACCCACGCCGTCCGCCCCCAGCCCGTCGGGCTGACCGTCGGCGGAGCCTGAGCGGTTCTCCACGACCAACGCGAATGGGCCGATCGCACGCGATCGGCCCATTGTTCGTTGATGGACCCAACGATCCTGGGAACTACTTCTTCTCGGATATCGACGGCGCGCCGGCCTCTTTGAGCGACTTCACCAGCACCGCCCTGTCCGCGTCGCCGATCTTCCCCCCCTTCGACAGTTCCTTGATGAACGCGTCGATCTCCGCGTCACCGGTCGGCAGCCCGGTGATCCGCGGCGCATCGGCGATCGGCTTGCCCGAGGCGTCGAGCACCGTCATGAACGGCGGGAACACCGGCTTGCCCGAGGCCTCCTTGAGCATCTCGCGCCCGCCGATCATCCGCTCGGTGTCGATCTTCACCGGCACGAACGCGCTGTCCAGCGCGGCCGCAACGTCCTTGCGACCCAGCCAGTCCGAGAGCCGCTCGGAGTCCGGGTCGGGCATGATGAACGCCGCGAGCACCCTCTTCGACTCGCCCTTGGCCTTGCTCATCGCGGCGTTCATGGCCCCCACCGCCGGCTTGGCCGCCGGACGGTTCTCGATCAGGAACTTCTTGATGACCCCCTCGTCGAAGAGCCGGTTGAGCATCATCGGCTTGGCCACCATGTCGTTGCCGCCCATCACGCCCGTCAGGCATCCGCGGGCCGGGTCCATGGTCCCGACCGTCCGACCCGTGTCCGGATCGATGATGCACAGGGCCGGGGCGCCCATCGTCTTCCCGTCGGGACGCTGCGTCCACTGCGTCACCCCGTAGAACTCCGAGAGCTCCTTGTTCTTGGGCGTCCCCTTGGCGAACCCCTGCCCGTAGTCGATCCGGACCCAGATGTAGTCGCTCTTCACCACCGGCTTGCACCCCGGGTCGTTGGCCAGGATGTCCTCGAGGAACAGGCAGAACTGGCACCAGTTCTCCCCCCACATCGCGAGCACCCGCTTGCCCTCCGCCTTCGCCTTGACCAGCGCATCGGCGATCGTCCGCGAGGCGTCCGCCGTCTCGTCGTACACCTTCAGCGGGAACGTGTGCTGCTTCCCGTCCGGGCCAAGGCATGTCGGCGGCTCCTCGGGCTTCTTGTCCGCGCCCGGATCGGCCGCGGGCTGCGGCGACATCTGAGCCTGGACCACCGTGGCCAGCCCGAACACCAGCCCGGCCGCTCCCGTCATCCACACTCGTCTTGCGTGAGTCATCGCTGTGCGTTCCTTCCTGAAGTTCCGGATTCGATCCGGGCCGGATGATACCGACCCATCGGCGCGCTCCACACCCGGCGCGCGGACCACCGCCCCTTCCCCCTAGTTCTAAGCACTCCGCGACGAATCGTTCGGCCCCGCGCACCCAACTCCCCCGATTCGCCCGTCTACTTCACCTTCCGCTGCCGGAACGCCTCCAGCGAGGCGCGAATGGCCTTCGCGTCCCCCTCGGGGAGGCCCGGATGGCCCTTGCGCAGCAAGCCCAGAAACGCCCCGATCTCCTCGTCGTCCGTGGGAAATCCGATGTTCGGGGTTTTTTCTGTCTGACTCAGACCCACGACCTTGCCATCGCCCCCGAGCACCGCGAACCACGGCAGGCTCTGCACCCGCACCCCTCCCAGAGACTCCATCAGGTCAAACGCCCCCGTGTCTCGCTTCAACTCCACGTTCGCCACCTCCATCGACGGGGCCAGCGCCCGCGCCACCTCCGGCTGCGCAAGCCACCCGCGGAACAGCTCGGCCCACCGGTTGCCATACTCGCCGAATACCAGCAGCACGCCCTTGCCGCCGGCCCTCGCCCTGGCCACCGCGCCGTTCATGGTGGCCCTCGCGTCCGGCGCGGGCGCCCGCAGCGGGATCAGGTAGTCCTGGATCTTCAGCACGCTGTACACCCCGCGCCGGATGTCGTCGCCCATCAACGCCGCGCTCCTGCTCCCCAGCGGCTTGCCGGAACCGTCCAGCACCGTCAGCGTCGGGTGCACGTCCCCGGCCTTGAGCTGCGCGTCGAGCGAGTTGGCCAGTTCCACGTTCTTCGCGCCCCGGTCCGACGTGCCGATCTCCGCCCACACCACCGCGAACTCCAGCCCGAACAGCTTCATCATGTCCGGGGTCCGCACCGCCTCCACGAACGACCTGGTGGACTGCGCCTCCGGATCCGCGGCCCAGATCACCAGCACGCGCCCCCCCTTGGCCCGGGCCTCTTTCTTGGCCGACTCGATCGCCGCGACCACATCCAGCTCCGGATTGAGCGGCGACACCACCGGCGGCGGCGGCGCGGGGCGTGCCGGCGGCGTCGGCCGTCCCGCCGGATTCGCGGGCGCTCCGGGGCGCCCCGACTGCGAGGGCGGCTGCCCGAGCCCCGCCGAGCCCAGACAGATACCCAGCAGCGCGCCCGCCGCAACGACAAATCGTGGTGTGGTCATGGAACTCTTCATCCGTGGCGTGCGAGAGCGAAATCTCCCCACGCCGGAGTGTATCGGCACGGGGAGGCCTACTGGGCCCAGTTGGGGGCCTCGTCGCGCACCCCGTAGACCCGATCATCCCAGGTATCGATATTCTCCAGCACGGCCTTCTTCAGCGTCGCCGCATGGCCGTCGAGATACATCGCGTTCCCCGAGCCGCTGTGCCGCGATCCCGAGATCCGATACTGCGAAGACTGCGGCGTGATATGCAGTATGTCCCAGATGTCGTAGGGTTGCGAGATATACAGGTCTTCCTGCGGCTGCGACTGGATCGCGTTCCAGACCGCCTGGTTCGAGTCGTCCGAGAACTCCGTCAGGTACAGCGTCGACGACGCGAACGGCATCCGCGAGAACGCCTGCGGACCCCGGCGCCGCCAGTAGTTCACCCGCGCCCCGGCGTCCACCACGCCCCGCTCCACCATCGGCATGGCGTTCACGACGTAGTGGATCCGGTGCCCGTCGCGCGGCCGGGCCGGGTCGGTGTAGTACTGCGAGTTCGCGAACAGATCGTTCGGGTCCTCGTTCACGCTCACCCGCTCGTCCAGGAACGGGCGCAGCGCCACCGGCCAGCACAGACGCGACCGCTGCCTGATCGGATCGCTCGTCTCGATCACCACCGTGCCCTCGCGCGGCATGACGTCCTTGCTGGCATACCCGTACGACGCCAGCCCCCCGGCGATCTGCTTCTGGTTGCTCAGGCACACCGCCATCCGCCCCGCCTCGCGCGCCCCGCGCAGGCTCGGCAGCAGGATCGCGATCAGCGTCGCGATGATCGCGATGACCACCAGCAGTTCGATCAGGGTAAACCCAGGCTTTGTCGAAATACGCGCGCCCAAGCATCGCCCATCGGGACGGCTCCGCCGGACCTCGAACGCACCTTCCCTGGGCGTTTCCACGACCTGAAGTTGTGACCGGACCATGCCGACAAGATACTGGCCAGCGTCGGCCCGTCGAGGTCATGAAATGGTTATAAGCCCGAGAAAATCGGTCGCCAACCACCGAAAATGGTGGTTATTATGGGAACATATGGTCCGATTCGGGTTACTTCAGGCAATCAGGGCTGCTTCGGTTCCGAGTGCGCCGGGGCCGGCGGCGCGCTCGCCCCCTCCCCCTCGGCCGGCGGCTCCGGCGGCTGCGCCGGGACTGTCACCGACGGCGGCCTGACCTTCTGGATCTTGGCCGGCGGGAGCGTCCCCTTGGTCACCGTCACCATGCTCTCGGGCAGCTCGGGGGCCGTCCGAAGCGTCGGCTCGAGGCGGCGGCTGTTCGCGGGCGGCACGGGCAGGCTGTTGGTCAGCCGGAACCCCATGTCCTTCTCCTCGTCCACCAGCGCCCAGTTCATCTTGTCGGGCGTGTACTTGTCCTCGGTCCCCGTATCCGTTGAGAACGAGATTGCCAGTCGCTTCCCGACCGGCACGTCCATCGACCAGAACTCCTGCCCGGTGCGCGTGTCGCGCAGCGTCACAGTCCACGGCTGCCACGGACGGCTCACGTACACGTGCTGGTCGAGCGACATCCCGGGGCCGCCCTCGGTGTAGCACCCGCCAAGGGACGCCGCGCCGGCGAGCAGGAACAGGGCCACGGTGCTTCGAGACAGTCGGGAGGGGCTCATGCGGGCTCCGAATTGCGAGAGGGCCGGGAGGCACAACAACATACGCGGGAGCGCGCCGGTTCACCCGCTCCTTCCGCGTTGCGGTGAGAGTATCGTCCAGAGCCCGTCCGCGTCCTGACAGAGCGCGAATGTCGGCTCAGGACAACCGACACTCCCCCCACAACACGGGGTCGACCGGAACCCTCGAATGACCCCCTTGCACACCACCCTCCGCATCGGACACGGATACGACCTCCACCGCCTCGAGCCCCGCCCGCCCGCGGGCGCCGGGCGCGACCTCATCATCGGCGGTGTCCCCCTCCCGTTCCAACGCCGCCCCCTCGCCCCCCCCCACCGGGCTGGCCCCCGTCCCGCCCGCCGACCGGTCGCCCGCCCCG
>OEIU01000680.1_pt1 | contig 29062 bp, 28 predicted proteins | sample 1539221 | NCBI WGS metagenome assembly OEIU01 (sample SAMN03792071, study PRJEB22550) | activated sludge metagenome | feature: wastewater treatment plant; material: activated sludge; isolation source: Wastewater treatment plant of a petroleum refinery complex | place: Argentina: Zarate | collected...
AAAATATGATTTTGATTACGATGTTTGAAATGTCAAAAGCATCAAAAAAAACTCTTCTATATGAAGATATTTTAATAAAAACATTTAAAAAATTTCCAGAAGTATTTCATTTAAATGGTTACAAACAATATCCTGATACTGTAATTTTAATGCGTGAATTGTATAACTTGGTACCAGAAGGATTAATCAGAATTAAAAAGAGAAAATGTGTTTTTACAGATTTGGGGTTGTCAACTGCTCAGGAGCTAAAAAAAGGTATAAAAGAATATTCAACTATTTCAAAATCACAAGAGGAAATCAATTCTTTAAAGAAAAAAATAATTGCTTTATCAAGTTTACAAGGATTCAAACTCTTTAAAGAAGGCAAAATTGATCGAATCTTAGATGTTGACTTTTATGAGTTTTTTAATACTTCTGTAAGAACTAATAAAATTGAAGTGCTTAGTAATATAAAGCAACTAACAGAATTGATTAAAAAGTATTCTAAATATGATGAAAAAATATCGAATGAATTAAAAGCTTATTGCGAGTTATTAATAAAATCCTTCGGAAATTTATTTAAATAATTAAATGAGGGTACAAATATGAATATCAAAATCGAAAAACCTGTCGTTGATGTAGAAAACCTATTAAATCTAATCGGCAAGGAATTCCGTTTTGATCATGCAAAAGGATTATCAGAATGGTTAAAAAATTCAATTGATGCCTACACTTTAGAAAGTGTACCGGATGAAGAACAAATTATTTATATAGTTCTTGAGACTGTTGAGAATCACTTATTAAAATCGATTAGTGTAATTGACTTTGTAGGAATGACTCGTGATAAAATAGATAAAGCTTTCAAGATTTGGTTTGATCCTTCCGCAGCAAAAACTACTAATGAGTTATTAAAGAAAGATATTAAAACCCTTGGGGGGCATGGTAATGGCGGGAAATTCTATATGCGTGAAATGTTTAAGACTTCTCAAATAATTACCTATCGTAATAACCGAATAAATATTTTTGGATTTAATGAAAAGAAACAATACGGCTTTCATGAAGAATTTGACAATAAACAAGTCCCGATAGAATCAGCGATAGCTATAGCCAATATTGATAAAATAGAAAATCTATATCCAAATATATCTTCGCTATTACACTCAAAAAAAAGATTTACAATTGTCAAAGGTCTTCACCCAAAAGCAATTGCAAAAACTCATTATTTGAACAAACTTATGGATGGCTTAATTGTTCATCCTCAGGCAAGAAGAATTATACAACGGAAAAAAGTATTTCTTTTATACGATAAAAATATTAATCCTAAAAGACTTCAGACACCTTCAATATCACCAAAGCTCGGCTTTGAAAAGCCTCGAGAATTTATTTGCCCAAAAGAATTTATCACGGAAACAGAAACAATATCAATGTTCAAAGATGAAAAGCAACCAATAAAACTAATACTTTATAGTTCTGAAGTTCCATTAAAAGGACATAAATACAAGGGGCTAAATACAATAGATTTCCTTAGCAGTATTGGTGTAATAGCTAGTTATGAGATTACTGAACTGGGCTATGTTGCTTCTTCAAATTTCTCAGAGTTCATCTACGGAGAATGTTTTTGTGAAATTATGGAGACTGAGGATCTAGTTCGTAATGATAGAGACAAATTTGTTCCTTCGGCTAAGACCAATGCATTGCTTGATTGGGTTAAGAATTGCTTACAATCTTTTTGTCAGGAAATGGATGATCAAATAAAAAAAGAAAGAAAAAAAATAGACCTTCAGCAAACCTCTTTATATAACGAACTACTGAATCGATGGAAAAATAGATTCTTGAATAAACTTTTCAAAGAGGGTTTGGGCGGGAATGGGATGAATCCTGGTATGGACGGAAATTCAGAAAATGAATTGATTTTTACCTCAAAGTCTAAACTGAGCAACCATAAAAGGCAAAAGCAATCAGGGGATTCTGGTGGCGATAAAAAAACAAGGGGGAATAAATTTCCTGAAGTTAAAATATCCGGCAGGGATATAGACCCGGTAACTGGCGAAGTGCTCTATTTGGATAGTCGCCAATTTGCTGTACACCAGCGCCCAGTAGATTTTGAAATGGGTATATATTGGATTAATACATCTAAAAAATTTGCTCAATTAATCCTTGAGAAATATACAGCTAACTCAATACACTGGAGAGAGTATTTATTTCAGAGGTATATGGATATAATCATTAAAGAGACTATTCATAATAAAGGCAAACAGGAGGTTGATCTTACCGCTGATGTGATAAACACTGAAATTGATAATAGGATTTCGGAAATTTTAGATTTAGCCGCCGAAGATCTTCGTGGATTCTTGTTTGAGAATGATTTTGAAATATAATACAATTTATCAATCTTGAAATCCTTCTTCCCAAAACCAGTATTTAAAGTTGATGATATAATTTCTTACGCAGAATTAGTTGCTGCGGAAAATGCAAACGTACAAAAGGGAATGAACTTTCAAATAAAACCCGAGTACTCGATTTTTTTAATGTCTGTCCGCAAGAATGCACCTTACGCAGATGAGTGGGATGAGAAAACAAACACACTTATTTATGAAGGGCACGATGCGCCAATCAATGTAGCCAAAGAACCCAAAGAAGTTGATCAACCACTCACAACTCCAAAGGGAACGCTAACAGAAAATGGAAAATTCTTTACTGCTGCTCAATCATACAAAATGAGAATGATAAGAGAGCCACACAAGATTAAAGTCTATGAAAAAATTAAAGATGGCATTTGGTGTTACAAAGGCTTTTTCAGTTTGATTGATGCAAAGATTTTGTTTGATGGTGTGAGAAATGTTTTCAAATTTTATTTGCAGCCAGTAGAAGTAAAAGCGTTTAATAAAGAGATTGTACTGCCTCACAACAGGATGATCCCCACCAGCGTTAAAATTGAAGTTTGGTCAAGAGATAAAGGTAAGTGTGTTAAATGTGGCTCAACAGAAAACCTTCATTACGATCACGACCTTCCATTCTCCAAAGGCGGAACTTCGTTAACCGCAGACAACGTTCGTATTTTATGTATGAAATGTAATTTGAGTAAGTCTAATAAGATTTTAACAATACCGCCAATTTTCTTTTCATAGATTCCGGGTCGAGTCTGGAATGGCGGGGAGCAAATATTATTTAGCTAGCAACACACCCCTTTTAATTTCCCCTCTCGAGAGGGGAGGGCCTTTAGGCGGGGTGTGTGCTTACTTAGGTTTGTTTGCATCTATCCACTTTTCAATCTCCTTAACAACCCAATCACAATTATAAAAAACATCATCATCCTTAAACCTTAAAAATCTTACACCAAGCTTTTCCAATCTGTTTTGTCTTTCTTTGTCATATTCTTCTGCACCAATATGCGATTCACCATCAATTTCAATTGCCAGCATTAAATCAGCACAAAAGAAATCAACAATATATTCATCAATAGGTTTCTGTCTGTGAAACCTGCCTGCCGGCAGGCAGGGTCGTAACCAAGCAACTGTTTACCTTTTAAAAACCTCCACAAAAGAATTTCTGTTTTAGTACTATTATTCCTTAATTCTCTTGCCTTCTCTTTTAGTGCCGGATTATAAGGAAGAATATTTTTTCTGGATTTGAAATTCATACAATTAAATTAATTAACTAAAACAAAAAACAACACACCCCTTTTAATTTCCCCTCTCGAGAGGGGAAGAGCAAAGCGAAGTGATTTCAATTACACGTTAAATTTAAAAGATTGCTTCTCCCTACTTTGTCGGGCTCGCAATTACATTTTTAGACTTTTGAAACAACCTCATTTAAATTTCATTTGATACTAAACAAATTATAATCTATTCTTTTTTCATCATACTATCGTGCTGCATCATTTCCATCAAATCGGTATTAGCGGTAAACCCACGGTGTTCAATCATTTTGCCATCTTTAAATACAATCAGATCCACCATATTCATTGTCATTTTTTGTCCAGTAGGCATTCCCATAAATGGCTGCGAGGTAGTACCCGTTTGGCTTATATATCCTAACAATGTATCTCCCGAAACAGCAACAAAATTAATAGTAGTTTTCATATCGGGAAAGATGTTATGATAATACCGGAAAATATCTTTTACCCCTTCGAGTCCGGTTTTTGTAGTTATTGTATAATCTGTATCATGCTCAACAGTATTCTTATCTACATAATTACCCAGTTCGTCAACATTGCCGTTATCAAGAATTTTTAATACAGCAGCATATATATTCTTGTATTTTGTTTCCACTGATCCCTTGTTCATATCCTGACCATAAACGCACAACGATATGGTGAGTAATAAGGTGAGGGATAAAAATTGCCTGAACATAGTTTGCCTCCTATGAATTGTTAAATGTTTTTTGGGGACGGATTTTATTTTAATCCGTCGATGGATATTAAATTAAAAAAAAATATTCAAAATCATTGTATATATAAAAAAATTTTTTATAGCATAGATATGAGTTAATGCAGGCTCAAGATAACTTTCTCATTTGAGATTAATAAAAGTTCTTGCTTCTTTCCAGCATTTCAATCGGAGGGATTTTAGGTCCGCGGCAGACAAGTACAACAAGATTATTTTCGTGGTTGGAAACATATTCATTCTTGAAAATACCAGGATGAATTGTAACTTCATCAAACAACTGAGTAAGCCCATCATAATCATTTGCAATAACTGAATCATATTCCATCCTGCTAATTGATACCTTTTTCTTTTTTATTCGAAGTGGCCAATTTTATTTTCCGGAAGTAAAAAAATGTAAAATTCAGTTGACTCGATGACGTATTTAATGTAAATTCCGTCAGTTAATTAGCGGTATTTTTATGATAATAGCAAGAAAAGCCCAAAATCTGCTCGAAAGTAAAGTAAAGCCAGGAAAGGTGGTTGTTTTACAGGGCGCCAGAAGAGTTGGCAAAACTTTCCTTTTAAAAGAATATCTGAAATCTGTTAATGAAAAATATATTTTCTGGAACGGAGAAGACTTTGCAGTTCATGAGATGTTGAGAAGGAGAAGCGTTCAAAATTATAAAAACATTTTGGGCAGTACCGCCTTACTTATAATAGATGAGGCACAGAAAGTTCCGGATATTGGCAGCATACTTAAGTTGATAGTTGACTCATTTGAAAATTTAAAAATTATTGTAACGGGGTCATCAGCCTTTGATATTGCTAATCTTACAGGCGAACCATTAACGGGAAGAAAGTATGAAATTGTGCTTTATCCTGTTTCAGAAAATGAGTTCCTGCAGTTTGAAAAACCTGAAGAAAGATATGATAATCTTTTACAGCGATTAGTTTATGGAAATATGCCGGAGATAATTAATATCAGCGATCCTGATGATAAGGCAGTATATCTTCGGGACCTCGTAACATCATATCTGCTTAAAGATATTCTTGCATTTGAAAACATAAAAAATTCTTCCAAAATGATTGAGCTTCTTAAGTTAATTGCTTATCAAACCGGTAATGAAGTTTCGATTGAAGAACTTGGAAGACAAATTGGAATGTCAAAAAATACGGTTGAAAAATATCTTGATCTTCTTTCAAAAGTTTTTGTCATTTATCGTTTAAACGGTTTTAGCAGGAATCTGAGAAAAGAGGTTGTAAAAAATTCCAAATGGTATTTTTTTGATAACGGAATCCGCAATGCAATTGTCGCAAACTTCAGTTCGATAAATCTTAGAAATGACAAAGGAATATTATGGGAAAATTATATGATGAGCGAACGCATAAAATTTCTAAGCTGCTCACGGGTAGTTTGTAACAGATATTTTTGGCGAACATACGATAAACAGGAAATAGATCTTATAGAAGAAAGAGAGGGGAAATTATTTGCTTATGAATTAAAATGGAAAGAGAAAAAAAACAAACCTCCGGCAGCATGGCAGAAAAACTATCCGGATTCGTCCTTTGAGGTTATATCAACTGAAAATTATTCTAAATGGCTTAGTTGAAAAAAATATTAATGATAATTCTTACTTCTTTCTAACATTTCTATTGGCGGGATTTTGGGTCCGCGGCAGATAAATACAACAAGATTGTTTTCGTGATCTGAAACATATTTGTTTGTGTACTTGCCAGGGAAAATTTCTACGCTGTCAAATAAATTTTTAAGTCCACTATAATCCCTTTCTTTATCAAGCTGCAGAAGGATAGAGCCATTAACTCTGTCTTTACTCCATAGATAATAATTGTTATGCGAACAGGCAACAGGTGGAAGATTATATGGCTTTCCAAATAATTCAATTGCTCCCGCCTGTCCGTAATTACCTGCGGCAATTATTGTTTGCTTTTTTTCTTCTTCGGATAAACTGTTGTAAGCATTAACAACCAGCTTAACTTTTTCTTCCCAACCGATTCTGTCTGCAAGTATTTGGTGCAGAGGGGGCTTTTTACCTTTTTCGAGTTCGGTATTAATTCCTAACCAATCTGTGTACCTCTGAGAGAAATCGTAACTGAAGTAAGGCAGAAGAATAGGAAATGACAACGCCAATCCGGAAAATAAAAAGATAACTATGGGAACCTTTAACAATCGCAGATTAAACTTTGATAAAATAGTTTCAAAAAATAAAGCTCCACCAGCAAATGCTGCAGGATATGCAAAAGCAAGACGATCTGGTCTGCTTGTACCGGAGAGCATCATAAAAATGAATAACCCCGCAAACAGTATTGATAGAAAACGATAATTCTTAAAATGATTTGAGAATAAAAGATAAAAAGTTCCAGTAATCCAGACAGGTGCTATCGATGGAGACATATACATTACTTGTCCCATTATAAAATCAAGCGGGGGAGTATAAACATTTTTATCTGTACTTATGTTTCTGTAAAATTCAAGCGAGGGAAAATCATTTAATATCTGCCAGATTATGTTTGGAAGGAAAATTAAAAACCCAATTAATCCACCGATAACAAACCACTTGTTGAATAAAAGTTTCCATTTACGGGATAAGATTACAGCAAACAAAAGCGCAATAATAAAAACTCCAAACGTGTGTTTGTACATCACACCCAAACCCATTATAACACCGGCAGGTATCCAGAGCTTGTAATTTTCAGATTTGATCATTCTTGTTGTAAGAAGCAAAAGCAAAACGGCAAGCAATGGTTCAAAAGCATTCATAGAGTAAAAGGTGCCGAATGCAATTGTTACCGGCATTGCAGCAAGCGAACAGGCGGCAAGAAACTGTGCAAATTTATTTCCACCGATTTCTTTTGTAAGGATTCCTGTATAAAAAACTGCTGAAGCAGCAGCAAGTGCCGGAAGAAATCTTATAGCATGAACAGAGCTGCCAAAAAGAAATTGGAAAACAGTAAGTAGTAAAGGTGCAAGCGGTGGATGATCAACATATCCAAATGCAGGATTGTTTGCACACGCAATGTAATAGAACTCATCAATAAAATAGCCATAGCTTTTGGTAAATGTTGAAAGGTAAATAAGCAGAAAAGTAAAGACACTTATAATTAAAAGGTGTTTATTTTCTGATAAGACAGCAAAAAATCGCTCCGACATTCTTTTTACTTATTCGAAATTAAAAGTTGTAAAAATTCACACAAAAAATAGCTGTTTAGCGAATGAAAAGAACAATAGAAAATGATATTTGGCAGAAATTAATGATGGAAGATTATTGTTTTAGTGCGTGAAGTAAGGTTAAATCCATCTTCTTACTCTTCTTTTATACTGTTCAAAATTTTCGCCAAAAGTTTCACGCATGGTTTTTTCTTCATCAGGGATGAAATAAATCTCCATTGCTGCAATAAATATAATTACGCCAATAAATGAGGAAACAGAACCAAGTAAAACACCAGTGCCTATCAGCATCAAAGCCATTCCAAGGTACATTGGATTGCGGGAAATTTTGAAAGGTCCGTAATCAATAAGTATAGTTGGTTTCTGATCAGGTTTAGCAGTGGTTTTTTGTTTCTTGAAAATACCATCAGCCCAAATGTTGAGTACTGCCCCTGCTATAACAGGGATGATTCCAATTAAAATATAAGGAAAACTAACTATTTGTTTTACCGGGACAAAAAAATGTAAAGCGGCAGAAATTATCAAATAGGTATAAAAATGAGTTGGCGGATAAATCTTTTTTATTTTAAAAGATAAATTCATTATCGATATAAATAAAAAATTAATTTTTCATAGCAAAAGTAACATCTGCTTGGTGAAAAAAATATTTTTTGTTGAAAAACCTTAAAAAGTTAAATGTCAGATAAGGTAAATATCAGAGACAAATACCCACCTATCATAATTTATTTGAAATGTCCACTTAATCAATTTATATTATTCTGAAAGAATTAAAACAGGAGTGATAATATGGATGCTTTTTATCTATCTCCACTAAGAAATCAATTGGTTGAAAGGCGGGAAAGACTACTTAAAGTAGAAAAGAATTTACCCGATTCAGAACAATTTTTTAATCTGCTTAAACAGGTTGATGCGGCACTTGAAAGAATTGATAGCGGTTCATACGGAATCTGTGAGATTTGCAAAGGACAAATTGAAACTGAGCGTCTGATTGCTGATCCGCTTATTACCGTTTGTCTTGATGATCTTAGTGCTCATCAGCAAAAAGCGCTGGAACTTGATCTTGAATTTGCAGCAAAGATTCAGAGGAATATGCTGCCACAAAATAATCTTACCGTTAACGGATGGGAATTATGTTATCACTATGGTCCTGCCGGACCTGTTAGCGGCGATTTTTGCGATATGATACAATTATCGGATAACACAATCTTGTTTGCATTGGGGGATGTTTCAGGTAAGGGGGTCGCGGCTTCTTTAATGATGTCGCATCTGCACGCATTAATTCACAGTTTGCTTTCATTCGGATTGCCGTTATCCGAATTGGTTGAAAAAGCAAATCGTCTCTTTTGCGAAAGTACTATGAATACAAACTATGCAACGATAGTTTTCGGAAAGGCAAGTCCTACCGGGGAAGTTGAAATTTGCAATGCGGGACACAACCCACCATTTTTACTTTCCGATGGAAATTTATTGCCTATTAATGCAACAGGAATTCCGATTGGGTTATTTAATGAAATGAATTACACCGTAGAAAATTTCTTTATGAACAAGGATGATTCACTTTTTCTATATACAGATGGATTAACTGAGGCAACATCAGAAGAGATTGAATATGGTGAAGAACGGGTAAGAGAGCTTCTTTTAAGAAATGGAAATCTTTCTGCAAACTTGTTGATTGAATCATTTATTAAGGATAATAAAAATTACATTGGTAATTCACTCCCCGCTGATGATTTGACATTGATGCTAGTAAAGAAGAAATAAAATATTTTCAAAATTTTAGCAATAGTTTTTTCAGGTAAAAGTTTTTCAAGATTTTCAGGAATTTCCTTTGTTAGGTGTTGATCATTTTTTTATTTCGTAAACATCAACCAAACAATCCTTGTTGTTGAAAACAGTTTTAAATGCTTCGTAAATCATTTTGTTCGGGATATCCACAATGAACTCCTGGAATGTTTGACTAACGGTATAACAAAATAAGAAAATAGCTTTTGATTGTTTGCAGAATGAAATAAAAATTAAAGAACTGGTTAAACTATGTATGGTTATTTATAATCATTATTGATTCTATATCACAGTAATAATCCCCTTATAACATATTGATTGAGTATATCGGAATGCATTTTTATGTTGCATCAGGTAATTACAACAGAGGTGTAAAATGAAAAAGGCAATTATAGTTTTCCAAAACAAAAACAACTCAACAAAAAAATATGGCGAAGAGATTGCAAGTTTTCTGAAAAAAAGAGGGCTTGTTGCCGAGCTTATTCCGATTAATAATTTTGAACCAAATAAATTAAAAGGAGCTGATTATTTGCTTGTTAGCGGGTGGGAAAACGGCTCAATATTTTCCGCTAGTCAACCGGATAGTGAATGGATTAACTTTGTTAAAAATCTCCCCACACTTAACGGAATTAAAACAGCATTGTTTACCAACTCAAAATTATTTGCGGGTAGAATGATTAAGAGGATGAAAAAATATCTTAACAATAAAACCGATCAGCTTGAATTTGCTTTTAAATCCAGCAATGGCTCACTTTCAATTTCCGATCAGTTAACCCTTAATAGTTTTATAGATTAGTTCTAAAAAACTTTGGTATAGAAAAATAGCCGCCGAGGGTTTACCTGGCGGCTATAATTTTTAAAATGATTTCTGATTCTAAGAAATTAAACTTACATCGTTGGCCACAACCAGCCGAATACACCGCCTGTGAACAAAGCATAAATCAATCCATCAAACATATATTTGAATGTAGTAGTCCAGTTTCTTTTAAACCAGATGCTATCGTGTAAAAGTGCAAGACTGTAACTGGTAAACGCAGTGGCTCCTGCAAAACGAAAGACTGAAAGATAAGGTGCCCCCGGTTCAAGTGCTCTGCCTGCAACATAAGCAGAAAAAATTCCAATTATCAAACAGTAAACAAACCACATTGCTAAGCTTGATCCCATATTCATAGCACTGGATGGTAGAATTGTAAATACTGCAACAGGACCTTTGCTGAGTTTGTCCTTAAACTCCGGAGAATTTCTTTCTTTATTGTCAGTAGTGTAAGGCATCATATAATCTCCGGGTAGAATGTTATGCTTTCTTAAATCATTCCTCACTGCATCTTCGGATGGCAATTTTTTGAAATCCGAGTTATGATACTTAAACAACATATGTAAAATTGAACTTATGAAGAAAACTACAACAGCGGAAAGAATAATTGGCAGCCAGAGTGAAATAATGGAAATCATACCATCTCCTCTATATATTATTTTATAATTGTTTATTAGTTCCTCATTTTAATTTATGGAAGATTAATTGATAGTTACAAAAGGAAATGTAAAAATTGTTTTATTTTTTTGAAATTCCGATATAAATTAAACGGTTACTCAATAATTTTCCGTTGTTCAGGTTCTGTTGCAGACTGAACACCCGTTGCAATTTGAGGAAGGATTCCAAGGTTTTCATAAATAGGTTTGATTTGCTTTCGTAACTCAGGAAGTTTTATTTTAAAGGTGAGAGCTCCTATTAAACAAACAGTGCCACTTATAACTAAAGTTGCAGGCGCACCAATGTAGCTTCCTAAAGATCCTGCGATAAGGCTTCCGAAAGGACTCATTCCTCTAAAAGCCATTCCATAAAAGCTCATAACCCGTCCTCTTTTACTTTCCTCGGCAATTGTTTGAAGCAAAGTGTTAGTTGAGGCAATATGCAGCATCATTCCTGTTCCCGCAAAGAGCATTATAGAAACGGAAATATAAACTATTCTGGAAAAACTGAATAGAATTATTCCTAAACCAAAAGATACTACCGCAAATACAATTATCTTTCCAAGACCAAGAATATTTTTTTTATTTAATAAATATATTGCACCCAATAAAGCTCCGGCACCGTAAGCTCCGATTAAGAAGCCATAAGTACTTGCGCCGCCCTGTAAATATTCTTTTGCAAAAATTGGTGCAAGTAATGTTAGTGAACTGCTTACTAAGCTGACGATAGCTAGCAGGAAGATTAATGTTCTAATTGGTTCAAATTTAAAAGAGTAATTAAATCCTTCTTTTAGTTCATTTAAAATTTTAAATTCTTTTTTACTGACAATTTTAGGTTTTATATCCATTCTTATTAAAGAAATTATAACCGCAATAAAACTTACACTGTTAAGTAAAAAACACCATCCTTCACCTAATGTTGCGATTATTAAACCAGCTATTGTAGGACCACCTAAACGTGCCAGATTAACCATCGAAGAATTTAATGCAATGGCATTACCTACATCTTCCTTATGATCTTCAATCATATCAAACACAAAGGATTGTCTGATTGGCATATCTATCGCATTAATTATTCCTAAAAATATACTAAGAGAAATAATATGCCAGATTTGAATGATGTTTAAAAATACAAGTATCGTCAAAACTAATGCTTGAACTAACGCTAAAGATTGAGTTACAAAAAGCATTTTATGCCGGTTCCATCTGTCAGCCAAAACACCGGCAAATGGTCCAATTAAAAAAACAGGTATCTGACCGGAGAAACCAACGATTCCAAGTATCATAGCTGAATTGGTCATTTTATAAACTAACCATGTTAATGCAACCATTTGCAGCCACGTTCCGATTAATGAAAGACTTTGTCCTTCAACAAAAAGACGAAAGTTTTTATACTTAAGTGATCGAAACATTAATTTTAATCTATCATTACCGGGGAAAATTTTCATCTTTAAGATTTAAACTATGTTTTTATGATTATGGGGATAAAAAAATTAAAACTTTTAATAGTTCTTTAGGTAAAAATAAAGATTAGACATGCTAAAACAATTTGTAAAAATGTTATTTGAGGTGAGGAACCTATTATTGATAACCGAAGATTGAGTCGTTGGTTGATTAATTAATCTGGTTGATCAAAACTAAAAACTTTTATTCCACTAACTCTTAAAATACTTATTAACAAAACTACCGTTCCAATCCACTGAACAGGTGAAAGTATTTTGCCGTGCACAAAGTATTCCAGAACAACTGCGGATAATGGGAATGCGAGTTCACATATAGAAGCCACTGAAGCAGAGATACGTTTTAAACCGTAATAGTAAAGAAAGATTGCTGCTCCTCCGGTGGTAAATGCGATAATCAAAAAAATAATAATTTGCTTTGTAGTAATTTCACCCACACTAAAAATATCTCCGGTTGTTGCCGCAATTATCAGCATTATTATTGATGAAAATAAAAATCTTAAGTAAGTCCCGCTTATATAATCAACATTTTTTAATGCGCGTTTACTAAGTACGGTTGAAGAGCTAAAACTTAAAGCAGCAAGAAGTGCAAACAATGCCGCAACTGCTGTTTTATCACCGGTTGAAAAATCAGGTGTTGATAATCCGAACGTCATAAAATACGCTCCGGTTATTGCAAGTGATGCCCATAAGAAAAACTCTTTTGGTAATTTTTCTTTAAGTAAAACTGTTGCAAGCCAGATTGCAAATACGGGCTGTAGTTTTTGGAGCAGAATAACGACGGAAAGATTTACAAAGTTAACATAGAATAATGCTTTTGTAATTGCCATGGTTCCAACAGCGCCCCCGAGTAATGAAACGCCAAAAAAAGCCAGCCAATCTTTTCCATTTAATTTTTTTAAGGTAGAAAAATTTTTAAAGAGAATTGGAGTTAATAAAATTGCAACGATTGAACTTTCAATAAAAACAACTAATGGAACCGGCAAACCATATAAAGCAGGACGTAGTACGATGCCATCAACTGCCCAAAGACTTGCCGCAATAATTACAAGCGATGGTGCAAAGTATTTTGATTGATTTGTCTTTTTAATTATTGACATCACGGTTTAACTTTTTTTGTCTTTTAAAGTAGATAGAAAATCAATTTTAATTTTCATTATTAGTATATAAAACGCAAAAATAATCGTTACAGCATTTGCCCAGATAATTGGATAAGAAAAAATCATTATACCATAGATTAACCAGAATATTAAACCCGCATTCATCAGTAAAAACATTCCCATCGAAATGTCTTTTGTATGCTTTGATTTATAAACTTTAATCGCCTGCGGGATAAATGCAATTGTTGTACAAAAAGCCGCGAGATAGCCAATAGTTGTTTCCATAAAATCCAGATTTATTGAGGTGTAAACTTAAAAATCTTTGTTTAATAATTTGTTATTTAGCCGGTTAAATCCAGTAAAAATAAATCTTTAAAAGCAATCAATTCCTTAGGTAAAAATTACCCGGATAAGCAATTATTAACCATTTTTTCTTTTTAAGGATTATAAAAATATCAATAAACAAAGAAGGTAAATGGAATAATAATTGTTTCTGTTTAACATAGTTTTTAGGGTTAAGCCCGGCAAAGCCAATAATTTATAATTGTTTTGCTGGAAGAATACCCATCAATAAATGAGTCTAAAACTTTTAATAATCAAACTGAGGTGTGCGAGTGGAAAACCAATTAATTACAGAGAGTGTATCTAAAAAAGTATCCAACGAATTTGATGCGGCTGTTGAAAAAGCCATTAACAAAACAACAGTTACTACAGATTTACCAAATTGGAATAAAGCGGACGCTGCTTTGCAAAATAAATTACAGTTTGTTTTGCGAAGAGTCAATTTATCCAACTCTCTTTATGATGAAGAAATTTCTAAATGGATAACGGCAACAAATGAAACTTTTGAGCTTTCTGCATTAAGAACATATTTGCTTTTAACTTGCGTAAATATGCTGGGAGAAATCAGTCGGGCAGAAGCTCCACTTACATTTCTTTCCTGGTTGGATACAGCAAACTCAGTTACCACAAGAAGCATACGTGAAGAATCAATTAACAAAGCAATAAACTCAATCGGTGTTGTAGATGATCAGAAAAAAGCGATAAAGCTAATCAAATCAGTTTTTGCACAATACCGGCTAAACAACTCCGTTGAATCTAACTTTTTCTCATTTTTTACAGATGCTCTGGATAATGATTCGCAGAACTGGATATCATCTAACTGCTGGATATATCAGGATAATCCTCTTGAGAAATGGGCAAACCTGCAAAATGTTAAAGAAGGATATTCAAACACAACTTCAAATGAAAATAAAAGATTAACTAATGCGCGCAAAAGATGGGATGCATTAGATTCCTATCAAAAATTATTTGAGATATCGCAATTCACAGAATTTTTATTTAATCAATATAATTTATGCCAAACAAATCCACCGGTAAAATTAGAAAAAGATCCAATTGCAAAAGTTTGGAGAGATATTGATCAGGCAGTGAGTGATTATAAAGTTAATTATTTATCAAACTCACTTTTTAATCAAATAGGCGCGGATGGACAGAAGTTCAAATTCAATGAGGTACGCTGTGTTTATAAAGAAGAAGAACTTATAGTGTTTGAAGGCGATGTAAGAGAGAAAGACAGAGAAGTATGGTTAAAAAGATTATCAGACTGGATTAAAACAAAAATAGATTCAGGAAATATTTCCGGCGAAACAATATTTCTTAGTCCCAAAAATCAGGCGTTGGTTATTGCAGAAAATAATTTTTCATCATCACTGGAAAAGTGGATTAATAAAGCGATAAAAAATATTCTGGATAAGAAATAAAATTTTTAATAAAAATGTATTCTACTAGTTTCTTGCAAGCTTGATAGATAAACCCTTGGGGGCATCCAGGTGAGCGTTAAAGTTCTTAACACTTGTTCGTGGGATGTGCACATCTATTGAGGGCTCTCTAAATAAAAATTCAAAGCTAAGCTGATTGGGATTTTCTTGAGTGGACTTGGTGGATTTTTTCTTTTTCATTTTTTGAATCAGTAACAATTTTTTTACAAACAATAAACCTTAATCTCTTATAACTAATCTAAACAGATTAATTTTTAAAAAGAAGAATCAATGTTAGATTAATAAAAATATTTTTTAAAAAGAAAAAATATTTCTATTAGTGTAAAAACTTTTTACAATTTTTAAAAATCTTGCCAGAATAAAATCACAACAGAAAAATTTTTATTTTAAATTTTTCACTCTTTATCATACAAAACACTTTTAAGATAATGTGCCGGATCCATGTGATGAAGCATCACAGCTTCTGTGCTGAAATTTATTTCTTCCCCGGGTTGTAATTTATTAATCTTACATACAGATTCCTGCGCATCAATTAAATAAGTTATAACAAGATTATTTAAAACTTTATCGCTTATATTTTTTATCGTTCCTTCATAGTGTGCAAAATCTCTGGGATTGATTGCGGGGGCGTCAAGATCAACGGCTTCTCTTGCTTTTGTATAAGATGCATTGATTTGTACAACCTCTTTTTCTTTAATGAAATTATCATAAACAAAATATCCCGCCACAACTAACAAGATAAAAATTAAAAACTTTTTCATAGTAACTCCTCACGAAAGATAATGTTTGAAATTAATTTATTTTATTAAACAATTGACATATAAAAATAACCGTTAGTGTAAAACAATTTCTCGTTATAAATAATTGTTAAGATATTTTAACTGTTGTTTTTATAACAAATAATACACCATCATTATATTTAACAAAAGGAGGCACTATGTTAAGTAAAAACTCTAATAAATTCTTGTATTTAGCTTATGCGGGATTTATTACACTGATTTTAATTGTACTTTTAACCGCTTGTGATCAGAAACCAGCAGGAAAGAAAGAGCTATCCCAAAAAGAGCTGATTGAACGAGGAAAATTTTTAGTCTTTGCCGCAGGTTGCGGAGATTGCCACACTCCAAAAGTATTCGGGCCAGAAGGACCACAACCAGACACAACAAAAATTTTATCCGGGCACCCGGCAGAAATGACTTTACCCAAAGCTGATTTAACTTTGGTCGAACCCGGCAAATGGTTATTATTTACTCAGGATCTTACAGCAGCTATCGGACCTTGGGGCGCATCGTTTTCCGCAAATTTAACTCCGGATAACGAAACAGGAATTGGCACCTGGCAGCCGGATATGTTTATAAATGCCATGAAAACAGGAAAACATTTGGGCGCCGGAAGACCTTTAATGCCGCCTATGCCCTGGCAAAATGTTGGTCAGCTATCGGAAGAGGATTTGAAGGCAATCTTTGCTTATTTAAAATCTTTGCCAGCCGTAAAAAATAAAGTCCCCGATCCTATTCCAATGGATGTACTTATGAGTATAAAATAAGTTTTTAATTCTATTAAATCCCTGCTCAAAATGTGGCAGGGATTTTATTTTGCTACACCATTCAATTTTCTAAAATAAAATTAAAATCAAGTTTTTAGTCCCAAAATCAAACTTATTATCAAAAAAATTTTCTGGCCTTGATTTTGTAAATTGTTTTTAAAACGTTTTAAGGTAATTAAATAAAATGATCAATCAAGAAACAGAGATAGATATACTGCAAATGAATAAGGCACAAATTTTAGATTTCGAAGATTTTTCGAGAGAGATGGTAGGTGATATACTAATAGAAAGCGTAAATTTTTCCAGAGCAACATTTAAAGAAGCAGGGCTTTTTAAAGACCGGCTTGTTTACGATATCTTAAAAAATAACTTAAAGATAGTTATTGATTTAAGTCATTGTGAATATATTGATTCCACATTTCTCGGATCGTTAGTGGTTGTGCTTAAAAAAATGGCAGAGCGTGGTGGAGAAATTAAATATGTTATTCCCCAGCCATCAGCATTATATCTATTTAAGATTACCGGACTTTATGGCGTTCTTAATCTTTACAGAAATAGAGCCGAAGCAGTAGAAAGTTTTTTGCAATCTAATTAATCCAATTAAATTCTTATAACATAAAACACATGGAAATAACTGTTTTGATTATATTATTTTTTATTGTGGCTGGTTTTATCTATTCAATTTTAAAATCAGCAAAAGATAATGAGCAGAAAGAATTAGAAAACTTATTTCTTTGATTAAAATTACTGAGGGCATTTAATTAAAGACCACCAACCCGGTGGTCTTTTTTTTATTTATCAAGAAACAATTTGCAGCAATACCAAAAACCAACTTTGAGAAGCTAAGGGTTTTATTTATTTTTGCCCCGCACCCTTAGCTCAGTTGGTAGAGCATCTGACTCTTAATCAGCAGGTCGCGGGTTCGAATCCCGCAGGGTGCACAAAAATTGAAAAAGTTACAATAAAATTTTACTTAATTACCCTCGTGAATGAGGGTTTTTTTATTTTTTAAGTATCTTAGATTCAGCATAAGATTTGATAAATCTCTTTAATTTTAGAAAACAGTATTCAGGATTTTAATATGAAAAAAATTTTATTCTATTTTTTAATTATTACTTCTTCATTTTCCTTTTCTTTAGCACAGGAGGTTGAAGATACATTGATGATATTTGGGCGAAACAGATTTTTCAAAGTTCACCTGCCTTTGGGATATACTGTTCAAAAAGAATATCCCGTTGTTTTTGTCTTTCATGGAGGTGGCGGTAATCCGGATAATATTGAAAAGACAACTGACTTTTCAGCCAAAGCAGATAAGGAAGGATTTATTGTTGTTTATCCTTATGGAACTGGATCTTTTCCCAAAAAACTTTTAACCTGGAATACCTGGGATTGCTGCGGTTATGCTGACAAGAAAAATATTGATGATGTTTCATTCATTAAAAAAGTTTTAGAAATTATTAAAACAAAGTATAGTGTTAATCAAAATATGATTTTTGCGACAGGATTATCAAATGGCGGAATGATGTGTTATCTGCTTGCGTGTGAAATGCCGGATCAGTTTGCTGCTGTTGCACCGGTTGCTGCAACAATGTTTGATGAAAATCAATGCACCGCAAACTCGGAGATTTCAATGATCATATTTAACAGCATTGATGATAAACACATTCCTTATGAAGGTGGAATAGGTGATGAATCTATTGTGAAAGTTGAAAAAATGCCTGTGGAAAAAGTTGTGAATTTTTGGGTTAATAAATTTAATTGTGTCTTGTTAAATAAAACCGAAGTATCAAGTTATAACAAAATTGACTATATGAATAAAAAAGGAACGGAAATAATTTTTTATAAAATGATGGGCGGAGGACATAGCTGGCCCGGTGGTCAAAGAGGAAGATTGTTTGCAGATAAACCGGTTAAAGATGTTTCTGCTACTGATTTAATCTGGGACTTTTTTAAAAATCATCCCAAACAATAAAACAGATAGAAAACGGGAATCATATATTTTTTTATCATCTTTTATCTGGGTTTTATTTTAAATCCTGGATAAAAGATGAAAAAATATAAGTTTTATTTCCAATCATTATTATTTATAATTCAATATCAATTTAAATTAATTTAAGGAATATTTATGGCTATTGAACCCAATAAGGTTGTTACAATGAATTTTACATTAACAGATGATCAGGGAAATGTACTTGATACTACTGATAATGGAGGACCCTTTTCTTATATGACAGGAAGCAATATGATTTTACCAAAGCTGGAAGAAGCGGTTAGCGGAATGATAATCGGGACGAAGAAAAATATTAAGCTTGATGCTGTGGATGCTTATGGAAATTACAATGAACAGATAGTTCAGGTTGTTGGTAAGGAAAATTTTCCGGAAGATTTTGAACTTGAAGTCGGTATGAGCTATATGGCAAGCTCACCCGATGGAGCTCAAATGCCTTTTGTTATTACAGAAGTGCGTGATGAAGATGTTACTATTGATTTTAATCATCCGCTCGCTGGTAAAAATTTAAATTTTGACATAGAGCTTCTTGACGTTAGAGATGCAACCGCGGAAGAATTATCGCACGGTCACGTACACGGACCCGATGGGCACCATCATCACTAATTATAATTAACAATGCATAATTAAAATTAATGCAATGAGGATTGGTTTTTTCCAATCCTCTTTTTTATATGGAAATAAAATCAATTAAAAATTTTTCTGATTTTCAAGAAATCGTTAAGAAAAATATTGCTGTTTGCTTTTACCTTAGCACACCCGAATGTAATGTTTGTAAAGTTCTTAAGCCAAAAGTAATAGAAATGATTAAAACAGATTTTCCTCAAATCCGTTTTTATTATGTTGATTTAAATGAAGCAAAAGAAGTATCCGGTCAGCTTTCTGTCTTTGCTGTTCCAACAATACTTATTTATTTTGATGGTAAAGAAACTGTACGAGCTTCAAGAAATATTTCTATTGAACAATTAAGGGAGCAAATTAAGAGATATTATCAACTTATCTTTAGTGAATAATCGGTTGCTAAAGCATCTATTTCAAAGAGCAATTTAACAATTAAACAATTTATCTATTCTCTTATCAGCTTTATACTTCCTTCTTCCGGAATTTTAATTTTATAAACAATACCACTTTTGTTTTTTAGTGCTGTATCACGCAGCCAGGGATTGTAAAGCTTTAGTGTTTTATAATTTATTCCAAGCGTTACGGCGTAATCTGCAAAATCTGCAACTGAAGATTTTAATTCAATTTCTTTATACTTAAGCGGTTTGTAAAGATCATCTTCTTTCAAATCATAGCCATAAGCAGAAGGATTTTCCATAATTAACTTTAATGCAATAATTCGTGCAATATAACGCGATGTTTCAGAACCAAGAACAAGATTCCAGTAGTTAGTAGTTTTCTGCAAACCGCTCCATTTATCTATTCCATTTACTCCGGCATTAAATGATGCTGCAGCCATCGTCCAGTTTCCAAATTTTGTATAAGCTTCTTTTAGATAATTGCATGCTGCCTGAGTAGATTTTTCAACATTATATCTCTCATCAACTTCATCATTAATTTCTAAACCATATTTTATCCCGGCTGCTTTAATAAACTGCCAAAATCCCGTTGCCCCGGCAGGCGATACAACATTTTCTAAATTGCTTTCTACAACTGCGAGATATTTTATATCATCAGGAATACCGTTTGCTTTTAAGATTGGCTCAATTACAGGAAACCATCTATTGGCTCTTTTTAAAGCAAGTATAGTTGCTGAATGCCAGTAAGTGTTTACCAATATCTCCCGATCCACTCTTTCATAAACCTCAAAGTTTTCTAAGGGCACGCCTTCACCAAAAATAAAAATGCTGCCCGGAATTTTAGGGGAGATAATCTTATAATCCTGAGGGAAAACTTCATCCTTATCAAATGCGGTGTTTGTGTTTTGTGTGAAGAAAAGATTTGATGCTATAAATAAAATACCGATTACAGAAAAAACACCTGCAAAGAAATAATAAGTTTTAGATTTTTTAGTAATAATTTCTTTAAGTCGTAATAAAACACTCATTGTAAATCCTTTTTAAGTTATGCCGAATAATAAAAAAATGTGCCGCCAATTCGAAGACAAAAAGAAGTGTTGTTATATTTGGGATGCAAAATAAATTATTTTAAACTCTGTAGAACTCAGTGTTTTCTCCGTGTTGCTCTGTGAAAGGATTAGTACTTACACTGAGAGCCACTTTGGTTTCACCGAGAAACACAGAGAAATCATATAATATTTTAAGAGAAACTATGGAAGTACAGGAAGCATTACTTAACCGAAGAAGCATAAGAAAGTATAAAAATCAAAACATCAACAAAGAGGATATTGATAAGATCCTTAAAGCTGCAATGTATGCCCCAAGTGCGATGAATAAGCAAGCATGGCAGTTTGTTGTTATAGATAATAAGAAGACTTTGCTGGAGATTTTTGAAATAATTCCACATGCAGAAATGTTAAAGCAAAGCGCTGCTGCTATTTTAGTTTGTGCGGATTCTTCTATTGAAAACAACGATATTTATTCATTGCAAAATTGTTCGGCAGTAACACAAAATATTTTACTCTCTGCTTATGGTTTGGGAATTGGTAGCTGCTGGATAAGCGTTTACGGTTCTGAGGAAACTGTTAAAAAAATTAAAACATTGTTTAAAATACCAAGTAACATTATTCCAATTTCTTTGGTTTCACTTGGCTATCCGGACGAAGAAGTTAAAGCTGAGGAAAGATTTAAGGAAGAAAAAATTCATTATAACAAATGGTAAAAATTTTTTAGTGCATTTTGGTGTCTTGGAGTTCTTGTATACCGCATGCAGGTTTGTGGTAAAAGGAACCGCCACTAAAACACGAAAACACTAAACTGCACAAAATAAAAATTGGAATTAGAAGATGAACGAAGTGAAATCAAATAAAGATTATAATCCCGAAATGCATTCCGCTGAACACATTCTTAATCAGACAATGGTAAGAATGTTTAATCGGGGAAGATCATTCAGTAATCATATAGAAAAGAAAAAATCCAAATGTGATTATCATTTTGATCGTAATCTAACAGAGGAAGAGATTGAAACGATAAATAAAAAAGTAAATGAAATTATTAATTTGGATTTACCCGTTACTGAAGAATTTCTTGATCGAGAAGAGGCAATCAAAAATTTTAAGCTTTCTCAATTACCGGATGATGCCGGCGATACAATCAGAATAATTAGAATCGGAGATTATGATGCGTGTCCATGCAGCGGTGTGCATGTAAAGTCAACTAAAGAAATCGGAGCGTTTGAAATAATATCAACGAGTTTTGAAAACGGAGTGTTAAGAGTAAGATTTAAATTGCTAAAAGTTTAAAAAGCCTCTCCCCTTAGGGGAGAGGTTTGGAGTGGGGCTACTTATTAAATATCTCTTCTATCTCATCCATAACTTTATTCATTTTTTTCATCGTCAAGTCAAACGCTTCGGATGAAAGAGGATCAATTCCAGCATCTTTAATCAAATCAACTGCATATTTAGATCCGCCACCTTTTAAAATTTTATAATAATTATCTACAGCAGCAGTTCCTTCACTAACAATCTTTTCTGCGAAAGCAGTAGCGTAAATAAGTGAAGTTGAATATTGAAATACATAATAAGAATAACCAAGAAAATGTGGAATGTAAGCCCATTCGTATTGAATGTAAGGGTCAACAACGCAATGCCCAGAATCATTTCCGTAATATTTTTTAACTATATCATAATAAATTTTACAAATGTCTTCACCAGTTAGTGATTGTCCTTCTTCAATTCGTTTGTGAATTTCAAGTTCAAATTCAGCGAATGATGTTTGTCTGAAAATTGTTGTGCGTAAAAGATCTAGATAACTGCCGAGCAAATAAAGTTTTTCATCATTATTCTTTGCATGCTCTACCATATAATTATTCAACAAAGTTTCATTTGTTGTAGAAGCAATCTCAGCAACGAAAGTAGCATAATCTGATTTTGCAAATGGCTGAGTTGTGTTTGAGTAATAACTGTGCATTGTATGTCCAAGCTCGTGAGCCAGAGTAGAAACTGATTCGTAGTCATCATTCCAGTTTGTTAAAATGTAAGGATGAACCTCATAAGCTCCGCCGGTTGAATATGCACCGCTTCTTTTCCCAGCAGTTGGAATAAAATCAATCCATCTATCATCAAAAGCTTTTTTAACAGTTGCCAGATAATCTGATTTTAATGGTTTAAGTGCATCAAGAATTAATTGTTCACCCTGCTCGATTGTAAATTTCATATCAACTTCTTTTACAAGTGGAGTGTATAAATCATAGTAATGCAAAGTATCAACACCAAGCATTCTTTTTTTAAGATCTAAAAATCTGTATAAAGTTGGAAGATTTTTATTTATTTGATTTATCAAAGTGGTGTAAACTTCTGTGGGAAGATTATCACTATTAAGTGATGCCTCAAGTGATGATTTGTATTTTCTGTCTTTTGCAAACACCCAATCTTTTTTAACCTTGCCTGCCAAATTTGCGCCCAAAGTATTTTTAAAATCTCCATAACTATTAAAGAAATTTTCAAAAACTTTTTTTCTATCATCTCTATTATTAACAGAACGTACGCGGGTATATTCAGATGAGCTTAAATCAACAGTGCTGCCATCAGAAAGAGTAACTTTTGCTGTTGGTTTTTCGCTGTCATTAAAAATTGAATAAACAGTGCTTTGATTTCCGGCAATCAAACCGAAACTTGCAAGTATTTTTTCCTCTGCTTCCGAAAGAGTGTGAGAACGTAAGCGTTGAATATTATCAATAAACATTGAGTATTGTTCGAGTTGAGGTTGTTCTTTTAAAAACTTTTCAATTTTTTCTTTTGGAATGGAAAGTATTTCCGGCTGAAGAAACGCTGATGCTTCTCCAAATTTTGTCCCCACCGCAGAAAGTTTTTGTGTTAAAGCCTGATTTTCAGAAATGTTAACATCTTCATTGCTTAGGTTTTCAGCATAGGTGCTTGCTTTGTAAAATGTTTTTAGCATTTCAAAATAAGTGTTTAAAGCATCTAAAAGAGTTTTGGAATTTTTGGATAGCTTACCTTTATAAGAAGTAAATTCATTTATTTTTAATTCAACTTTTTTAATATCTGCATGCCAATCAGAAATGTTTTTGTACATATCTGCAAGATTCCATTTATATTTATCCGGCACATCTTTGCGTTCCGGTGCTTGCGGGAATGTTGAGGTAATTATTGTTAAAGAGAAAAGAACATAAAAAAAGAATTTTTTGTTTTTAATCATCACTCCACCTGTAAATGTTATTTTAATTTTTCTTTTCAAACATAATAAGATTTATAAAGCGTAAAAACACTATTGTGTTGAGTGGTTAAATGATAAGTATGAAAAAAGATTTGGAAAAGACAAATAAATATTATTCCATATCTGATTATATTGCTACTAGTAAACTCAAACAATTTTTATGAAAAACACAAGGTGAACAAATGAAAATCACATTTTTAATTTTGGTTGCATCGTTAATAATTATCAGTTGTACAGAAAAACAAAATGAAACTCCGCAAAATGATAACAAGGAGATATCTATGCTTAAAGAGGAAATAGCAAAATTTATTCCCGTTGAAATTAAATACGATAAAAATATTCTCACAGACAGAGAAAAAATTGTACTGGATAAACTTGTTCAGGCATCCATGCTTATTGATACAATTTATCTCGGTCAGGTATATGCTAAAAATTATGACATAAAAAATGAATTGTTGAAAAAAACAGATGAGATATCAAAACTACAACTTGAGCTATTTGACATTATGTTTGGTCCGTTTAACCGGCTGGAGGATGACAAGCCATTTATCGGTACGGATAAAAAACCGCTTGGTGCAAATTTTTATCCCGCTGATATGACGAAAGAAGAATTTGAAAACTGGATAAAGCAACATCCGCAGGATGAAAAATTATTTACATCAGAGCTCACTGTTATACGCAGGCAAAATGGAAAGTTAGTGGCAATTCCATACAGCGAGTATTACAAAGAGCCGCTTACAAAAATTTCAAATCTGCTTAAAGAAGCAGCAGAGTATGCAGATAATCCATCCTTAAAAAAATATTTACTTTCTCGTGCAGCAGCATTTCTGAGTAATGATTATTACCAGAGCGATATGGATTGGATGGATTTAAAAAATCATAGCATTGAAGTAATAATTGGTCCTTATGAAGTTTATGAAGATGGACTGTTTAACTACAAAGCATCATTTGAAAGTTTTGTTACAATAAAAGATCCTGTTGAAACAAAAAAGCTTGAAGTGTTTGCAAAATATCTAAGTGATATAGAAAAAAATCTTCCGCTTGATGATAAACATAAAAACTATCAGCGGGGAAGTGAATCGCCTATCGTTGTTGCTAATGAAGTGTTTACTGCCGGAGATACAAAAGCCGGAGTTCAGACACTTGCTTTCAATCTTCCAAATGATGAAAGAGTCCGCAAAGCAAAAGGATCAAAAAAAGTAATGCTTAAAAATGTTCACGAAGCTAAGTTTGAAAAATTATTAAAACCAATTGCAGAAATCGTTCTTGATCCATCCGAATTACAGTATGTTACTTTTGATGCTTTCTTCAATCATACGCTTATGCACGAAATGTCGCACGGTGTTGGTCCGGGATTTATAACCATTAACGGAAGACAAACTGAAGTTAAAAAAGAGTTGAAGGAAACATACTCAACTATTGAAGAATGTAAAGCAGATATACTTGGAATGTACAATAACATTTTTATGATTGAGAAAGGTGTTTATCCTAAAGAAATGGAAAAACAAACGTGGGTTACTTTTCTTGCCGGTGCTTTTCGTAGTATGCGCTTTGGAATTAGTGAGGCACACGGCGGTGGTAATGCCATAATTTATAACTATCTGCTCGGAAAGGGTGCTTATGTTTATGATGAGAAAAATCAGAAAGTTTCAGTGAACTTTGAAAAGATTTTTCCCGCATTAAAGGAACTCGCTAATTTGATATTAACCATTCAGGCAGAAGGGAATTATCAGGGCGCAAAAGATCTGATTGCAAAGTATGCTGTCAGTTCACCATCAATGCAGGTTTTAACAAAAAAGCTTGAATCATTGCCCGTTGATATTAAACCGGTTTTTGAGATTGAGAAAGAGCTAAAATAACAAAACACAATAGCACGCTCCGTTAGCTAACGGAGTGTGCCATTAACTTTTATGAAAGAAAAAGTAAGATATATATCTGCAGATTTATTACGTGGACTTGTAATGATTATCATGATCGAAGTTCATGTATTCAATGCTTTTCTTCAGCCGGAACTAAGACAGACGGGTTGGTTTAGCATCTTAAATTTTATCAATGGATTAGTTGCCCCATCCTTTTTATTTGTATCAGGATTTGCATTTCAGGTTTCATCAGGCAGCAAGCTTGATGAAATGAGAAAACTCGGGAAAGCATTCCGGAAGAAGATACAAAGGATACTACAAATAGTGATAATTGGTTACGCACTGCATATTCCGTTTTATTCCTTGTCTAAAACAATTAATGAAGCAACTCCACAACTAATCCAAAGTTTTTATGCTGTTGATGTTTTGCAATGTATTGGTTTTGGTTTACTGTTTTTATTTATAACAAGATTATTAATTAAATCGGATAAAATTTATCATTACTTTTTAATTATAGTACTAATTTTTGTAATGATAGGTTCGCCATTTATTTGGCAAATTGATTTTAATAGGTATTTGCATCCGGCAATTGCAAATTACTTTAATAATTTGCACGGATCGCTTTTCCCGATATTTCCGTGGATAAATTTTTTATTAGCCGGAGCAATCTTTGCAAAATATTTTGTTGATGCCCGATCAAAGAATGAAGAAGAAAAGTTTATAAAGCAAACTGCCTTAATTGGAATTGCTCTGTTATTATTTGGTCATTTTTTCTTTTCCGAGTTACTTCCTGAATCAATTCAGTTGATGCGACCACATCCAATTTTTTTTCTCGAGCGGTTGGGCTATGTTTCTTTTTTATTTGTGCTATGCTGGTACTGGGATAAAAAATCGCTTGCGAAAAAAACCATTGTACTTGATGCAAGTCGCGAATCTCTACTTGTTTATTGGTTACACTTAGTAATCATATATGGAATGTTATGGAATGAAAAAAGTCTGGCATTAATTATTGGAAATAATTTAAATGTATTAGAAGCATCTGCAGTAACATTAGTTTTGATAACCCTGATGATAATTGCTGCAAAGCTTTGGGGATGGGCAAAAAGAGAATATCCACGTCCGTCATCATTTTTTGTTAGAACATTGGTTTTTGTTTTAATGATTGTTTTTATATTACGTTAAAAGTAATACAAATACTTAATCTTTAAAACCGCGACTCTATCTGTTGTATGCATTTTATTTGGTAGCAAATTATTGTTTGCATCATACTGATCGCTTCTATCCTGAAAATCATTTATTGCAAAATATATCCAGCTCTTTGGCAAAAAATTCCAACTGAATAAAAATCCCGCGATAATTCTTTCCATTCTATCTGTAGAACGAACAAAGACATTATCAACATAAACTCTAAAGTTTAAATTATTAACTGGTGTAAATGAAAAAAATGGTCGGGCATTATAAGTTATATCTTCAATATTTCCCTGCGGATTTCCTTCGATAAACATATTATATGAAGTTCCTAATTCAAGGATGTCTAATACTTTCCATTCAGCTTCTGCACCTAACCATGAGTAAAATGCAAGATATTCTCTATCAAAATTATAGGTGTGTTCATAACCACCATAAAGATTTGCATTCCATTTTTGGGATAGATTAAACCACGAGCTTAAATTTATGCTGGAAGAATTATAAGCAATATTTTCATCTTTACTTTTAGCATAGGAACCATTTATCTCATAACCCCATCCGTCTCTAAACTGCATATTAAATCCAATCACGGCTCCTCTATCTGTATAAAGATCTGCGTGTTCATATTCTATTAATGGACCGAAATAAAAAAATATATTTCTGATAGCACCTTGATCGAAATACCACATTGGACCGGTGAGTGCAAGAGAAGAAAGCGTTCCTTGCCAAGGCACATAGCCAATCTGCTTTACATCAAAATTGTTTCCTATTGCCCGGATACGAAATAAATTACCCCAGGTGCTGCTGATGCTATTAAGCCCTATAGATGCTGCATAATCTCCATCAGAGTTATTAAAAGATCTTGCAAACTGATAAGCTAACTGCCAATCTGCACCTCTAAATGCACCATCAATATCAAGCACCCCATAAGTATTATCTTTTGTTTGCTTACCAACCATTAACACACCGATTGATGAGTTATCAAGAATTTGTTTTTTAATTCTTGCAGAACCAAAACATGCTTGCGGCTCTGTTAAGTTTTCCCCGTCCTCAACATAATCTGTCTTACCTGTTAAGGCAACAAACCCGCCGTACTCCCAATCGTTAATTCTGCCAAATGCTTTTGTTCCAAATATTAATGGAACTTCATTTCCGCCGGGTAAAAGTTTTCCAATTCTACGTGAATAGAAAAGTTCAAGTGGTCTGTAGAATCCGGAATTATTTTGTCTTCCTGCAGGATTAAACACCTCATTCCCCTGTGTAAAAAAAGGTCTTCTTTCTTTAAAGTAAGACTCATATCGTGATATATTAAAATCAAAGGGATCGGCTTCTATCTGTGCAAAATCAGGATTAGCAGTTAACTGAAATGTTAATTGTTCAGATGGATTATAAAAAACATCTAACCCGGCGCTTGGATCGAAATCATATTTATTGCTGCCAGCATATTTAACTTTTGAAACTCCCACCGGATAAATTTCTAAGTTTAAACCCGATACTGTAGGTTTAAAATTTTCAAAGATGAGTTTCCCAAATTTTGAAATTCTCTGTCCTTCACTTTGTTCGTATTCACACCAATAAATATCTTCTTTATTGTAAGATCTCCAGCGATCAAAATCCAAACCCCACTCGGGAAGACTTTTATCATACTTAATAGATTTGTAGGGAATTTTCATTTCCACAACGTATCCCCAATCATAAATCTTTGCTGCCCCCTCCCAAATTCCATCCCAGCTATAATCACGATTGCGTGCATCATCGAGCATTCGTGAATCTGATTTAACTCCTGACGCATTTACAGCAAATTTATATGCGGTTTGTTTATCTCCAAAAGTATCAAGCATAATAGAAACAATATCCCCGGTATACTGATCTTGCAAACCAGCATTTGCCTGAATATACTTTTTATCATCATAACAAATCATTAAACAATACAGTGCATTTTCATCGGTCAAAACTTTAGCAACAGTTTTTACTGATGGCGGCTGATTGAAATACGGTTCCAATTGGAAAAAACTTACAGTTGAGTCTGCAAAATTCCAAA